>Ga0116229_10005926_pt1 | contig 19789 bp, 18 predicted proteins | sample S1TSphgellanicum_3_FD_87313 | JGI IMG/M metagenome (GOLD analysis project Ga0116229, IMG submission 87313) | Host-associated microbial communities from peat moss isolated from Minnesota, USA - S1T2_Fc - Sphagnum magellanicum MG | ecosystem: Host-associated > Plants > Peat moss > Unclassified... | reverse complement strand
TACAACCCCACAATGCGATCACCGCGGCGGCACGCCGCCGCTCAGTGCTGCCCGGCTTGACTTTCTTCAGCACGGGACCGCAACGACCGCAGCATCTTCGGCAGATCGCGGCGAAGCGCCGCATGCACCACCCAGCGCGGCACCCAAAACCCCGGCGCCAAATCGACGGCGTAGCGCGCCACCGTGAATTCCCCGTCGCTCTGCAGGTCCCACGAGCCACGCAGTACGCGCAGATCCCCCGATGTCCGCTCTATGGTTACGTGCGCGGGCTTCTGATACGTGGCACGGATCTCGTAGGTGACCGTGGGCACATACCAGGAATAATTCATCACGTGGCGAATTCGCTGCCAGGACAGATCGGCCGCGGTTTCCAAAACATCGCATGCGACCAGCCCCGGAATCATGCGCATGGCTTCGGGACAGCTGGTGATCAACTCCCACACCAGCTCGCGGCGCGCATGTATACGCATCGTGGCCCGGGCATTGCCGTTCTGTTCGCCCGGGTCCAGCGTGACGGACATATCGATATCGCCGGGTTGCGCCGGATCCTGCTCCAAATCCATGGCGCCGGCAACGCGGACCAGCATCAGAAGGGCGAGGGCTGTCAACAATGGTTTGCGCACTGGTTACTCTGACCCCCGACTTGCAATCCGGTTCGATCGCGAACAAAACGTGTACCTTGGTGCACATCATTTCGCAGCTTCCAGCCACGCGTTCACTTTCGCCTCCAGGATGTCCAGTGGCATCGCCCCGTCCTTGAGGATTTGCGCGTGGAACTCGTGCATGTCGAAGCGCGCACCGAGGGACTGCTGCACGGCCGCGCGCAACGCCTGGAGTTTCAGCGCTCCCATCGCGCAGGACAATGCATCGCCAGGCATTGCTGCATAAAGATCGATCAGCCCTTCAGCTTCGTCGTCGTCGATGCTCATATGCGCATGAAAATACTCGAGCGATTGCGCGCGCGTCCATCCCAGGGAATGCAGGCCGGTGTCGACGACCAAGGCGATCGCGCACCGCATCTGCACATTCAGCGCCTGGTATCTGTCGGCATCGTTGACATACATCCCCAACTCCTCTCCGAGCAGCGCAGCATACAGGCCCCAGCCGGCAACGAAAGCCGGCTCGGCATCAAATCTGCGGAAGCGCGGCAGGTCCAGCCGCTGCTGACCCATGGAACTTTGATAGTGATGGCCCGGCACTGCCTGCTGCAAGAAGCTGGCTATTGCCGGCTGGGCGGTCATCTCCCGCGAATTCACGAAAAGCACGGCGCGCTGATTGGCCCCGGGGAATGCCGCGCGGTAATAAAGCGGCGTCGCCGGCAGCACAATGTAGTCCGCGGCGCGGATCTCGTAGGGTGTCGTCGTGGCGGCGGGAAACAATGCCGGGAGCTTGGCCACCACCTGCGCACCCAGATCCTGGTAGGCGAGAAGCACATCGCTGATGGGCGGCACCTCGGCCGGCGGCGGCGCGCCCGCGTCACGCAATGCTTGGAGACGAGGCTTCAGACGCTCGACCTCCGCCAGTCCGATTTGATGAATATCGGCCGGCAACGCTCCTTCACCCACCGCGCGGCGCACACGATAGGCGTACCAGGCAGACCCCAACGGCAGATCTGTCAACCCCAATCCCGCGCGCGCCTTGGGCAGATAAACATGCTGCAGGTAATCATGAAGTGTGCGCGTGGCAGGCAGCAATTTCTGGCTGACCGCATCGCGCAGGCTGCCGCTCAGGCGCTCCCGCTCGGGAGCCGGGATACTTGGCGGCAGCGAACGCAGCGGCGTGTAGAGCACATTCGCCGTCGTGTCCGTCCCCAGACGCTCCAAGATCGGCAATGCCCGTTCGATGAGCGCACGCGGAGCGGTGTAACCGCGCAGTACTCCGTCCTGCATGTTGGTGATGGCCTGGCGGGTCCAGCGCACATAGTCGTCGGCGCTGCGCAACCACCGATCATATTGAGCGACCGACATGGGCACATCCGCGCTCTGGGCGGCAGCCGCAGGAAATTTCGACAGCACTCCGCTGAATGGATTGATGGGCAGCAACTCACCGGGATATGTGAATCCCTCTATCGCAATTTCACGCTGCCTTCTGAATATGTCGTAGCTGAGCCGGCCGTCGGCATCCAGCGCATCGCGCGGGATGGCATCGAGTTCCGTCAGGAAGCGCTTCTCGACATCGAGCGAATCGGCCAGCGTCTGCGGCGAAATCACATCTTCCGCAGGGATGCGCTCGTCCCAATAGCGCTCGAATACACGGCCGAGTTGCTCCCGTGGCGCGGCGGTATGTGGTGGCGCGGGCGCCGGTGAAGGCGGTGCGCCGCATGCCGATGCGGTCAAAATCACGATCCCGAGGGCGGCGAAATGCGAAAATCGAGTCATGCATCGATTATATGCCGCAAGGTAGGTTCATAATTCGAGGTTGGCAGTCAGGAGGCAGCACTTATGTTGGTTGGAACTAATCCGCGGCGCGTCGCCATTGTCGGCGGGTCACGCATTCCGTTTGCGCGCGGCAACGGCGCCTATGCTCAGGTAGGCAATCAGGAAATGTTGACGGCGGTGTTGCGCGCGCTGGCAGAGAAGTTCGGCCTGACAGGCCAACGCATCGATGAGGTTGCCGCGGGTGCCGTGATGAAGCATTCCAGTCAGTGGAATTTGACGCGCGAGTGCGTCTTGGGATCAGGGCTTGCCGCGGACACTCCGGGCGTGGATCTGCAACGTGCGTGCGGCACCGGTCTCGAGGCCGCCATCAGCCTCGGCAACAAAATAGCGCTTGGGCAGATCGAGTGCGCGATCGCGGGCGGCGTCGACACCGTGAGTGATCCGCCGGTGGTCTACCCGAAGAGCTTTCAACAGCTCTTGCTGCGCAGCTACCGCGGCCGAAGCGCCGGCCAGCGACTCCGTCCTTGGTTCGGCCTGCGCCCGAGCAATCTCAAGCCGGTTCTGCCCGGGGTGGCGGAGCCGCGCACGGGCATGTCGATGGGCGAGCATGCAGAGTTGATGGTCAAGTACTGGGGCATCACCCGCACCGAACAAGATCAACTCGCGTTGAACAGTCACAAGAATGCCGCCGCGGCGTACGCGGCGGGCTTCTACGCGGACTTGGTCACCAATTATCTCGGCCTCTCGCAGGATAACAACATACGCACCGACACGAATCTGGAGAAGCTGGCGAAGCTGCGGCCTTCCTTCGATTCAACGTCCGCGGGAACTTTGACCGCAGGCAATTCGACGCCGATGACCGACGGCGCGTCTGCGGTGCTGTTGTGCACGGAAGCGTGGGCAAGAGCGCGCAACCTCCCGGTACTCGCCTTCCTGACCTACGGCAAGGTCGCCGCGGTCGATTTCGTGGAGAAAAAAGAAGGCTTGCTCATGGCGCCCGCCTACGCCGTGCCGCGCATGTTGACCGACGCCGGGCTGACGCTCGGGGATTTCGATTTCTACGAGATCCATGAAGCTTTCGCGGGTCAGGTTCTTTGTACGCTGAAGGCCTGGACCGATCCCGATTATTGCCGTGATAAATTGAACCTCCCCGGCGTGTTGGGAGCGATCGATCACGCCAAGCTGAACGTCAAGGGAGGGAGCATCGCGATCGGCCATCCATTCGCCGCCACGGGCACGCGCATCCTGCCGACGCTTGCCAAGATCCTCGATGAGAACAAAGCCAAGCGCGGGCTCATCTCGATATGCACGGCCGGCGGCATGGGCGTGACCGCAATTTTGGAACGTTGAAGAGGAGTTGAAGTCAATGACAAAGACGGTTGAACTCAGCGCTTCCGACGGTCATCGCCTGTCCGCGTACGTGGCCGAGCCCGCCGGCAAGCCGCGCGGCGCGATCGTCGTGATTCAGGAGATTTTCGGAGTGACGCGACACATTCGCGCGGTCGCAGACCAGTATGCCGCGGCCGGATTTCTTGCGATCGCACCGGCATTCTTCGACCGCGTCGAGCCGGATGTCGACGTGCCTTACGCCGACGTGACGCGTGGCTTCGCGTACATGCAAAAGCTGAAAAATGATGATGTCATGCTGGACCTGCGGGCGGCCATCGGCGAGGTTGCTGCCGCGGGCAAGGTCGGCGTGGTCGGCTATTGCTGGGGCGGAACCATGGCATACCTGGCCGCCGCACGTCTCAAGGTCGCCGCCGCGGTGGCGTACTATGGCGGTGGCATCAACAATCATCTTGCAGAGCCACCGCGTTGTCCCATCATGTTCCACTTCGGCGAGCAAGATACGCACATACCGCTTTCGGCGGTCGAGCAAATCGAAGCCGAGTTGCCCGGCAGCCAGATTTTCCTATACGCGGCCGGTCATGGATTCAACTGTTCGGATCGCGCGAGCTTCGATGCCTCCAGCGCCAAGCTGGCCTTCGATCGAAGTGTCGGTTTTCTGCACACCCACATCGGCTGAACGCACTATGAATCTGAAGGATGCGGCTCTCAAGCGCGAACAGTGCTTCATCGACGGACGCTGGAGCGGCGCGGACGGCGGCGGCACTCTGGACGTACACAACCCGGCGACATCCGCAAAATTAGGATCCATTCCCAACATGGGAGCCGCCGAGGCGCGGCGCGCCATTGCAGCCGCCGGCGCCGCTCTGCGGCCGTGGGCCGCCAAGACCGCCAAGGAACGTGCCGTGATACTGCGGCGTTGGTTCGACTTGATCATGCAGCATCAGCACGATCTGGCGACACTCATGACCGCGGAACAGGGCAAACCATTGGCCGAAGCGATGGGAGAAATTGTCTACGCTGCATCCTTCATCGAGTGGTTCGCGGAAGAAGGCAAGCGCTTGTATGGAGACGTGATACCGGGACATCAAGCCGACAAGCGCATTCTCGTGTTGCGTCAACCGGTGGGCGTGGTCGCCGCCATCACGCCGTGGAACTTTCCGGCGGCGATGATCACCCGCAAGGCCGGTCCCGCGCTGGCTGCGGGCTGCACCATGGTGCTCAAGCCGGCGACTCAGACGCCGTATTCCGCGCTGGCGCTCGCCGAACTGGGTGAACGAGCCGGCATTCCCGCGGGCGTATTCAATGTCATCACGGGGTCGGCGACCAGCATCGGCGCCGAGATGACCAGCAATCCGATCGTGCGCAAACTGACCTTCACCGGGTCGACCGAGATCGGCAAGAAGCTGATGGCGCAGTGCGCCGGTACGATGAAGAAGCTGTCGCTGGAACTTGGCGGCAACGCGCCGTTCCTGATTTTCGAGGACGCCGACCTGGATGCGGCCGTACAGGGGGCGCTTGCCAGCAAATACCGCAACACCGGCCAGACCTGCGTATGCGCGAACCGCTTTCTGGTGCAATCTTCCGTGTACGAGTCCTTCTGCGGGAAATTACGCGAAGCCGTGGCGAAGCTTCGCGTCGGAGATGGGCTCGCGGGCGTTACGGATCAAGGTCCGCTGATCGACTCGAAAGCCGTGGCGAAGGTGGAGGAACACATCGCGGATGCCGTCGCCAAGGGCGCAAAAATTGCCGCCGGAGGCAGGCGCCACGCCCTGGGCGGGACATTTTTCGAACCGACGATACTCACCAACGTGACGCCCGCGATGTTGGTGGCTCGCGAAGAGACGTTTGGACCGGTGGCGCCTCTGTTCAAATTCGATACCGAGGCGCAGGCGATTGCCATGGCGAACGATACCGAGTTCGGTTTGGCGGCTTATGTCTACACGCGCGATCTCGCCCGTAGCTGGCGGGTCTCCGAAGCGATCGAGTATGGGATCGTCGGCCTGAATACCGGCATCATCTCAACCGAGGTTGCGCCGTTCGGCGGCGTCAAGGAGTCGGGAACGGGACGGGAAGGATCGAAGTACGGCATCCTTGATTACACCGAAATGAAGTATGTGTGCATCGGCGGCGTGAGCTGACAATTGCTGGGCCGTTTCCTGGAATTCTCGCTGACCGCACCCGACATCCAGGCCTCGCTCGATTTCTACTGCAAGCTGGGCTTCTCTGAAGCGCAGGTCGGCGAGACCTGGGCTCACCCCTACGCGGTCGTGACGGACGGCCGCATATGCCTGGGGCTGCATCAACAGGAGGAGACGGAGCCAACCTTGACGTTCGTCAAGCCCGGCCTCTTGAAGCATCTGGAGGTCTTCGAATCCCGCGGCATCGAATTCGAGTATCGTCGCCTGGGCAACGACGTCTTCAACGAAGTCGCGTGGAAAGATCCGGATGGACATCTGCTGCGGCTGATCGAGGCGCGTACGTTCTCACCCAGCAAACGCTCCGGCACCGAGACCTCACGGTGCGGATACTTCACCGAACTGGCATTGCCTTGCGCGGATGCGGCAACCGGCAAGACCTTCTGGGAGAACCTTGGCTTTGTCGCCATGGAGGAGTTCGACGACCGACTTCCGCACGTGAGCTGCACCAGTGATTTCATCGACCTCGGCCTGTATCCACCGTCCGGCCCGCCCCGCAGCGCAGGACTGCGCTTCGAAGTCGACGATATCGACACAACGCTCAAGTCTCTCGCTGATCTCGGCATCTCCCCACGTCGCGATGCCGCCGCCCGCGCCTCGCGATCCGCGCTGCTGACCGCCCCCGAAGGCACCCCCCTGCTCCTCGTAGCCGCCAGCTAAGTGATTTTCAAAGTCTCAGCCAAGTAAAGGGCGCGACGCCGTGGGACGGCACTGTGCCTTTCCGTGCCGTCCCACGGCGTCGCACCCTTTAGCGCGGCGCCCGCTAGCGCGGCGCCTCCATTTGCGCCGCCAACCTGAGTTTGACGTCCATGGCGTCTCGCACCGCCAGCGCCCCCAACATCAAGCTGAATGGCGTCAAACCCAAAGCGGATTGGCGCAATTCGAACGAAGCGCTGGCCGAGAGGCCATAGGCCTCGCGTTTCAGAACGAAGGGCAGGGACAGGTTCGTTTCTCGCCCAGCCACGCGGACCGCCAGGATCGCGGTGAATGTTCCCGGCGATTGCTGCACGTGTAGGCTGCGCACCTCGATGACGGGGTATTGAATGGAGTCGAGAAGCGCCGAGCCCGTCATGTTGTTGTAGGTTCCCGTCTTGGCCTCATCGGAAATGTCCCCGGGAAAATCTTCGCCCTCCTCGGCCCGCGCCTGGCTATCGTCGATGATGAAGGCCGCAATCGGCGCCCTCAATGTGAATGAAGACGCGTCCAAGGTCGCCGCAACGTCGATTGAACCGGTCACGCTGCGGTTGAGAATCACGTGGTTGTGTCCAAGGCTGGCGAGCGCACCGGTTCGATAGACCATCAGCCGCAGTTCCGAGGCGCTGGAATCGATTCGGTAGGTGCCGGAGGGCGGCCAGCCATCGGCCGGCACACGGGTGGACGGTGTGCCTGGGGAGGTTGGTCCCGAAGAAGGCGGCGCACTCGCGGGTCCATTGGATGTCGGCCGCGGAGCCGTGCAAGACAACAGAAACGAAGCAGCGGCCACGGTGCAGATTCTTTTGAACACGAACGACGTTCCCGACTTGCTAAACTGGCCGTCAGTCTGCGCCAGGAGGTTCTCGATGCCAATTCAAGAATCGCGCGTCCGCTACACAGCGGTTGCGCAAACTTTGCATTGGGTCATCGCGGCGCTCATCGTGACGCAGTTTACGCTGGCATGGATGGCAGATGATCTGCCGCTGGGCATGCACAAGCTGGCGCTGCTCGCTCGTCACAAGAGTTTCGGCATGACTGTGTTCATGTTGGCCGTGCTGCGTCTCGCCTGGCGGACGTTCAACCCACCGCCGGCGCTGCCCGAAGGCATGTCATCCATCGAGAGATTGTTGGCACGCAGCACGCACATCGCCTTCTACGTGCTGTTGTTCGCGATGCCCTTGAGCGGGTTGCTCATGTCCTCCGCCAAGAACTACTCGGTAAGCTGGTTCGGCGTGTTCACGTGGCCGAACCTGATCGCGCCCAACGAACACGCGTTCGAGGTGTTGAAGTCTACCCACTACGTGCTCAGCACCATTTTGTTCGCCGTCGCGATCCTGCACATCCTCGCGGCGTTGAAGCATCATTTTTGGAACAAGGATGATGTGTTGACGCGGATGTTGCCACTCACGAAATCGGAGAAGCGGACATGAACAATTCCTTTGGCTCAATGTTGAAATCGGCCGGCGCCGCCCTGCTGTTTTCGACCTCATCCGGGGCCGCCGGCGCGACGAGCTACGTGGCCGACGGCGCACAGAGCCGGCTTGATTTCACGGGCATTCAGGCAGGCGCGGAATTCAAAGGCGTGTTTCACAAATTTACGGCAGCCGTCGATCTTGCCGACGACGCATTGGCGGCGTCGCGTATCGACGTCCAGATAGACATGGCCTCCGAGGATTCCTCGGACAAGGACCGGGATCAAACCATCAAGGGCCCGGACATATTCGACGTCGCCCACAACCCGACCGCGCATTACGTCACCAAGACCATTACCAAGACAGCGGGCGGCTACAGCGCGGTGGGCGCGCTGACTTTGCGGGGTGTCACCAAGGACGTGCCGATCGATTTCCAATTCTCGCAGGCAGCAGGCGGGGCGAAGCTCGACGGCACCGCCAAGCTGAAACGCCTGGATTTCGGCGTAGGCCAGGGCGACTGGAAAAGCACCGAGTGGATTGCCGATGCCGTCAAAGTCAGTTTCTCACTGCAGCTGAAGCCCAAGGCCTGACGCAGCGCGCGCCGATTTGGATTGTGTCCCGGCGCCAGGGTGAGTAACCTACTTTTATCGACATCAGCGCCAGCGGAGCGGTTCTATGAAAATCGGTGTCCCCAAAGAAATCAAGATTCATGAATATCGGGTAGGACTGGTACCCGCCGGAGTTCGCGAACTCGTGGATGCCGGCCACCCAGTACTCGTGCAGACGGGCGCCGGTGCCGGGATCGGTTTCGAGGATGCGCACTACCAGGCTGCCGGCGCCGCGATTGCGCAGCGTGCCGAAGATGTTTTCGCGGCATCCGAGCTGGTGATCAAGGTGAAGGAGCCGCAGCTGACCGAATGCAAGATGCTGCGCACCGGTCAAACGCTGTTCACCTATCTGCATCTGGCCGCCGATCGCGACCAGGCTCAGGCGTTGGTGGCCTCCGGCGCCACAGCCATCGCGTATGAGACCGTGACTGCGGCCGACGGGTCCTTGCCGTTGTTGACGCCCATGAGCGAAGTTGCCGGACGAATGTCCGTTCAGGTCGGCGCCAACTGCCTGCAGAAGGCCAATGGCGGCTTCGGTGTGCTGCTGGGCGGTGTGCCCGGTGTGGCGCCCGCAAAGGTGGTTGTCTTGGGCGGCGGGGTCTCCGGGACTCACGCTGCGGAAATGGCGGTGGGTCTGCGTGCGGATGTCACGGTCGTGGATCGTTCCGTGAAGCGGCTGCGGGAGCTGTCTTCGATCTTCGGCAGTCAGCTGAAGACGGTTTACTCGACCGCTCACGCCATCGAAGAACTGGTTCGCGATGCCGATTTGGTGATCGGCGCGGTGCTCATTGCCGGCGCCGCTGCGCCGAAACTCGTGACGCGGGCCATGGTGAAGTCGATGAAGCCCGGCGCCGTGCTCGTCGATATCGCGATCGATCAAGGCGGTTGCTTCGAAACCAGCCGTCCGACCACGCACGCGGAACCGACTTATGTTTTGGATGGAGTCATCCACTACTGCGTCACCAACATGCCGGGCGCCGTACCGAGAACCTCCACTTTCGCCCTGACCAACGCCACCTTGCCCTACGTCAAGGCGATCGCGGACCATGGATGGCGCGGCGCAATAACGAAGGATGTGGGATTGGCACGCGGTCTCAACGTGCACGCCGGCCAGGTGACGCACGAGGCGGTGGCCACTGCTCTCGGGATGGATTATCGGGCCTTCCGCGCCGCTTGACGCGGCAGATACGCGCCTCTCGAGCAACCATGATGGCTAGCAGGCATGAGCCGAAATTTCGGCGTGCGCCGGCCGCGGTGCGCCGCGAAGCGCTGATCGAAGCCACCCTGGAGTGTCTGAAGCGCCATGGGCATGACGGCGCTTCGGTGCGCCGCATCAGCGCCGCCGCGGGCGTCTCCATTGGTCTGATCAATCATCACTTCCCGAGCAAATCCGGCTTGGTTGCCGAAACCTATGAAGTGCTGGCCTCCTCGCTTCAGGAATCGCTGCGCGCGCAGTCCGAGAACAACGAGGCGTCACCGCGCGAACGTTTGAGCCTGTTTTTTCGCGCCTCGTTCACGCCCGAACTGCTGGATCCCCAGCTGTTCAACGTCTGGGTGGTGTTCTGGAGCATGGTGGCGCATTCGCCGGAGATGCGCGCCGTCCACGACCGCACCTACGGCAAGTATCGTTCGATGCTCGAAAATCTGTTGAAGCAATTGATGAGGGCGGGGCTTGCGCCTCACTTCAAGCTGCGTCCCGCGGGTATCGCATTGTCGGCATTGCTGGACGGCTTATGGGTCGAGCAAAGCTTGAGCGCTGCGGCCTTCAGGCCCGGCGAAGCCATTGCCATTTGCGAGGACTGGGTCGATGCGCTGTGCCGTGGCGCGTTCCCCCGGCTCATCCGCGCCGCTGCCGGCACCGGCAGGTCCGCTCGCCCCCGCGCCCACGTCTGATGCACCGCGGCTGGCGCCGCGCCCGGCCCTCTTGTTATACTACCGTTCAACAACGAGAAGGCCCCCGCAGCCATGGACGCTCAGCGCAACCATTTCGATCCGGCAACATCGGCACCGCCCGACGTCGATGGCTTCAGCCTGCCCGGTTGGATCTATCGCGATGCGGATTTTCTCGAGGCCGAAAAGGAGCACGTGTTCGCCGGCGCCTGGCAGATCGTCTGTCATCTGAACGACATCCCCAACGCGGGCGACTATCACACCTTGGATTTTTTGGGAGAGCCCGTGGTGAGCGTGCGCCAAAGGGATCTGGGTGTACGATCATTCTTCAATGTCTGCCGGCATCGGGCAGCGCGCCTGCTCGATGGCGCGGGCAGCTGCGCCGGCCGCATCGTGTGTCCTTATCATGCCTGGAGCTACGATTTCGATGGTCGATTGACGGCCGTCCCGCAGCGCAGGGAGTTCGCTGAATTCTCCAATGAGCACTATGGTCTGAAGACGCTGGAAACCGAGGTGTATCGCGGTTTTGTTTTCGTACGGCTGAAATCAGGATTGCCGAGCGTCGCTGAGATGTTCGCGCCTTACGCGGATGAGCTGGCCTTGTATCGGCTCGAAGATTTGCAGCCTCTCGGACGCGTAACCTTTCGAATCCGCGAGGTCAACTGGAAAAACGTCACGGACAACTATGCCGATGCCATGCACATTCCCGTGGCGCACCCCGGCCTGACGCGCTTGTTCGGTCAAAGTTACGGCATCGAGGCGCAACCGTGGGTCGACAAGATGTGGGGTAACCTGCGGGACGCGCCGTCATCGCAGCTATCGGAGCGCTTGTATCAGGCCATACTGCCGCGCGTCCCGCATCTGCCCGATGCGCGGCAGCGACTCTGGACCTATTTCAAGCTGTGGCCGAACGTTGCGTTCGATTTTTACCCCGATCAAGTCGACTTCATGCAGATGATTCCGCTGTCGCCTACCCGGACCCTGATCCGGGAGATTGCATACGCACATGCCGATTCGCGGCGCGAGATGCGCGCCGCACGGCTGCTCAACTGGCGCATCAACCGCCGGGTCAGCCTCGAGGACAAGGCACTGATCGAGCGGGTACAGGGCGGCATGGGCTCGCGCAGCTACACGCCGGGCCCGCTCGGACGCAACGAAGTCGGGTTACGCAGCTTCGCGCACCGCCTGCGTGAAATGATTCCGGAAAGCAACCTGGAGAAGGCACCCGCGCCCGGATGGCACGCACGTGCGCGCCTGGGGAGCGTTCGTGGCTGATCGCGAATCACGCGATGCCGTCATCATCGGCGGCGGCCACAACGGCCTGGTTTGCGCTGCCTACCTGGCGGCAGCCGGCCTCAAGGTGACGGTGCTCGAGCGGCGCCGGGTCGCAGGCGGTGCCGCGGTCACCGAAGAATTCCACCCTGGCTTCCGCAATTCGGTTGCCGCCTATACCGTGTCGTTGCTTAATCCAAAGGTCATCCGCGATCTCGACCTGCCGCGTCACGGGTTGCGGGTGGTCGAGCGCCGACTGGCCAATTTTCTCCCGTTGGACGCAAGCAGTTACCTCAAAGTCGGTGCCGGGAAGACCCAGGAAGAAGTGGCCAAGTTCTCGCGGCACGATGCAGAGCGCTTGGGCGCCTATGCCGAACGGCTCGATGCGATCGCGGATGTGCTTCGCGACCTGGTGCTGGAAACGCCGCCCAACGTGTCGGCCGCGGGCTGGATCGAAGCGTTGCCGGAATTGTTGCGCAGCGCGCGGCTCGGCAAGCGAGTGTCCAAGCTCACCATGCCGCTGCGGCGCGAGCTTCTCGGTTTGTTCGTCAAGTCGGCCGGAGACTATCTCGATGCATGGTTCGAGAGCGCGCCGATCAAGGCAGCTTATGGTTTCGACGGCATCGTCGGCAACTACGCGTCGCCCTATTCAGCCGGATCCGCCTACGTCTTGCTGCACCATGTGTTCGGCGAGGTCAACGGCAAGAAGGGTGCTTGGGGTCATGCCATCGGCGGCATGGGAGCCATCACCCAGGCCATGGCGAAGTCGGCGGCGGAACGGGGCGTGGATATCCGCCTGGCGACGGCAGCGCGCGAGGTTCTCATCGAGGGCGGCCGCGCGGTCGGGGTGGTCACTGAGAAGGGTGAAGCGATTTACGCACGCTGCGTCGTTTCCAATCTCAATCCACGGTTGCTGTATGGCTCGCTGATAGACCCCGCTGAATTGCCGGCCGACTTCCGCGAGCGCATCACCCAATGGCGCTGCGGTTCGGGTACCTTTCGCATGAATGTTGCCCTGTCGGAGCTGCCGGACTTCCACTCGCTGCCGGGCCGCACTCTTGCCGAGCATCACACGTCGGGCATCATCATGGCGCCGAGTCTCGCCTACATGGAACAGGCCTATCTCGATGCCAAAGCCGGCGGCTGGTCGCGCCGGCCGATCGTCGAGATGTTGATCCCTTCAACGCTCGACGACAGTCTCGCGCCTCCCGGACGGCACGTGGCCAGCTTGTTCTGCCAGCATGTCGCGCCCGTTCTGCCGGACAACGCGTCCTGGGACACCTATCGAGAACAGGTTGCGGATGTGATGATCGATCTGGTCAACAGCCACGCACCGAATTTCAAAGCCTCCGTGCTCGGCCGGCAGATCATGAGTCCGCTGGATCTTGAGCGTACTTTCGGTCTGATCGGCGGCGATATATTTCACGGCGCGCTGGGCTTGGACCAGCTGTTCTCCGCGCGGCCCATGCTCGGCCATGGCGATTACCGCGGACCCGTCCGCGGGCTCTACATGTGCGGCGCCGGCACGCACCCGGGCGGCGGCGTCACCGGTGCGCCCGGACACAATGCGGCGCGTGAAATCATCGCCGATTTCAAGCGTGGCCGACTCCGGCCCGGCAAGCTGCGCGAAGGCACCGCGTCCCGCGCTACCGCTTAGCGGGGTCGGGATAAGCGAACGGGTCGGAGATCGCCGGCTGTGAGGGGACCGGCTTGCGCGGCAGCGGCCTGTCGCTGTTGGCTGCAGCCACGAGCACGCTCGCCAAAATAACCGCAGCTTCGCGCATGTCCTCCGGCCGCAAATGGTCGTATGTGTCGACGTCGGTGTGATGCACCCGGCTGTCGTAGTCGAGCGGATCTTGGATGAACTGGAATGCGGGCAATCCCAACTGACTCATGAAGACGTGATCGGTGCCGAAGGTGGGTTCCGCGACCACCGCGTTGGCCCCCAAGCTGGCGAACGGCGCCAGCCATTCGCGAAAAATCGGCACCACGGCGAGATTGCCTTCCGTATAGATGCCACGGACCTTGCCGGAACCATTGTCGATGTTGAAGTAGGCCGCGAGTTCCGAGAAGCCGGGCAACGTCTGAACGGGATAGCTGTCTGCGAGAAAACTCGGGGTCAGATCGGCCAGCGACGGATCCAAGGGCGGACGCCGCGCCAGATGTTTCTCGATGAATGCGGCCGAGCCCAGCAGACCTTGCTCCTCGCCCGACCAGAGTGCGAATCGTATGGTGCGCTTCGTCGGCACATTGAGACCGGCGAGAATGCGGGCCGCTTCCATGATGATGGCGCTGCCCGCGCCGTTGTCGGCGGCCCCATCGGCGGCAACCCAGCTATCCAAATGCGCTCCCGCCATGACGTAGCCGGCCTTGGGGTCCGACCCCGGGATATCCGCGAAGATGTCATAGGCGTTGTGATCCGCGTCCTCGAAGTGCACACGGCTGTCGATCTCGAGCTTGACCTCGCCCACCTTGGCCAGCCGCGCCACCTTGCGATAATCCTCGGCGGCCAGCTCGACCGCGGGCACTCTCGGCGTGTTGCCGACGCGATATCCATAGCCCTCGCCATGCACCAGCCGGCCCTCCGTGCGGGACATGAAAATCGCCGCGACCGCGCCTTCCTGCGCCAGGAACGCGTCGAGATGCGCGCGGAAACGAAAGCGCTCGATGCGAGACTTCCGGGCCTCCGGATCGAATGACTGTTGCCGGTACTTGTCGAGTTTGGATATGTCGCCGTCGCTGTAGCGCTGGAACGGCGCGTCGCCGTCGTCCTTTGGCGGCGCGGGCCAGGTGACGAGGACGATCTTTCCCGCCAACTTGCCCTTCCACTCCGCGAAATCCTTGTCCGCCGCCATTGGCGCCACGATGACGGGTGCGCTCACCGCACCGGACGTTGCAGGGGTCCAGGCAACCGGGATGGCGCGCAACTCGAGTGGCCGTGGCGAGACCATGCGCACGAACGACGACTCGATCCACCAACCGCGGCCGAAATCGAAGCCTTCAGACCGGACATTCTTCAATCCCCAGCCTCTGAATTTGTCCTGGCTCCACTGCTCCGCCCTGCGCATCGCAGGCGAGTTGGTCATGCGGCCGCCGATCTGATCCGCAAGATACTCGGCAGTTTCGGCAACCTGGCTGTGGTTGAAGCCTTCATCCGCTATGCGGTTGATGAGCACGCTGTCGGCCGCTGCCGCGGCAGCTGAGATCGACATGCACATGAGAAACGCAGTCCTGCGGATAGGCACACCCAACTCCCGTGAACAAGCAGGGCGCCAATCCTAGCAACACACAGGGCCCACTTGAAGGTGCTACGCCTCGATGCCCTGCTCTTTCAAGTACTCGTCATAGGTACCACGGAAATCCACCAAGGTACCCCCGGGCCGCAGTTCCAGGATGCGGGTCGCCAGGCCGCCGACGAATTCACGGTCATGCGAAACGAACAGCAGGGTTCCGGCGAAGTGCTCGAGGCCGATCTGCAGAGACTCGATGGTCTCCATGTCCATGTGATTGGTGGGCTCATCCATCAAGAGGACGTTCGGCTTGGTCAGAATCAATTTGCCGTAGATCATGCGGCCCTTCTCGCCGCCCGAAAGCACCTTGACCGATTTCTTGGTTTCATCGCCCGAAAACAGCAAGCGTCCGAGCGTCGCCCGCACGATCTGGTCGTCGTCGGCTTTGCCGGTGAACTGCGACATCCAGCTGAACAGATCGGTCTTGTCCTCGAACTCTGCCTGCGGATCTTGCGGCATGTATCCGGGCTGCGCGTTCTCCACCCAGACGATGCGCCCGCCATCGGGCTTCAGCTCGCCGGCAAGACAGCGCATCAAGGTCGTCTTGCCGACGCCGTTCGGTCCGATGATGGCAATGCGTTCGCCGGCCTCGACGTTGAAGGAGACGTTGTCCAATACCTTCTCGGTGGTGCCGGGGTAGGTGAAGCTCAGTTTCTCCACGGTCACCGCATTGCGGTACAGCTTCTTTCCTTGTTCGAATCTGATGTACGGGTTCTGGCGCGACGAGGGGCGGATCTCCTCTATCTTGATCTTCTCCAGCTGCTTCTTGCGCGACGTGGCCTGCCGCGCCTTGGACGCATTGGCGGAGAAGCGCCGCACGAATTCCTGCAGGTCGGAGATGCGCTCCTTGGCCTTGGCATTGGACGCCTCGACCCGCTGCCGCGCCTGCACCGATGCCAGCATGAAGTCGTCGTAGTTACCGGGATAGATCTTCAGCTGTTGAAAATCCAGATCTGCGATGTGCGTGCATACCTGGTTCAAGAAATGCCGGTCGTGGCTGATGATCACCATGGTCGCGTCATAGTTGTTGAGCGCCCCCTCGAGCCAGCGGATCGAGTGAATGTCCAGATTGTTGGTGGGCTCGTCCAGCAACAGCACGTCGGGTTTTGAAAACAATGCCTGCGCCAGCAACACACGCAGCTTCAGGCCCGGCGGCACCTCGCGCATCAATCCGTGATGCCGCGATGCGTCGATGCCTGCTTCGGTAAGAATGCTCGCTGCCCGCGCCTCCGCGTCGTAGCCGCCGTATTCCGCGAACACGGTCTCGAGGTCCGCAGCCTTCATGTAGTCGTCGTCCGTGGCGTTGGGATCGGCATAGATGCGGTCGCGTTCCTGCATGGCGGCCCACAACTCGGCATGACCGCTCATCACCACATCGATGACCCGGTCGTCCTCGTAGCCGAACTGATTCTGGTTCAGTTTGCCGAGTCGCATGCCGGCCTGCAGCATTACATCCCCGGCGCTGGCCTCCAGATCGCGGCCGAGCACTTTCATCAGCGTCGATTTACCCGAGCCGTTGGCGCCGATCAGCCCATATCGGTTGCCGTCGGAGAACTTGACGGTGACCTGCTCGAAGAGCGGTTTCGCGCCGAATTGAACGGCGACGTTCGATGTAGAAAGCATGATGACCCGTTGTGGTGTTGCCGCTGCGAGGCATTATGCAAAGCTCGCACCTTTGCGCGATTCGAGCGCGCTTCGGCGTGTGGATTCTATCCGAGCTTGCGGTCCGGTGCCGCCCCTTTTTGGGCTTTGGGACGTCAACGGGCCCGTCCCAGGGAGCCGGTTACCGGCCGCGAACTTTGCCCGCTACTGCGGCGCTGCCGCGCTCGGCCACACGGCGGCAATGCGGGCTCCGCCCAGCGGTGACGTTGCGATGAGAACCTCCCCGCCATGCCATTCGATGGCGCGCTTGACGATGGCCAGCCCCAGTCCAAATCCCGTCTTTTTGCTGCGCGTTGATTCGAGTTGTACGAAGGACTCGAACACCCTGAGCCGATCCTTCTCCGGGATCCCCGGACCGTCATCGTCGACCAGCAATTGATTGAGGCCATCGCGCACGATAAACGCCACGTGGACATGCCGCGTGGCATGGCGCGCGGCGTTGTAGAGCAGATTCTTGACGACCGTTTCGATGAGATGCAGATCGCAGATGACGTGGTCGGTGTCGCCGCTCAACTGCGCGCACATGTCGACATCCGGGCGGGCATCGTTGCGTACGTACTCGGTGATGGCGGGCAGCAGCTGGGTGAAATTGTGGGTACCGATGTTGAGCGCCAGATCCGCCCGCTCGAGAATGGCGTAATTCAAGGTGGCGCTCACCAGATCGTTGATCGCAGCGATATCCGCCTTGATATTGGACAGGGAATTCTTCACCTCGGAAACGCTATGCGCCTGTTCCGCCAGTTCAATTTCGAACTGCATGCGCGACAACGGTGTCTTGATTTCGTGCGAGACGGCATTCGACATGTCCTTGTGGGAAGCGATCAGTCGGTCGATTCGCGCAGCCATCTTGCGAAAGGTTTCCGACAGGGCATGAATTTGCGAACTCGGTTTGATGCGGGCTTTGAATGCCCAGTTCTTGTCGCCGAAGCGTGCAGCTGCGTCTTCCAAGGCCCGCAGGTCGCGCGTCAGCGGCCAGATCCAGAGCATGAGGACCAATGCCATCAATGCATAAAAACTCAGGCTGATCATCCATTCCAGCGACCCTTGAACCTCCGGCGCCGCCGATTTGAACGCCAGAACATGGTCCGCGTCGAGCTTCTTCATTGCCCAGGTTTCACCCGCCGCATCCTGCATGTAGGTGATTTTTCCGCCCGCCAGCTTGGACAGAATGTCGCGGCCCGCGATGTCCTCTGCCGCAAACAACTCGTAGCCGCCGCCTGTTTTGGCGGAGATGTCCGCGACCAAATGTTCCCACTCAGCCGGTGGAGCGCTCTGCAGCCGGCTTTCTACGACTGCCAGAGCGGCGGCCAGTGCCCGGTCATCCGTTGAATCCCTTGCGCCGTAGGCCTGCAGCAGCTTGTCCTGGCCCCAGCTGACCGCCGCCAGGGTAAGCACGATCAGCAGATACAACCCCAGGAAATGCCGGCCCATGCCTCACCAACCGTCCGGAACGAACAGATAGCCCTGCCCCCAAATGGTTTTTATCCGTTCCGAGACATCGGCATCTTCCCCCAGTTTCTTGCGCAAATGCGAAATCCGCACGTCCAGCATGCGATCCAAGCCGTCATATTCGCGTCCATAGAGATGCTGGAACAGCGCAGCCCTCGTTTGGATCTCGCCGGCGTGCTCCGCCAGATGCGCGAGCAGTTTGAATTCAGCGCTCGACAGCGCCACGGCCACGCCATTCAGGGTTACCGCCCGGGCGACCGTATTGATCAGCAATCGACCGAATCTCAAGGTTCCCTGCCCGGGACGCAGCGCAGTCCGGGAGCGCCGCAGAAGCGCGATTATTCTGGCCAACAGAACTCTCGGCTCGACGGGCTTGATGACGTAATCGTCGGCGCCGAGCTCGAGTCCCGATACATGGTCGATGTCATTGTCGCGCGCGGTCAGTATCAGGATGGGATTGGCATAGTTCGGCCGCAGTTGTTTGCAGATCGAAAATCCATCGGCGCCGGGCAGCCCGAGATCCAGAATGATGAGGTCGGGAGCGTCGCTACGCACGCGCTCGACGACTTGATCCCCATGCGCGATCGTGGCCGTGTGAAAGCCGTTTCTTTCAAGGTAGTGGCTGATCAGCTCGGACAGCCGCACGTCATCTTCGACCAGCAGAATGCGGGGATTGTCGGTGCTGTTCATGGCGATCTTCGCCTGCTAGTCGAAAATGTTCCAGGGCTCGCGCCGTTTGTGCCGGTAGCGAATCGCTTCGCGGATCACGCGCAGAACCTCCGAGGTAAGCACCTGTTGCAAATCCACGTCCCTCAGCTGGAAAACCAAGTCGGTGGAAAACACGAGTTCGATGCTGTAATTACCCTCTGAGTACTTCTCCCAGCAGCGTTTGACCTCCGGTCGCCCCACAATGATCAGGCACAAAGACTCGTCACTGGCGGAACGCCAGGTGGCGTGAACCTCCGTGTCGCATTGCTTGTCTTTCGCGGTCAAGGTACATATCCGCGGACTCAGCTCGAGCCGGATATTGCCGCCGTCATCGTCCGACGGCGCACCCGCGCGCGCAGGAGACAGGCGGCCAAGGCAGAGCATCAGGCCCGCCAGAGCCATCGTGGCTCGAGTTGCGCTAGAACGTGTAGATCGCACCGGAAAATACCGTTGTAACGCCATGCTGAGCCACGATGGGACTATCCGCTATCCCGTTTCCCAGGCGTTCGTATTCGGCGAAGGCGTTGAAGCGCCATTTGCCGGACAGTGGAACGGTGTACGCAAGCTTGACAAAAGGATCGAACGCCGCCGAGCCTGAATATAAAATCGGTACCCGATAATAGTAGTCGACGGTGGCGGCGCTTTTCCAGGTAAACCCGACGTTGGCGCTCAGCAGTCCCTTGGACTTCACCAGCGCAACGCCAAGCGCCCCTCTGATTTCGTCGCCGCTGTTCTGACCGGTGGCATCGCGCAGAAGATCGAGTTGTCCCGAGACCGGTCCGGACTTGAATGTCCACTCGAGACCCGCCAAATAGGTGAAGCGCGGCGTGCGGGGAGAAACACTGACGGCACCGGGCGTGCCGGGTTTCACGACGGCCGGGC
>Ga0116229_10005924_pt1 | contig 19793 bp, 13 predicted proteins | sample S1TSphgellanicum_3_FD_87313 | JGI IMG/M metagenome (GOLD analysis project Ga0116229, IMG submission 87313) | Host-associated microbial communities from peat moss isolated from Minnesota, USA - S1T2_Fc - Sphagnum magellanicum MG | ecosystem: Host-associated > Plants > Peat moss > Unclassified... | reverse complement strand
TTTTGTCATAAATTTCCATAGTGTGAAATGTAAAATGATGTGGATGAAATCAAAATCATTTTATTTGATTAAGTGTTATAAAAGATTTTTTTTATAGAAAAAAGAGATTTGTGTCCAAAAATCATGCACACATTTTCAACTATGAATTGCACATGACCAAAAACGAATTAGGTGTAAAATTCACTTGCTAATTTTTATAGGATGTTAAAGGTTGATAAATATGTAAATGTTTGGGTCAATTCACTACATCAAAACATGGGATATATGATTATATGTCAAAACTTAAGCCAAGTAAAGATAGCTAGGTGGCACAGCTTATACACCCTACCCAAGATTAACCATGTAAACTATCTAAGCTTGGACTAGGATTGATAAGTTGTAAGAATAAGAATTTGAACCTTTCACCTTCACATTGAAAAGCAAAAATTTTATCATTACATCAATATTTTTTATATAACATAAAATGTAGTCACATTTTAATAAACATTTTTTAACCTAGGACCTAAATGATTTACTCAACTTATTAACCTAGGCTACCCAAGTTATTTAAGCACCTACCTAGGGGTTGCCTAAATGATTTAAGCTACATAGGGGCTTACCTAACTAGAAGGGTCTAGTTAAGGGTTGCCTAGGCTACCTAGGGGCTACCTAAGTTGCATGTATTTCCATTTATCATATCTATAATGCCAAATCTAATGGTATTTAATGACTTATTAGAAGTATTTGAGAAAGAAGTGCCCTCAACAAATAGGAATGTATTGAAGTGATTTCATATTATTTAGATTTACATTGCAAAAATTATTGGATATTGATATTGTCATCAAAAGTTCAAGAAAATAGTTTAGCTATTTTTTAAAAGAAAATTATGACTTGCTTTTAGTATTGTTCAAAAACTTTCAATGAGTTGGGTTTAATGGACTTGTGATTTCATAACTTTTCAAACTAAGTTGTGGGAGATATTGAACTTTGAAACTTTTTTGTCATGGGAAATTCACCAACATTCAACAAAATGAAAAAAAAGTTTAGGGCTCACAATTGGCTCAACAACACATGCCACTTTTACTATCACTTGATGGAATGACAATTCATCTTGTCAAGCTCATTTAATAATATTTTTAATCTCAACCAGATATGTGATGTTAACAAAGGGAACCAGTAAACTTTGGCCTTGCAAGCAAAAAATGTGTCACATTTAAAAAAATTATAACCTAATTATTTTTAATAATTTTTTTTAATCTAGAGTTAACTTTTAGGTCCTTAAGTATTATGAAATGTTAACAAGCCACACCTCTATTCCAATGATACCTAATGTTAAGTAAATGTTAGGAAGGGCAATAAAAATGTTGTATTCAAATCAAATATGTTAGTTACCATCAAATCCTAGGTGGCACACAATGTTAAGTGGGTGGTACTAACTTAATATTAAGTGGATGTTAGCTTAACAATATAAATTCTTCAAAAAACATAGATTTTGGAATCAAACTTCAATGTTAAGTAGCAATGGGGCTTTAAGTTAATGGTAAGTTAACAAAATGTTTTTCATTGTTCCTTTAGGTTCTTTTCTCATTCCCCTCTTTGCCACTATCTTTTACCTTTCTATTCTTCCTTTCTTTGGTTGTCTTTTATCTTATAAACAAACTTAATAAATTTTATATCATAAAACATCTAAAATTATATTATTTTAAGCATCTATTTGTTTTTAGTTTTTTTTTCCCCTCTTTTTCTTTTGTTTCATTCATCAACCATGAGTCTCTTTCACAAGTTTGAATGGATTCTTTCTTGGCCACTTTTGATCAATGCAAAATTCATCATTGAACAAACCTACCTTATAAGGAAGAAAAGTACTTAAATCATGGTTTTTATGACTAGTTAGTCTTATTCAACAATAGTAGAAAATTAAACCCATTGCTTATGCCATTTTTAATCATTTAAAAAATTGTGGATGCCATGTTTTGTTGTAGTGTGTGAATTATCACAAATTATTTTCTTAATTGCAATTGTCTTTTCTAAACTTTGAAGATTCACAACCAATTTATACCTATCCAATTAATTATCTAATAAAAAACCAAATAGAATACTATACTAAGTGTCTCTCAAAATTATATCAAAAAACTAAAACCAAAACATTTTTCCAACTTATGTTCCTAACCCAAAAGTTCAAAGAAAATAAACATTGTTACATTGTTGAAACTTTTTATACATGCAATTATTAGGAACATCAAAATATACAATATTGTTCATATCATTAAAATTCAAAAACTATACAACCTTAATAATGCATTTGAAAAAAAATTCCAATAAAAAGCCTTGTTAAAGTGTTTCTTATATTGAATTTTTTTTTAACATGGGTCTAATAAAATGAAGCTATGACGAGTTTAGTGATACCACCTAAGATACTTTTACCCTTGAAGTTTTTAGGCATGAAAGAAAGCCAAGATTTTAAAACAAGATCTTGTCACGTCCTTATGGGTAATTGCAGCAGCAGCAACATGCTTTGTATCTAGAATCGAATTATATTGTTGTGTATCAGAGTGCACCGATCATGTTCCTAACCACTTGTCAACATTCTAGAGAAGTGAATGATGATGAGAAAATATTAAGGTTTAAAATGCACATCACTGTTAGTATTCACTTTAACATCATGGGTATGAATGGGAGTCTCAAAAGTTTAAGATTGGTAGGTAGTCATGACTCCTAAATGGCTAGCTTGCTGTTATGGACTTGCCACTAACACCAAGTGTGATTGGAACTTTACATATAGAGCTTGAACAATGAGTCCAAGCAATATATCGTGCAAAACTCAGTTTAGTCAATTGTGCTTTAGTTGGAACTTGGAGCTGTCAAAAGTTCCAACAAGGAAAAGTCCAAAGTCATGCATGTGAGAAGAAACTCTTATGAATTCTTCAAAGATGGGATGGCTAAGTTACAATTGAAAATTGTGGGCTCAGGGAAACTCAACTGTTGGTTGGATCACATTTGCAACAACATACCATTGATGATCTTTCTAAGGTGCATTCTCGCAGCACCTTAGAAAGGCCTGACACGTAGTAGTACATTGTATGTCGGAATGCATAAACACTGGAGAAAATGCAGGAATGCATGAGCATTGGAGGAAATGTGGGTCTGGGGCAGGCAGTTTTTTGTCTCAAAATTTCGCTAGCTGGTGGGTTTTCTTTTCAAATTGGCAAAAAAGTGCTTTTTGTGTTTTTACTTGTGAAATTTAGAATTTAGAAAAAAACTTGACAGATTCCAAGCTGCTAAGTTCCAATAGGGTAGCAAATAAGCAAACAACATAGAAAGATGCATACATTTTTAAAACTTTATAACCAGATATGATTAAATTGTCTTAGGGATGATCATCACTTGACAAGTACAACCAAAAAAAATTGACAAACAAGTTCCATCTGGGACCATAGATTTGACTTAGCCTATAATTCTGGACATTTGGACGTTCTAAAAACAACTAGCAAATGTATTCCAAGTCTCAACTCACAGGCTGCCAATCACATATTTGAAAAATAAAGATCATTTACTCTACAATACCACAAAATCAGCTGAAACAAACAGAAATATATTTCTTTTGGGGCGGGCGAGGGGGCAGGGACATAATACTCTGCTAATTGTGGAGCATTGAAATATGGTGTTTCCACTAAGGTACATATATTTAGAGGTAGGTGTGCCAGCAATCACTTTCGTGACCAATTGGAACGAGTGTCAAAAAGCCTGTGTCCAAAAAACTAGACGCTTACCACACTTTGGCTGATGTCATTTCTTACATGCCAACACACGTGACAGAACACGAGACTTGAAAATTGAGAACACTCGATGCCAAAAGAAGGACAAACAGCAAACCGCCTCCCCCCCTACCCACCCCCTGCTGCGGCTGGAAGAAAAAAACCAAACGTGGTGTTGATTTACTGGTTGGTGTGTGTGTGTGTGCGTGTGTGCGTGTGTGTGTGTGTTTTTAATGCAATTGTCTTCACAATTTGTCAACACAACTCAAATTGCTTGCCCTACCAACTTGGTGTCTCAAAGACGAATAATCTTGCAACCAAATTTTTTGAAGATTAAAAACAAAAAGTTCAAGAAAATAAATTCCATAAAAGAACCTTCTAATTTCTTGTCTCTCTATGTATATATTTTATAAACACTTCGTTCTTTCCATTCTCGCAGCAAGCCCCTTCTTTCAGTTCTTGCAGTTGGCGGCTGCTTCAAGAGCTTGTTGCTGCAGTTTCTTCTTGACCTTGTCTCTCTTTCAGTACATAGATTTTTCTAGCTGAGAAGTTGGAGTGCAGATCAGATCAGAAGGACAAAATCATGGGTGCTCCCAAGGTGATTTCTACCAGTGCAACAGCAAGCTGTAGCTTGGGAGTGTTGGTCTTGTTGTTGTGGAGCGCTGTAGGAACAGTGCAGTGTCGCCATTACCCATCCACACCTGCAGGTTTGAGTGAGGATTTTTACGTGAAGAGCTGCCCTCAACTGTTCGACATTGTGGAGGCCGGCGTCAAGAATGCTATGCGGACGGATGTCCGTATAACTGCTTCCTTGCTGCGTGTCAGCTTCCACGACTGCTGGATCGGGGTACTTTCCTCCCAGCTCTCCCCCTCCCCGCCTCATCACTACAGAGCTCTTCATCTCAGGATTCATGCTCAAAGTTTCTATGCTCTTACAGGGTCCAGAATTAGTGCAGGAAACGAGAGATTTATGTGAAGATCTAAGTTCTACATTATAGCTGAATAACTTCTTAGAGTCGTCGTACAAAATTGATTCATGTAACTACTCTGAAAACGTGTATCTATGAATCCGCCGACTGCTGCAGGGTTGCGACGCATCGTTGTTACTGGACAATGATACTACACGAGGCATCGTTTCCGAGAAGTTTGTGCCAAGCAACAACGCTTCCATCAGAGGTTTCCCGGTGCTGGACGCCATCAAAGCACAGCTTGAGGCGGTTTGTCCACGGACCGTCTCTTGTGCCGACCTCGTCACTGTCGCGGCCCGCGACTCTGTTGTCTTGGTAATCAATTCTCATTCCCTTCAGTCATGATTTCGTGAAGCATCAGCTTTTATATATTAGCAGCTACCAGAATTTATATTGTTTGATTAATCCATCTCAATTCGCGCAGCTGCTGATCAAGTGGCATCAGTTCTACCTAGACTGATCCCTCTCCCATGGTCTAGACTGTAGATCATGGTGAGCGAAGGCAGCTGGGGGACGTGCTTGAATCCTCGATTCTTGTCTAAAAGTTGATGAAGCTGTGTCCTGGCTGAACTTCTTCTTCTGCAGTTCAGCTAGTCCTTCTTCTCACATTCAAGTAGTTCTCACTTGCGTGTTGACAACCTCTCCAAGGAGGGTTAGTTCAACGCCGGAACATGACTAACTCATGATCTTGCGTCTGATTTTGCCGCAGGCCGGAGGCCAGGGCTGGCCAGTGGTTCTAGGCAGGCGTGATTCCCTTACCTCGCACTTTGCTCAAGCCAATTCCACAGGGCCTGACGGACTTCCTAGCCCGTTTGTTAACTTGTCAACCACTATTGACAACTTTGCATTTCGCAACTTCTCAGCCACCGAAATGGTCACCCTCTCAGGTACGTAGCTTACAAGTTAACTATGCCGTTGCATCCAAATATATCCCGGACGAGATCCTCATTCCTTCCGACGCTAAGAAGCACTAGTGAAGTTCAGTCATGACAAGAGTTCGAGACGCAGGGATGGGCTTTACATCCTGACTATGACACAAACAAACAGTTGTGTTCAGAGCTCGCAGATTTCTCCACTTTCTAATTTCTATGATCCTCGTACTCGAGGTCCTTTGAAATCGCCACCAGCTTTACGCGGGAGCCAGGAAAAGGTCGAAGCTGGACCTTTGACAGTGCTATCGGCCCGTCTAGGCAAAAGGTCGCTCCAAGACACATCTGCAGATAGATCCCCGCAAAAATCGTGAGGACAACTCTAGTAGAGCTAAAAAAGATCTTGGGAATATATAGTTTCACTAGAATATACCATCTTGACTACATACATGAGGAACCGTATCACTAGCTAGGTTTTCGAAAACCTTACAATTGAGAAAACCTGCATGGCTAGAGTAAATCTCAGAGCTCAGATTCTGATTGCAAAACGGAAAGTTTCGGATCATCTAGATAGCTACCTCAGATGTAGTAGCCACCAATCCTGACTACCGATGGTTTTTGGAGCTCTGCATCTCTGGGGATATCCAGAGTAAATCTGACAGGCGTCTCAAGGCTCGAGTGCCTGCAGTAGCTGTAAATCTTTCGTACAGATCTTCTATGTGCAACAAGTTGAGCTTTGTTGAGTTTAGTATTCAGCTGGCAACAGATCAATGGAGACTTCTTTGATGGACAGCAGGTATATTGCAGCAGCAAATGAAGCTGACCTGCTGATCCTTGATCGCCGTCGTGTGTGCAGGTTCTCACACCTTTGGGAGAGCAAGATGTGCAGTAGTGACACCACGATTCACTGACAACAAGCCCTTTTTCCTCAACGATACCAATGTCATCGACCCAAAACTGAAGGCACAGCTCTTGAAGCACTGTGCCAACGCTTCTGACCCTAACCTAGTCATCAACAACTTGGACCAGACCACGCCCAACACTTTCGACAACAAGTACTACACCAACCTGGAGAAGGAACTTGGGGTTCTGCACACGGACCAGAACCTGTTCAGCGCCAAAGGTGCCAACACAGGTCTGGTGAAACTTTATGGGCAGAAACAAAATCTCTTTTTCTCAGCATTTGCCCAAGGCATGATCAAGATGCAGAACCTGGGTCCTCTCACAGGCACACAGGGCCAGATCCGTCTCCACTGCGGCAAGGTCAATCCCAGCAGCAGCAGCAGCAGCAGCAGCTGGACAAGCTCAGCAGAATCATTGCTTGCAGTAGAGTAAAATTCCCAGCAGTTTGCAACACATGAATAATAATGAATTCATCTTTTGGATGAACGAAAAACTAGCTACACCCAAATCATGAAATATTCGGAGATCATCAAAATTTGCAGATGTTTGCAAATTCTTGATGAAATCTGCAAAACCCAAATTGCAGATTCATGATCCAACTGCAGCTTCCATGGTGATAGCTTTTTTTATATTTTGCACTTGTTTGCACTTTTGCTTTCCTTATATGTATGACAACAAAAAATGGTGATCATCATCAGCAACAACTTCAATTATCATCTCTGTGTAGAGACTAAAAACAAAAAACCACAACACATTGCAGAGACTGTATTTCAATCCTATTTTCTACAATATAAGAGAAATTTCAATAAGTTAAAAACAATGTGGTGCTTGTCTAGACTATGATCATCAGCAAATTATACTGCATTATTTTTGTTAAAGTTGAGTCTGATGTTAGTCAAATGTAGTAATACATCATTTTACACTGCTATGTTTTGTCTGTGCAAATCTGGAGTTAGATTATACAAGTGTTGGTTTGATAATAGAAGCATGAGCCTGGTCTCAACTCTCAACACTGGTAGTAAGGATCCTTTCCTGGCTTGGTATGACCTGACGCAATATCAGCTTTGTACCAGTACCTGCCTTGCACCAGTTTTGTACTGGTTCCATATCAGTATGAGAATCAGGAGCTAGTATGAAAATTTTATGAAGTAAATTGTATCAAGACTGGACTGGTAGGTCTATTCAAAAGTTGATACCAAACCAACAGTATTTGTACTTCGTAGTACAGTGATTTGATATTATTCACTTGTGCACTATTTACAACATATCCATTGTGTAAACAACGATTTGTGCATGCACATGTAAGCTTCCCAGCACACTTATGCTTTTGCTGTGCATTATTATATGCAGTTTAACTGTTGTGGGGTGGACAAAAAAGTAAAGTTGAGGCAAGTGATTGTTTGTTGACTCTGCTTGCTTAGAGACTAACAGAGAGCTCAGAGACTACTGTCGTACCTTATCAGGTTGAAAATGGTGACAAACCATTTTGGAAATACAATTTCATGCAGCCAATGAGAAGGCTCAAGGAGGTTTAGTTTTTCCTTTGGGGAGGCTGGGTGGGGGCAGGGGGTTTTTTGTTTTTTTGTCTGTTCCCAATGTGTTCTCACTGTGTTTCCAAGATGTTCTCATCAAGTTCCATTCAGTTGTTCCTCCAGTTCCCAATTTGTTCCCTAAGACAATCCAAATGACACCTCACAATTTATCCCATACTTTTTGTCCATGGTTCAACTTCCTATCTATATGACTTGTAAAGGAAGGAGGTGGCAGATGGGTAAAGGGAAGCATGACAAAGCATGCTTCTATGTTGGGAAGTGGCCCATGGACAAAAATATTGGTGATGAGCCAATAAGATGGCTCATTTTGAAATAAATAAATAAATTTAAACTGCAGGTGCAACCCCTTGTGGCAAACACTAAATAGGAACAACAATTAAATATAGCACGGTTTGTCTCGCACCCTGATCGTCAAGGTTGTGGACCTTGATAACCTAGCATAAACCTTGTTGTTTACTAAACCTGCATTGGTTAATCGAACCCAATTGAACACCCCCCCTGGCCTATCTTCTCCCCAGAGAAATTTTTTCCTTCTTCAATCTCATCCCTTCTTTGATGAGATCCATGCACCCCTCTTCACACTGAAGAAATATCTTTTCACCCACCACTATCCACCCCTGAAGACAGGTCTTCTCCCTAGGCCTATCCTCTTTTCAGCCCTATCTTCTCCCCAGGACATATCTTTTACTTTGGGTCACATCCTCTCCCTCATCGCATTTCTTCCCTACGCCTATATTCTCTTTAGCCTTATTTTCTCCCCAGGAAACATCTTATCCTTGGGCAATATCCTCTCCTTAACCCCATTTCCTCCCTTGCAAACCATCTTTTCCTCGGGCCTATATCTTCACCCTCGAACCACTTTGTGTCCCTAACCCCATCTCCTCCTTGAGGAACTATCTTCTTCTTAGGCCCCATCTTTTCCTTGGGCCCACCTTCCCACATGCCATTGTCCATCCCAAGGACATATTTTCTCCCCATTCCATCCTTTCCTTGACCCCATCTTTTCCCCTTTCTTCTCCCCAACCAATCCTCTCCTCAATCCCATCTTTTCCCCGAAGATCATCTTCTTCTTGTGCCACATCCTCTCCCCAACCCCATCTTCTCCCCATGCACCATTTCCCCCCAAGCCCCACCTTCTCCTTGGCCACTATCCATCTTTAGGAGCACGTCTTCTCCCCATGCCAAATCTTTTTCCAAGTGGAATCACATTAAAGTGTACTAATTTTAAGCACATATGAAAGTCCATAATTACTTAAATCATTATGAAAATAGTGTGAAGAGGGAATATCTTGAATCACACAAATCATTTTGCAAATTATCATTAAATTTTTATTTTTAAAAAAATTACAACAAGGTTATTTTATCTTATGAAGAACTTAAATTTGAAATATGAGCTTCTGAATTATTACTTTAATTTTAAAAAGGACTTAATGAAGAAAAAATCATAATTCAAGATAAATATAAAAAATTGGTAATCAAAATCATGTCAAAAAGTCTTCCTTAATATTAGTGTTACCACACCATGTTATCATTGAATCTTTTATTCAATTAAAAAACATTATATCAAGGTGCATGAAGTCCATATTCATTTATTATTAACTATTGTCGATTTTTGTGCATTTTTTTAAAAGTATATTATGTTATGAAAATTCAAAAACTATTCAAAAAATTTAGAAAAAGTGATTATATAATATATATAACATTGTAATATTGAGTTCTCTATAAATTTAATCACTTTTATTTAATCACATGGCCAATTACAAATTTCAAAATCTTGCAAAAATGGCCTTGTGACATCCTCCCCAAACCCATTTTCTTCCCAAAAGTTATCTTCTCCCTGAACCCACCTTGCCCATGGCCATTGTGCATTCATAGAAACACATCTTCTTTTGAGCTCTCTTCAAAATGTTTTTAAATATTTCACCATTTTTAATGCATAATGTTTCCATGAAAAGTTCATTGGGTGAAAATCCTTTAAGATGTACCACATAGGACGAAAAGGACATAGTCCTTATTACAATCCTTTTTTACCCTACATTTTGATCCCCATAAGGAATAATGAATCAAAAGTTGTCAAATATTTTAGAAGGACTATATTTTAGACCATTACAATTCTAAATTCTATCATAATCATACATAAATGTGTTTTTACATTGTAAAAAATACTAGGTAAAAAAAACAAAAAATGGCAATGATGTAACAAAATTTTGGTACACCTTAAAGAATTTGGGCCCCATTATTGCATGTAAGGATGGTTTTCATTATAAAACCTTGGCCCAGATGGCACACGTTATGGTTGATGACATCCACCAAGATTCATCAAGGAGACATTATCCATTCATTATGGGGGAAAATTAAAGTTTGTGAATTGAATAATTAGCTCATTATGACTAATACAACTTTTTGATAACAACATCAAATCCTTCTATCACAATGGATGAAAGGAATTTGCTCCTTACGAGCAAAACTCAATTTCTTTGAATTCAATGTTCATTCCATTTGTATTTGGGTGAAAACACAATCAAAAAAATTAGGGGCACCAAGGTAAAAATCCTTTTCCAAGGATTGCACATAACACATGTCATTTTTGTGTTGATTTATAACTTAAAAATTTGTATTTCAAATACCCTTTTTAACACTGTATTTTTAATATAAATACATTTTGAATAAAAAATGATTTTATATCATGTATATTATGCATTCATGCACCCTATCACATAAACATGAACAACTTTTGTTAAAAACTCATTTTCAAAATCCACAATTTTCACGGTCGAAAACACTTTTGAACTAAATGTGCTCAAATTGGTTATCAAAACAATTTTCATCAATTCAAATCCTTTTGCCCTTCTAATCATCAAGGTTAAAATCCTCTCCAATTTTCAAAAAAAATGGTGCCCATTTGGTAGAAAAAAAGGACATTTGAAAAAAACAAAGACTATCCATTTTCGATGTTTGAGTGTTTTGAGCATGCAAAAAGATTCTTAATTTGTGTCAAACTTGAGCATGTAAATGTTGCAATTAATGGAAAATATTCCAAAAAAATAATGACAATCCAAATTATTATGCTTCATTTGTTTTCTTTTAAACATACAAAAATGATGTTTTAAGGAATGTCCATACACTTGGGTGGTTTTTTTTACTATGTTTTAACCGAATTGTTGAATTTTATAATTCCTTGTCACAATCTAATCGAACGTTGTCCTATTTTTTTCTTTGTGTTGCACATTTGGATTCTTTGTACATTTGTAATTTACACTTTGACATCATGGATTAAAATTTTTAATGTTACTACAAAATGATTAATTTTAAAGTTGACATTATATCTATGAAGTTCATTAGTCTAGCTTATGCACCAAAAGGAAACTTTGCATTTTTGTACTTTGAATTACAACACCCTCCCCAAGGTCGCTTTAGTTATTATAATTTCTAATGGGTCAAAAGTTAAACAAGTGGGCATGGCCTCCACAAAATTTGTTCATACATAGTCATTCCATGGCTTAAACTATTTAATTTTCTAAATGTCGAATGTAATTGACCTAGTGAATAAATGCAATAACACATATTTAATTAATTTAAGATTTTACAAAAGTCTAAAAATGCAAGAACACAATTTATAATGTTATTTTTTTGAGTCTTTCAATTTACAAATGACCTAGTGGCTATTAGGACATGGTTGTTAACAACAAGGAAATTTTAAAGCTCTTGAAGAAAAATTTACAATTTACATCCCAAGTTATACAAATCAAACCTTGTGGACACCATGGGAGGTTTTTTAACAAAAGGAAAAAAAAGAATTTGGAGGATGTCAATTTAATGAAATATAATTTACAAATATCAAACATACATGATTAAATTGAATCCAAACTAAACATTGAGGCATGATGGCCATTAGGCCTATAACAAGAGGAAAAGAAGCTGTAGCATAATGAAAATTTAGATAGCATAACAAGTTTACTTAGAGAAGGGAAGAAATTGCAAAAATTGGAAAAAATTTAATACATAACATCTAAACAAACTTATTAATTGTTTTGAAAACAAATTGAACCTGGTGGCCACCAAGTTGTCAAAACACCTCATGTAATTTCTTCAACGATCTTGAAACAAAAAATCCACTATGAAAAAATATTTTTTCTAGAAACCTTAATAAAGGATAGCCAAAATTGGAAGCATAATTTGAAATAAATTGAACCTGGTGGTCACTAGGTTGTTAAAACACTTGAACTGATTTCATGAAATGAAAACTCCATTATTAAAAAATCATTAAAAAAACCTTAAAAACACTTTTTATAAAATATGAAAGATTATGTCAAATCCTCTTAGTCTTGTGATTTTCCATGTTCAAATATGCAACAACATCAACATCATCTCAAAATAAATAATTTAGTGGCCAACATTTTTTTCTCCACTTCAAAGTTGCAAACAATGTCATGCAATTTGCAAACAAAGTTTAATACTAGGATCAAGGGCATATGAAAATATATAACCACGTAAAAAGTTATGCTTAAAAAAATGATTTACAAAATGAGAATAAAATGAAATAAAATGATTCAAAATACTTAATATTTAAAGAGGGCACAACATTACAAAACATTACCATTATCATTACCCATATACTAGAGGAACCAATAATAATTCTTTGAGAATGAACTTAATCGAAGCTTATAGTACTTGACCATAAAATCACAATGAACTTGAATCGTTTTGGCCAATGGCAATCCAACCAAGGGTGGCTACAAATGAGATGCAAGGTCTAACCATTGCACCTTGTTCTTCAACAACATTTGTCCCTTGAATGATTCAAGAAAAAAACCACTCCATTTGGAATTTCGCAATGCCTTACTACGTTCATCGTCAATGAGTAATGTTTGATACTCCTTCCCATAAGGTAGTCCACAACAACCATAATAAACACATTTCAAATCCTTTAAATAATAATGAGACCCAAGTGAAATTTGATTAGCCATCTTAGAACATTATTCATGTCCCCAAATGAAAATAAACCAATCCATGAAATTTTTAAGCATGAACATTGGAAGAACCTCTAGCACATCCTCAAGTTTCATACAAGACCAAATTATAACATAAAACTTTTCAAATACCTTCGCAAGAAAAACTTCCATTTTAGCTTTAACTTCCACTTTGACCTTGTCAACATTTCTTACGACCACTCTAGCATTCCCTTGTAGAACAACCAAAAGTGGGAAATAACACAACACACCATTGACACTGAAAATCAATAATTTTTTCAATCCAAGAAATGATGAATGTACATGCGAATGTGTTAAACTGCCTTTAGTCATTGCTACGAGGCTCAAAGGCACATTTAACTAAAACAACAACAAAATCTATCCACAAAAAAAATTACACATTCATGAGATAATAATGTGTTATCCAAATTTTAAAAATCAATTCATGTGCTAAGAATATTAATTAGTTTTTTGCTTACATATGAAATATTAAAAAACATAATTGTATCCATTGGTTCCAAGGTGACACAACGATACTAGAAAAAAAGGAAACAAAATAAGGGAGATATTCAACTATGTGCATGAAGTGCCTACTGGCCACCAAGCCACATGTGAACAAAATCATGGAACAAATTATGGCAACCTAGAAACATGTTTCAAAATCAACAATTTTCAAATGAGAAGGTTCAATCCACATTTGAGAATGACCAAATCATATGGACAAATAAATTAAATTAGACCAAAGCCCATTAGCCTTGAAATTTGTTTTAATGAAAATAAAGCATTCACCCATGTATACTCAAAATATTAAACTATTCATGCATAATAATTTAGCAATAATAATAAATGTTTCACCTTTTTTTATTTACAAATCTCAATTTAACTTTGTTACAAAAAAATTTGTCACATTTTGTAAAGCAAGGTGAAAGCACACTAGGGTGGCTAAACTTTAGCTAATCAAAGTCCCTTTTCAAAGTCCTTTTCCATTGTAATTGAAAATTGGTTTAAAATATGAATATTTAAATTATATTGAAAGTAACTTTTTTTTTCATTTCTAATTTCAATTCATGATGCTATAAAACATATAAAAAATATCACAAAAGAATTTTTTTTAATAATTATTTTTAAATGCTTAAAAAGGCTTCTAAAATAATTATAATTTTCAAGATTTTGAAAAGTCCATAACATAATAAATTAGAATCACATTCCATTCATTCAATGGATCTTTAATTTCTTAAACATAATTCATCTAATATCTCAAAGTTTCAAACACATAAAACTAACACATTGTAAAATAAAATTCCATATCCCTGAGTATGAAAAAATTTGTCATAAAGATTCAAAAGTCCATTACTCATTAAATATTCTGGATTTTGATGTGCTTTTTTGCATTTTTAAAATGCCAACTCTATTAACATTACATATGTGAATCCCTTTTTTTGACATTTCAATGAAAATATTAGCAATTTGTATTTAAATTTCAAATAGATGTAGGAAAAACTATAAGTGGAACACCTAAAAAAGGACTGCTAATGTGCTTTCACCCAACAACCAACATTCAACTTTTCATATTGGGGGTCACCAAGAGGCACATTCGTAATGCTATTGAATGATTCAATTCTACAAATTTATAAATCCACATTCCAGATGAATGCAAGGATTCCAAGTAAGGGAGAACAATGTCAAGCAAGTAATTACCATTAGTGTGAAACCTGTAAAAAATTTCAAAGAAAATGGCATTACAGGAGGATTAAACATACTCTTGTGAAGCATGTCATTTATTAGCAAAGTATTTTCAAAAATCATACTAGGAAAAATACGAAAGAAATCTTTTAGGTTTTTATGAAAAATAGGTTTGTCAAGCTTCTCTGGCAAGAAATGATCATTTTTGAAACAGAAATTTTAATTTAGTATTTTGGAAGTTGGAAGGAGAACACCTATTTTCTTGATAATTATGTCCAATTGCTTTGAAAAGTTCCTCTTCATTACCAATGACCATATGTATATTATGAATTTCTTTACACAAGTGAAAAGGAATTCTTTCAAGACAGGCCTCAAAACAACCAAGTGAGATCTAGTTTGACCTTTAGTAGTTGCCACAAGAACACCATTCAAGTCAAAAATAAAATGATAGTCACCCACTTCCACTTCAGGCCAAGTTTGTTCATAAGAACTAGAATTCATTCCAGTTTTTTCGCGTTGAATATCTTTAGCAAAACCAAAAGATGGTGTAAATTCTTATCCACCGTCTTCTACAAAACCTAAAATTGTTGCGATTTCTTAATGCTTGTCACTTCCAACACCAAAAGTTGTTGCAATATTTTTGCGAAACAAAATCCGTAGGTGGATTAATTTGAAACAAGTCGACTTCATCCAAGGCAACTATGCAAACAATTTCAATTAATTACATTTGATTTTTTATGTTCGATAACCCACTTATAAAAGCCATAACCTATCATTTCAAAAAATTCAAACATATTTTAGAACAAACGATCCTAAGATTTAAAAAACAAAATTGAAAAAAACAAGATTCAACATGACCAAATTCATGCATTCAAAACCAAAAGGGGATTTTGAGCTCATTGGCTAGTTAATAAAAGAGCGGCAAGAAAGTTAATCTTATTTGAAATCCTCCCCTGAATACATTATAAAATTCAATACTTAACACAATTCCAAGTAAGGAATTGTAGGGCCATACAACCTCCATACAATATTTTTAGCACATCATTAAATTAAATATTTTAAAGCATATTATCAAATTTAGCTTCAATTCACTTATAAATAGTCATTTCACACAATGTTACAGGAAGAAAAGTTACAATGTTCACCACAAGAATCTAAAAGCCATTGAAACTTAGTATTTGCCCTAGTGATCTAATGCATCATACCAAAAGGTTTACATTGCACAAATGTAAACACGAATTCACCTATGGAATGAAGAGCCACCAAATAGGGAGGAATTTCACCCATCAGGTATTTTGGAGAAACGTCTACCTTACCATTCCATTTTTCAACTAACATGACATTTTCTATTGGGCTTTTCATTGTCCTTACAAGATTGTGGTCTACAAGGATGGTGTTTCCAATGTGCCTACTCAGGATTTTATCAAAGAAATCCATGAGGCACTAATGGAAAACCACCGTCTTGGGCTTGTCAAAAAAAAAATGGTCATTCTTCTGACAAAATTCATGACCAAAAATCTGTGAAGAATAAACATTAAAATCTATATATTCTTTCGTTTCACTCAAAAAAAGCAGAATCTTGTAAAGCTTACACTAGGCCCAAATATACATGACAAAATATTAAAAACACCTCTACATGAATTATAACAAGTCTGGTCTAGATTTAACATGAGGATCTATTGATAAATTTTATACCACTTAATAAGAAATAGAATGCAAGGTTTAAAGGATTTTCCTTGTCTTGCAAAAACTCCCTTTAAGCTGAAGATAACATGAAGGGGACTCACCTTTGAGGGCTTTAGAAGATCATGACAATAATATTCTAGTTTGACATCTATAGGTGCCATGTCTTCATCACCAAGTTAACTGTAAGAGACATCCATTGATACTATCGAAGCATCGTTTATAAATAGCAAGGGTAGATCAATTAGTAATTCCATGTACACTACATGCAAAAAAACATAAATGAAAATAGTCCAAAGAAAAAAAGAACTCATTATCAAATATAATGTTGTTTTCTTCAAATTCCTAAGAGAAAAATTTGAGGGTTTATCCACAAGGTAAAAATCTACAACCCACATAGCACCACAATTAATAAACATTAATATCACTAACTATCACCTGGCAGCCACCAAATAATAATCGAGGGCCCCTCATTAATTATTTTTTGGTGGTCAATAAGCAATTGTGGGTGAAAGCCACCTTACTATTGCCTAGCAGTTGCTAAATGATTATGGGTGAAAGGCACCTTACTATCACCTAGTAGTCGCTAGGTGATAGCTGAGGGCCCCCCATTAATTATCTCTCAACAACCGCTAGGCAATTATGGGTGAAAGTTGCCTTACTATTGCTTGGTGATTATTAAACAATTGTGGGCAAAAGGCATTTTACTATCACCTAGCGATCATTAGATGATAGGACGTGAAAGGCATGTTACTATCACCTAGTGGCCACTAGGCTATAGTAAGGCACTTTTCACTCATAATCACATGGTGGCTGCCAAGCGATAGCACAAGGCTATTCATGAATTCTAACCTAAGGGCGACCAAGCAATAGTCGAGCACTTGTTACTACATATCACTTGGTGGTCGCCAAGCAATAATCTAGGACTAAACATTATGTTTTTCATAAACTAATTATCATATAAATGAACTAAGCACACAATGTTTTATAAATTTCCTAGGGGCCGCTAAACATTGTTCAGCACATAACCTAATTATATCCCATATAAATGTTTGTTAAAATTATCATGGAAGATGAGTTATTGTATTAACAACAAGGAAGCTTAGAATATAACATCAAGTCCCAAAGTATATATAACAACGCAACTAGAGGAAAATCTAATATGCTATTAGAGAACTTCACATCATTAAATATTGTTCACCTTTGCATACAAACCTTACATCATTATGATAATGTACATTCATTAAAATGAATTAGAAGTCAAACAACTTATTTAATCAACCTCTTTTCTACTCGCCCCACAAAATGATATGGATTAAGAGCATATGGTGGAGGTTGGACGCCTTGCAATTCTTCACCAACTTTCTAGCTTTCATCTACATCAACTACAACTACGGTCAACCCCAGTGATGAAGCTATAGATGTATTAACCATTGACATGTTTATAGATGCAAGCACTTCATCCTCCTTAATCATGGTTGTTCAGTTCTTCATGCGTCTCTTGGTAGGCTTCCGGACTAGCCTCCTGTGCAAATGGACTACCTTTGGTGTTGGCAAAATGTGACTACCATCATTCTTTCAATTTTGCCCTTGAAATCGACCTTTCTTCTTCACCGACTAGCTCTTACTCACCAATTGGCTATTATTGCTAGAAGCCTTTATTTGATTTTTGTTTTTTGTAACATAGCCAAATTTTTCCTTGTCCACCTTTGGTGGACTAAGGTGGTCAAGTGTCTAAAACTAGTTCATGGCTTTTTCTTCGATGGGTACAATGATAACATCTTCATCGTCTTCAACATTAGTTTGAATAGCCTCTATGATCATCAGAATTGGTTCAAGCAGTTGAATTCCAACGTTCTTAACCATAACACCAATCAACATGTGAAGACACATTGAAGCCATCATCTTGCATTAGTTTCCTTCGAGATCTTCTAGAATGATTTTAAGAACCTTACATCTATTTTCCTAAAAACCAAAAGACAAGATTTAAAAAAAAAATCTGTATTCAAGGATATTTGTTTAGAAAACAGAAAATCATATAGTTGATAGCCATGAATTGGATTTACCAAGCAAACATGGGTCACAACACCTCCACTGAAGATATTGAAATAAACCATGTCACTCAAAATGATAGGCTTGAGAACTTGCAATATTGTTTCTAAAGAAACCTCATGTTTGTATAGTTGTCGATTTTCTATAAACACAAAAACTAGGCATTCAATTAATGTTGGCAATTTCCAATAGAATGGCTTGTGTTCCAACATCTTCTGCACTCCCATTTTGGATCCACTTCTTCGGTGGAACCTCATTTGAGGGGTTTCGTTTCATTTTCTAAAAATAAAACTCATTATTAAACTTCAAGTTCAAAATAGAGAACAACATCTTGTCAAGGTTATGCTTCTTCTTTATTGGGTGCCATTTTTCATTTGAATACGACTTTTGATTATTAAACGTCAACTTCAGATGACCAAAATGAATCATTCTTTCATTTCAAATCACAACCTTCTTCTTTAAAAGCCTTGTAAACTTATACATGAACTTTAGCTCCAACCTCCTTGCTTTGGCTAGATGTTCCCTTAGAATTATCATTCTCACGAAGAACCTTTTCACTAGCTTCTTGAGTTGAGTTTGCTTTAGATTTGCCAAACAACCAAAGGCGGATTTTCCAATTGGTTTTGGTGGACATATTAGTATGTCTCCAAATCCATCAAGGATGTTGCACCTTTCCCATTTAAGGAGGACACTTTGCCACAACTAGAACATCACATATGTCAACAATAAGATGTTCATGCATTCCTTTATGGATTCCATGTTGAGCATGGGTTTCAATATCTCTTCAAATTTTTGCCCAACATGTAAAACAACAAAAAGGATTAATAATAGGAATAAAAACCAAAGGAATACTACATAACGTAATGTGATCTTTTGAATACCTTGTATTCGTTCGAGTGTTGAAGAGAAGCATCCAAATTTGGACATGGCCATTGACAAGCGTCCCAAATCCGACATGCATGTGCAAGGTTCTCCTTATAAGAAGGCTTCATTCCAAGGTCACAATCCTTGTTGTTCAAAATTTTCAAGAGGTTGCAAATCCTCACAAAATTTGTGTCCCACACAACGATTATTTGGAACTTGTTGCAAATCTCTCAAATGTGGTCCTTTGTATTGGAGTTCTCCACCAGTTCCTGTTAAAGCAATGATATTTTACAATTACATTGTTTCCAATTATGTCATTGCCATATTAAAACATTATAGTTTTCAGTTTTCAATATTCAAACATTTCAGTATTCAGACATTTCAATTTTCAATTTTCAACATTCAAACATTATAATTTCATTTTTTAGTATTTAAACATTTCAATTTTCAATTTCAATATTCAAACATTTCAGTTTTCAATATTCAGACATTTCAATTTTTAATTTTCAATATT
>Ga0116229_10005921_pt1 | contig 19795 bp, 22 predicted proteins | sample S1TSphgellanicum_3_FD_87313 | JGI IMG/M metagenome (GOLD analysis project Ga0116229, IMG submission 87313) | Host-associated microbial communities from peat moss isolated from Minnesota, USA - S1T2_Fc - Sphagnum magellanicum MG | ecosystem: Host-associated > Plants > Peat moss > Unclassified... | reverse complement strand
ATATTTATTTGTGTTGGAAAATATTTTTTTTATTTTTTTTTTGGGGTTTTTGGAGTTAGGGACGCTCATGCTTTCTCTTTCTCCACAACCGGAAGAGTTGCGTTGGGGTTTTTTTTTTTTTTGTTGAAATTTTATTTAGAATATTGGAAATTTTCAATGCTTTTTACATTGCCATATTTTTATTATTATAGTTCAATGGATGCCAGAGCGCAGCCGGTAAGCACACTTTTATTAGATATTGGCAATTTCAAGGCTTGCATTTGCCATAATAATAATGGCAATGATGTCAGTTGCCATTTTAGCACACAAACTTAATAGATATACTGATAATTGCAATGATCAGATTGCCCAAAAAAACAATTTTTCCAATAATAATAATATGCTGGATGCCAAAGGTATTATTACGATGCATGTTAAAATTGGCTGCACTAGAAACCCTAACCATTATGAACAGGGAGGGGGTCTGTATACTGGAACTTATCAACATACAAAAACAAAGAAATAATTTTCAACAGATTGATACCTACTAAATAAATAACGTACTACTTACTTACAAGTTGAACAACGTTGGGGTATATTTGCCGTCTCCAGTCTATTCCCATGGTCAGCTGTATGTTGCTACCTCACGGGTCACAAGCAGTGCAAACATCAAGATTTTCAGCGGCCAGGGTCCTGATGGATACATGCGGAATGTTGTATATAAAGAGGTTTTGGAAATGTAGTTTATAATTGTAATTTTGTAATATGTACAGTCAAATACACACACACCTGTGCATTAGGCACAGGGTTCAAACTAGTAAGGTATAAGTCAGGAAGGGGGGAGGGGGATGGGCAGCCCACTGGAAAACAAATCGGATGAAAAAGCACTTTGTGGAGTCTGGACCCAGAGCTTTATAAGTTTTCGGTCAGAGCCAAAAAAAAAAAACCTTTCTTGGACACAACGAAAGCGAGAGGGAGAGGAGGGGGAAAGGAGGAGCGAGAGAGAGAGAGAGAGAGCGCGCGCGCGACGAACAAGGAGCTCTGCATTCAACAAGAAATACATGAGGAAAATCCTCGGCAACTCAAGCAAGCGCAACAACAAACAACGTACCTGTGGAGGATCATGGGTTTTTTATCAAGAAATTTGATGCAAGGATGGAGGAGCTCCAGGAGTTGAAGAAGGATGCAGTTGTGTACTGATGCTGCAAGAAGCTGATTTGAGAGGCTTTTCGGAATTTCCAGCTACAGTAGTAGTAGTAGCAGTAGCCTGGATTTTTTGCTTGAAGAAGCTGGGGAAGCCAAGGTTGTGAATGTAGTACTGGGGTAGTTTTCAGGTGGAGCTGCACATCTGCCGGGGAAGCCTGAAGCCGGGATGGCATTTAATTCGAGTGTGAGATCGCGGAGAGCTTTGTGGACTCCGGACGATGCTGAAGAGCTGGCGGACATCAGCAGCTTCTGGCCGTCGCCGCGAGTAGGAGCTGATCGTGAAGCTGCTGCTGCAGGTGCCGCCGAAGACGAGGAGCTGGAACTGATGATCTCGAGTGATCAGCAGCTGTTGTACTCGATCGAGTGTGCCCAGGGGCTGCAGCTGGTTGTGAGGAATTCTTCTTCTTCACTTAGCAGCAGTGACGCTGGTATCATGAGTAGTCGAGTAGATCGCAAGCTGCGGCCCGACATACGCTCGTGTCGCATGCGGAAGAGCTTGGCCGACACAATCATGCCATTGGAGACACAGCTGAGCTGCACCAGCTCGTGGTACGATGAGGAGCCTGGCTCGTCCGCGTCCTCGCGGGATCGCATGATGGAGAGCACTATGATCCTGCACAGCCCTAGCAGCAAAATTCTGCATCCGATGCAATCGTTGTTACTTGAGAGAATGAGCTCCGGGCCATCTCCAATGTCGAGTCCAGGTCTGCTTTCGCCATCGCCCAAAGCTGCCGAGCAGTCACCGCTCAGCTGCCCAACGTCGTCTTCAGAAGAGTCTGACAAGCTGAAAACCAACGTCGCGGAGCTGCGTGATCAGCTTCTTCTACCAGTACTGTCATCGCAATTGCAAAATTGTGGCGAACAAGAAGAATCAGAAGCTACAGCACCGCGCGGGCCGGCACCTGCAGCTGCAACATCGGAGGATCGGGAGCGATCATGTTTTGTAGAGAAGTCGGGCGAACAGGAGGCCAGAGACTCGATTTGTGTTGAAGAACCAGCTGCTGCTGCTCCAAGTACAGCTCCCAGCTGCAGCAGCGTCGTGATGGTGGTATACGATGCGGAAAGCAAGCCCACAACTTCGGGCTTGGACTATGCTATCAACACTCTTGTGAAAGAAGGCGACGAGATCATCCTTGTGGGTTATCTTCAGCACGTCACGAGTCCCAGTATGAAGACTTTCCCCCACACCATTCCTTACAGATCCGGACGGAAGAAGAAGAAGAAGAAGAAGTTGCAGAATCCGTTTTCTCGAGCTCTCTCTCTAGTAATGATCTGTAAGGACCCGCAGCTTCTTGCTGCAAGTCTTAGGTTGGAAACAAATTAGCTGCTGATCATGACTTGTTGTTTCTCTGCTGCACTGGGCATTGTGCGGGCTTTGGTGCAGTGGGACACAGGATGGTTGCCGATAATTCAAAATTCAATGGAGTGAACGAAAAGCGTCTGAGAATGGAGATGGCGGAGAGGAAACAAGCCGTGGAGAATATGATCTCCGACACTGGTCGCCTCAAAGCATGCGCGCAAAAGAAGGTCAGTAGTACACTCGACATCATCATCATCATCATCTTCTTCTTCTTTCCCCACCGTCGTCCGTCCCAACAGCTTTGTAATTGCCAACACAAGAAGAAGAATTGAGCAGCTAAATTTGCTGCTTCTGCAAATCTTATAACAAGAATTTGCCACCTACACCTCCTTCTGAACTTGGGTTGAATCCACCTACAGGTGAAGTTGTCAGCTCGAATCTCCCCAGGAGCTTTACCCAGATCTGTTGTGGTACGAGAAGCGGAATCGCTGCACGCAACATGGGTCATCTTCGATAGGTTTGTTTTTCGTGAACTCTTGCACGTCGCACCAGCTGCTGGTCCCCCACATCATTTTGTTTTACAGCTCTTTACGGGTCTTTTGCCATTAGGCTGCTGTGATCACAGTTACACAGAATATGCTGTGATCATCTGAGCAGTCTGATAGAAAGCCACTGAAATGGAGCCCTGTTTCTTGCTTCGAGCACATGCTGTTTCCATTGGAAAGTTGCACCTGGGCCACAAATCTCTAGGAAATTAATGTTAGGACATTGAGACCATTTCATACGAAGGGTACTTTTTACGGAACTTAAAAAGTACACATTTTCCCATAAACAAATTGGAAAATATCACTCTCTAATGATTAGTAGGTTGATTCACAGCTCACACACAGTCTTACATTTTGGACAATGCATGACCTGACTGTGAGCACAGCTAGCTGGAACAAATGTAATGGAAAGTTAGTGCAGCTCGACATTTAAGGTGTGAGGTGACTGTGAGCATAGCTAGATGGAACAAATGTAATGGAAAGTTGGTGCAGCTTTACACTTAAGGTGTGAGGTGACTGTGAGCATAGCTGGATGGAACAAATGTAATGGGTAGTTGGTGCAGCTCTACATTTAAGGTGTGAGGTGACTACAAGTATAACTAGATAGATAGAACAAATGTAATGGAAGTTATTATTAGGGTAGAATCTCTGATCAGAGCGACATAATGGAAACCGACCCTAAGCCTGCTTTTGCAACACTGCTGTAACAGGAACGCATTGAAGGAAAACAAAATCTACTATGTGGAGCACCTGAAGTTCTGCCATGTGCTGAAAATGACGAAAGACGGTCGCTCTACAGAAACCATCCGATCCGCAGCAGCTGGGGTCACGTCGGACTCCACTGGCTAATGCAGCAGCAGTCGCAACAACAGTGGGTGTCTGGCAATCCGTCATGTCCATGCCGGCGGAGGCGTATTCCGACGACATATATTCATCATCCTCTGAGTCGTGGAGAAGTCTCGATAGAGAAAATGTCGTGGGCATCACAATGTCAAAAAGGTCCAACGGGAGGAGCAACAGTAGCAACGACTGTACAGCGGCGGCGTCATCGTGGTTTTCTTCTTCTTTTTACTCCTTGTGGAGCAAAATCAAGAGCTGCAGATCATTACCTCGATCACGCTCTTCCTTGGTCGAGCAACAAAAAAGTGCAATTGGAAGAAGCTCCACTAGTAGCAGTTCCCTTCACTATTCCAGCAGCAACAGCAGCCCCCAGTCTCACTTTCATCTCCAGTTCCACTCTGACACAACACACCCAATCCTTGGACTCCCACTCAACTGAGTTTGTATTTTCACAAGTTCAAAGTTCTTAGTCTGGGTTCTTAGCAGAGTTGGGCGGTTATCCAGTTTGGCAGGTTAGAACTGCTGGTCCTGGTTCCAGTTAATAAAAAATTCTGAACTGGAACTGGGTCTGATTTTTGAACCCAGAATTTAACCTGCATTTACACTTGGTTAGGGTTCCTCATCTTTTCGACACATCATAGCTAGTGCACCTTCATCATTAGACGATTGGTTGGGATTCCTTGTCTCTTCATCATAGCTAGTGCACCTTCATCATTAGTCGACTGGTTGGGGTTCCTTTTCTCTTCAACACATCATAGCTAGTGCAACTTCATCATTAGTTGACTGGTTGGGGTTCCTTGTCTCTTCAACACATCATCATAGTTAGTGCACCTTTGTCATTAACTGATTGGTTGGGGTTCGTCGTCTCTTCAACACATCATAACTAGTGCACCTTCATCATTAGCCGATTTGTGACAGACAGACGATAACTTTTTTGTCTTAAGTTTTCTTTATTATCATTGATTGTCATTTCATAATCATGGGTCTTATTTGCATAAGGGTTTTTCTTTTTTTTTTTTGAAAAAATTATTTGCTTTTGTTTTTTCTTTGGGTTGTGTCTACTCATGCTCTCATTTGTCTTGTATTTTGGATGGATGGGTTCCCATCCTTGATTCTTATATACAGAGTTTTCATCAATTTCAAGTTCAATGCATGTGTTGAACCAAAATCAAAAAGTTTTGACAAACAACACTAGGACTGAGCGCTTACCAGAGGTCGATTGTTGATTCTAGTCTGGGTTGCTTGAAATTGGACTGGAATTGAGACTAATGTTCATAACCAGAACTGGATTTTTGTTTTTTTGTGATAAACTGGACCTGAAATGGGTCGGGTTCTGGACTTGATTCTTCACATTTCAAGGTTCTGGGTTCTTGAAAAAAAAAATAATCATTTGTGGGGTTGGTACCAAACTAGATACGGTTCTACCTACCTATGCATATTAGCTCAAAACTTCTTCTTTTTTCCAAGTTACTAACACTACCGTCAATAAAATGTAACCACGTATATAAACTACAAGCATAAACTCAATTTTTCTTTTAAGAATTACATACATGAGACATGATCCAAAACTAAGAACTACATGCCCAATGCCACCCTCACCCCCCACCCATAAATTATTATTCAAGAAAAAAATTCTTTTATTATTCAAAACTCTTATTCCTTTCTCAAACTAACATGTCTAATCCAAAGAGCACTTCCCCCAAAAAAAAACCCTGTAAAACATAAAATTTAATTAAAAGTTTCAGAACCAAAACCTAAACTAATTGTGTTTCTGGGTCGACTTTGGTTTTGTGTTTGGCTCAAGCTGAAGGCTGGTTCCCTATTCTGAACCCAATTCTGAAAAAACAATTCCAAATTTTAGAATTGACAATCTGGGTACCCAATAAGAGGGATCAAATGTTCTCATGAAACTAGTTCTCACAAATGTGAGATCCTTAGTTTTCAAAGGTGGATCTCCATAATGGAATATCCAAAAAAATTAATAGTTTTTTTCATTTTTTTAGTTTGAATTTTCAATAAGAAAAAGAATGCTTACAAATTTTGTAATAAAATTTAGCAATGAAAAAAAATAAACAAAGACAAAGCATGAAGAAAAACAATCTTTTTGAAGTTACAAAATGTCTTTTTCTTTTCTTAGACCTATCTTATTTTAAAAATTGTTTACTGTTTGTTTATTGTTTATAATTTTACGTCCATTTGGGACCAGAGAGTCCATTAGACGAAAAGTAGATCATGGAGGACAAATTGTCTTTTGGTATTGGCAGCATGCCACAAACTTGGCTAGGGCAACCGTGTTTGTAGTCTGCATGAGCCCAGCAAGAGTGCTCATGTGGATGAGGGCAGGGTTGAACAAAAACGTTCCCTAACTTTTTGTGTATTTGGATAGATAAGGAGCAAGTGCTCTTCATTTTCTACCTTCTCCAAGTCATAGCCTCGACAAAGCCTCGACAAAGCCTCTTTGCGTATGGCACGCCTTTCCACGCACCTAACATTACCTCAAGTTGCGTGTTACCACACTGAAACTGAGCCAGAGCTTTCCACAGTTGAACATAACTGATGTCACGCAAGTAACTTTCACTCTCGTACGACATACCCTTGAAGCTCAAATATCTTGTCTGCACGTTTGTCCCGATCTCGCGGTTGGTAAAAAGCTTTTCAATGAAAGCCAATTGCATATTATCTTTCACCCTTTTTACACTCAACATTGTGCGGGGAAAACCTAGAAGGGGTGGGGCCCCAGCCTCCTGGTTGATTGGGCTTCCCGTCATAGATCTAGCACCAACCGGTTACACTAGCTATAGCATGACCAATTTAGTCGCATGAGCTCCCACCCATATTTTGTGCGCGTTGCACCAAAGTACATGGCTTTCTACTTAACCTCTCACCCCTACTAGACGGGTCAGATGTATGTGCGTTGTCCCAGGAACCGTTCTTAGCAGCGATTAAGTAGTCCTCAACTGGAGCGCACGGGTTGCTGCAAGTTGAGGCACTGTTTCTAGCGGCGGTTGAACTAGAGGTAGAAAACCTACAACCTCTTGGGGCTAATTCTTAAATAGCCATTTTTTCATGGATCCAGCCCAACATTTCTTTCTCGTAGCAAGCATAATGAGCTAGGCTTCCCATGCCTTTCCCAAGATGCGATCTTTAATGACCGTGTTCACATGGTTATAGTACAACAATGTTTGTCCCCATGTAAAGTGTTCAAAGGGGAATTTGCCGAATTCTGCCAGCACGATGGACGTGCTAGTTATTTTTCACACCCCAAGCAGGGACTTAAAGAACCCTCGATACACTACTTCAATAGCCTTTATTTTCTTGGAGTCCACCCAAACTTCACAGGCATAGCTTGCTCTGGAACGCACCAACGTGTTGAAAAGGTCACAACGTAGTTCAACGTCCATAATGTGTAGCTCCACATAACGGCGGTTCAGTGTGAACAGCAAGCACCTACTGGTAACTACTAGATGTTCCACTACATTGTCTAGGTTCAAGGTGGTCTCGAGCTGGATCCCTAAGTATTTAAAGGTCTACACACGCTCAATAACATCACCTTCGAACACAAACTCTTGGCATGGGTTAACATAATTAAACACCATGACTTTTATTTTTTTCACGTTCAGCATAAAATTGTTGGAACACGTTTAACTGTTGTTGTAATCCCACCTCTGACTTCGACGTCAGAGTGAAGTCATTTGCAAAAAACAACAGCCATATGTGCACGTTTGCTAGGGCCGGTGCATCGCATTCTTTGCCGTCTAAGCGCCCCTCTAGGGCATCCAAATATAGCCAAATAATAAGGGGTTGAGAGGACAACCTTGCTTCACACCTTGTTGACACCTGAAGCTAGAGGTGACACCTTCGCTTGGGTGGTTAATGCGTATGATATCCTTGGCATACATTGCCTGTAGGCATCGCAAAAAACGTCCCTCCACCCCGAGGCCTACCAACACCTACCAAAGCACTTCACGGGCATAGTATTGAATGCCTTTTTGAAGTCCACAAAATAGTAATAAAGTGGCTTCTTTTTTGCCTTGTTCTATTCTATCAAAGTTCACAATATGAAGAATTGGTCAGTAATGTGGTCATCTTTGCGAAACCCATATTGACCCTTGGCACGTAGCCCATGTTGTTCATCCCACTCACTCAACCTTTTGTCAAGGATCATAGCAAACAACTTTGCTAAGATAGGCCTAACTGTTATCCCCCTATAATTGTCAAATTTGGAGGTATCGCCCCCTTTAAAGAGCACGTGGACCACTCAAGTGGAAAGGGCTTCTGGAAAGCGTTCCTCTAGAAAGTAGTTGAACGTTGTCAATAATGACATGTGTAGCACCTTTTCCGCATCCAAAATGAACTCGGCTTTCATACCATCCAAACCGGCAGCCTTGTTGTTTTATAACTTTTTTAGTGCTTGAAGTAACTCATCAAGTGTGATATCTGTGTTCAAGGTGTGACTAGGTGGAGGTTTGGTCACTTGAGTGGAATGATCAGTTTGTAACCGTATGGGTGGTGGAGACTGGCCAATTAGCCCATGGAAGGCTTCCAAAAGCGTAGCTGCACTAATCTTGTCCACAATGGGTGCCTTTGGCCAGTACTTTTTCCAGAACGAAAACACATCCACCTTGGTAAGCGCACACATATGTTGAGCTCTTGTAGTTTCCCAAAAAATTCTTTTCCTTTTTAATAAATTTTAAAGTTTACTTTCCTGATGTTTAGCTATGTGCGAATCAGGGTTGGCTTTTAACCAGAGCCTTAGCTCACGTTTCGCTATACGACAATCAGCGTTAAACCAAGGTTTATGGTAGTGTCTTTCTGTGCAACTCCCTTTCAAAAGCTTGCTGCCAAAAGTAGATTTTGTTGTAACACCCACGCATTGCTGCAATAGGTCGACTAACCTGTCTACTCCTAGATGCCCAATCAAGTTAACAACCCACAAGTTTCCAAGACTCGTTGTTAAAGCAAACTGATACTCTTTAACTTTTGATTTATCATATTTGAACCTAGGCAAGAATTTTTTTGTTACAACCGTATGTTGTGGTTCAATAAAGCTTCAATCGATGCTCAACCGTAGGCGCAACGGCTTGTGGTCAGAGTTTCCCCACATCGCACAATAGTGAGTGTCATCTATTATCACCTCGAGGTGTGTAGCAACTTGCCAAACTACATGTGAGCTAACAATATAATTGACAATGTTATGCCCCCCATTTGCTAAGCAAGTGAACTCCCCTGATTCACCAAGTGTCTGGCCATTGAAGATGAGCAACCCAATGTCACAACATATGTCCAGGAGTTCGCGGCCCTAATTGCTAACATTGGCGTTGTGGTTTTATCGCTTAGCCACAACGCTTAGTTATTTAATCTTAACAAGTTCTGGCGTTTGTAGTAGTTCACAAAGGTGGCTAGTGTCAATGGTATCTAGTAATGCTTTAGTAAGCACATTAAAATCCCTTCCTAATAGTACTATGCCCCCTAGAATTTGAACTTCAGCAATATTTGCTGCCATGTTTTGGAAAAAGGATTCACTCTCGTGTTTGGAGCCAACAGGGGCAACATACACCACGCAGACAAATAAATTAGGGGTAACACCCTTACTAACTCGTAGCCATAAATAAGAATCGTGGCTTCCTTCCTTCCACTGTGACAAGTTTGGGCTAAGGTGGTTACGAAAGTAAGTAGTAACCCCCCTGCTATGTTTTATCGCCTTTGTTGTTCCTAGCTGCATAGTGCGCGTTATTGCAAACCCTTCAACATGTGACAAATGTTACCCTGGGAAGTGCCAAGTTTCGGTTAATAAGACGAGGTCAACACCTTGAAACAACTCTAGTATTTGCACCCTCATTTCCAGTTTATTTACACCACCCCCGTGCATGTTCCATAATACCACACATAGATCTCTTTAGTCCCCACACCCTTAAATAGAGGAGGGTGGGCAAATTTGAATGTCGTTGACGAAGAGCTCAGCTGCGCACCAGAAGGCACGTTTGCCTACCGCCTTGGCCTCCTTGAATAACATCCATAGCTCCGACTTGCGCACTTGTTGTGTGGGCATGAGCTTGTTGTCTAGGCCCAATTTGGTCCCCACCAGGCCCTTGCGCCCTCACAGTGCAACCTAGCGGTTTTCGTTTGTTGCGAATTTGAATAGCACCATACCAGGGTGCATGCCTGCCATCGAAGTGGAAGCCCGCACAGTTGCAGGCTGTTGTCGGGTGGCAGCAATGACCTTGGTGCGCAACCTCATTTGGCCCTGCAACAGCTCCATGTTGAACCGTTGCACCAGCTCCTTCTTGGTTTCGCCCTCCTGGGCCTCGAAGCCCGTGAGGAGCAGGTTGAGCTTACACTCCTCTTGTTTGGGCACATTAGCCAGGGTTTCCACAGCCCGGCTAACCACCTAGCACACGTTATTAACATCACTGTGGTCCATTTGGGTTCTTTTGCAAATGCAGCCTTGGTTGTGATAGTCGTAGCCGCCTCATGATCCATCAACTAGTTCACCGCAAGGTTGCCAGCGGTCGCGAAAGACGCAATGTTTTCAATGGCTGCCTCCATTTTGAACAACCGCGCATCAACAGGTGAACTGTCGGTCTTGAGGCCCATGACTAGCCAATGCTTGGCTAGGGCTGCCTGGTAGACTACCAGGGGTGCATTATCTAGGACGTTGAGCCCGATGTTATTGCAGTGCGTCTTGCAATGTCCTTTTTTAGTGTGAAAATGTTCGACACTATAGTGAAAGGACATAGTAGTGGTGCGACATCAAGCACCATCGCAAAGTTATTCAAATCTTAAACCCTAAAAAGTCTATTTTTTAAAAGGACTTGAAAAATTAAAAAAACACAAGACTGAGACACTAAAGACAAAATGACCCGTAACCAAGGGCGAAACACTGAAAAAAAAAAAAAAAAAAACCCTAATTGTTCACAAATTCAAATCAAAAACCTGGAATCTCCAAACACTGCCTTAACCATTGGAGGCAAGATCGAAGGAGCTCTTTGTCACATAGCCATCGCTTCCCATCTATCCCCATTCTGTGTCTTGCAGCAAATGTAATCTCCTCCAACACAAGAGCCAATGTTTTTTTCTTCTCTTCAAATACCAGAGCTTTAGCTTCAAATAAGGCTATTTGAAAATAAAATAAATGAAAGAGAAACTATAAATAAATAAATAAGAGTAATAAATTTGAAAAAGAAAAAGAAAAGAAAGAATCATCAGAAAAAAAAAACCTAGTAATCTTTTTCGTTTATTAGAAATGAATTTTCATTTTCTGATTATTATTTTAAAAAACCTATTTGAAAAAAGAAATGAATGAGAAACTGAAAAAAAGAAAGAAAAGGAATGCAAAAGAGAAAGAAAAAAAGAAAGAACGAAAGAAGAAAAAGATAAAGAAATGGCAATTTGGATTTAAAAATGGCGGACTTAAAACGTAGGTTACCTATAATGTAGCCCGAGGAAAGAGAGGGCAGGGGAGGGGTACCGGGTGGATGAATGCGGGGTGGGGGCTGCTCTGCTGCTCCTGCTGCAGCGTAGCCGGCTGCTGGGGCCCGTCACCGCTGCTGTCGTCAGGCCGCTGGGAGCAAGTAGGACCAGGGACGCGATGGACGAGGAGGGCGAGCGAACTTCGTGGCTTCTGCTCTCCCGCACCTTCACGCGTTGCTTCGTACGTGCTTCAGAACCAATCCATTGAGTTTCTTCTAGCTTGTAGAAGCTCTTGAAACTCCATTCAAGTGTTTTGAACTATTTTCAAGGGACCATATTTTTTTCATTTTCAATCTATTTGTTGATGATTTTTAATGCTTTGGATGTGCTAAAATGAGGGTTTTAATTTTTTTTATACACCATAAACAAAAATTCCATCCTTTGAGATTTAGCCTCCTCTGAGCCACTGATCGTACATACAAACAAGAAAACAAAAGAAAAACATGCCCCTCCCCCCATTTTCAAAATAAAATAATCATTTGACTATATATATATATATATATAATTATGAATAAGGGTTGAGATCGAAATTGAATAGGATCCCATTACCTTACCCCAAGTTTTTTTTTAAAAAAACAAATAGAACCAACCAGGTTCTCGTGATGCTCAATTCTTTTTACATTCAAAAACTTAAGGAACAAGGAAACAAAAGGAGCTATTGTTTTGTAAAGAAGATGATCAAGAAAAATAAATTGAACATTTTTTTTTCCCCTTTCTCTCCTTTTCTTATTCATTTCTAAAGGAGGTTACTCCTTGTATATTTTAACATTTAAAATTTTGTTTGTATGTTCATCATACGTGTTTTAAAGGCACAAAATCTGTGTGCAAAAAACATGATCCCATGAAACAACTAATTTCGTGCAAATTTGGAACAAACCTATGAAACCTATAAGTTTGTGATGTGATAAGCATGTGTTGTTGCTAATAGGATGTTTGTCATGCTCATTGTTGTTTTCTCAAGCATTTTCATTAAAAAGTATGTAAAGTCATCCATCATCTCAAGGATATTTAGTAAAAATGTCAAAAGTAAACTTTTTAAAATAACAAATTGAGTTTAGGAGATGACATTTCTTTCTTCCTTGAGAGTTAATAAGTTGTATAACAAATTTAAAAACATTTGTTTGTCATTGTGAAACTTTTGTGAGCTTCAAATTCCACCAAAAAAAACATTTGGATAATTTACATTTTATGGACATGATAACCAAATCAAGCTCAAGTTCACACCCCCTATGAAAGAAAGAAAGAACGGGGTTTAATACAACGTATCACAAATAAACTTTAGTTTTGTTGATAGTTTAGTTTTGTTATATTTGTATCAAGTGTAGTTGCTATGTCTAATGATAAAAATTTGAACATTACTAATCAACTGTGCATTTTTCACAACTTGAGCCAATTCGTACTATTCAAACTATCAACCAACTAGAAGGTAGTAATAGGTTGTGTGACTTCTTACAATAGGTAAACCAAAGAAAATTTTGTAACAATACAATTTAATGTAAAATTTTCACTTGTGAACTTGGTTACTTATTATATTTTCACACATGTATCAACAATCTTGAAAGCTTGTTACTATTTTATATTAGTGGTTTTTTGTTTCAAATTTTTATTGTATCACTATATCTAAATTTCTCTATCAAGCAAATGATAGATTATAATCCAGTGGAATTGATGTGGAAAAACCTTTCATGTTCAATTATGTTGCATATATGTTGATTATGTCTGATGCGTGGATTAAAAAAAATCTCCTTTGTTTTAATACCTTGTGATACACTTGCAAAACTTATAAAATATGTTTTTAGCACTTCATTTGGATAAAGGTTTAATATGTTGTTGCTTGTACTTTTTTTTTGTGATTTTTAAACTTTTTTATGCAATTTTTAAATTTTAAAAACTAATATAAATAAGAATGGTGAAGTTAATAATGTTACACTTTAGAATGTAAAATTGTAATGAAATCAAATGAAATAAGACAAATCATGAAAAGAATAAAATGAAAATACTTTTTGACAAATCAAATTTCAGTTTAAGTGGACTTGGATAATGTGATAATGTAGTAAGATGTAACTCACCTTTCCTATCCAATAATAATGTGTATCAATATATATTGCAACATTCCATCATCCATTTGTTAATATATTGACCTTGTCATGATAATGTAAATCATGGACTTTTGATACTTCATATGCAACTTTTTACATTGTACATTTCGAAATGTCATATATCAAAGGTATTAGAATAATCTATTGATGTCTTAGGGTGTTTTGTTTCAATGTACAATAAATGGACTATAATTATGAATGTGTATCAATGTTTTGAATGTAATAAATCAATGTATTAATATATTTACGCATTAATGTATTAGTGTAATGGTATGTCATTATATTAATGTATCTATGCATTAATGTATTAAATGATCTTTGGGCAATACCTATTGTTGAATGCTTCACATGCCCAATTGCGTGACATTAAAATGACCATGTATGACAAATCTTGGAATATTTGGGCAAGAAGAAATTAAATTAAAAACAATAGTAATTAGGGTTGATTTTTAAGGCAAGCATCCATTATAATGGACTTATTTGAGAGATATGGTGACTACATACCAATTTAATGTTTTGTTGAACATACAAATTTGAAGCAAGACTCCACACCTTAACCTTTGTTAAGGGCATATGATTTGGTTAACTTCAAATAAATAAGAGTTTTTCTACAAGAATTTTTTTGACAATCCAAGCATGTCATCCAAATGAATTTTGACCTACAAAGTTGATAAATCCAAAGGCAAAAAATCGTAATAATGTATAATTGACATAGATTCCAAAAAATATATATGTAGGCTCTAAGTGAATATTTGGGTAGTATCCACCATACCTTACCAAGATCAATCTTGAAAAAAAATCCTAATTTTTATAGGAAAGAAAGTAATGCTTTCTTCCATCCTCAAAATATCTTGATACATTAATACATACAATGTGTTAATCAACATAAAAATTGCACTTGCAAGTTTAAAAATGAATATAATATTCATTTACACAAAATTTTGTTACAATGACATGTGAATAGTTTGTAAAAATGTTACAAGTGTGTTTCAAAACACTTTTGCAATAATGTACAAACAACATGCCAGGAGGAAGTTCATAAAACTTAATTTGCACCAACATGTGATCATGAGGAGATTTATGTAATTTCATTTGCACAAACATGTGAAAAAGAAACTTGATTTGCACTTGATTTGAGAAATGTGACCCTACACATTAATTTGCAAAATTATCCCTATTGAAAGTTGAACAAAATATTCATTGTAGATCAAAAAATGTAAATGGCAAGTATCAATCGGCTACAATAATAAAAATGATGAAAAACATACATTAGGCAACTTCATTTATCATTCATGTGCAACACCTAGAAGGTTTTGGATTAAACATATTTTCACCCAGTTTTTCATTGTCAAAATTCATTCCCATATCACTGTTGGATTATGATGATCAGGTTGTCAACCATAGAAATGTATAAGATGAAATCTTTTTGAATATTGCATTAAGGACACTTAATCTTACAGGTACGTGAATGTTGCATTAAGGGCACTTAATCTTACATGTACATGAATGTTGCATTAAGGGCACATGACTGTGGAGGTGATTGTTGCATTAAGGGTGTTAAATTTTACAGATACATGCTGCAGCACTTGTGAGCTGTTTGGAACATCTTGATATGAAAGATATGGGAAGACGAGTTGCTCTAATTGCACAAGATGGTGCAAAGCTCTTGAATTCTGGCATCTGAAGTTGTTACTGAGGGAATCTTTGGAGCAGCTCTCATGAGGAAGCTCCTAGATCCTGCATTGTACAGGGAGGTGATTTGGGACTTGCTAACTGCTGCAAAACATTGTCCATAAAGCAAAGTTATCTAGACAACTAAATGATGTGCCTAAGATTCACAGCCAGAAAAGGAAGGTGAGTTAGGTTGCTCTTGCATTGCAACCTCTTCAGATTTGATCTAGTAAGCCACTTGCAAAGTTGTGAAAACTGGCTTTTCTAATCAAGACCAAAAGAGTTTTGAAAACTCCAACAAACTTGATGAACAAACCAACACCAACTCTCTCTAAAAAGCAACGAAGTCCCAGTGCAATGGAATCAATTTCACAATGTCCCTTTCCCGGACTCTTTGGAATCAAAATCTCAAAAACTTGTGGAGTTTATGAATGAGGTGGGCATTTTTTTAATTTCAGGAGTTACAGTTTGGGCATGAAGAGAAGCTTGTTGATGATACTTGGACATTGCTATGTTGCAGTGGGTGCTAGAAAGTTTCCCTCCCACATGACAACAAGTAACCTAAAACAATACAAAAATGCATGTTTCTGGTGCAGCAGAATCATGTATCGGAAAATGAGAAAAATGAAGGGAGGAGTAGTACCTCTCTATTTCTTTCCTTTACCCTTGACAGGTTTCTTCTTCCTCTCAAATACAATCTCTCCTTTGGTCAGGACGGGAATGGTATTCAGGCTTGCTAAACCTGCATAGCGTTGCTTGAACTTATCCACCCTGTCTGCATCCAGCACAAGTGCAGTCTTGTTGCCCTGGTAGAAGGGATGATTCCCTGACCACACGTCAACCACATACTCTCCTTGTGTACCTCCTGTTGTCATCACAAGCTCCCCATTGCAATACACTTTCGCATCACTGAAAAACTTGGGATGGATATCCGTCTTCCTGCATGTCACTCTTGCCTCTCCTCTATTCACCTAAATCACAAAACCCCAAAATCCAAAACCACAAAGATCCACTCCTCAGTTCAGCAAAACCAAGGAAAAAAAAAAGAAAACCCATCAGAAAAATACAGCACCCATAACCCAGAGAGAAATTGACAAGAAGCTTGCGAAAATCTTGGCAGCGAGTGAACTGGTTTATAGTAGCCACAGACTGTCGACAGACACCAAACAAAAAACCCAAAACCCAAACACCACCAGTCCAGTATGTACCTGGAAGTCGCCTTGTGAGCCTGAGAAGAAGGAGGAAGAAGAAGGAGCCGGACCTGCAGCGTTGGAGAAAGTGGAGGAGAGGACATGCACAGAGAGCAGCGCCATGGCCAAAAAATTATGCAACAACAGCTAACCCTAAAATGCTTGCCGCAGAATTGAACTCAGAAAACACACAATCCAAAGCCACTCCCTCGGAAAGCTTATCGCAATAGGAGATTTGCGGGTACTAAACGGTTATCGCGAGACCTGACGAGGTCCCAATAAGAGATCTCAAGATGAGGTCTCAATATGAAGGTCCCAATACGAGGTCCCGATATGAGTCTGAATCAGAAGGTCCCAATACGAGGTCCCGATATGAGGTCTAAATCATAAGGTCCCAGTACGAGGTCCCGATATGAGGTCTGAATCATAAGGTCCCAATACGAGGTCCCGATATGAGGTCTGAACCATAAGGTCCCAGTACGAGGTCTGAATCATAAGGTCCCAGTACGAGGTCTGGATCATTAGGTCCCAATACGAGGTCCCAACATGAGGTCTAAATCATGATGTCCCAATACGAGGTCTAAATCATGGTGTCCCAATATGAGGTCTAACTCACGGTGTCCCAGCCCAATACGAGATCCCAAGATGAAATCTAAATCATGAGGTCCTAAGATGAGATCTAAATCGTCAGGTCCCAGTACGAGGTCACGAGATGAGGTCTAAAGAACGAGGTCCCAATAATACGTGTCAAGATGAGGTCCCATTACGACGTTCCCAAACGGAGGTCTCAAAAGCCGCGGAACGCCCCTCGCCCATACAAGAAAGAGACCATAACATGGAGGAATAGCATTACGCCACGTGTCACTTGTCTACCCCTCGCATTGGCCCAAACTAGTGCGGGTGGATAAAAGCCTATCTTTCGCAGTCCTTGTGTTTTCCTTCTGTTCTTTCTCCCTCTCTCCAGAAAGCCTCCCTCCCGCAGTTCAGCACTCTTGCAGCGGCGATCATCTTCACAATTCTCTCCCGATTGCACCAATCCTTTGCGCATCAGTGCATCTCTGCGAAGATCTCCACAGCCATGGCTGCACTCATTTCCACTTGTAGCTGTGCCTCCGCGACCGCTTGCTTCGTGCAGAGGTCTTTCCCCAGCTGCAGTAGCCGGCCAGCTCTTGTCGCTGGACCCGTCGTTGGTAAGTCCCCTCCCCTCCCCTTCACGCTCTCCCTGTATTTCTCCGCTTCTGATTCCATTTCCTCCCCCTCTTCTGCCCCCCGGCTTCTTGATTCCATGATGCTCAGAAGCCCCCTGTAGCTGCTGCTTGTTGCTCGCATTCATTGTTCATTTGTTGGGAAAGAAGGGCTTTTTGGCACATGCGATCACATCGTCCTTAAGGCCGGGGCGATCGACGTGTTGTTTATTTTTTTTCTTGGGGCCATTTTGCAGGTCTGCCAGTTCTGCACATGCAAAAGAGGATCGTGTGCTCTGCGGAGAGGAAAGCTGATGTCGAGAAATCAGAGGCGACTTCTTATAATAAGGGTTTTCCCCAGTTGGTAGCGGCCATGTCCACAGCGAGTGCCTTGACTGCTGCACATCCGGCTTTAGCTCTTGTAGACGAGAGGCTGTCCACTGAGGGAACAGGTCTAGGACTGGGTCTCAGCAACTCCAAACTCACCTGGATTTTGGTGGGCGTGACTACGCTCATCTGGGTTTTGTACTTCATCTACTCCACAGGTCTGCCAGAGGGCGATGATGACTCAGGCCTCTCTCTATGAGGAGGAACATTTGTATCTGCTGCTCATGGAAAAAAAACACAAAGCCTCCTCAGTTCTAAACTAGAGAGCATGACATGTATTAATCTCTTTTCCACATGCACTTCTTTTGTTGTCTGGACCAGAACTGATTAATCTAACTGTACAATGTGTGACCTTTTGATACTGAGCTTCTTTGTTTTTTATTGTCTTTCTTTGGTACCTTGACAATTGCTATATGTGCTGTGATCTAGCCTCCATTGAATGAATGTGTGAACAAATGAAAATCTGAACTGACTGGTGTTGACCTTCTTCTTGCCATGTACATTGCTGGTACTGAGATCTGAGACTCTCAGAAGGTTTACAACATCCAGTCTAAGCTTTGATCTGAGACTCTGGAGATTTTGATTTCAGTTCTTGCACAAATCCCAATTTGATTTGCTGATTGATTTGCTCATTCAATATTGTGTCATTTTTTATTGTCACATGCTAAGCCCCAAACATTTTTCTTGGGCAGGTCATTGGTTTGCCAGATATCATTGTGATGTTTTAGCTCTCAATGCATGTCACATGCCTGCAAGTCATGCAATGGGTATTGAATCATCATACCAGTTTGCAGGGACTCTAGGCTTTAAGTCCATGATTTCAGGTCCTGATATAATATGCTGTCATTTGTTTGATGTCTATTTCACAATATCAAAGGTATGTGTTCTGTGAGATGTTTGGTATGGATACTGGACTCCTGCACTCCTGACTACATAGCTAGAAATGAGTGAGAAGTAAGTTTGAACTATTTCAAAGCTGAGAGCCTTATGTTTAGCTCCTAGAGATACCATGAAACTCAAAATGGCAGAACATGACATCTAACTTCTGTCTGTATCCTTATAAACAAAACTTCCAGATTTCTAAGATTAGGAGGATCCAATGATGTCAAACCTTAGCACCACAAGAGCAGAGCCTGTGTTGAGGCCTGTATTGAGGATGAATTGCAAAATGCTGTTCTCAAAGCATCAAAGAGATTGTGGTGCAGTCAAAGTTCTTTTGAACATTGGTATATGTTTTCTCCATGGAACAAGTCACTGGATTCAAACCCCATTCAGGATCATGGTAATTTGAAGAATTCTGGACTGAGTTTCGTTTTCAGCATATATCATCATGATTTGAATTCTGGGTTTGCGTTTCTTCTTCAGCATTTTTCCTCTTTTGTAAAGAGGCCTTTTGCAAAGCAGAAAAATTCTGGGTCTTGGAGCAAATCACAGTGGGTTTGGTACATGTTCAGGCCCTTCTTAGAGTGCTTGATTGCGATGGTGTGGTACACCTTTGGGGCCTTCTGAGAGTGCTTGATAGGGCCTTCTGAAAGTGCTTGTTTTTAGGATAATTAAAGTTGTATGTATAAATATGGTTCTCTTTAGGGCAAAAATGTTTTGAATATGAACCAGGATTTGGCTCCATGTTTCTCATAGTAATTGTTTGATGGAGAGTTCATGCCAAGAGGTTGACAATTTCAAAGAGATTCTCAATGTGTTGGGACTACTCATTTGGGGAAAGGGAACTGAAGATACAGTTGATGTATCAGTCTTTTGAGGAAGGTATTTGCTCCATGACGTCCATCAAGATGAACAGATTGCTGAATCATGATCAATTGGGTTCTCCACATGCAATTTCTATTGTAGCTGTTCTTATCTCCTTGTCATGCACACATTCAGTTTTTCAGCAACAAATGCCCAGATGCTTCTGTTCAAGTTTGCT
>Ga0116229_10005914_pt1 | contig 19806 bp, 9 predicted proteins | sample S1TSphgellanicum_3_FD_87313 | JGI IMG/M metagenome (GOLD analysis project Ga0116229, IMG submission 87313) | Host-associated microbial communities from peat moss isolated from Minnesota, USA - S1T2_Fc - Sphagnum magellanicum MG | ecosystem: Host-associated > Plants > Peat moss > Unclassified... | reverse complement strand
TCAGAAAATAATTAATTAGTGCCTAACTAGGCTAGGTACTATGGTAGTGGTGAGTGGCTTTCATGGTGATGCACCTTAGTAAGGGTACAACTTCCATTTTAGCCAACCTCCCCAACAATATCACTTTCTTGAATATGGGGGAAAAGAAAAACCAACTTGTACATTTCATCTCTCTTAAGATTTCCCACACCAACAACATTCCTGCACACCATTGACAGAGGAGACTAGGGTTTTTTTTTTTCCAACCCTGTGATGTAGCCACACTGGTGATCATCCACAAGAGAAATTAGCCAAATTTGGCTACAAGTCAGAGAAGAATTTTTAAAAAATAAAGGGTCATGCTATAATTTGGTGGCCTGGTCCTATTGTCTAAGTATGACAATTTCAGAAAAAAAATCCCTCAAAAAGGGTCCATTCAATATTGAGGGAATGGTGTATTAGATGTATATATAAGGATCCATTCCCTCAAAATCCTCATGAAATTATCTTTTATGTGTAGTTGTAGAAATTTGCCTAAATCTCCTTTCCTTCAAAGTCATCTTGAGCTATCTTCTCTTCGTCTTTCAGCTTTTGGGACAACAATTTTATTATGTTTTCAAAATTGTATTAAAAAAAATGAGCTTGTGGTAAAGCATGAACTAAACAAAAGTTGAAACTCTTTTGAATACAAGTCAATTTATGAAACATTATTTGATAAGAAAGATGTTATTTGTAAGTTATTGCATGCACATGTGGAGTACAAAAATTTTCTTGGAAGATATTTCACTACATCACCCTATGAAGTGGTAAAAAATATAGCACATAAAGGAAAAACAAAAAATGATAGTATTTGAATGAAACTGTCTCTCATCTTCCAAAGCTCACATTGCCAAGATATTTGCAATGAAACACATTTAGGATACATGTAGTCACTCCCATGGTACTCTGCATATGAGCATCTTATTTAATTATTGGAAATTTGTAACTTTATATATGAAAAAAAGCAAGATCAATGTACCAAATTTTTTTGTCTTGATCTATTTGTTGTTGGTCGTGTCCAACCTTTTTTGTGTGGTCTTTAATTCTATTGGGACACTATTTAACATACTTGAGGTAATGGAAGTGGTGAAGACATTATCCAACATTGAATTCACAAAACCTCCTAATTTAGAAGGTAATAATAGAACGATAATCTTTTGCACAATTTTAATAAACACCAATACTTAGTGACAATGTGATGTGATGAAAAGTAATTCGTTACAAAGCATAGAAGCCAAAATCGAGTAGAAAAAATGTTGAGAACTAAAAATGATATCATACATATATATTGGCTTAATTGAAAATTAAAATGAGAGAAAATTTAGAGTCATGGTTGATTGCTTCACAAAACTAGTAGTTTAGGTTATAGATGTTGCAAGAATTTTGAGATTCTTAATAATGCACTTGTCGTTACATATATATATATGCATATTCAAGTCAAATTTTGACACTCACAACAATAACAAAATTGAACACAGTCTTGAGATGTTTACTTGAGCTGGTGCAAATTTTTCATTCAACATTCTTGGTCAACTAAACATGGCATCACGGGTAAAAAGAACACATTTTTTTCTAGTTTGTATTTTGCTTTTTCCCTCTTCCAGCAAGGGCTATTTTGTTTTTTCTTAATTCACCAAATATCATGTATTGGGTGTGGAGTTGAAAATACACACACAAATGCAAAATTTAAATAATGTACAATGAAAAGAAATTTTTACCTTTCCACATATATCAAGAAAGAAAAAACATGCATGCAAGTTGAAGAATCCGATCAATTTTTGTTGCAATTAATGTACACATGGAAAAACCAAAAAAAAGTTCTTTAAAGAAAGCTCTTGTTCCTAAATTTGAAAGTTGAAATTCAATTTTTGTTTTTGCATGGTAAGCTCAAGTTTTGTGATCTTGTGTAACTAAAGTTCTTACACTAATAAGGTTGGGGTTGTTGATGGCATTTTATTGCAAAATTTTGTTGCTACCATGGATCATTAACTTATGTTGCAATTAACAATAACGTATAAATCATGAACTGAAAATTGGCCTCTTCCATCAATTGTAGTTTTATAAACAACCCCACATGTCGAGAAGCTATTATTGTTGCTCTCATCTGTCCATTCAAGGTGGAGATATAAACAACAATAACAATAGATCAAGGTTAAATCTACATCACTATCATTGTCATTGTGACCTACAAGTGTGTCGCCTACCCTTTTGAAGGAGACTAGCAAAAGGACATTCTTTGAACACTCTTCATAGATGCTGGAGACATTTGCCATAAACATACATATAGGGTTATTAAACACATGGTTGTATTGTATTATTTAGGAGAAAGGGTTAATATCAAAAAAAAATTATGGCTTTGATGAAGATATCTTAGAATGTTTGGTAGTGGTTTTGTCAATTAACCTATGTTGTTGGGATGAATGGGTGATAAAACTTCCCTTTGCCATGTACTTGACTTTTGTCATTTGAGGCACAGCATGGCTTCAACAAAGTCAAACCAATCTTGTACCCACAAAAATATCATTATAATTGATTTGCTATCCTTGTGCTATGTTTGCAATAATCTCCATGGGCAGGTTGGTATCACGTGATTTTTGTGAAGCAAAATTAGTTGGCTTACCAAAGGCTTGATGCATTTATTTGTTTTGTGTATGCATTGTTTTTTTACTATTAATGGGGTTGGGCCTCATGGTAATAGTTGGGCCACCAATCGTGGCAGCCATCATTATCATTGTGTAAAAAGGTAGCCCATACCTTGTTTTGTATATGTGGGCATTTATGTTAGGCCTATCATTGGTGTTGATGGTTGTATATCCCATATTGATGCATGTGCCACTCTTTAACAAGCTCACTCTTGTTAGTCTTTTCATCCCTCACAATTTTTCATCATGGTCATCAACACATTGGATATTTAGTTTTCAAAACTACATATTCATATATTGAACATGTGGTATATGTGTTTAGCCACTGCCAGTAAAGTTATCATTGGGAATAAGTGTAATTAAGGAGTTTGAAATATTTTAAAGAAGTTAAACTAGGGTAAATTATTCATGCATCATAGACCGGCCACTTTAAATTCGGCATAAAAACAAGAAATGCCGAATCATGCTAAAATTAGAGGACGGTTTGGTGCCGAATTTAGTGCGCACGCATTTCAATCCTTTCACTTTTTTGCGCACGGTGTGGTTGTTTGTGACAACGTTGGGTTGCTGTGATGCCTCCTAAGAAGCACGACATGCCATTCCAGGCTCATCATGTTGCTGAGTTTGGCCTGCAAATATGCGAGCGTGTTGTGGGCAATAGCACCGCTGTTGTAATGACAGCATGTCGATTCTACGAGGTTTTCGGAAAGGAGGAGTCAGAAGTGGGAATGAAGCATGGTCGTTCGGAACGCGTCAAGTACTTCAAGGCACCCTTTCGTAAGGAGAACTACTCTTCGCACCACACACGGATGCATAGTACCTAGTGGGCCGAGTATCGTGAGCTAGAAGTGAGCGCAAAGAAGTCGTTTTTCGACAATGGCACGATCTCCGGCTCGCATACAACGATGCATGCCTTTGCCGCTCCTCGCATTCCCCAAGTAAGTGTCCTGATCGACAAGGATATCCTCGATGTCATCATTGGCGAGATGATGTTTCACCCCGAAGACATGGACGAGATTACTCGAGCCCGCCTTCTCGAAAGCTTTGTGCCGACTCTAGATTCGTCGGAAGATGCAGGAGATGCTGGCAATGTCAGTTGGTACGCCATCACCGTCACCAACACCAAGCAGTTTCAGTTGGTTGTACAATATTTGGCTGCTGGACTGTCATTCCGTTAGGTGACACAGGTGATTATGGAGACGAAAGAGGTACTCGGCATCAGGAGCATTGGCTCGTGCTCTGAGGGGATTGTGAGCCGCTACGCTCGTTTTATCTGTGCGATGAATTTGCAGTGCATCGCGGAGCTGCTGCGACAGTGCTGGGTGTTCTCTGTCGCACTCGACATGGCGACCCACATGGCGACCCACATGGCGACCTCGTACTGCGATGTTTGCATCCGCATCTGCCACAAATCCACTGTGCATGACTTCCACCTTCTGTTCATCCTTGTGCATGAACGGCACGCAGGCGAGATTATCTTCAACACGTTCGCCAAGGCGATGGACGCTCTCTTCCCGGACTGGCGCGAGACGATTATTGGAGCGTCTTCGGATGGCGAGAAGAAGATGACAGGGCGACATCAAGGCGTAATCACGCGGATACATCGCGTAGCCAAGCTTGGGTTCATGCGCGTCTGGTGCGGGGCCCACTAACTCGACTTGTGTATGCAGTCGTTTTACTTGGCCATTCCCGACACGTTCTACTCGACATTTACATTGCTCGTAGCGTATCTTTGTCGACAGCAAAACTTCATTTCGGACGAACGGAGCCAGTGCCCTTTCATTTGCGACACGCGCTGGCTCAACATGATCACAGTGACCATCTGGTTTGACCAGCATCGCCTCGCTGTCGTCGTGTACCTCGACGAAAAGAAGCTAAATTGCATGCTGGACAATTTGTGGTGGATTCTGATGCTCTTCGTCCATGAGATCGCAGGCATCGCTGCCATCTCGTGCAAATCCCTACAGAGGCATGGCGCGCTGCTGTGCAACCAACATCACACGTTGAAGCACCTGGTGCTCAAGATCAACAACAAGGTTGGGATAATTGGATATTGACAGAGGCACAACACGGCGCGATCGACGAAGCGACGCACCAGCTTTCTGATTCGAGCGACTATGCGGTCGCATTCGCTACCGTCAATGGTTGTATGGAGGACTTGGGCATGTTCGTCAAAGATCGCCTTTCCGCAATGGACAACGGACATCGTGAAACACTTTTGCGATTGTCAACATCTGCCATCCTCGAATTGGTGGATGGCATTACCGCCGTTGTTGCAGAGAGAACCGAAAACAATGAGGCCTATATCAACGCAGCTCCCAATGTTTTACCCCATCAGCTTGTCCGCATTCTGCCCCGCGACTTTTGCGTCTATCTGTAACGCCACAAGGAGCGCCTTGATTACACTTTCAGCAATGAGGAGATTGAGAATATTGGGCGCCAACACAAGGCTTTGTGTGACTCGTACCGTCGCTAACCCGATGTGAAGAGCTCCATTGACAGCTTCGACGACAGCGCTGCGTACCGTGATGCTTGGACCAGTCTCCACAACATGTATCCGTTGCTAGAGAAATTCGTCAGTGGTCTAGCGACCATCTTTCCCGGTACATCCACTATTGAGAGTGACTTTTCGGTGGTGAAGTATGAGAAGAACAAAAATCGCATGAGTTTGACTGATGCAAGCCTCAAAGGAATCCTCCACGCGAAGCAGTACCGCCGTATGCACAACCTGAAGGTCTAATTCTACTCGGAATACTGTCTAAATAAACATTGCCGAATCGCGTCGAATTTAACTTTCACCTTGTGCTGAATTTAGTTAAATTCGGCATCGTTCGACAAACGCCAAATATAAAGTGGCATGATCATAGATCATTGGAGGATTTGTTTGTTTGTGTGAGAGTTTGGTTGGGATGCCATATGTTAAGTAGTTGCTTGAAGGAATGTTGTGTGCCAAAATAAAGTAGTTGGTGTCATCCCTCAAGTTTCCATTAAAAAAGTTGTTTGTGATCAATCATTCCACCCACTCCAATCATAGTAATGTAAACCCCCTCCTCCTTGACTAAATTTTTTTTTTTTTTAATGTACAATATTGAAGGCTTTCTAATGTGGAGGGTTGGACCTTGCAAGTTAGCTCTATTTTACCATTCACAAGAGGATTGGTCAAATTGTGTGTTGTAGATATTTGCCTGCTACTTTTTTGTTACATGCGTCTTTTTTCTTAACATATAACTATCCCCCAAATGTATTTCCTACTTTGATGTTTGCAACAATTTTATTTTTTCGGGTTTGTGAATGAAAAAATCTATGGAAACTTGGGTTCTAATATGGTGCAAGCAAATATGTATGGACTCTATAATAATAAATGTATTATGTTCATATTATTTTGATTTTCTAGGTGAACATTTATAGAATTCATTAATTCTACAAAGCATATTTTGTTGATTAGAAATTGGAAGATTATGTTATAGATCAATTTGTGTTCCTAAGTCTGGGTAACTTCACCTTTCATATGCAACTTGTTACTTAGATGTCATTTTATTGGACCTTGCAAGTAGAACATCAACCATATTTAACTAAACATGTTAATTTTTCCTAATGTAAGAATGAGGATGAGATGGTGGTAGTGATATCACAAGAATTGGGCCATTGGAAACTTAGTCACACCACATATTCCTTCCTTGCCATGCAAGCCGTTCTCATATTTCTTCCAATGCTTGCTTTTTATAAAGGCATTTACATCCTCCAATGGATATCCTATGGGAACTACTTGATTCTCAAACACTTAGGGCATCATTGCAATACCATGTTTCTATTTTACTAAACAATGTGCATTGCAAGGATTTGTATATAGATGTTGAGGTTCATGACATTGTCATGTGGGTATAATGATTGGCAACATGTTGGGGCATGACTTTTCATCAAAGTGAAATATGTGCTTGACTAAAAGAAATGAATTTGTGAGATATTTTGAACAATCCTATTTTACAAATTCCTTACAACACAATGTTGACTTGGTATGTTGTGCAGGTGCTCACATTTTTACAATTTAGAGAATATACATTTGTGCAAAATGCATCAAATCTTTTGTAAAGCTTTGGTTTTACCTCCAAGCATGTGCTTATTAGTCTCATCTTTTTTCAAGTATCTCTTAGGTCTCCTTTTGTCCCTCACATCAATTGATAAACATCAATCTACCGTAGTCTACCTAAATTTTTTTCCCCATTTTTGTTTTCTTTTCTCCATCTTAACTTTTTTGCTTCATGATCTTTTGCCTTTGTAGGATGTGGTTTTACATGCCTCCTTTCTTCAAGTCATTCTAGATGTTTATGTTGATTATTTAAATATCAATTTACATTGGAGTTTTAAGTTGCAAGTGGTAAGAGATGACAAGAATTGCAAAACATTACCAAACCATATCATAGGATTAGCTTTGGAATTATAGTCTTTTTTAAATTAATGTTTATTGTAGCCTCAAAAGAGTGCTAACAATAAAAATGTAAGTTGAACATTTATAAAAAATTATTAACAATGTACAACTAATAAAAATGCAAGCTAGGGGCATTTGTAAACCTTAATCTCATGTGGATTTTTTGGGTTAGCAATGTTTAGACAACATATTATAATGCTTCGTTAACATCTTGTAAACTTTTGTCTTAGCTTGGTCAACAAAACCTTTAAATTTTAAGTGAACAAGTTTGTGTGCATTACAAGCAATTATATATCATTTTTCAAATACTTTCTTTCGCTATTCTTTTGCCTTACTACAATTTGCTTTGTGCACTTGCTTCACACATTTGAAATGTCATCATGTCAAACATTGAATGTGGTTTTGGGGGTGTAGATGCATTTGCTTGGAAGTAAAGTTATGTTGTGCTGTTGTGAACTAGCTTGATCAAGCTACATGTATGTGGTTTCATAACTTTTCTCAGCATTTGTAATAATTTGCAATGTTTGCCCAAGGAAATCATGGGTAGTATTTAGAACACCTTCGTTATCCCCAAATTTCATAAATTGATGAGATAGAAGATGACTACAATTGGGCAAGAACCATGCTTCTAATCATAAGATATTAAAAGTAATGAATGAAATGATGGTAGAAAGGTTACACCAAGGGTAGTTAAGCTTTGAAAAGGTAGGTCCATAAGATGGAAATCATGAGATTCTTGAATTGACATTAAATAACCTTTGATTAATCCAAAGTTTTTTTCCTTAGTCACGGGGTTCTAGTTAATATTATTATTTTTGAGAATGGTAGTTACATATGAGAATTGGTTCTTTGATCTCTTTTAAGAACCACGGTTATGAAATTAAAGAACTACCTAAAAAACCAATGGGGGATTGGTGCCATTTCTAACCCAATGCTAGAACGAATCAAACTCTTTTGGCTGTGTGATGCAAAATTATATGTTTGAACACTTTGATAAACTATTTTATACGTATTTTTTGGTGTGGGTTTTTTGGTAGTCTCTCAATTGTGCTCTTACCACCTCCTCTTTTCCCCCTCTATTGGGGCCATTTTAAAAACAACTTAACTTTAAAAGTTTGCAAATCTTTGTGCTTTCAAAATACAAGAGGTAGGTACAAGATTTTGGATCCATTTTGACAATACGAAATGTTGCATCTTGAATATGTTTTGAAAACAAATATATTATGTTAGGTTGTTGAAAATGTAAGTCGTATCATGTTTGTGTAACATTTAATATCCACAATAAATGGCTATAAATATCATACCAAATCATGTATGAATTATAGTTTTAAAGCGGGATTGTGGGATATGTGTCTCAATATTGATTCATGATATGGTAAATTTAAGTATAACTATAGTTTGTTGACGATGATAAAAACCTTTTTGTACCATAATTGAAATTTGAATTTATTGCAAAATTTGCAAACTTGTAAGTTGTGAGTACTTAAGAAGTCTAGCAATTGTAGTTCATGGACAACAAACTCCTCACACGCCCCTTATGTTGATTTCTTTCCCATCCAATGTGACATGACCATCACCTGTTCATTCATTCACAAGACGAAGCAAGAAAGTTGTAAATTTGATAGTATGTAAATGTCAATTCTGATTTGGATTTGAGCTTCAGCTAGTTTAGGGTTTCTGGTTTAGGGTTCAATTAGTTACTAGCTTGTGTAGATGAAGCTAGAAAGTTGTTCATATATGTATAAATTTCAAAACATCAAATCTCTGGATTTTGATCTTCAGCTTTGCAGCAAACTGCCGCTTCCAGTTTAGGTGGTGTCCAATTGACCACAGCAATGGAAGGGTTTAGGGTTTAAGGAAATCAAACTAGTATTGTGGTCCAAAACACTACAGCATTTTATGCAAAAGCTACTTAACGCAGGCTATGTCAATATATACAACCTTACAGATCAAACCTAGAAGGAGTTTACTATGGTCAGGGCAGTGAAATTTGTGGAACTAATCATGCGTTTATGCGTGCACCCGAATACATAGTTCGACTACTGAGTTTACTCTGGCTCAGTCATACCTTTTTGAACAGGGCAAACCTGGGTGCGAGCTACCCAAAGAGCTATCGCAGCAATATCATGGCTAGAGCAGTAGGGAAAAGCTGGGGATCAATGGGCCTGCCCTCATTAGGGCTCCCTAGTAAAGCAGCTACCTAGGTTTACAGTTTAGGTTCTAGGGTTTTAGGGTTTAGGGTTGAGAGTCTGGATCTTGAGCTCTTCAGCTTTGTTGCAGCAAGCATGGTACAGATTATTGTAAAACTTGTTGCATTTGAACTGATCTGGATTGCATCATAATTAAAGACTGGACTGATTGATCTCTTATTGTAGTTTGCTCAGAACTCATGATCCATCGTCCCACCTGCCTGTGTGCATGCATTCATGATCACCTGTAACAACCAGCTGCAGGAGCTAACAACCTAACTCCAGATCATCAGCTGAATTCATCTTATAGAACCCATGCAGATTCAAATCTGAAGACTGTAAGATTCAACTGACGTGCAGGCCTGGCATGATGAACATTCTTCCTGAAGAGCTTACAAGTTTCTTAGACAATTATCAGCTACAGATTTTTATTATTCACAAATGGAAGCAGCTTGATGATCAGCTGCAGCAGCCTGGGTGGAATCCTAATTAAGCAAGGGGGGGGGGCGGGGGGGGGCGACTCACTAGAAATTATGATCTCTAATTACTTCTAGGAGGATGGCTTTGTGGGTCTCGATAGTCACCAAAGAAATCATTGGAAGAAGGCGAGTGAGGAAAATTTGCAGCAGCAGCAGCATGTTTAGGTGATTCATATGAGTTGGAAGATTCCGGGAGCGTCAGCTTTCGTGTCCTAGTCCTTATATGAACCCTAGAACTGCTGCTCATCATCCTTCTTGGTCGCCTTTGAATATGGGCTGCTGCTGCAATATTATGATCAGCAGCTGCAGTAGCTGGATCATACAAATTTAGTATAATCGTATGAAGATCTCTCACCATGTGCAGGTGTATCTGCATCATGTCCTTGGTCCACCAGGTGAGCTTTGTCATTAGCAACTGCAAAAGATTTGATGTAGCCGTCTTTGTGATCTCCAGCCGCTGCTGCAACAACAGTATATTATAATTTTTGTTGTTGTGATGATGATTGCAGGCTGCAGCAGCATCTGGTCGTTGATCCGGCTGGAGCAATGGCGCTAGAATAGAATCAGCACCTTGTTGTCTGACATGATCTATGACCTGTCATGACCCACATGAGCACATGTCAAGATTCAAACAAGAAACTGCTGGAGAATCTCTAGCTGCTGATCTCCACTGATCCTTCATCTCCAGCTCATTGGTGTGCCTAAAGCTTTTCTGAAGATCACTAATGCTTCTGGGCCAGCCACGGACCTTATAGTTTGCAATATGGCAGCAAGCAAGCAAGAAGGTTGCACTGTCCAGAATATTGATCTATTGAGCTTGACAAGAAGTTAGAAGGTCCAGGTTTACTGAACCCAGTAGTGGCCTTACCTCGGGCGATTTCCTTCTTGACTTTGATAAATATGTTGCAATATGATCTGGATCTTCCACTGTGGTTGTTGCAGCTGCTATATTCCTCCCATGGGTGGTGATGAATGCCGCTCCATATAACTCCTTGAGATTGATGAATCTGTAATTATGCTTTTCTAGTCCTATGAAAGAAGAATCTGCATAATGGAATCCACGGCACCCTATAAGTTTGAGTAATAAATAATATAGCACAGTATTTAGCATCTTGCTGCAAGCTGGATTCTTGTAGCACACCGACACTATTGTACGGTCTTACAAGAATATACTTCGATACTCGAGTCTGAATCTCAGGCTGGCTTGCTCCGGTCATCATCAGCGACACAAAACAAAATAATGCAGCAGCAGGATAGGTATCAATTGTGCGCAAGCAAACAAGAAAGCAAGCAAGCAAGCTGCGGGGACGCGGGATTTACCACTGGTAGGAGCTGTACTGAAGTAGCGGTTAGCGGAAGTGAAGGAACTGCAGCTGATGAGGAGCAGGTTTAGCAAGACGACTAGAGCTCCAGTGGTGGTGCACAGCCAGAATGCAGTAGTGGCAGATATTGCAGCTGGCCCTGCACCGGCGGAAGTGGTACCCCAGTACTTTAAGCAGCAGCAGCAGCTAGTTATTGGTATTCTAGTCTTCCGCGCAGCGAGTACCATTCTTACAGCTTTTGCATAGTTGGACGCTTTGAAGATTATATGATCTTCAACTTGTTGATCTCTCGCAGCACAGCGCAGGATGTCAGCTGCTCGCTTCATATATAATAGCACTAGACATGAGCTAGAGTTATATATATATGTTCTGGATGACCAGCAATTTCGACTCTATCTAGATCATCAACATTTGCAAAACAGATGCATCTATTGAGCTGACCAAATTAAGCTGACAAGTCACAATGTAGCAATTCATTTGGGCTACTAAAACCTCAGGCTGCAAGTAAGCAAGCTAGCTAGCTAGCTTTAGAGAGATCCATCCACCCACCGACCCAGCAGCTCAGAAACCCGAAGAATTGGCAGTCTAGCTAGTGTTGACATGGATCTCAACACAAAATTTATTCCAAATTGTAAAACTCCCAGCAGCAGCAGCAGATGATCACAATATTCATCACCCAACTATATATATATATACATAACTGGAAATCATGAGAATTTCCAAATTAATGTAAACTCCGGCCTGTAGAAAACTGATCACAATTTAGATCACCATAGCCTTGGAACTACTACTGAAAATCAGAAATTCCCAAATTAATGTATTTGACTCCAGCTGCAGCTAGCTAGCTGTGCTGATCACAATCTACACCTCAACTACTGGAATTTCAGAAATTCCAAATGAATGTAAACTCTTCCCAGCACACCTGATCACAATTTCATCACCCAACTACTTACTAGCTGGAATCATAGTCATTAAAAGATGTATAGTCAAGCAGTTCAAGACATTATGATCAACACTCTATACATAATAACACTGGATCAGATCATGGGCACAACTACTAGTGCAGTAGCTTGCTAGCTAGCTAGCTCGGTTGTAGTGCTGCAGCAACTACTAGCTAGCACACCATGATTAAAAGCTGAGATCTGCGAGCTCCTTTGGTTTGATCCAAACAAAAACATGAAGGGCAGGTACAGGAGCTCCAATTTTATGAAGCCTTTTTGGCTAACTCACATTGTCAATCTCTAGGACTTCTCTCCCTCCTCCTCCTCCTCCTCCTCCTTTGGCCTGTGTGCAGCACCACTGCAGGCACAGGCAGGCAGTGCAGGCAGGGAGGCGGTCACAGTTGTACACCCCATGCCATCCATCTACTTATACTACTGTAGTGAACCTCTGCAGTTGCAGTTGCAGTAGCAAAACAGTAGTACTAGCTAGCTAAAATGACTTCTTCTTTCTTTCTTTCTTTCTTTCTTTCTTTCTTCAATGTTTGTTTGTTTCCTTTTTTTATTTTATTGCTTGATTTCATACTAAGGATGTTGTTAAGATTTTTTTTTGAATTTTTATTTTTATTTTTATTTTTCTCAAGTGATAAATAATCATGCATAAGAATATTTTAGTCAAATTTGGCAATATTCAATATATGAAAGTAGAAAAATCTTAAGCACCTTGATTTTCATCTTGTGTGTAGTTAGTTGTTGTTGCAATTTATTTTTTTAAAAACATTTATCTACTTTTTGGCAAATTTTTTGAAAAAAAATAACAGAGGGAATTTCCAGTACAATTATTCCTTTTTCGAAAAATGGAGAAAATTCGCCACCAAAAAAAAATCACTGCTTGGCCTTCCTGGTAGGGTTTTTTTAAATAAAAATTGTGATATTAAAAATTGTGTGATTTTTTTTCCTTTAAAATTATCAAAATTACAAAATTTGTTTCACAAAAATCTCCCATTTTTTTTAAAATTTGCCAAAAAAGTCACTGCTCCATGTTGTGATGGGTCACACAGTGTTTTCTTTTTTTTAATCAGTTTTTGTTATATAGCCTAAAGTGGCAAGGTCAACCAGAAAAAAAATTTCAACTAAATTTGGCTATACCTAGTATACCAGATATAAAAGTAAAAGAAAAAGAAAATGATCATTCAATGTTTTCTTGGCTTAACTACAAGAACCGTCCTGTGTTTTCTTGTCAATTTTGTGATGTAGCCAAAGTGGTGATCATTCACAACAAAGATTTAGCCAAATTTGGCTATACACCAGATAGTGAAAGTCAATTTTCAAAAAAATGGATCCACAATTGTATATTCTTGGCTAATGAAACGGATTAATGTTATCATTTTAAAATCTGGCGATTTGGATTTTTACTTTTTTCCAAAAATCTGACAAAAATTTGGGCAAGAAAATTTGCTATGGAAAAATCCAAGTTGTATAAGCCAAAAATCATATTTTTCAATTTGACCAAAATTCCCCAGTGGAAATTAAAACCACTGCTCCCTGCCTGCCTGCCTGCCTGCCTGCCTGTGTGGGCTCAAATTTAAGGCAGAGACAGACATTGGGATTCAGCAAGGGTTTGTTACAAGTGTGGTGGGATACCTACAAGTGATGTGCATGATGATGATGTTGTTGATGATGATGATCTTAGGGCTGGCCAGCACCTCCTCCTGCTGCTGCTGCTGCATGTGATCTGCAAGTTTTCTGACATGAAGAAACTTAAGAAACTGTGTTGCAAGGCAAATTTTTAGAGCACCAAATACTTACACTACAACTAAATACGCTAGTACATACCTCGCAGCTTTGACAATAATTATATTCTTTGTGTAAATATTGAAGCCCTCCAGTCACCACACCCCGCAACAAAGAAAATTCAAACCAAAAAAATTGTGAAGGAAATAAAGAATCTAGCTTTGGAATATCTAAAACTACATTTTATTTTTTTCGACATCGAGTCTTCACATTTAATTAATGATTGCATAGACATGAGTTGAAGCTGTCCATGTGTTATATGATTATAAGTTAGCACAATATCATATAGTTTTTTCTCCCATCATTAAGTTGGCAAGTCTTCTAAGTATGTGGGTTCATCCATTTGAATGTCAAAGTTTAGGATATCGTACTACTCCTCATTCAAAGCTTTTTGTTTTTTTGCTTATAAAGTAAGTTTCAGGTGAACCTGTGTATTTACATTCATTTGTGTATACCATTGGAAAAAGGCCATTGTTGGGCAATTCTCTCTTCTTGCATGGAAGCTTCAGTTTAAGTTCTCTGAAATTTAGGTGATGACGGAACGTCCTCCCCACCGTCACCATGTTTTTTATTATAGAATTCTGAAACTGATAGTCTACCATGCGATCACATATCGATATTTGTAAACATTTTCAAAAGTCAGTTAAATCAAATATCGATTCTTTCAGTTACTTAACTTTTGGTCACATGATTTGAAAATATGGGTATAATACCTCCAAAGAAAGAATCGCCAATGAATTGAAACTCAAGTAAGATTACAAACAATACAGTTTGAGGACATTCTGTTGGATGATGGCTTTTAATCTACAAGTTCAATTATCATTGGGCTGCATTTTTCTTTCAAGTGTGAAGTGATTTATAATAATTGAATTCTTACAATGTTTGAGGGTGTTTGATTTATTAACATGTAAAGTCTGCAGTTGATAGAAGTTTACCCTTCTCACTGTACAATCTATGCCTTAACATTGCTTGAACACTTGAACACTAGCAGAAGGCTGTTAAGTGCTTGTCCAATGACAACAAACAAATCCTGTTGCAACCATTACTCACATTGGCACTCTCAAAAATCTTCCAAGAATTTAGAAACTTGAAAGCTTCTCTCATTCATCAAATAAATAAAGCTTGCCACCACCACTTCAGTTTCCAAGAAACAAAATCAATAGAAATTGAAAGCTTGCAACTGTCTTTGGATTATAAATACTAGTGTGGTTCGTGCTGCCTCGTGGCCTGATTCCATGAGGTCTAAGACTGATATTCAATTTGAAATTTTACTGATTTTGAATGACACCAACTATTCCAAATTTCAATCTCTCTCAGACATTAGGTTCAAAAATTATGAAATTACCTCCACAAAATCTTATCTTATTGAAAGGCTTTCCAGCAATACAACGAGCATGCCTGAGATTCCTTAAAAAATTTAGTTTGATTTTATTGAATTTTCAATGACAAAAATTGTTCAATAATCATAAACACCTACACTATTAAATCTGAACATTACAAAACCACCTTGATGGATTGGACCCCTCTTCCTCATCGTGGGCTTTCCAACAGTACCAAGAGCATGATGATGAGGGGCAGGCACCATGGTTTGGGAGATCTCAACATGAGAAACAAACAAGGCGACTCTTTCAAGATTGTGGACCCTAGTTATGGGATAAGGAGGCCAAATACCCACGCAAACTACTACATACTGGGGTTCAGGTATTCTGACCTACCATCCCCAATCCGCTGTTTGCCATTTTAGCATGTGTGGTGGGTTGTTTACAAATTTATATATGAATGCTGCAACTCTTGAAGTTTCCTTTTTGGCTTCTTAATTTAAGCTTTAAAAATGGCTTTTACATGCTCTGATCGATGATGTCCAGGCTTTTTTATTTGAAAACAAATTATGCTCAGACAAAGCAGGAAGGCTTTCCATGCATGGTGTGGGTGGCCCCCCTCGTCTCCTGATAAATAATACCTGGGTTTTGCACCCTCAACTGGGTACTACCCCAGATAGCTGGTCTCTGGGCAACACAAAAAGTGGGGGAAAAAAAAAATACCCACTAAGTTACAATAATTTGTGTTTCTTATTAGACACACTCTGACACAACCTAACACCACCCATTACATAGTACATGATGAATAAACAAATAAATAACAAGTACATGATGATCTTACACAAGCTTGCAATGTTGTTTGAAATGTTATGAGTTTGTGACTTTCTGTTACATCGGATGTGGTGATATGTGTGGTCCAACGATTTTTTGTTATTCTACAATTTTTATGCTGCAACCTCCAGTTGTTGTTAGTCAACAATCTTTTTGCTGCAAAAATCCAGTTGTTATTCTAAAACTTTGTGTGCCATAACTAGCCTTTTCTCCTTTTTTCCTTTTTTCCAAATTTTCAATACTTAGTGGCAAAACAAATACAGTGCAACTCATTCAAAAAAATAAATAAAATGGGCCAAATTTGCCAAATTTAAAGGAATATTTTCCAGAAGTCGTCATACCTAGACAATAGGTTCCAGCAGGTTTAGCAGGATTTTTTACTTTTCCAACCTGTAGCCAAATTTGGCTAAACCCTTGGTGGATGATTTCCATTGTGGCTATATCACACAAAATTGAAAACAAAACTGCAACATCAGAATTTTTTTTCCTCCCCCTTTTCTTTCTCTTTCTTAGAGGTCAGGGAATCATAGACTAGATTGTCCGGGGGTTGAATGACCACTGAGGATGAGTTACAGAGGGTAGTAGTAGGGTAGCAAAACATTGATATTTGAAGAGAGGACTCATTGACATGTATAAGGGGGCCTGGCATGTAAATTGACTAAGTCCCCTTTATAGTGTCAGGTTGTATAAATATGACCGTCCCAACAAATATTTCCATGTGGTAGGTAGGAAAGGGAACCAAAAACTATAGGGATGGGACTAGAGTATTCAAGATAAAACAATTGGCAATTGACATGTTCACAAATGGACTTCAAATACTGACTACACAGGTTGAATTCTTATAGGTATAGGGTAATGCCATGGTCATTATCAGAATAAGGACTCGCATGCCAAGGTGGGCCTCACTTTTGGTAATGCCCACAAGCGGGTAATTACAGTTTTGTAAGTGTTCCTCCAAATATACTAAGAATTTGGGCAGAGGTTTTTACAAGCCTGATGAAAGGAACCCATTTGATCTGCAAATATGAGCAATAAAACGGTGGTGTTGTCATTGGTCCTCTTATTTGTGTTGTAACTTTATTGAAAGTTTCAGCCATAAAATGCTAATGTCTTATGAGCTATCTGTGATGTTGGCATCAGTCCCCTTACTGTGTTGTTACTTCAATGATAGTTTCACTCATAAAATGCTAATGTCTTATGAGCTATCTGTGGTGATGTTATGTGTTGGTCACGTTACTGTGTTGTTATTTCATTGAAAGTTTCACTTATAAAACATTGATGTCTTATGAGCTATCTGTGGTGATGTTATGCGTTGGTCCCCTTACTGTGTTGTTACTTCATTGAAAGTTTCGCTCATAAAATGCTAATGTCTGAGATAGACTGCCGACTGAATGAAAAAGATAAATAAACTGAAATCTAAGTGGCAGCAAGTAGAAAGTTGCTGATTCTCTAAAGGCAAATGAGTTTCAAAATTAAACAAACATTGCCCAATAGACAAGCAGCTAGTCAGATAATCATGTCTCTGCCCTAAAATGGACAAGTTTTTTATTAAAAAAATTGAAATAAAAGAACAAAACAAAAGAAGTACATGTCGTTGTGTAGAGCAAAACATGCAAATCTGAACTTCATTTTGATTCGACGAATGACATATTTCTGCAACCTGCCAAGGATGGAAATACTTAGAGACCGACAAATCAAAATGGGTGCCTACTACCAACTTTGCAGTTCACAGTAAACTTACAGCTCTACTCAGAATGAGTCTGTACACAAGACTGTACTTATTATCTCCACTATAACCACTATAATTACTCTCGAACTTTGTGCATTAAATGCTGAGTATCAAAATTTCATACTGAGATTTGATAAAATTTCGGATACCACTGAAAGAGGGAATAAGGGGTAAAAGCAGAGGGGATAGGGGGTGAAAGAGACGGTGACATGACAGATAACTTTAATAAGCAATCCATAGAATCCCCTTTAAAACTCATTCTGTGCCACTTTGCACACAGCAGATCAACATCCTGTTTGTGTCAAGTCCGTAGTTATAATGAGGGGTTAATCTGCAGAAGACAGTCTAAACCCATCTAGACAGCCAGTTAACCTATTGCCTATAATAGCTGGTTATAGAGTTTTTTTATAGATTAAAATTTAAAATTATCATTTTCTTTTTCGTTTTCAATTTTTTGTATTAGTGTTTAAAGATTGATAATCTACCTAAATGATAATCATGTCATCTTATTAGGTTATTAGATTTTGAAATTTCAATATCAGGCACTTATCAATTTAACTAGTTATCAAAAAACCAATAACCAACTGGTATGTTAATCATCGAGTTGATAACCAGGTCAAAACTCAATAACCAGCCAACACTAGTAATATACCATCCATGTAAATAGTGGGAAACTTTACAAATTGTAATCCCTTTGTTGACATGAAAAATACTGTCCCTGCTGTGGAGGTAAATTACAGCAAATAGACCTGGTACCTTGGTTTTACACTAAAATATTTTCTTTGAATGCTTTACAATTTAAAAAAAAGCAAGGGCTTAGATTTTTATGGGTTAATTACCAAAACAAGAAGGAATTAAAGATCAGGAGCTAAGTATGTTGTAGGAGAACATGTAACTTGAAAATGCAACAAAAATACACCAACTTGTGAAAGGAAAGTTGAGGGAGGACTGTGAAAAACCAACACAAGTTCATGCCAACTAGCCTAATGCTCCTCCTCATCAGTCTGCAATTGCACATCTTCCAGACTCTTCAAAGAACCTATGACTGATCCTTTGACATTCTTGGCTACCTACTCAAACTCATCATAAAAATCTGGGGGAAAATATCTCCCAATCTAGTAAAATCATGCTTCTGAGGTCAAAATCTGGTTTTTAAAAAAAACACTCAGCAGTTGTTTATTGTGCACAAGATTATTTGCTAGCCTACTTAACCTCTAGTAATGTTTAAAATGACATATGAGAAGTTTGGATTCTAATTTCTAACAAATAGCACTTATAACCACAGCTTTACACATTATGTATGTATGCTTTTGATCTCCACATGACATTTTGGGAAGACATTGAGTCAGCATTGGGTATCTGTATCAGGGCCTTTTTTTTCAATTTTGTGATGTAGCTGACATCGTATAAGATGATTTAGCCAGATTTGGCTACATACTAGATATGAAAGTAGGAAACAACCAGAACCCTTTTATATTTTTGTTACCTACTGGAACTTATCATGAGAATCTGGTGATTTGGATTTTTATTTCTTCGAATTCTGGTGAATGTAGGCCATTTTTTTCCCAAGAAAAATTATTTGTAGAGGTTGAAATCATATTTTTCAGGTCAAAATTTGGCAGAGTTTCACCCCAAAGAAAAACACCGGTCCCTATTGCAGGCAATACAAAAGTGCTACCTGCTTCTTTTTGTCTTGTCTGCCCTCAGCCCAATACATCTTTTTTGTCAAAAGAGATGGATGATTCCCAGACACATTTTGATTGCATGTTATGCACATTTTGGGCCTCTGATTGGAACTAGCTGTCCATTACAGAACCAAAATGTGCATAATAGGACTCCAAGTGTGTTTGGGCAGCATCAAAATATTTTTGGGCATCACCAGACACATTTTGGATGGGCAAATGGCCAATCAAGGAAAACAGCAGACAGTACTACAATAAAAACCCAATGCTAATTTAATGTCTTCCCACATCTTTCCTTTTAGTGAGAGAGGGATATGTACTACATGAGCGGGTTTAGGACCGAAACTATGTATGATTACTACATAGTTATGAAATCTATGTTTTTGGTTGTAAAACTATCCTCCCAACCTACTATTGGTTATGCGAACCTCACCATT
>Ga0116229_10005913_pt1 | contig 19808 bp, 15 predicted proteins | sample S1TSphgellanicum_3_FD_87313 | JGI IMG/M metagenome (GOLD analysis project Ga0116229, IMG submission 87313) | Host-associated microbial communities from peat moss isolated from Minnesota, USA - S1T2_Fc - Sphagnum magellanicum MG | ecosystem: Host-associated > Plants > Peat moss > Unclassified... | reverse complement strand
TACGATCGTGGTCGCGGCCTCCGCATCCGAATCCGCGGCCATGCAGTTCGTCTCGGCCTATGCCGGTTGCACCATGGGCGAGTATTTCCGAGACCGGGGACAGGACGCGCTCATCATCTATGATGACCTTTCCAAGCAGGCTGTAGCCTACCGGCAGGTCTCGCTGTTGCTGCGCCGACCGCCCGGTCGTGAAGCCTACCCTGGCGATGTCTTCTATCTCCACTCGCGGCTGCTCGAACGCGCCGCACGAGTCAATCCCGATTATGTCGAGAAGTTTACCCAGGGCGCCGTAAAGGGTAAGACCGGCTCGCTGACCGCCCTGCCGATCATCGAGACGCAGGCGGGCGACGTTTCGGCGTTTGTACCGACGAACGTGATCTCGATCACCGACGGTCAGATCTTTCTCGAGACGAGTCTCTTCAATTCGGGCGTGCGACCGGCCATCAATGCAGGTATCTCGGTCTCCCGGGTGGGAGGTGCCGCGCAGACGAAGCTCATCAAGGGCCTGTCGGGGGGCATTCGTACGGACCTTGCCCAGTACCGCGAGCTCGCTGCCTTCGCTCAGTTCGCGTCCGATCTCGACGAGGCGACGCGCAAGCAGCTCGACCGTGGCGCGCGCGTGACGGAGTTGCTGAAGCAGCCTCAGTATTCGCCCCTGCCGATTTCACTCATGGCCGCCTCCTTGTTCGCGGTGAACAAGGGCTTTCTGGATGACATCGAGGTCAAGCGCGTGCTCTCCTTCGAGTCCGGTCTGCATGCCCAGCTGAAAGCGAATCATGCGGCGCTTTTGACCAAGCTCGACGAGACGAAGGCGCTCGACAAGGATGCCGAGGCGGAGTTGACGGCCGCCATTGCCGAGTTCAAGAAGACCGGTTCCTACTAGTCAAGGCACGGTTTGCGAACGGAGCGAGAAGATGGCAGTCGGTAAAGAGATACGTGGCAAGATCAAAAGCGTGGAGAACACGAAGAAGATCACCAAGGCCATGGAGATGGTGGCGGCCTCGAAGATGCGCAAGGCACAGGAACGTATGCGAGCCGCGCGGCCCTATGCCGACAAGATCCGCAACATTACCGCGCATCTGTCACAGGCCAATCCTGAGTACGTCCATCCTTTCCTGCTGGAGCACCCGACTGCCCAGGCAGCCGGCTTCATCGTCGTGACCACCGATAAGGGCCTTTGCGGCGGCTTGAACACCAATGTGCTGCGCGCCTTGACCAACAAGGTGCGCGAGCTCGACGCGAAAGGTATCAAGCCCGAAGCCGTCGCCGTGGGCAATAAGGGCTTTGGTTTTGTTCAAAGAGTGGGCATCAAGCTCGTCGCGCACGCGACACAACTGGGCGACACTCCCCACCTCGACAAGCTCATCGGTCCGGTCAAGGTGCTTCTGGATGCTTATGCAGCGGGCCGCCTTTCGGCTGTGTATCTGTGCTACACCAAGTTCATCAACACGATGAAACAGGAACCTGTAGTCGAGCAGCTTCTGCCCTTGACGGCGGAGCGGTTGCAGCAGACGGCCGAGGAGAAGCGCGCGCACAGCTGGGACTACATCTATGAGCCTGACGCCAAGGGTGTCATCGATGAGCTTCTGAAGCGTTATGTAGAAGCGCTCGTCTATCAAGCCTTGACGGAAAACATGGCCTCCGAGCAGTCGGCCCGCATGGTTGCCATGAAAGCCGCCACGGACAACGCCGGTAGCGTGATAGGCGAATTGAAGCTGATCTATAACAAGACGCGCCAGGCAGCGATCACCAAGGAGCTCTCGGAGATCGTGGGCGGCGCGGCGGCGGTTTGAGCGACATTATTTAGTTAACTTCGTTAGTGCCAAGGACCCGTCGGGGCCGGCGGCAAAAAAGGGAAACAAGATGGCTGATGGCAAAATCGTTCAGTGTATCGGTGCGGTGGTCGACGTGGAGTTTCCGCGCGAGCATATGCCAGGGATCTACCATGCCCTGAAGATGGAAGGCTCGGCACTCACGCTTGAGGTCCAGCAACAATTGGGTGATGGCGTGGTGCGCACGATCGCTCTGGGGAGCTCCGACGGACTGCGCCGCGGCATGGTGATCCAGAACACCGGCAAGCCGATCTCGGTGCCAATTGGTCAGGCGACCCTCGGGCGGATCATGGACGTGCTGGGCAATCCCATCGACGAGGCCGGCCCGGTCGCCACCGAGGAACGCGCATCGATTCACCGGCGCGCGCCAACCTATGATGAGCTCTCGCCCTCCCAGGAACTGCTCGAGACGGGCATCAAGGTGATCGATCTCGTCTGCCCATTCGCCAAGGGGGGAAAGGTCGGCCTGTTCGGCGGAGCGGGTGTGGGCAAGACCGTCAACATGATGGAGCTCATCAACAACATCGCCAAGGAGCACTCCGGGCTGTCGGTGTTCGCCGGCGTGGGCGAGCGGACCCGCGAGGGCAACGACTTCTATCATGAGATGAAGGATTCGAACGTGCTGGACAAGGTCGCCATGGTCTACGGGCAGATGAACGAACCTCCGGGCAATCGTCTGCGCGTGGCGCTCACCGGCTTGACGATCGCCGAGGGATTTCGCGACGAGGGTAAGGATGTGCTTTTTTTCGTGGACAACATCTACCGCTACACCCTGGCCGGGACCGAAGTCTCGGCGCTGCTCGGCCGGATGCCCTCTGCCGTAGGCTATCAGCCCACGCTTGCCGAGGAGATGGGCCGCCTGCAGGAGCGCATCACTTCGACCAAGACCGGTTCGATCACCTCGATTCAGGCGGTGTATGTCCCGGCGGACGACCTGACCGATCCTTCACCTGCCACAACCTTCGCCCACCTTGATTCGACCGTGGTTCTTTCACGGGACATCGCGGCGCTTGGGATCTATCCTGCCGTCGACCCGCTCGACTCCACCTCCCGCCAGCTTGATCCTAATGTCGTCGGGATCGATCACTATGAGACCGCGCGCGCGGTGCAGGGCACTCTGCAACGCTATAAGGAGTTGCGTGACATCATCGCGATTCTGGGCATGGATGAACTTGCTCCCGAGGATAAATTGGTCGTGGCGCGCGCGCGGAAGATCCAACGGTTCCTCTCGCAGCCTTTCCATGTCGCCGAAGTGTTCACTGGCAGTCCAGGCAAATATGTCACCCTGAAGGAAACCATCCGGGGCTTCAAGATGATCGTCAGCGGTGAACTCGATCACCTGCCGGAGCAGGCGTTCTACATGGTCGGGACGATCGACGAAGCAATCGAGAAGGCCCAGAAGCTACAGTAAGCTGCTGGATATCGTGACCGCAGCTCCTGTCGCGGTAACCTGAAAAAGAGAAACATGGCCACCATTCACGTCGACGTCGTCAGTGCCGAGCAGTCCATTTTTTCCGGGGAGGCGGAGTTCGTCGCCTTGCCAGGAGAAGAGGGCGAACTCGGCATCTTTCCGCGCCATACACCGCTCATCACGCGCATCCGCCCCGGGGCGGTACGTATACGAGTCCCCAATCAGTCCGAGGAGGAATTCGTCTTTGTCGCGGGCGGCATATTGGAGGTGCAGCCGAATGTCGTGACCGTTCTGGCCGACACGGCCATCCGGGGCCAGGATCTAGACGAGGCCAAGGCGACCGAGGCCAAACGGCTCGCTGAGGAGGCGCTTAGCAATCGCGAGGGTGAGTTCGATTTCGCAAAGGCTCAGGCCGAGTTGGCCGTCGCCGTCGCGCAGCTCGCCGCTATCCAAAAGTTACGAAACAAACGGTAATGCAACAATTCGGGCACCGGTCTTATTCGGTTGCTTGCTTAGAATCAAGACAGCTTCGGCTGTCTTTTTTTTGGCCGAAGCCGATGTGCGCGTGGATGCGCCGGATCTTGCGGTGACTTGATCCTTCTGGGCGCAAACAGGGCACAAACAGCGCTCACCTCAACAGGGAGAAGGCGATGCAGACGATGAGGATTTGGCAAAAGACCCAGAGAACGACTGGAGGACCTAGCCCCCGGGCGCTCTGCGGGCTTGCGCTGGCCACTGTTGTCACGGGCTGCGCTACGCCCTTTCCCTCCGGAACGAGCCAGGCCCCGCAGTCCAATGTGCCGGTGATCGAGGCTTCCCAACCGGCACCGCTCCAATCGTTCGCCCTGACTGTTGATGGGTACAAGCGCGATGTTGCCCAGGCGATCTATCGCACCAATCCAGGAGCACTTTTTGACGGCGCACCGCCGCCCACTCTGCGCGCGGTCGTGGTGCTGTCGCTACGCATTGATCCGGCGGGGAACCCGTCACGGGTGACAGTATTGCGCTCAAATGGCTACCGGGAACTGGAAGAACTGGCCGTCTCAAGCGTCAAGCGGGCTGCGCCCTTGCCCATGCCTAATCGCATCATCACCCGCGACGGTAATATGGAGTTCGTCGAGACTTGGCTCTTCCGAGACGACGGGCGCTTCCAGATCCGCTCCCTTGCCGAGGCCCAGGCGACCCTCGAGGACTGAAGGACTGGCGCCCCTGTGGGATGCAGCTCGCGCGTTTTGGCGACCACTGGGAGGCTTGGTGCGCACTTCGTCGCAGCGTGTCCCATATCGATTCCAGGCCTTCTAGACTGAGGCCTTCTCTTTCCTTCGGGGTGCTGACATGATCACAGAGATTCTCGTCCATACGCCGCTCTATGTCTGGGCCATGCTGGCGTTTTTCGTTTACCGCGGTTTGGCGGCGCGGCGCGACCGCGACGTCTCCGTCCCGAGTCTTTTTATCCTTCCCGCAGTGCTCGTTGTCATGGGACTGCAGGGTATTGGCGCACACTATGGCTTCACACTCGCACCGGTCGCAACTTGGATTGCCGTTGCCGCATTGGGCGCCGCTCTAGGCGCAAAGACCCTCGGGACCAACGCCGTGGGCGTGGGAGCCAAAGGCATCCTGATGCGCGGAAGTTGGTTTCCGCTGGTTCTTGTGCTCGCCGTGTTTCTGACCAAGTACTCTACCGAGGTCCTCATCGCGATGAGGCCCGACGTCATGCTCGCCCCTGAGGCCACCCTCGGGGTCTGCGCACTCTACGGCGGACTGACCGGATTCTTCCTCGGACGACTAGGGCGTGCCTTGTCGATTTACAGAAGCCTATCCCGGGCGGAGGAGAGTGCCGTTCTGGCTACCTAGCCCGGTTCAGGGGGAGCAGCCCCCGCCCGGCTTCGGGCAGCAGTGCCGGTAGAATACGGGTTTCCCTTTTCAGGCCCCGAACCGTGACCACCAGTCCGAACGACACCCTGCTGCGCGCACTGGCCCGTAAACCGACCGAGCACACGCCCATCTGGCTGATGCGACAGGCAGGGCGCTACTTGCCTGAGTACACCGCGACGCGCAAGCGTGCCGGCTCCTTTCTGGGGCTAGCCCAGAATCCAGACTTCGCCACCGAAGTGACCCTTCAGCCGCTTGAGCGCTATCCGCTCGACGCGGCCATTCTGTTTTCGGACATCCTAACGGTGCCCGACGCCATGGGGCTCGGGCTGTATTTCTCCGAGGGCGAGGGACCACGCTTTCGTGACCCCGTGCGCGACGAGGCGGCAGTTGCGAAACTACAGGTGCCGGACCTTCTACGATTGCGTTATGTATTTGACGCCGTCCAGCAGATCCGTGGCGCGCTAGCCGGCCGGGTGCCTCTGATCGGCTTCTCCGGGAGTCCCTGGACGCTGGCCTGCTATATGGTCGAAGGAGGGGGTTCGGATGACTTTCGAACGATCAAGACGATGCTTTATCAGCGGCCTGACCTCGTGGAGCGGATTCTTGAGGTCAACATCGCCGCCGTAGCCGCTTATCTCAACGCCCAGATCGAGGCGGGTGCACAAGCCATCATGATCTTTGACACCTGGGGAGGGGTGTTGGCTGATGGCGTCTATCAGCGCTATTCGCTCGCGCCGATGCGCCAGGTCCTCGCACAGCTGAAGGCCCATCACGAAGGCGTTCCGATTCCATCGATCGTGTTCACCAAAGGAGGCGCGCATTGGATTGCCGAGATTGCAGAGATCGGCGCAAGTGCCATCGGTTTGGATTGGACTGCCAATCTTGCCGCGGCGCGCGTCGCGGTGGGTGAGCGTTGTGCGTTGCAGGGCAATCTCGATCCGGCCGTCCTGTTCGCCGGCGAGGCCCAGATCCGCGCTGAGGCACGCCGCGTCCTTGAGTCATTTGGCGCACCCAACGGACCTCACGCGCCGAACACTGCAGGCCACGTCTTCAACCTCGGACATGGCATCTCGCAATTCACCCCGCCCGACGCGGTCGCCGTGCTGGTCGACGAAGTTCATAGTACGAGCCGCAAACAGCGCGGATGCTAAATCGACGAGCTCTTTGGCACCGGCGACACGGTCAAAGCCGCACCGGATAAGGCTTTCCCTGGCTTCGCGCCGTGGTCCCCAAAGAGCCGCCGACCACTTGACTTATGCACAAAGATCGGTGCGCGATTTGCACGGCAGTCCGAGTCCTCCGATTTATCAAACTTATCGTCTAACCTATTGAATTATAAGCATAATAAACTTGCTCAATGTTTCGGCATTTTGACAAAAGTCCTTACGGTACGGGTATTTAGCGTTGATCTAGGTGTTTTTTTCACAAAGTTGTCCACAGCATCTGTGCACAGATAAAAATCTTCGCCAGCACAACGACTTAGTACTGATACCTGAGCGCTCTGGTGAACACCTCATTGCACCGCACCACCATCTTGCGCGTGGCGCTAGACGTTCCTTCGGCTATCTCTGCGCGTGGTGAAGTCACATCACCTAACCACACGCTGTTTGACTATACCTGGCACGGTGCGGCCGAAGTTGGACAGCGCGTCATTGTGCCTTGGGGGCGGCAAACCGTGATGGGTCTCATCGTCGAGCACAGTGATCACAGTGCGCTCGAACCCGCGCGACTGCGCGAGGCCCTAGCGGTACTCAAAGATGTCGAGCCGTTGCCTTCAAGATGGTTCGAGCTCATCGGATTTGCCGCGCGTTATTACCAGCGATCATTCGGAGAGGTGGCATTGCCGGCCCTGCCGGCGCTGTTACGGAAAGCGGGCGCCTACCAACTGAACGGTCCGGTGCCCAACTCGCGCGGCATGGTAGCCATCGAAAAAAAGCTTGCCCGTTGGCTTTCGAGCGCGGCTAAGCCGCCCCCCTCATCGCCGACGACGGTGTTGATGCCGACCGAGGCGCGCGAACTCTCCGAGGAACAGAAGCATGCAGTTGCCGCCATTTGCGCGAGCCTCGCCCCAGCGATCGGAGCGAGCGCAATAGCACCCCGCGAGACGCCCAAGCCCTGGCTCCTTTTCGGTATCACGGGAAGTGGCAAGACGGAGGTGTATCTCCACGCGATTCGGGTGGCTCTCAATCAGGGCCAACAGGTTCTCGTCCTCGTGCCTGAGATCAATCTGACACCGCAACTCGAGCGGTTGTTTCGCGCGCGCTTTCCCCACGCACGGCTTTCGACCCTGCACAGCGGCATGGCCGATGGCGAGCGCGCCATGCATTGGTTAGCCGCGCATCGGGGTCAGGCGGATCTGTTGTTAGGTACGCGGATGGCCGTCCTCACTCCCCTGCCCCGGATCGGCCTCATCATTGTCGACGAGGAGCATGATCCCTCGTTCAAGCAGCAAGAGGGTCTACGCTATTCAGCGCGCGATCTCGCGGTCATGCGCAGCCAGCAGGAAGGCGTTCCGGTGGTCCTCGGCTCGGCCACGCCATCCTGCGAAAGCTGGTCCCAGGTGCAGCGTGGCCGCTACACCAAGCTGACGTTGACCACGCGCGCCGTGCAACAGGCGAGTCTGCCTGAGATCCGACTCATCGATGTGCGGCGAAAACCCATGCTCCACGGCTTCACAGAGGACCTGCGCGAAGCGCTCGACCAGAGGCTTCAGCGCGAGGAACAATCTCTGGTATTCCTGAACCGCCGCGGCTACGCACCCGTTTTGTGTTGCAGCGCCTGCGGTTGGATCAGCGATTGTCGCCGTTGTAGTGCCCATATGGTCTATCACAAGAGCGACCGACAGCTCCATTGCCACCATTGCGGCTTGCAGGCCCCGATCAATAGAGCCTGCCCGGATTGCGGGAACACAGATCTTGCGCCCCTAGGTCGCGGCACCCAGCGTGTCGAGGAAGCCCTTTTGGAGTGGTTTCCCCAGGCCCGTATCGCACGGATCGACCGCGACAGCACACGCCGAAAGGGCACTGCCGAGGGGATGTTTGCGGCTGTTCACGGCGGCGCGGTCGACATCCTTGTGGGTACCCAGATGGTGGCCAAAGGCCACGACTTCCAGAATCTCACGCTCGTGTGCATTGTCGATGCCGATGGCGCCTTGTTCTCGCAGGACTTTCGTGCACCGGAAAGGCTCTTTGCGAACCTCATGCAGGTCGCCGGTCGAGCCGGTCGTGCCGACAAACCGGGAGAGGTTCTGATTCAGACCCGTTTTACGACGCATCCGCTGTTTGCAGCGCTTACTGATCACGACTACGTTCGCTTTGCCGACGCGCAACTGGCCGAGCGCCATGAGGCCGGACTACCCCCTTACAGTTTTCAAGCGATGTTGCGGGCCGAGGCGCGCACCTTGGACGCAGCGCTGAAGTTCCTCGCCACCGCGCGCGAGCAGGCGGGACCGCTCATTGATGAGGGTGGCATCACTCTATACGATCCGGTCCCCATGCCGCTCATGCGACTGGCCAATCTTGAGCGTGCCCAACTGTTGATCGAAGCTGCGGCGCGACCGCTCCTGCAGTCATTCTTGCCGGCTTGGATCAGCGCCCTGCAGGCGCTGCGCACCGGCGTGCGCTGGCACGTCGAGGTCGATCCGGTCGAAATCTAATCGGAAAAAAGGGCCGACTGCTCCTGGATGCTAAACTCAGGCCCTTTCGCCTTCGCTTCATGACGCAGTCTTCTGTATTGAATGTTCCCCAGCGCGAGGCCGTGCTTCACTTGGAGTCCCCGTGTCTGGTGCTCGCGGGTGCCGGCAGCGGAAAAACGCGCGTCATCACGCACAAAATTGCCCATCTGATCGACACTGGCGCCTACACGGCACCACAGATCGCAGCGCTGACATTTACCAACAAGGCGGCCAAGGAGATGCAGGAGCGCTGCGCGCAGCTCCTTTCGAACAAACCTACCCGGGGCCTGACCGTGTGCACCTTCCACGCCCTGGGCGTGGCAATCTTGCGTGCCGAAGCGGTCCACGCCGGACTCAAACCGCGCTTTTCGATCCTCGATGCGGATGACGCCTACGCGATCATCCAGGATCTCTGTGCAACCACCGACCGTGGCCTCGTTCGGGCGTTGCAGTCGCAGATTTCGCTTTGGAAGAACGCGCGCGTGAGCGTCGCGCAGGCCGAAAGCAGCGCCGCCACCGAAGAAGAGGCGAGCGCAGCCCGCATCTATCGCAGCTACGCCGCCACTCTTCTGGCCTATCAGTCGGTCGACTTCGACGACCTGATCGGTCGACCCGCCGAGCTCTTTGTCGAGCAGCCCGAGGTGCTCTACCGCTGGCAGTCCCGGTTACGCTACTTGCTCGTCGATGAGGTTCAGGACACCAACGCCAGCCAATACCATCTTTTCAGACTTCTCGTGGGGCCACGTGCGGCCTTCACTGCGGTGGGCGACGACGACCAGGCGATCTATGCCTGGCGCGGCGCGACAGTCGACAACCTCCGGCGCATTCAAGAGGACTATCCGACGCTGCGGGTCATTAAGCTCGAGCAGAACTACCGCTCATCCGGGCGCATTCTTGCGGCAGCGAATGCACTCATCGCGCACAATCCCAAGCTCTTCGAGAAGAAGCTTTGGTCCGAGCACGGACCTGGAGATCCTCTCGTCATCCAAGCGATGCCCAACGAAGAACAGGAAGCCGAGTCGGTCGCCATCCAGATCTCCGCCCATCGCTTCGAAAGACAGGCACGCTTTGCCGACTATGCCGTGCTCTACCGGGGAAATCATCAAGCGCGCGTGCTGGAACAGGCGTTTCGCAAGGAGAAGATTCCGTACGTTGTATCGGGGGGGCAGTCGTTCTTCGAAAGGGTCGAGATCAAGGACGTCTGCGCGTGGTTGCGGCTCATTGCCAATCAGGACGACGATCCCGCCTTCGTGCGCGCCATCACCACTCCGAAGCGCGGTGTGGGCGCTGCCACGCTCGAGACACTCGGGCAATACGCAGCCAGCCGCGGGGTCTCGCTCTTCGAGGCAGCTTGCGAGTCAGGCCTGGGACTCAAGCTCGAGTCCCGCAGACTCGAGCCCGTTCTCGAATTTACGCGCTTTATCAACCGCATGGAATGGCGGGCCACTCGCGAACCCGCCGGGGAACTGCTCGACGAACTCCTGCAGGCGGTTGGTTTCGAGGCCTCGATCTACGATGGCCACGACGCGCGCACTGCGCAGGGCAAGTGGCAGAACATCCTCGACTTTGCCGCCTGGATTAAGCAAAAGGCTGAGGCGGACACCAAGAATCTGCTCGAGATGACCCAGTCCGTCGCCCTGCTGTCGATGCTCGAAAGCCGGGACAGTGAGACCGACGCGGTCCGGCTCTCGACCTTGCATGCGGCCAAGGGTTTGGAATTTCCGCATGTCTTCCTCGTGGGCGTCGAAGAGGGGCTCTTGCCTCATGGCGGGGCGGCAGGTGACGATGCTCCGGTCCTGGCGGAGCGCATCGAGGAAGAGCGGCGTCTCATGTATGTCGGCATCACACGCGCCCAGCGTAGCCTGCACATCTGCTGGTGCCAGAAGCGTAAGCGGGGTCGCGAGTTCGTGTCCCGCGAGCCATCTCGATTTCTTTCCGAACTGGCACTCGAGAAAGCGCCCTTTGCAGTCGCCGAGCAGGTCTCTCCCCAGGCCCGCCTCGCGGGGCTCAAGGCGCTATTGAACAAGCCCCGCGCACCTAGCCCTTAAGCGCCTGATACAGGTAGGGCAGGCTGCTGTCCATCCGGTAGTCAATATCGGAATGGTTGTCGGGGAACTCCTCGTAGACGTGCGCAATGCCTGCCAGAGAGAGTGTCTTCGAAAGAATCCGCGAACCGTAATGGATGAAATATTGGTCCGACCAGCCACAGTCGATCCACAAGCCCTTTAGAGCGCGTAGCTCCTTCTGGTGCGAATGCACCAGATAAATCGGATCGTGCTTGAGCCAGTTCTTCCAGCGTCGTTCCAGGAGCTCACCCGTCTCGAGATTAAAAGGTAGGCGAAATCCATTGGGGGCCTTCGGGTCGGGATCGTAACTCGCCGCCATGCACAGCATCATGAGAACGTGGGTATCGCTCGCCGAGGCTTTGCGCTTGCGCCAGAATGCTTCAAGAAAGCGCGTGACGCGTCCGTCGTCGAGGCCCCGGGCGACCCGGGCCTGCCGCACCAACACATCGATGCGGCCCGCTTCGCGCTTGGGTTCGGCGTATGCGGAAAGAGCGTCTAGCGTACGCGGCCAATCGGTGCGGTAGACGAAATCGAAGTAGGCGTCACCGGAGTGATCCGCGACCGCGCCCCAGACCGAGTTGTAGCGCATGGCATGGACTATCGATCCATATCCGCCTGAACTCTTGCCAAAGCAGCCGCGGTGTTTGCGGTCCGCCAGCGTGCGAAATTCGCGGTCGACGAAAGGTACGAGCTCCTCGACCAGATAATCACCGTAGTCACCGATTGCTGATGAGTTGATGTATTGATTGCCGCCATAGGCAGTAAAGCAGTCCGGAAACACCAGAATGACCGGGCCCATGCGGCCCTCGTGAATCAGTCGTGCCGCACGCTCAGGCACGTTTTCGCCGAAATTCTTCCAGTTGGTGTGCGAGAAACCAGATCCAGTGAAGCCCACCAGATCAAATAGCACAGGCAGGCGTGGACTGCGACGGGTCTTGATGTTGCCCCGTCCGGCACTCGGGCGCTCGTATCCCGGGGGTAACCAGACATGCAGCTTGCGCCTGTAAGGGTCGCCCAGGGCGTTGTGGCGCAGCGCTTTGGAGGTATGGTCTAGTTCGACGAGATGGCCCTGGGGCCAAGTGGTGCGCTTGATCGGCATGAGAATCCAAGGAAGAAGCTTCGCGGCGCGGCCGGGACACAGATCCTAAGGAAGCGTGTAGTCGAACCACCAATAATAATCGAGTCGCCACCAGTGGGTGGAGCTGGAGCGGGGGCCGACCAGTGCCATCAGATCCTCATACTGAGGAAAGTTCTTCAGCACCCGGTGACGGGATCCATCGGAGAGCACTCGTTCCTGCCATGCGTCGCCCTGGTCGTCGTTCTCCACGATCGGCGTACTGCTGCCCGGTATAAAGAGGTTGTCGAGAAGCACGACCCTGGCACCGGGGTGCAGCAGCTGATGCAGGCTCTCCACGAACCGCTCGAGATCGCGGTTGGGGACGTGGGACCACCAGAATCCGACGAAGGCTGCATCAAAGCGTCCGAGTCGCTCCGAGAGCAAGAGCGCGTCACCCAGAGTAAAGCGCGTCCGGGCGAGCGCCTTGCCTCGTGCGATGTCGAGGACGGCCGGGTTGGCATCCACGCCCACGACCGAACGGGCATGCCCGGCGAAGCACGCGGTCCAATACCCTGTGCCGCAGGCGACATCCAGGACGTTCAACTGATCGAACCGGTGCGCGATCGCGCGGCGCAGACAGGCAAGATCGGTTTGCCGTTCTGGACGCTGGTAGATGCGCTCGTACTCAGGGGCACGGCGCTCGTAGTATTCGCGCAGCATCGCCTCCGATGCTCCGGTACGCAACTTTGGCGTGACCTCTCTTTGCGTCATGCTCGCATCTCCTTACCCCCTTGCCACGATACCGAAAAAAAAGCGGCCTGAGCCGCTCTTTTTTCAGGGGGCAAACCGCGCCTATTTGGCAGCCTTCGCCATGTATTGGACAGCAGCCTTCACGTCGTCATCGCTGGCGCTCGAACCGCCCTTGGCCGGCATCACACCGGCCTTGCCCTGGAAACCCTTTAAGGCATGCTCGTACAGGACATCCATTCCTTGGGCTAAGCGCGGCGCCCAGGCCGCCTTGTCGCCGAATTTTGGCGCGCCTGCAACGCCCTGACCGTGACACGCCGTGCAGACGTTGTTGAAGAGCTTCTGTCCCGGATCGGCGCTGGCTGAGGCACCGGCCGCCACTGAGGCATTGGCCGCCGCAATTGAGGCGATGAGGGCTGGTGGCGCCACTGCAGGCACTGGAGCGGCTGGACCTGGCGCCGCCGCAGCCGCAGCGGGAGCAGGAGCGGCGGCCGGCGTGGGCGGATCGGCAAATTTCGCGCCGCCCGCATTGGCCATGTAGACGACTGCACGTTCGACTTCGACATCATCCAAAGAGGGATTTCCGCCCTTGGCCGGCATGACGCCCGCCTTTCCTTGGTAACCCTTGAGCGCATGCTCCCAGAGAGTGTTGACGCCCTCTTGAATCCGAGGAGCCCATGCCGTAGCGTCGCCAAATTTAGGTGCGCCAGCAATTCCAGCGCCATGACAGGTCGAGCATACAGCCTTGAAGACTTCCTCGCCGGACTTAAGTGCCTGCGGCCCGCCCGAGTCGGCGGCCAGCTCGAATTTGGCGACCGGCGCGATACGCGCGGCCGTTGCCTCGGGGGTTAGGGCGTCGGTGCCGGCACCGGTCTTGGGTGAGAGCTGCACAAAGTTGACCAGCAGCAGGATGACGGCGATCGGCACGAGGAACGCCAGGATGATTACGGTGATCAGATGCTTCGGCGTCTTGATCGGAGACTGGTGTACTTTGTGCGAGTTACTCATCTGAAGTCCTTGCTGTCCAGTGCGCTGTGCGGCTTGAGAAGGGGTTTGCGCTGTGAGGCGGGCGCTGCCGCGCTTCTGCCAATCTGCTCAAAAGCTTGAAATTATAGCGTTAAAGCGGACGAAACTGCTGCGCCGCTAGTCCCCGGCTCGCAAAGGACTGCCCCGGTCTTTCGCGCCCCGACAGGGGATCCGCGTGGCCGACTGAGCAGTTCACGGCCTAGAGGGTGATAAACTTGCGCGTTACGCCATGCGACCGTGGTGAAGTGGATATCATTGGGCCCTCCGAAGGCCTAGTCGCAAGTTCGATTCTTGCCGGTCGCACCACGCAGTTCCAGGCCCGACGGGCGTAAAGGGTGTCAAGTTAAGCCATTCTTTGCTTTATTCCTCTGAATTGCTTTAATCCAAAAACTCGCTTTTTATGCCTTAACGAGCGCCCTTCGGTTTGGGGGTGTTTCTTCGGTCCAGCTTCAGTCTAGAAAGCGATTGGACCCCGAGGCGCTGAGTCTGCGGACATGTCGAGTGTCGGGCATTACCGAAGAGAGTCCGCGATGACGAACTCGATTACAAAGCACCGGCTTACGAGCCTGGGAAACGATGCTGGCCATTTGTTCACGTTCACGCTTCGACCGTGGACCCCGGATTTTATCGGCCGTGACGTTGTCTTCGGACCTGTGCGGAATCCACAACCTGTCGTGACAGTCTTCTTCGCAATCGGCGCTGGCGTCGAGTCTTGATGATGATGACCCTACGATTTCAGACTTTCTGTCTGAGGTATGCGATTGGGCAGATGGCCTGATGAAGCTCAAGCGTGGGGATGTCCGCTCCCCCAGGACAGTAGGGAGCTCACCCACGCTCATCTCGACGCGTGGGTCGCTGAAGCCGTGGCCCTTTGCCCCACGCGAGAACTCGACCGCGAGGTGGCGGCTCGTAGGGCTCTCTACCCGGGCGTCGAACTAATCACGCGGCGGTGAATTTCCTGAAGGCTACTTTAGAAACGTTGTCCGGGAGAAGGGCGACTCAGCCGACACGCCGCCCGACACCGTCTCAATCCAAATGTCCCGTGTACCGAAGGGGATATGATTGAAGATTCAGAGCTCTCCGGGCGGGTCAATCCCTCTGGGCGTCCCCTTCGGCCTCGCAAATACTACGGCTCATGACGACAAAGCACGACGAGCGAGCAGGCGTCGCTTGGCTTCACTGCTGCGCTTACGATTAGGCGACTTCATTTCAGCGCCGTCAGAATGCGTTTTGGGGGAAGGTGGTGGCGACGGTTCCTGAATGTCACCTGTTACTTCCACGTGCTTCATCAATTCGTCCAATGGCCGAGCAAGGTCCCAACGCCAGGCGAGCTGTCTGAGGAGTTCGATGTCAAGCACGCTGAAGTCAACGTCTTGCGGTAGCCGAAGCATTCGACTGCGGGGCGAGAGCGCCAAGCGAAGCCAGTGCAGCACCGCAACTTCCGGCTTTGCCACGGGGCAGAAGCGGCCGCTCTGAAGCATCAGCGTCCTGTCCTCGCTGGTGCTTGGGAAGAATCGCTCCGGCAAGGCGTTGAAGCGAAAGACCTGACCCCCGCTCGTCTTCAGTTGGCCGACGTTTGGAACGTAATTGCGGAGCTGCGGAACGACCGCCGTGACGATAACTGGAGGATTGTTCAAGAAGCCGCATTCGCCAAGCACAGTCTCTAGCGAGATAACGGCGCCCTGCCGAATGTGTTGCGCGGCTTCGTTCAACTCCGCAGCCGGCCGGCAGCGACGATTCAAATACACGCCCCGACTTACTTTGGTGAGGGCTCTCGCCTGGACCAGCCCCTCAATTACAGTGCGCACTGTCAAAGGTGTTGCGCTGGGGCGGAACTTTCTCACGAGGCTTGCGAGGTCTGCCGTCGCGCACACGCGGGGAGCCGAGGGCGCCTCGAGAGCGCCCAGCAGCAGGTATCTCCATTCAGTGGAGACACCGTTCGGGTCAATAATCGCTTCTCTCATTTCGGTTCCCGTTTGCTCTCCGGCGTTCGTTCAAAATCAAACGCCTTCTGAAGTTCGAAGGCCTTTTCGATCCACTGTTCCACTTTCGCGGCGACCCTGAGTTGCATGGCAACGTACACCTCCTCGGTGACCGCCTCCGCGGTTTCAGGCGGTAGGTAAGGAGCCACTTCCGCCTTGAACCTGTCGTAACCCATGCTCTCTACCTTAAGCCATAGTTCATCCATCGCCTGCTCGAGGCGACCGGCCTCCTGACTGGCAAGCAATTCGGCCGGATTTTCAAGCTCGGCCTCGAGGAGAATGTTCAGGTCGAATAGGTCGCGCGGAGCATCGCGCTTGGGGTCGGTCAGGGCCAGGACCTTACAAACTGCGAGCGCCTGCTCGTCGAGAACCTGTACGCGCCCCTTAGCAGCCCCGTTTGCGAAAGCGGGAGAGAGGTCAATCTCCTTGGTTCGAAACTGCGCGGGCCACTCTCGGCGTGACACTTCCACGGTCAGTGTCACCGGCCGGGCGGTACCTGGGGCCCGTCCGTTCACCTTCCAGCGAAGCGTGGTCTCGGTTTGCTTCGGTTCGGTCACCTGCGCTTCATCGATTAGGCCGGGCTGATTCAATACCCGGTCGAGTGCCCGGCGAACAATGCCTCTTAATCGGTCAGCCGAGGCGCCCCCTACGGCGTCCAGGTCGATGTCTTTCGTATATCGCACGCTGCCTAGCACTGCGCGCAGAGCCAAACCGCCTTTGAGGACCAGTTCGTTGTGCATGGACTGGCTCATGAGCTCTACGAGGAGCTTTGCCTGTAATAGCTCTCGGTTGAAGGTGAGGTCATCCATGTAGCACCGTAAGTATATCGCAAAGCATTATAGATGCTACATGAGTAGCATGCAATAAGCTCTTCAAAGCATCTTAGATGCTACATCAGGCAAATCTTACGGACGCCGACTTGACGGCCTCATTCGTTCTTAAGTGGCTGTTTTATTGAATATAATATGCCACTTCGCTCTCGGATGGACCCGCTCGACGAGACACCTTTGCCCCCAGGTTCACACCACCGCCTCTCCCCGTCCGGCATGCTCGACTCTCTGGACGCACGCAATCGTCAGGCTCTCGCCGAGCATCTTGCGCCGACCGAATTACTTACCTTGCTGATTCAAGACGAACTGGCCCGGCGTGACCAGCACAAGCTCAACCGACGACTACGCCGTGCCGCGTTCCATTCGGCCAAGACCATCGAGCAGTTTGACTTCAATGTCCTACCGTCCCTGAATCGCGCTACCGTGCATGACCTCATGACTGTCGATTCATCCACGAGAATGCTCCGGTGCTGACTGCCGGACCGACCGGCACAGGCAAGAGCCACCTGGCGCAAGCCATCGGGCATCAGGCCGTGCGGCAGGGTCACGACGTCTACTTCGCCACGCGGTCGCACCTGCTGGTCTCGCTGATGCGGGCACGCCTGTCGGGCGTCTACGAGCGGCGCATGAAGATGCTCATGTGCCAAGCATCCCGATGAGCGACACCCAAATAACGGCGGGTATCTTAGCGGCCACGAAGCGATACAGAGCGTAGCCGCATCAAACAACGCAGACGGTAGCGCGTAGCGCGAGGCTTGGGTGGAGCAGTTCATGTCGATCTTGAGTACCTGGGCTTTGCGTCTCCTCCCTTGGAGGGATTGCCCCATCCCCGACCCCCGGGGGGTGCTCGCTAAGGAGTGCACTTTAAGCCAAGCCAATCAACAGGTTGCGCCGACGCCTGCTGGTTCTGGTCGTCATGACTAGCTCAAACGGGCGGCCAGATGCGCCGGTGCGGCTGTGCCAAAATGGCTGGCCGATTCGGGCCACCCTGCGCTCTCGGGCGAATGCGGCACAGAATTCTCTTTGTCGTTCTCATACCTTCATTGCCACCATGATCCAACCCGGCTATCTGCGTCAACCTACCCTTCATCGGGACAACATTATCTTTGTTTGTGACGACGATCTCTGGTCGGTCAATGCGTCGGGAGGTCACGCCCGGCGTCTCACCGCGGGCGTGGGGGAACCCTCGACCCCGGTTTTGTCCCGGGACGGACGCTTTGTGGCGTATGTGAGTCGGGACGAACACCATCCCGAGGTCTACTTGATGGCGGCCGAGGGAGGCCCGGCGCGGCGCATGACCTGGCTTGGCCCAGACGTCATGGTGCGCGGTTTTACACCCGACGGAAAAATCTTGATCGTGACGACGCAGGGGCAGCCGTTCTTTCGGAATTACCGTGCTCATGTGCTGCCAATCGAAGGGGGTCTGCCCGAGCTCTTGCCGCTCGGGCAGGTGAACCACCTGTCTTTCGGCCCCTCGCGCGAGCGAGTCATCGGCCGCAACACCGCAGATCCAGCCCGCTGGAAACGGTATCGGGGGGGCACTGCGGGACATCTTTGGGTCGATCCGACCGGCTCGGGAGAGTTCGCCCGTCTGGGCAATCTGCAAGGCAACATTACGTGTCCGATGTGGATCAAAGATCGCATCTATTTCATCTCCGATTTCGAGGGGATCGGTAATCTTTATTCCTGCCGAGCTGATGGCTCGGAACTGGTCCGCGTGACCGATCAAGACTCCTTTTATGTGCGCCATGCCCAGACCGATGGCGAGCGGATCGTTTTTCAGTGTGCAGCAGATATCTGGCTTTTCGATCCCGCCACAAATGAAGCTCGCAAGGTCCCCATCGAGGTCTTGGCGCATCGGGCCCAGGCCGCGCGCAAATTCGTCAGCGCGGCCAAGAACCTCACCGGTCTAAAGCCTCATCCTAAGGGACACAGTATCGCCTACGAGGTGCGTGGCCGAATCTTCTCCGGCCCCCTTTGGGAGGGGGCGATCCGGCAGTCGGGGCGATCCGACGGAGTGCGTCACCGTCTGGGCCAATGGCTGGCCGACGGCGAGACGATCATCTGCGTTGCCGATGCATCGGGCGAAGAACGCATCGAGGCCTATCACGGCAGGACGAAGCGTAACTTCGAATGGGATATCGGCCGCGTGTTGACGCTTTCGGCCGCGCCGGTGGGCAGCCGCATTGCGCTGTCGAACCATCGGAACGAAATCATTCTGGCGGATCTAGCGAGCGGCGCATGCGAGGTGATCGACCGGAGTCCCGCCGCGCGCACGGAAGATCTCGCCTGGTCTCCAGACGGACTCTGGCTTGCGTATACGTTCTGGGAGAATCCCAGGCACTGCGCGATCAAACTCTACGGTATCGAGTCCAAGCGGGCGACTCTTGTCACTCGTCCCGAGTTTCGCGACTACAGTCCAGCCTTCGATCCGGCAGGTCAGTATCTGTACTTTCTATCGGTGCGCACCTTTGATCCGGTCTACGATAGCGTCCAGTTCGAACTCAGCTTTCCGCGGGCGGCGCGACCCTATGCACTGGCTCTGACCAAAGCAGCCCCGTCTCCGTTCGAACCTGCTGCGCGGCCGCTCGCAGCGGAGAAGCCGGCTGGCGAATTGGATCCACCGATCGTCCCCATGAAGGTCGATCTTGAGATGATCGAACGTCGCGTCGCCGCATTTCCCGTTTCGGAAGGACTCTACGGCCAGATCGGAGCGGCTCGCGGGAAGGTGTTCTGGTCGGCACAACCCATCCAGGGGGCACATGGCCGCGGCGGCACCAAGGATCAGCCTGGTCGGCTTGAAGTCTTCGATTTCGATACCCAGCAGGTCGAGACTTGGATCGATCGGATCGACAGCTTCGTCTTGAGCGAGGACCGCTCGATGCTCGTGGTGCGCCAGAAGGAGCGCGTTCGCGCCATCGACACGCGCCGCAAGCCCGAGAACAAGTCTGATCTGAACGGCGATTCTAGCGCGCCGTCCCGACGCAGCGGATGGCTCGATCTTGAGCGCATTCGCGTCTCGGTGGATCCCCGCCTCGAGTGGCAGCAGATGTTCGGCGAAGTCTGGCGTTTGCAGCGCGATCAGTTCTGGGTACCGGACATGTCCGGGGTGGATTGGGAAGGCGTCTTCAAGCAATACCGGCCCCTTTTGGATCGGGTCGCAACGCGCGCCGAACTGTCCGATCTGATTTGGGAGGTTCAAGGCGAGTTGGGAACTTCGCATGCCTACGAGACGGGCGGCGATCACCGGCGCGCACCGCACGTGGGCCTGGGTCAACTTGGTGCCGACGTGGAGGCAGGGGCGGATCC
>Ga0116229_10005911_pt1 | contig 19809 bp, 11 predicted proteins | sample S1TSphgellanicum_3_FD_87313 | JGI IMG/M metagenome (GOLD analysis project Ga0116229, IMG submission 87313) | Host-associated microbial communities from peat moss isolated from Minnesota, USA - S1T2_Fc - Sphagnum magellanicum MG | ecosystem: Host-associated > Plants > Peat moss > Unclassified... | reverse complement strand
ATCTCATTTCATTTAAAAGTGTAAAGTCATTTAATATTTTTATCTATCTACCTATTTATTTACATATTACATATTTTCTTAATTATCAATGTAACTAATGTATGTAATAAAATTAAAATAAAAAAGTTGACAAAATTTATCACCTTATATGGGTGTCGTGCAATATTGGTTAAAGATTTGGTTTATTTCATTGACACGAGTGGTCAAGTTTTTACGATTGCACCTTACAAGAAAATGTAGGTTATGCCAGATATGTGGCTTAATAGGTCACATTAACTAGGGTATGTAAGGTAGGCACCTATTACTTACTTATTATTTTATTTAGCTTAGTTTGTTAAGCTAGGTGGGCTTAATATGTGTGGTAGACACCTATTGTTTTATTATTTTATCGAAGTAGATAGGTAGATTAATAAGTTAGGGTAGGCTAAATAATTAAAACATTTGGCATTATGCGATTATCCATAATGTAAATGCAAAGTCAATTTTCACTTTGGTTACATAATGTCCATTGTAATATGCATGTTCATGCATGGTGATGGATAAAAAACTGAACTATAGTTGTAAAGATTTGTGATTATAAATTCAACTTTTGTGGCAAATGGTGTCTTTTGCAACTAGTTGTTTAATAACATTTTGTTTTTGATGATAAGAATGTTTTTCAATTGTAAGTGTTTGTTAAAATTGAATCCTTATCATAAATTGAATCATTATTTTTCAACTATCTTCTTGTGTGCAACAAAGTAATAAATAGTCCTTACAAAACACAAACACCCACTCCCATCCATGAAAAATTATGATAACTAAGTATATAAAACAAAAATGCAAGGAAGGTTTAAGGTTTTAAAACTACTTGCATGATTTGCCTCAACAAGTATAATTGTTGTTGCATAGACTTTTCATATCACAAATATTATTTCAAGAGTTTGCACATTCATGTGAGTAGGCACATTTGTTGTTAGTTCACATCAAATGTCAAAATTTTTATCCCAATACTCAAATTTGTCATCCAATGCATGATAATTGATTCATGCTTATTGTTTGACCACTATTACAAAAACATGATTTTTACATTAATATCATCATGATCAAAATGATTGTAGAATTAGGTTCATTTGTTTGAAATGATTAACTATGTTTAATTTGACTGAAATCAAAATTAAATATTTTCATTTAAAAAAAAGAGCTATTTAATTAAAATTAACATTATATTAGGCACGTGTCATATAAAGACCCATGTGGAATTGTCCAACGTGATTAATGTGATTAAAATTAGTCATTTAAATATGTTTAATTATGATTGTAATGTTACTTTTGATGATGTGACAATATTAAAATAATGTTAAAATATTTTATTCATTTAAAAGGTAAATTATTAAAAATTTGAAAATAGATTATAGGTGTCATGTTTTCATTTGATGTTTATAATCATTCACATAAAAATACAAATAGGGGATAGTTAAAAAATGACATGTGAAAAAAGGGGACATCAAAATAATTTTTTAAATTTTAATTTATCTCAAAAAATAAATAGAACATAACTAATGTACACGCGAAACTTGAATTAATTTAATTAATATAAAATTTTTAAACAAAATATTTCTTTTTCCCAGATAAATATAAATTAATGTAATGGTATAACAATTGGATTTTAAAAATATTGAATTCAACTAAATAAAAATTTAAATATTACATTTTGGAATTAATAAAAAATATTAATTTCATTTTAAATATTAAATGAAAAATGAAATAAATTGAATAATAATATTAAAGATGTGCATAATATAAGCAATTTTATAATGAAATTATGTAATTATATAATATAGTTACAATGCATTATATTCAAAAAGTATGTGTGTTTATATATTTTGTGATAATAATTTATATCATCGTGTAAAGTGGTGGTTGAATGGTAAAGGCCTTGGGTTGTTAGAAAAAAGATGATTGTTCAAACCCCCCTTTGAACATGTTGTGATCATGATATCATCATGATGGCATGTCATGGGTTTAAAATGTTTTGAACTTGTTTTTAGTTTAATCCACACACACACACACACACACACACACACACATATAATTAAAAATTATTAATTCAACATTCTCATATCTACTAATATCTTTAGTCATTTTAGTCAAAATGAACTTAATTAAATTTGTGTAAAAAAAGATTGGTTTGTTTTGACTAAAACCATTTTGGTCCAATGTCTAATATGATTAAAAATACAATTAAAATTAGTAAAAAAAACAACAAAAAAACATGGTTTTGTGGTAGTGAACAAGGATTTGTGACCCACAAAAATATTAGATTTGAACCTCAAGTTCAATGCATAAATATCATGGGTTGGCACAATTTGGTTTTTGTCACAAAATCACATATGAACACATCCTTCAACTTATTAAACATAATCAAATTGTGAACCAACTACAACAAAGGGAATCTGGTTATAAGCCCTAATAGAATTTGAAAATCATAAAGGAGGTCAAAATTTGCCTTTTTCCTTTCATGATTTGGCCCATCAATTGCCATCTTTTATGAATAATGTTCTATGTTTAAACATAACATGTCTCACAATTCAAACAACATGGAAATCCAATGAGTCTCACATTCTTTTGGATTTTATCCCCTTTTGTTTCCATTACCTTGGTGTACTTGGAAAACACCAAATTTCATTTAAGACTTTTGAAAAAAATTACATAAAATGGAGAGTAGACCTTTGATTATATTTATCATTTGTGAGTGCAACATTGTGTGCTCCACAAAATTAGTATTGTGGGCCATATAATGGACTCCCATAGGGTGAGGCGCCAACCTTTTTAAAATATGTTTTGTAACATTTTACATAATACCTTTGGAAAACAAAAACCCCATCTACACCAAGTGTTACTGTTTCTTACCAAATCTACTCTTCGGATAATGCACCTTAGTTCATGAAGGCTTGCATAAATCCAGTTATTAACACTTGATCCCACCACCATATGCTCAACAGATAGGAAAATTAGTATATGTAACCAATTTTAAACCACATAAACACAAATAGACAATTAATTGGTTGTCAATAGTGAAATCACTTTATCACAAGTTAGAGAAACATATTAAGATACTATAACAATAGTTGTTTTAATGGCTTTCATCATAATATTGTGCATGTGTTGAACCATAATCCTCCTTGTTGTGTTTGTTTAATGCATTTGGGGGTTTTTTTATAAATTGAAAAAATCAAAAAACTTTTTGTGAACCTCATATTCCCACATTAACTTGCCATGCTACAAGAACAACATGACAATTTTTATGTTTTTCCTTTATCACCCCATTAACGAACTACAAGATTGATTCCCTACCTAATGCACTCCCAACCTCCTCAATATACTAAAATGTGAGTCTTAAAAGGAAACAATGGAAGAGTAGGAAGTTGGGCTCCTTGGCTTTTAGCACTTCGGGGCGGGGGTGCTAAAGTTTCGGGATGGGACTAGGAAGATTGACAATCACTTCAATCACTCACGCGGACCTACACAAACCAAAAATTAAGTCGGTTAGTGCATAGCTGGAACACTTTTGGTGTTAAGAAAAGCCACGAGCAAATTCGAACTCACAAGACTCATCACGGCCCGGACTTGGGGGAAGCCACCACCTTCCCCCTTATAGTATACTCTATGCCTCTCCATGAGGCCCACATCCAAATGACATTTTGTCTCGGGACTCCCAAATGGGAGTCCCGAAATTTCCAAAGTTGGGACTTCCGCGACTTTGGGGCCCCATAACTTTGTGTGTGGACCTTCGATTGAAATGAAGTCTAAAGCAAAGTTGTAGCCCTCATTGAGATCTTTCCAATAGTATGTCGCACATCACCTGCACGCAAGGAAATCAAGTCGATTCCCAACTTTTAGTGGTTGGGAATCAACTTTTTTTTTGCCATAACTTGTGTTTCAAATGTCCAAATAAGTCATGCGAGGCCATTTTAGACATTTACCTTTCAATAAATTTTCAATGATATAAAGAACTCTTCATTCCAATGAGTTTTGACCCCTGCAATTGCCCTCTGAAAATTTGGGAGTCTATTGGGATTCCAATTCCCAAAATGGGGGTTCACTTGGGAGTGTGAGGGTTCATTCCCTCACACTCTTTTGCACTCTTGGGAACATGAGATGTGATCCCCGGGCTTCCCTCCTGGCCCGAACCTCGTAAGCCCTTGCTTTGGTCGCGAGCTCAAGGCTAAAGTTGCAACATTACCCATTGAATCATAAACAACTTAATTTTTTGTGTTTACAATATTTATTATATCACTTCCCCTTTTTCATTTTCCTCAAAGCTTCCCTTGTTGTCTTTGCCTTCAAGGGTGAAAAACTATGAAATGGTGGTACTTCATTTGGCCTGTCTAACACATTGTTCAAGTTCTAATGCATTAATTCAAAGCATAGATTATTAAAATTTGAAATAATGATGAACAATTTTCAAAATTGAAAATAGAATATGAGTAAGACATTTTGATAAGAAGATGGGTAAGATGGGATTTTGGGAATTTTGTGTTTTTTCCAATGTTGGATGTTTTTAAAATTAAGAATAGATAAATATAAAAAATCAAAATTGGTAGTTGTGAAAAAATTCAAAGATTTGCCCAAATTGTTTTTTCCCCTTTCAAAATTTCAATAATTCATACGTTCATAATTTAGATCCTTTACTTTAATCTTATTATTATTATATTTTAATAACCTAATACCATTGGATATTTATTCATCCCATCCACTTCAAAACCCCATTTGTTTTCCAAAGGAAGAAAAAATGTTCATTGGTTCTATGGAAAATGTATAAAATGAAAATTTAGTGCCCAAATTTAACTTAAAATATTGCCATGGGTAGGAACAGTATGATAGATATTAATTTTATTTATTTTTTGTCACGATGCGTTTTGTGAAGACATTAGTTTTAAATGATGTAAACAAAATGGGACAACAAGTTCAAATTCACTTAATTTTTTTTGAAGAAACCCCTAAAATTCCTACGAGCAAAGTTGAAGATGCTTGAACTCCATCAAGACAAATTTGAAAACCCCCAAATTTTAAAACAAAACCTCGAACGTTATTTCCCCCCATGCAAAACCTTCAAAATGACAAGGGGAAAAATTGAAGACTTTGAAATTCCAAAATATGAAAACAAAAAACCTTCAAAGTTCAGAACAAGAAAAACACATACCCAATTTTCTCACTTATGAAACTTCACACAAAAAATTTGAAGACTCCCAAAATGACAAGAAGAAAATTGAAAACTTTGGAACTTTAAAATACCAACATAAAAGACCTTTGAAGTTTCCAAAAGAAAAGCAAATACCCCATCTCCCCCCTTGTGAAACTTCACATAAACAAATTGAAGATGCCCCAAATGACAAGAAGAAAATTGAAGACTTTGAAATTTCAAAATACAAAAACAAATTTTTTTCAAAGTTTAGATGAAAAAAGGCACACACCCCATTTCCTCACTTGTGAAACTTCACACAAATTTTTTTGAAGACCCCCTAAATGACAAGAAGTAAATTAAAGATTCCAGAACTTCAAAATATTAAAATAAAAAACTTTCGAAGTTCACAAGAAGAAAGGCAAATAGCCCTTCTCCCCCTTTGTGAAACTTCACACAAAAGTTTTTGAAAACCCACAAAATGACAAGAAGAAAAATTGAAAACTTTGGAACTTTAAACTGGTAAAACAAAAAACTCTCAAAATTCATAAGAACTAAATGCCCCCCTTCAAACCAAAAAAGTAAATTAAAGACCACCAAAATGACAAGAAGAAAATTGAAAACTTTGAAACTTCAAAATATGAAAACAAAAAACTTTCAAAGTTCATAAAAAGAAAGGCAAATACCCCCCTTTCCCCTCATGAGAAACTTCACACAATTTTTTTGAAACTCATAAAATGAATAACATGAAAAATTGAAGACTCCAAAACTTCAAATAGTAAAACAAAAATGCTCAAAATTCACTAGAGCAAAGCATGACAACCCCCCCCACCCCCTCTTCTTACCAAAAAAAGAAAATGAAGACCCCAAAAATGATAAGAAGAAAATTGAAAACCCCCAAATTTCACAAAATGAAATTCAAAAACCCCATGCCCCCCATAGAAAAAAAAACAAAACCATAATTACCAAATTTTGTATTATCAAATTTAGTGTTATCAATTTTCATTATTGGATTTTCTCTACCAAATTTTGTTATTGAATTTGTTGTTACCAACAATGATTCACCAATTTTCGAAATGCATATTTTTAGAACCAAAAAGCTATCTAATTAAACTATCTTTTGAGGATTTCTATATAGGATTTATTATGAATCTTAGAAAAACTTTTGGGATTTCTTTGATTTTTGGTATAATCTAGCATTTGTGATCCCTTCAAAAGATTTTTGTGGGGAATCTTTTATAATTCTTTTTGTGTGATTATATTTCAATTTTACTCTAAAAGAAATAAAATTCTTCGAGTTCCTTATTTTTTTTTGGTTCAAATATATGTTTTTGTATTTCTCTTTTGAAGTTGAAAGTCTTTTTTGCAAGTTTGAAATTTTTTACATGATAAAAACATACAGTCTATTTATAATATTGATTTTATAAACTCTTTATGATTATTTGTCACTTAATGTTGTAAAATTGAAATGTTCGTTCTTTTATTCCTATTTTATTTAAGTACCAAAAACCCAAGATTTCATTGAATGACCTAAACATTTGACAACCATACCACATATATAAAATCAAGGTTTTTAATTCAATGACTCTATTTTGGTTAGAGCTATTTGTCTCTTCCAAAGAAGTGAACTTTTATGTTTTAAGAAATCATATCGTATTGTTCACTTTCTTGATATAACAAGTAACATACAACTATATAAGTCCCAAACAAAAGAAAATCATAAACAAACTTTTTTTTTAAAAATTTGTTCAAGTTGTGTAACCTCACAATATGACGAACATATTAACAAGGAGTATGAGGAAATGAGTGGAAGAAGAGTGAACTAACAAGAGGCTAAGGAGGAGTCAAGTTATTGAAAGTGGATGCAAAGGAGATTGTTATTTTTCACAGTGATAAGCAAGAGGAGTTAGAAGCACAAACTGAAAACATAGAACCAGAAATTTGGTGTAATACCGAAAATTAACTACCAAAACGAACTGTCATCATCACAAAACCAAAGCCTTCAGGAGATCGAATTGAAATCCTATCAGAAAGAGATATTTTCAACTTCATCAGTATACCTGTTAATACACTAGTACACAAAAACATCTGCCACTGCTTTATGCAGGGTTATGCATTGCTCCAAGGGCCCTTTCTGTATGCAGACAAGGGTTAAAATATCAGTGTAATCATATACAGAGGGTGTTGAATAGGTTTATGTGTAGGTGTGCAAAAAAAATGTTATGACCAATGAAATTGCTGGATTTGTTATTCTGAACTTTTTTCTTTAGGTATCTTCAGTGAACTAACATTTAACTGTGTAATAAGGTTTGATAGATTTGTGAGGATTTTAGAGAACCAATGAAAATGCTAGAAAAGGATCACTTTTTCACTGCTGAGCAGAATAGGGTTATGTTTAATCTTAAAGATTTTTTCTTTTCAGGCTATTGAGGTCGCTGGATTCGATGGTCCAAATGTGTTTTCTTAATTATTTGGAGTAAACTACCAGTCCATGTGTAACTGCTATTTACAGACAATGTTCTAGCACAGTATTTGTGCGTTTTGTTAGAAGGAAGGCCCTTGGCTCCACCTCAAGCAGGCGCTTTTAATGAAGGCGCTCTTGGGGGAGTCAGGAAACATACTAATTTTCAGGATCTGGTGAACTATCCCTAACCATTTTCTCAGGCAACCCAAGTAACTCGAATCTTTGCAGGCCGCCAGTAAAGTCTCGGTTCTCTCACTACTGTGTCCATCGGTAAAGTTTCCAGCATAGCACCTGTTGACAATTTGGCCGCTACTGAATTAGTCATCCCTCCGGTGACGTCAAAACCCCGGACTTTTATGTCCCACTTGCAAGTTCTCAGGCAATCCAAGTAACTCGAATCTTTGCAGGCCGCCAGTACAATCTCGATTCTCTCACTACTGTCAATCGGTAAAGTTTCCAGCATAGCACCTGTTCACAATTTGGCAGCTAGTGAGTTAGTCGTCCCTCCGGTGACGTCTAAACCAGGACTTTTATGTCCCACTTGCAAGTTCTCAGGCAATCCAAGTAACTCGAATCTTTGCAGGCCGTCAGTACAATCTCGATTCTCTCACTACTGTCAATCGGTAAAGTTTCCAGCATAGCACCTGTTCACAATTTGGCATCTAATGAATCAGTCGTCCCTCCGGTGGCGTCAAAACCCAGGACTTTTATGTCCCACTTGCAACTCCTCAGGTAATTTTACAGCAGTAAATTAATCTCCTAAGTAACTAGTTACTACAGACTAACTAGTTACTAATTTGATTGGAAAATTTACATCAGTAGCTAATCTGTTGTAATGAAAAAAATGAGCTCCAGGGAGTCCTGACTCCAGAGCATGAAGACTTTATATCTTACACTCAACAATGCAAAAAGCAGACCATCCAAACATTTCAATCACTTTGCAAAGGATGCAAGCATCCTCTATCTTAAGTCAGGCGATAGCTGTAGGCCTGGCTACTTCTTGACTTCCACCCCTACAGGATACACCTACCCTTGTCACAGCTGGCCTATTGCAGACGTATGATTTTTGACATGGACAAATACAGCCAACCTATTACAGGAGATCAGTTTTTGACATGGAGAGATTTTGACATCTAGTTTAAACTACCTTGTCATCCTGTAAATTCTCCCTTTTCCTTTTTCCTTTGTACATTTTCCAAATCTATGGTGTGTTTATAAATGAAGTTTTGCAGGGTTGCATCATTTTTCTTCCTTTCCTAAGAACTTCTTCAAACTAGACTTCAGATCAGTTGCATGGTTTGTATGGTCTGGGAGTTTAATGTAATAGCTTGAAATTGAAAAATAAAACAATTTTGTCACTCTTTCTCGGCTCCTGATCACCAAAATGGGACTGTCCCATCACTGCTAGTTTCATGACACTATGTCATGCTTCAAAACAAATGCATTGATTCACCTCATCTAAGCCCTGGGACCTATTTCTCATAACATTTCCACAACTGAGCTCAATGTTCATACAAAGAACTTCACCAAAGACTTAGTCTGTATCAACAAACTAGATAACAAACACACAGTGAAAAAATTCCAAACAAAATCCCTTGATTATCAGCAGGCCAATCTAGTGAAGATCACACATGCAGGACAAGATTTCAAAACAAAAGATTTGTGCATTGCTCAATTCCAGAGGGTTCACAATCTTTGCTTGTGTTGAAAAATCATATTTCTCCTTGCCTTCTCGCCTTTCTCCTTCCTGTCCTTCTCAAAACATGCAGACTACTTAGACCAAAAGAAAAAAATCCCCACTGGTTCCTTCACTTTCACTTTTCACCTTCCCATCCAAAAATTCTTACTCACATGCATTCTTCCAGAAATTACAATTTTTTTTTGAAAGCTGCAGTTTTAATTAGATCAGAGCATCCAAGTAACTCTTGGCCATTCACAAGGTGCCACTCATAATATGGAAATTAAAGTAAAATGTTGTAGTGGGCAAATCCATAAGTATCAGAGGAGAGGGAGCCTCAAATAAAATTCAACTAAAAGAACAAACACGACACCATTTAGTGTTACACTATAGTAACTTTTCATAACTTTTCATATGCCAATGCAATGTTTGCTCCTACAGGTATTTCATTTGAAATGCCCAATTCTAGGTGCACTCCATCTACACTAAAACCATTGGAGCAGGTCTTTACTCTGTAAGTTTTAAATTCACACCGTAATTTCAAACATGAAATGGTTGTCTGATAACACCCCAAATTTCAAGCATCAAATGGTAGTCCAGTAATTAGTAGCTATTGAAAAATGGCATCATACTAGAAGAGTAGGTAGAAGTAATTTGTCCTGCTGTTGGTTCCACCGTTGGGCAAGACTTTTGAACTAATTTGTATTACTGTGGGTTCCAAAAGACTTTTCTTAATAATTTGTAGAAATGTCAGTTCCACTAGCTTGAGTGACCCAGCACTGGCCTGAGTGATCCAGCACCAACCAGTGTACCATCCAAAAACCCCTGTTCTGGGATTTCATGGATGGGATGAAGGGTCAGAGTGAACCAGATGGCCGTTCTGTTCACTGAATGGGCTGCGTTTTTTCGCCTTAAGGGGTTCATCACAGTCTATTTCTTTTGCGGCTGGCCACTGTACTTAGTTTTTTTTTTTAGGATTTCACTATTTGTCCCTGGACCTGAACTCACACATATTTACCCTATTCACCTTCCTACCCTCATAAGTGCTGCACCAACCTTGATACCTTATTTATTATCCGCTACTTACTCTCAGAAGTGCTGCACCAACCTTACTATCTTATTTATTATCCCCTATTGACATAGCTACCTTAATAACTAGTTATCCTATTGACTTAGTTACCTGTATGCACAACCACCCTATTGATATAAGTATTTTACAAATGTAGTCACTTTGATAATGTAACTTGTTTCCTACATACTAATTTGCCTGTCTATCTTACTAATGTAACTTTCTTCCTACTTACTAATTTGTTTACCTACATGCCTACTTACCTTAGTAACCTATTTACCTTGTTCGTTGAACTTCTTTTTATTTATTAACTTGCCTATTAACCCAACTACTTACCTATATACTTACTTATCTACCTATGCATCGACCTTCTTACTTATCCATTATAGTTATTTATTAGTTACACTTTTTACATAGCTAAATACCTAATTAATTACCTATTCATTTTTTTCAACCCCTTCCTCCAATCTTACTTATCAATTTATTAAGGTTCACCCTAGTTCATGGATGATGAACACAGGTCCTCATATGTAGGTATTACAAACAATTTATAGTGGAAACAATTCCATAATTGTAGCCATTTTGGTTTAGTTAATGCATATTTTATTAAATTTTGTTTACTTAACTTATTATGGAATGGACATTATAATACATCTTTTCATGTAATTATTATAAGTATGTATTATTGGATTATGGTTTAAATTTAAAATTGGGACACAAATTAATTAGCAAGTTTTTCACAAATGTATAGTAATTAACATAAACTAAGCAAAATTTGGGGGGAAATTTTTAAGCTTTACACATATGTGAAATAATAAATTTTCACTCTATATCTTTTTCAAAGAGAGTGAGAAAATTAAGTTGGAGAAATCTCACAAAAGTAAGAAACATCTTTTTTGGTTTTTAAGAAATTTATTTGATTGTTTTTTAAGATTAAGGTTTTTTCTTTCAACCAATAAATATTTATAGTTTAAAAGTTTCAAATTTTGGTTTGTAATTGTTTTCCTATGTTCTTTTAGATTTGTTTATTTTGCATTATATAATTGTATAATTTGTATAGTTTTTGGGTTTAAAGCATATATCACTAGGACTCTTTTTTTAGGGTTTGTATAGTTAGGGTTATAATAAGGCTTATGGCAAAATATCATTTGGATTTTTAAGGTTATGTTTTATGATTTAATGTATAAGAATTTGGTTCATATATTTTAAAGCTTAAGATTTATATTTTAAATTTTGCTCATTATATTGGTTTTTCATCTTATCATTTGTTTAGATCTATACCATAATTATGAATCTCCTTTGTTTCCATATGTTTCATAATTGTTAAAGTTCAATATTTTCTAACCCATTTTTGTATAAGTTATGATATTTTAGGGTTTTTTTTTTCAACTAGGAATATAAACTTTGGTGGAACATTGTCATCTTTATTCCTAAAGGTATGCATTTGTCTTTTATTACTTTTTTTGTTGTGTTTACATATTCACAATTCAACTTCTTTTCATCTCCTAGCTATTGGATATAGAATGGGTGCTAAGTTTCATTAAGTATACAACTATAAATAAAGGTTTTACACCTTTACTCGGGTATTTCATATTCAATATCTTTTCATAATTTGATTTTTTCATACAAAAAATCTTTCATCTCATCATGATAAATATTTTCAACAATTATTGGATACACCCATTCATCCATATGTGCGTTGTCATTGATTGTGCTTTAAAAAAAAAGTAAAAAAATAATTAAAATCCATTATTCAAAAATATTCTTTACATGTTCCACTTCAAGAAAAATCCATAATTGTGTAAAAGTTGTTAATTTTTTAATAATAAACATAAAACACCAAAACTTTTAGTTCTTACAAATGTAAAATTGAATAATGACATAGATTTCATAACAAAACTTAATGAATTAGAAGAACGATTAGTATTACCTCATTAAGCATATGTTCAAATTTGGCAACTCCAAGGTTATGGACAATATAACATAAAAAGAAGTATTATAAATGTTTCATTTAATATCAATTCTACCTAATCAATATTGGTCATTTTCCTCATAATTGGTCCATCATTAAAAAGATGACTGGAATATAAATCACCATATTTAATAGGTAATGTTCGCTCGAATTTCATTGATGTTTGCTTGAATGCATCACATGATCTTTTCAACACACCATTATATGAAAATTCTCGAATAACAATTCATCCATGCTAGTTTGATATGTTCATATTATCAATGCAAAACAATATTAATGTTTTTTGTGACGTAATTGATGATGAATCATGTGACCATAATAATGAAGATAAATTTGAAGAAGAACAAGAAGACATATTAACATATACAATGGTGTAAAACATATTATCTTTTGAACAAATATATGATTATTTTGAAAATGTTATAACTATGAGACTAGGCCAAGATTTCAAGCCATTGGGCCTTATTCAAGATCCCCATTGTGAAAATTTGAACTTTCTTACATTGTTTTTTGGACAACCTTGTAGTAACCAAAGAACAAAAATATCTTATCAAATGATTGTTCCCTGGGAACTCTTACAAAAAAATCATAGATTTACCAAAAAAATTTAAGCTATTAAAGTATTGACTCATTATGTGATTTCATCATCTTAAGTGCACATACTTAAAGGGAATTCATTGGAAAACAACTTCAAACATGTGATGTTATAAACAAACCAAATTTGGATGTTATTTTACATTCTAATTTAGGATATATGGATTTTTCAGGACGACATACTTCATTTGATTATTTAAATCAATTAAGAAAATATGTTTTTGTAGTGATTCAATAATTAGGTTCCCCAACATTTTTTGTTACATTTACTAGTGTTGAAAGTAAATGACATCCTTTATTAAAATGTTTATATGATTTAAATAGTGAAAAATTAGGACTTTAGTTTCCTTTTGACAAATTAGAACCCAAACATCTTGCAAATCTTATACATGTGCACAATATTATAATAAAAGCATATGAAATCTTTTCATACATTGTGTATGAAGGAGAATTTTATTTTTGGGCATTTATTGAATTTAATCTTTGTTACAAAATTTCAAAGTCATGAAAGTCAACATGATCATGGACTTTTATGGGTTGCAAATGCACTGATTTATGGTGCAATTGAAAACTTTGTGGAAAAATATATATCATATGATAATAATAAGTTAGCACCTAGTTTTTGTGAAACTCAAACACATTGTCACAAAAAGACTTGTAGGAAGAAAAATCAAGTCATTTTTTAATGTAATTTTCCATGGCCTCCTATGGAAAAACCTCAAATTCTTGAACCATTCCCAATGGAATGTTTAACCACTTCAAACCCTTCAAAAAGGGTTCATTTAGGTGAAATTAACAAAAAAAAATCGATGAATGTAATAGAATTAATTTACAAACAACATCTATATCAAATAGCACATGATTAATATTGCTTTCTATAGATAAAAATACATACATCAATGCACTATGAATAAAATTTAATAAACCAATAATTTTTTTACAAAAATTATGTAAAGACATACAAACAAATCCCTTTGGTATTCATGTTGGAAATCTTTGGTAACCAAACATAGATGTTCAATTCATACTTGACCTTATGCTGTAGCTAGTTATTACACATTTTATCTAACAAAAATAGATAAAATAATGACAAAAATGTTGAAAAATATAATTATTAGTTGTTATGAAAACAAAATTGAAGCACATATTTGCATTTGAAAGATGGGAAATGTTTTTGTTAATGTTCAACAAATGTCAGCACAATTAACTACATATATTATGTTGTTTATACCATTACACCATGCATCTAGAATGTTTAAATTCATTAATACATCCCCATAACAAGAACATGCATTTGTATTTAAACATGTTGCATCATTAAAAACATTTCCTTGGGACTTTATAAATATTATGTGTTTGTCGATCATTGATAAATACATCAAAAGACGTAACTATTTATCTAACATTTCTTTCATTGAATTTGTTGTAAATTATGACATGTGAATCTTAGGAAAAAAAGAAAAAAATCTCTTATAATTTGTTGTGTGCATTATAATGAACATCAAGATCCAGAAAATTACTATAGAAAATAATTATTATTGTTATTCCTTTCTTTGATATTGAACATACTTTCAAAGGTGACCATTCCACATGGAATGCGGCATATAACATGTATGAAATACAAATGAATTTATTTTTGAAAAAATTACATATAATTTTTAATAATAATAATCACTACAAGGAATTTACATATTAACGACTAGTTTTCCCAATTAATTTTCAGTCATAAATGCCACATGTGACTTATAATTTGCTCTAGTAGCCTTAGACAAATCAAATAGAATTTTAGTTGTAAAAGACAATACGTGGAACAATACCTGGCACCAAATCACAATGGTAGTTGCATTGACTTACATGAACATTTCATCCATCCAAATTAGCTTATGTGGTGCTGTTGTTTTACAACTGCTTTTTATGACTAAACAATGTAGTTGCATTAACTATATAAATATTTTTAAATATTTAAAAAATTATATATATAATATTGATAATTTGATTAATTTCAACTTATAAGTTATTAACATGTGTCATTGCTTAGGCTAGACTAAAAGTTTAATTTAGGTTATTAGGTAGGTCATTTGCTCCACTTAATAAGCTATGTAAGTAAAAAATATTCGGTCAATTTATCACCGTTGACGAAAACCCATGTCATTTGTGAAAATTCATCTTTGGACCCCAAGGATGGATATCAACTCCTTTACCACCAAACCACCTCACTTTTTGTGACAATATGGCAATGTGCATTCTATTTACCTTATTTGATTCAAAACATTACACAAAACATCATTTTCAATATTTGATATCTTATTCATAATTGGTCCAAATGACAAGATTTAAAGTTTAATCTCAAATTGTTTTCAATAATGTACACAACTATGTATTTTTTCTTCCAAAAAAATAACTAAATTGAAAAGAAAAATATTTGAATTTTGTTATTGAATACCATTTCAATGACCATTCCTTGGAAAAAATTAATTCAAACACATGATTTATGAATGGAAAAAAACTTTGAGGATAATATAATAACAAATAAAATTGTATATTTAGTATTTCAATATTTCATTTCATTCTAAAACTTACATTATACAATTTTACATTTGCATATCATAATTTTAATAATAGAAATTAATTTAGATGTGTGATATATAATATATTTACATACAATAGTTATAAATGGATATAAATAAATTATAATAAAATTATAATAAAATATATTATTTTAATTATATTTTTCTTATAATATATTATATTTTACCAACAGAAAAAATTTAAATATATGATATATAATTTAGTCATATATAAAGTTTATAAATGTATCATAAACAAACCTTATTACCTAGCTTAATAACTAGATTAATTACATAATCTACATAACTAAGTTATTAATTTATACAAAAAAATTATCACATATTATTTATCCATACTATTTATTACTTAAGCCATGTACATACTTCCTATTATATATCCTACTTAATTATTAACTATTATTTAGCTTAATTTATAAATAAACTAATTACAGAGCCTATCTAATTAATTAATTAAACATAACATTGTTTCATTCAACATAATAAAACACCTACTAATAATTAACTTACTTATATAATAGTACCCAATACCTATTGCCTATTACTTAGCCTACTTAATTAATTAACAAATCAAAAAACACTATGATATATCAATATGATAAGATTTAATGTTGGAAATTTTGAATAATCATCCATATTTACCATTGCCATGGGTCTTCTAAAGTCTCACAAACCTCCCAAACCTTACTACACATTTAATGGTTAGTTCATTAAGAAAAACTAAGGAAAAAAATTTCACCACAAAATCCAACAATGTCATTGGTTAATTCATTTTTGTTATATTTAATTTCATGTGCATTTATAACTAGGATTTATAGTCACAATTGAAGTTGAATAAGATGCCACATGATGTTTAGTGGCCTATAAATCATAGCCCAAGTTGCAAAAACAACTATATTTTCATTTATTTTGAAATGTCACTAAAAATAGATGATATACATTTGCTTTTCATCATCACCTTCATCCAAATGACATTTATCACAAGTCATAGTTGCATATGCAACTACAAACCAAATTTTAGTTGTTTTTATGATTATAAGTCATTTTTACCATGGTACCATGGAGGATAGTCATATCAATAGTTGAAAAAATGGTTGATTTGGACACAAGTCACAAATGTGTGAGTTGGTATGGGTAGAATTCCTTTTAATGAATGCATACACAACAAATTGGGAAAACATAGAGTCATAAGCTCTTGAATTAACAACAAAAAATGACATTAACATATGGATGGATAAATTTCCTAATGCGGATATTAGGTTTTCGTCACAAAATATTATTGATTGTACTAGAGTGGAACCATATAACATTTGTAATGAATATATTATTAACCCATGTATAGTTGTCTCCATTATTCCTAATTCAACCAATGTTGATGTTCAAGACCAAATTATGCCTACCCATGAATTCCATTCATTACTTCAAAAGGTGAATAATAAACATCTTATATTTTATGATGTCATGTACAAAAAAAACAAAGTCCAAATGAACCAATTCATTTATTCCTTATTGGAGGTGTTGGTATAAGTAAAATTTTCACATTAATGTTTTTAGTTCAAGCTTTGATATGTTTATATAATAGACATCCTAATTCAAACCCTTTAAAAAAATAACTTTGTTCATGGCATATATTAAAAAAAAACATCTAACATTGATGGAATTACAATTCATTCAAGTCTTTTTATATCAATTAATTGTAAAGTTTTACCATCATTAAATTTAGAACAATTAGATAATTTAAGTAAGAAATATGACCAATTACATTAATAATATTAAATGAAAACTCATTAATAGGGAAAAGAATATTAAAATTTATTGATCTTCAATTAAGATCAATCAAATGTATTCACATCAAATTCTTTGGAAATATTGATGTAATTAATCGTAGGGAATTTTATCAAGTTTAGCTAGTTCGTGATGTAGGAGTTTTCAAAATTAATGTAAACAACATTGATAGCTTAATTCAAAAGTTTTGGATGGAAAAAATTAAATGATATGAATTGTAATAAGTCATGCACCAAAGTGATGAAAAATTCATCAACATATTAAATCAATTTTGAATTGTTACACAATTGTAATAAGATGTGAATACCATAAATAATCAATGTTTTCATACATCACCAAATGATCCAAAATTTTCATATTTATTTTACATGAATGAAACAAAGCAAAAAATAATGAATCAACTTTCTTTCAAAATGAAGGGGATGTGTTTGGGTCACAACACATAACTAGGAGCCAAAAAGGACGTTGGATGAATTAGTCAAAATCAAACATTAATTTTTTTATTACCATTTAAAATCATAATAATCATGACAAGTTAATCATTTTTCCTTCATATGAACATCAAGGAATTTAGAATAAAAATGCATTTGATTCAATTTTTTCATTCTAATTTAAGACATTTAAAAATGTACACCTATTATGTCATATGGAATCAATTTTACAAAGGACTATCAAAAGGACCCATATAATATTAAAAAATTCATTGAAAAAAATATAGAGGATAAAAACATATTAACCACACTCAAAAAACACTCATATTTTTAAATATGTGGAATTTTAAAACTTTGAAAATTCAAAGAATATTTTGAAATTGCTTCAAAATTTTAGAGCTTCAAGAGTCCTTTACCACATATAAATGGTTTATAATGTACATGATGTATTAAGAAAAGTAATAGTTTAAAGTATTATAAAACTATTTAGAATATGAAATTTTAATTTTGATGATGATTTAAAATTTTGATCATTTTCAAAATGAAACATTGAATCTATAAAGAATCTACATAGTTTTAAAAATTCATATTTGTTCAATAATGACTTTTAAAAAAAAAGTGATGCATTGGGGAAATTTTAAATATTTTTAAAAACAAGTTACAAGAAATTTCATTCAAAATTTCATTTATATGCAAAAACAAATTTTGGGAAAAAAAGACTTGTAGTCCTTTTCTAAAATAATCCCTTTGGTTCCTATGTTACATGTTTTGACCCATTCATATTGTGTGCACAAGATAGACATCATAGTACATGTCCTCAATCATTTCAATTACAAAATGATGCAAATTTCACATCAAAATTACTTTTAGAGGTTTAAGTAAAGAAAAATATGTTGGTTGAATTTTGTGTTAGAAATTTTGCAACACTTGATGGTCTTTTAATTTATGGTGTAAATGAAATAATCCAAGGATCAACTAAATTATTCAATTTGGGTCAAAATTCTCTAAGGTTTACTAAAATTTTGTCACAACATCACCTTTTTTTGTCTTTTTTACCTAGTCTTTTTTTACCATGTAAAGACACATTTATGGATGATCGTGATAGAATTTAGAATTTTAATGGTCTAAAATATAATCTTTTAAAAACAATTGACAACTTTTGACTCGTTATTTTTTATGGGGATCAAAATATAGGGTAAAAAAAGACTGTAGTAAAAATTAGGCTATTTTTGTCCTATGCGATACACCTTAAAAAAATTTGACCCATTCACAAGAAGTCATATGGATATTATTTAATAATCCCAAATGTGGTCAACTCACACAAAGAAAGAATGCACATTTATATGAACATGAAATACATCTTACATGGACACTAATACAACCCATATTTAAAGATATTCAAATTGGTTCAAGTTTTGCTCACACTATAACAAGAACACAATTCCCTATTCAATTGGTTGTAACATGTATTGTACATTGAACACAAGCATTAACACTTGATTATTTAGCATTTGATCCTAATAATATTCATAAACATGGTTTGACATATACAAAACTTTTTCGTGTTAAAAAAAAGGAAATTTTTTACCTTTTACAACCTTTGCAAATGAAAAACATTCAAATTGATCCAAATGTTGCCATGGAAATACATTGATTGCAAACCATTGCACAATAGGATGTACTTGTCCACAAACCACATACATTTTATGATTCACATGTATTAATTTATTTTCTCAATATCAAATCATTGGCTTTACATAAAAATGATGTTTTTTCGGAGTACAATTTCAAAATAGCTCACATATTGTGCTTCAATGAAACATATTTCAACACATTAATGTTTAACAATACATCTTCAAACAGTGATACAAGAACACATTCAATGATTAGTGTAAACGGTCAAAATGGTGCAATGATTATATATGACAATTTCACAACTTTATCATCACATGAAACTTTTACATCTTTAAGAGTTGAATATATTGCAACAACATTCAATGCAAATACAAGAAAGGCTATTCATATAGTAGCAATATACAAACTTTCAACATTATCCTTGTCAATGTT
>Ga0116229_10005910_pt1 | contig 19811 bp, 7 predicted proteins | sample S1TSphgellanicum_3_FD_87313 | JGI IMG/M metagenome (GOLD analysis project Ga0116229, IMG submission 87313) | Host-associated microbial communities from peat moss isolated from Minnesota, USA - S1T2_Fc - Sphagnum magellanicum MG | ecosystem: Host-associated > Plants > Peat moss > Unclassified... | reverse complement strand
TTTTAATTTAATTTCTGTAAAAACATTTTTGGTGATCAATTTTGTGTTGTAGCCAAAAGGGGTGAGGAAGATTTAGTCAGATTTGGCCTACCTCTAGTTGAGGCATGTAAAGAAATATGGCGATTTTTCTTAAATTTTGGTCGATTTATGGCTTTTGAAAATCTCAGAAAAACATAATGGGGTTTTCAATTGGCACTTTCAATTTTTTATTATAGATTTTTGGTTATAATTTTATTTTTTTTGTGTTGTAGCCAAAAGTGGTCAGGAAGATTTAGTCAGATTTGGACAACCTGGTTTGGAGAATGTAAAAGAAATCTGGCGATTTTTCTTATATTTTGGTTGAGTTATGGCTATTGAAAATCTCAAAAAAAGTATAATGGGGTTTCAATTAGCACTTTCAATTTTTATTCTAGATTTTTGGCTATGAATTTTTTGTGTTGTAAGCCAAAGTGGTCAGGAAGATTTAGTCAGATTTGGACTACCCTAGTTGGGAGCATGTGAAGAAATTTGGCGATTTTTCTTACATGTTGGTTGAATTATGGCTATTGGGAATCTCAAAAAAGTATAATGGGGTTTCAATTAGCACTTTCAATTTTTATTATTATATTTTTTGGCTATATAACTTATAGCCAGGCCCCAGCCCCAAGAGGGTGGGGAGGGTGGGGGGGAGCTGGAGGTCTCATGTTCTAGTGTCAGAACCTTTGCAAGCCATGGATGATCTTTCATGGATGATATGAGTGAGGAAAATTGGGTGAGAAATGAAACAACACCCAACATCCAAAATCTCATCACCATCACATCCTTCATCTACTAGGTAATTCTTCATCATCATCAACAACATCATCCATCTTCTTCTTCTGGGCTGAACCCTAAACTTACTTAATATGATATAATAATTGTTGAATTTTATTTTTTGTTTAATTAAGTTTGGGTTGTATTCCAATATCAGTATTTACTTTTCAGTAAAACATTTTCCATTTTTCCACCAAAAAAAAAAAATTTGGGAAATTTTTTGGAGAATTTTTTTTTCAAGTGTAAATTTGACTATTTTTGCTATTTTTGGGGAAATTTTCACCACCAATTTTTTTACATCGCAAAAATCAAAAGAATTTTTCCCCAAAAAAACTGGTTCCAAAAAGAGGTCTGGATTTAAGGTTTGCTTAATTTGGCCAGGGAAAAAAAAAAAAAAACCTAGAGTTAAACTTGGATGATAACTTGGTGACAATAATGATTGTGTGAATTCTGTTCATTTTCAGTTAATACCTAGTAGAAACTAGCACACTTGAAGAAGAAAACTTTGGATGATAAACTTGGTGATGATATATTTATGATTTCTATTCATTTGTTTGGGGTGGGTATTCTAGTAATTGGGTGGGTATGTATGGTCGTTTTTGATACCCGGTTGTATGGGTATCACAAATTTCAAAGAGACTAGTAGTGTGACCTAGGTTGGTGGCCCAGGTGGGAACAAGACCTTGATGATGGATGATATAGTTCAATTATGAAATTTTATTTTCAAATTTTAATTAATATGTCCCTCACTCACCTTAGGTCTAAAATTTATAAAATTATTTCCCAAAAAATCCCACTCATCAAGGGCTTTCCAATACCAAAAGCTCACCCCAAATTTTCTTTTAAAAACATTTAATTTTGATTTTGTTGAATTTTTTTTTGATAAAATTGTTCAATGTTCAATAACTCTTGCATCATAAGTCTAAACACTACCAAACCATATTCCCAATGCACCCCTACTACTCATCAAGGGCTTTCCAAGGGCAAGGGACACCATAGTTTGTGAAATCTCAACATGACAAACAAAACAAACATAACAAGCAAATTATGTATCAATTTTAGTCAAAAAATTTAAACAAATTTGAAATTTGAGTCTTGTTTTGCAAAACATCTTCACAATAAGGACCCAATAATTATTATTTTTATTTAATCATCATTTAAGTCATTGCAAGAATAGTCAATTTCAATTTTGATACCAACTTTACCAACTTAAATTTATGTTAGTTTGACATCAATTGAAATCATCATATGCCAATGCAAATGGCACAACTTGTTTGAAAAAGTTCAAGCAAAGTTTTTTGCAAAAATCTTAGATTTTAAATAAAGTGCAAGATATTTTAACCCAAAAAATATATAGTAGTTAATTGCATCAATAAATACATGAAAACATCAATAAATTGTTTGCAAAAATATTAAGCAATTAGGGGAGTTATATGAAAACTTCTATTAACCAATTGTGTCATTAGAAAAATCAAAAAATCATCACAAAAAATGAGCCAAGGAATCACCTAACTTATTTCGATGATTGCAAATTAAATCGTTGCAAAAGCAAAAACTTTTTGGGAAGTAAACATAGCTAGTGATGGAAGATTAGAGTTCCAACATTAAACTGAATGTCTTTTCACAATAACCATTGTATCTCCTATTCCATTGCACATTGAAAAATAACACCCAACAATGTTTCAATGAAATTGACATTTTAACTCTACATTTTCATAATGAATGACTAATAAATTTTAAGGATATATGTCAATATTGGCACTAATGAATTTATCCAAATGAGTAAAATACATCCTCAGTCCATACCAATGACATAAAAAAGCATACAAGTAATTTCAATATCATATACAAAAATTATACCAATAGAATGTATTTTGCAATTTCAATATGGATATTAGTATCAATATTATGATCACCTTATATGCTCACCCAAGTTTGATGCATTTCAATTATAAAAATTATAAAAATCTTTTTTAAAAAAAATTGAAATTTTTGATTATAGTAATTAAATAGGTCATTTCAACTTTTGACACCATCTTTTTGTGCCATCATGGAAGATATCAAATGGAATGTGCACCTCAGGAAATTTAAAGAGGGATGGTGTTTTGTCTCTTTGGCATTGTGCTTAGTTTAGTTTTTTATTCTTTTGTTTTGTGTGTAAATGTTGTGCACGTGTTTTGAAGATTGGTGACAACAATGTTGTTTTTGGTGTTATGTGCTTCAATGTGTTTATGGAGTAATTTCGTGTGTGATCCTTATGTTTCCAAAAAAACAAATAAGCTTTGTGGCTTTGAAAAGTCGATTTTTCAACTACTATAAGCATGGTGTTATTGTGGAAATGCATGGAAGTTCTAGAGTTATTATTTCTTGTTAATTTTTTCTTTATGGTTTTTTATTTTCTTTGGTGAGTGTGTGTTTGGTGTGCAAGCGATGAGTGATGTATCATCGCTAATGATGGGGAACAACTTGAAGATTTCAAGAAACAACACACATAAACTTCAATGTCTTGTTTTGACTATTGTTGTTGAAGCTTTGCATGTTAGGGATCAATAGTATAGGAATTAGAATATGTTGGTAAAAGAATTTGTGCACCTTGGAAATTATTGTTGGAATTTGTTTTCCAATGCGTATAATAGTTTAGTTTATGTTTTAATTATGTACCCCAACAACAAAAGTTAGGAATTTTGTTTGGAGATGATAAAAAATGTGAGGGTCTCAACTTTAATTGGTACACATATCAAAAGATTATGTGGGATTATTGATTTGAACAATATGCATGCTAAGGTTTTGTTAGGGTTCAGACTTGAAATATGTTTATTTAGAGTGAATGTCACTACATTATTATAAATTTTGTCTTTTTTTACTAAGTTATTTTTAAAACATTTGGAAAAAATCATTTTATACAATTAAAATAGATTAATTGTTTTCAATAGCATTTACCAACATCTTAATCATATCAAACATGACTAAGTTGATAATTAAGTGACAACATGCTATGCCAATTTTGACTAAAATGTGACTTTGTAGAAAAAATAAAAAATTAGCACATGTGCTAGTTGATGTTCACTCATAATAATATAAATCAAATAATTATGATTTAAATTTATTTGCAATTCTTGGGGATATAAAATCTAGGCCTAAATATGTAGGCCCCCTAAGCATGTACGTAGGTTTTGAAATATTAACTATATATCACAAGAAGGAATTGAACCCCTTGCCCTCTAAGTGACAACCCAAGGCATCAATCATCCAACCACCATTTCAAATGATGATAAATAATGTCATAAAAATAATTATATACATGTATTCATTTTGAATTTCACACATTATAACTTCAAAACATGAAATATATTGACAATGGGTAAATAAATGGGGAATAATTCATTACACCTACCTAATTACAAACATATTAACTACCTACCCTAACCTACCTACCCACCAATTACCAACCCCAACATACCTATATTACTAATTTGTAACCTACCTACTTACATGTTTAAGGGCTTTGTATAACCATTGATTCAACAATCTTATTATTAACAAAACAATAGTTGTTAAGTTAGAAAATCAATTATTCACAAGGCAAACACAAACCATAAAGAAAATTTCCTTTGGGAATACAATCCTACATAAAATTAACAATAAAATTTCAAAATAAATTTAAAAAATGGAAAGGCTAGAAGGTAATTACCTTTTGGTCCTTAAAAAATACCATTTTAAACCATAACTACCATGTCTTATGTTTATCCACTCCATTGTAACTATTGCCTTCCACCAAATGATTTGGAGACTATTCTTACAATCTTGTTGCAACTATTTTTTAGCAAGTTACAACAATCTAAAGAGCAAGTTCTAAAAGTAAAATAAGGAAATAAATTAAACTAATATAGGAATTATAATATTTTACATCAAACTACAATGAATTACAAACATTTTAAAAGGAAAGTAAGGCAATAGAAAAATAAAATAAAAATGAAACACAACAAATCACATAACCTTCACACATCCTATTGCATTATTATTTCTCATCATACAATATCTCAATCCTTCATTCCTCCAAAAATTCTTTGTACGAGAATGATGGGAATGCCTCTTTTCATCCCCTTCTTCCATAAACCACACAAGGTGCACATTTCACTCACAAAAGCAAACCCCTTGTCATAATCTTTTCATAAATCCCTCTTAAATGATTGGTAAACAAGTACCAATCACCCACTCCCATGGGCTAACTAACCTAATGGTTTCATCCTCATGATAAACTAAAAAATGATAAGTATAAATACCATTAATAACTACCTAGTTACTAAGATACTCATAGGACTAGTTAATTTAAGCATAGTTACTATCTTTAATAAACTTATTTATGCCTAGATGCCTAGGGGGCTTATAACCTACACTTAACACATATGTATATAAGTAATATTTTCAATGACTAAAATCTAGCACATATAGTAGGTAGCAAGTAATGTCATCGATGGAATGACTAAACTTAATCACACCATAATAGGCACCAACATCATGTAGGCATGATTTAGTTCATGTGTAACCAACATTGTCTAATTTTATTAGAAATTATAATCAAATTAATCAAATAATATTTCTTCTTTTTTTAGAAAGGACCAAAAAAAAAAATCAAACCTCTTTAAGGGTCAAATTTGGATAATAAGAACCACTTTGGGATGTAACCATTATTTAACTTTCATTGTGATAAATTGTTACTTAAGTTGACATTGAAGTTTTTGAATGAACTTATACAACAATATTCCCTCTACATTGTGAAAACATGTTGTAAAATTTGAAATGAATCCAAGGAATATTTAATACCCCTTTTTTTTTGTAATTAATGTTTTTTTGTTATTTAAAGGATTTTTTAAAGACCTCAAATGATGTGAAAAAAACATATTTATGGGAAATTTTGTATGCACACTTTTACAATGCAATATAATGCAACATTTTTTTAGGTCATAAGAATTAAAATAATTTAAAATTCAATCTATAAATCAAGGTTTTAAACACATTCTACAAAATATTATGGTTTTAAGGAATCAATCCTTGGTCAAAGTGGTTCCTATTACCAAATTGGACCTTTGGTCATTTCAAACAAGTAGTTTTAATCGCATCCTTCATTCACTATGCCGAAATGTGGTATATATTACTTCCCATATGACAATTTTTGTAGTAATATATGACATTGTCAATTACAAGTCTATGTAGTAAAATAAGATTCATAGTCTTCTACCATTAGTAATATTTTGGTTGTAATAATTTATGTCATTTGTCATGATTATGTAATTAGGAAATATAATCACTTTTATTACTACAACTAGGAAATATATTTAAATAATGTATATTTATTAACTTATGAACTGTAGACTCATGTTTAACCACATGGGCAATCTCGAGCTAGACCAATTTATTAACTTAGGACTAGATAACCTAAAAGCTTAAGTTAGAAACCTAGGTAGGTATGCTCAAGTAAATAGGATCCTATTTAATTTGTTGGTCATAAGTCTTTTTTGAATACTTCATTCCAATTGGTATTTGCCCTTTGAATATTTTTAGCGCATTGCATTATGTGAGGTTATTCTTTCAATTAGTTATATAGTTTATAAAATTAAACTTATTGACAAAGGATATGGGATAATCTTCATGAAAGGGAAACACTATAACATTATCCCACATCCTTTATCTCATACAATGGTAACTTATCTATTTACCCATTTTCCTATTACTTATGACCCAACCTACTTGGTTTAGCCTAAGGTTAGGTAAAATAATATATACACATTTATAAATATGTAATTTAATTAATTTACCCTACCCTACCTTATAACCTACCTACATAACTTAACTAGTTACCTAGCATAAGTTATGAAAGTAGGTTATATTTAGTTATTATTTATAGGGTCACTTACTTAACTATATTGTGTATTTAAGTAGATATGTTGGTTATATAGGTAATAAAATTAGATAGAAACACATGTACATATGTAAGTAAGTATGTAGCTTATGCTAGGTAGGAAGGTAAACAAAGGTAGGTAAGTAGGTTAAGTAGGTTGGTAAGTTAAGCAAATAAGTAAGTAGGTGGGTAGGTAAACATAGGTAGGTAAGTAAGTTTAAAAGGTTGGAAAGTTAAATAAGAAGTACGTAAATGGGTAGGTAAGCATAGGTAAATAGGTAGGTGGTCAAAGTAGGTAAGTAGGTATGCCTACCTACCTATATTAGTAGGCCCCAACTTACACCTATATTTTTAGATGTAGACCTTTCCATCTAAGGACTTTAGGTTCATGTCATCATTGTGACCAATATTTGATTATATTTGTAACTAATGTGATACGTGATGGGTTAGTGGATGAGAAACTCATTCATAATATTTCAAACGTAATGGAAGAATTATTTGTCATTAATTGCATCCCAAATTGTAAATATGATCAATGGAAGAAACAACTATAATCATGTAATCATAATACTTATTACAAGGCCATTTACATGTTACATACAATTACATGACTAGGTTTGGACATTAATAATAAAATGGTCAAATCATGAATACCATGTTTTGGTATAATGCAATGTTACAATGTGAGGGGCATAAAAATATAATTTTGTGGTAGTGTTAGAAACATGTGAAATGGGTACCCTTGAATGTGAGAAAGGATTTATATAAAAAAAACATAACAAGGTAGTGGAAAATGTGGATTTCATGATATTAGTTGGATTGCACATAGGTCATGCTTGCAAGTTGAATGGTGAAAATGTGATGTTAGTTGAGTTATTGGGCGTTGAGGCTACTGTTTTCAATCATGTTTGTTGGGTTCGTGCACAAATTTATGTGCAATAATCCTAGGGGCTTTAACTTCTACACATCTTCGTTTTGCAATGCTTAAAGCACCTTTTCCATCAAGGTTAGGCTTGCAAGTTGAGTGGTGAAAATGTGATAGTTGAGTTATTAGGCATTAAGGTTATCATGGGGACGTATGGGCAATAGAAGACAAATTGTGAAGAATGCATGTTTATAGTCCAAATTAAACTTACATTTGCATGTGGATTAAGGGTTTCAATCAAAAGGCAAATACTAAAAATTAAACTATTAGTTTATAATTGTAGTTTATGTTTGATTATATGTTTAATTACAAGAATGTGATGATCACACCTTTTCATCTTAAATGTGTTGTGATTATAATGCTACAATGACATGGATGTTTATAAGTTATTTAATGACATCATTTGTATGTTGTAGGATCTTATTAAGGTTCCATTATTTTGTGCGTCTTTTATCATAGTAAAATGTAAGTTCCAGCCTTCAATGCCCTTCACCATCCTTTTCAACAAAGAAATATGAAATATTCCCAAAAAAAACAATGAAACATTAATGCCTCAAAATGGAAAAATGTTTAATAACGCCATAGAAGTGGGGTGTTCTTGAAATAATTATAGGTTCATTTCAAGGCAAGAACTAAGTTTGATGAACATTACATTTTATGAATGTCCTATTCCAAGGGCTTTATGTAAATTTTTTTTAAAATTGAAAAGTGTTGATTTTTTAATGACACCTTCCAAGGATGACCTTAAAAACCAATGCCATCATTTTTTAAAATGCCCTAGGACTTGAAATATTAACAAAATAAAACCCCTCAATTGTAATAAACTATATAAATTGCCATGTGAAATATTTTATTATGTAAGGTGCCAACAAATGAGGCATGTTTTCAATTCCTTACATGAAGAGGTTGGGTGCCAACAAAATATTGTTTGACACATGATGAAGCAATTACATTTATTCCTTTTCATAAGATGTCGAATAATTTGATAATTCATTTATAAATGCCAAATTTTTCTTCATTTGCAAAGGCTAAAAATATAATGCCAAGTTTATGTTTGATATATATCTTTGCCATTTATGGAGGATTGTAAAGGCTTTAAAAAAAACATGTTTAAAAATTGTGTGGGTTTCCTTCCATAAGCTTTATAATGCATCACCTTGTAGATTTCCATTTAAACTAAGTGTAAGATGTAATTAAAGGTCATGCCCCAAAAAAATATCTTTAGAAGGAATTAACATCATGAGATCAAATGCAAATATGGGTTAAAATTGTATTGTTCTTTTTCCAACTATAAGTTAATTATTAATGATAGAATATTGTCCTATGTTGGTTAAACACCATAGATGTTAGAAGACGATAGTACCATCGCTAAATGGTACTTACCACCAGATCATAAAATAATCTTAGGAGAATTCGAAAATGTTTTTTGATAGTAGTACCGTCAGTACAATGAACTATATTCATGGGATAGAATAATCAAAAGTTAATTCTACAAGGATTTTTAATAAAAGTAATACTAGTTATTAAAAATAATATCCTATTCTAAATTATGTAGAAGGGGAATCCTTATAACTATTTAATTATGAATGGTAAATATCTTATTTATCATTTTTTATTTATTAGAGGGTGAAAACATTTAAGTTAATTAGTCTAAGTGGATAAGGGATGGATGAATTTTCGCTAATTAAGATGTGTGGAAGGGGTTAAAATAGGATTTTTAGAAGGATAAGAAGATTTAGAAGGGTAATGAAATTTAAGAAAATAAAGATTCAACCTTTACGTGGTGAATATTTTTTTTGGGTTTTTTATTTATTCTTTGAGGAAGATTGTGGATCATTTTTTTGTATGATTATAGATTGGATGTGGTTAAGAGAGTTCTCTTGGGGAAAAAATGTGCATGTGAGATTGAAGATAGAGGTGGAAAATATGGAAATATCTTGTAATTTGATTCTTATAATAGAAAATGGTTGAAAGTATATCATATTATTTTTATTTTGTTCTACTTGGAGATGTTAAATAGTGGGGGACAATAGTATACATTAAGATTTCATTATTTTTGTTATATTTTATATAATAGTTTTTTGTTTCTTCTATAAAAACAATAGGATCTATGTGTTATTTGTTTATGGAGTAGAAAATATCTTTTTCCACCTGATGGTATTTATCACTGGAAGGTTGCAACAAAGAAGTAGACATGAAATTTAAAGTCTACGTGGAAAGTAATGTTACTACAAATGGTAGGCAATAGCCACAAAAGGTGTACATGTGTTGTACACGGTAGGCAACAATTATAAAAGGTCTGCTAGGTGCTATAGATGGTAGGCAACAACTATGAAAAATCTATGAGTGGTTGTGGGTTTTCTTTCAAGTTTGTTGCATGATGGTAGCTATTACAAGACGGTAGTTGATGCATGATGGTGCCTATTGCAAGATAATAGCTGTTGCATGACAATAGTTACTACATGATAGTAGTTGCTACAACACAATAGGCAAACAACAAACAAGTTTTATTCTCATGTGTTTTCATCTTTTTTTCTTCTTCCTTTTTTCATTCGGCAACCTTTTTCCTTGATGGTAACTAGGTTGTCGAATTCCATGGTTTAGCATTAACACAAGTAAACTTGGGCTTTTAGTTCACAAATCCCATATTCCAACTTTAACATAAAGTTTAACAATTTGATCACAACTAAATAAAAGCCATTTGATTGAATTTTATAAACCTTGTTTTTGTTCTTGATAAAAAAATATTTTGTGATTCAAGTTTGGGTTTAAATTGATAGGTTTTTTTTTATTAATATGCAAATTATAAGATCTGAAATCTGAAATCCATATGAACAAAATATGGGTTTGTTTTGAAAGAAAATAATTAAATACTTACCAATTATCCAATTCATTTTTTCCATCAATGGTGATTCAAAATTTCAACTTTTCCATGTTCCTTCCCTTTCATGTTAATTGTTTAACTTTGCTATTTTTCCATCACATATCCAATGTCAAAAACACAATTTGGACAAAAATTAAACAAGGAATTTAAAAGCAATCAAATAAATTTTGATTAAGAAAGTTTTCAATATAGAAAGGGATGATAATTTCTTTGATTTGAAATTAACAAGAGTGAAAGCTAAAGCCTTATAAACCTCTTAAAATACTAAATTGTAAAAAGATGCATTAAGATTTCCTACTAGTTCACAATAAGCAAAAGTTAATAATGAAGCTTAGGTTCCTCTTATGTTTCTTGTATCAAATCAAGAATTTACAAACAATTCATAAATGTCCCATATAAATATACATTTGTTTAATTTAAACTAAAAGTTTAAAAAAGTTCCATAAAATTTATTTTTTCAAATATTACATATATGCATATAAAACTACAAGACAATCTTCTATTTTTGTATGGTTTTAAAAATGTCCCTTACAACCAATGGAAAAGTTTGAAACCATATTTTGATTGTCAAAGTTTGAAAATAAAATAAAATGTTATTTTTATAACACATTCATGATTCATTAGTGATTTTCCTTTAGTTTGCCAAATTTGTCACACAAGTGAAGGTGGGAGGCATATGGAAATACAACTTGTTATGTTATAAATCCTTTATATCCCACATGATGATAAAATGATTTTGGAATTGTGTTTAAAAGCTATTACCCCATAATATATTCAAAATAAGAATGGTTCTATATCATAGAATATGACCATTTTTATTACTAAGAGTACCAAATTATTTTATTTTATTAGAATAAAATGAATCATGCCTTGTATTTAAACTCAATATATTAAATAAAAAGAGCAATGTGCAATGGCTAACAAAAGAATGTTGTTAAGATAGAACCATCATCACCAAACATGTACCTATTGTCAAACACTTTTCAATTTTTCATAATTTGTCAACCAAATAGAGCGATTTTTGTGTCATTGTATGCACAAGCTACAAACGTTCTTCGAACCTTAAAAGTAAAGGAGCAACATAAAAAACATAGGAAGAAGATGAGTGATAATTTGTTTTAAAAAGTTAGAAAAAATTAATTCTAAACCCTTTCAAATTCTAGGCCCATGTCTTTTTCATTTTTAGTTAATTTTGAATGATTTAAATGATAGTGGGTGTGCAAACTAAAGCTTTACGAATAAAAAAATTATTCCATAGGCAAAAAATGTGCTAATCAAAGATTTTAAGTTGGAAATTTTAATTTGTTTTATTTCACCCATCACCAAACATCAAACCCTTTTACACCAAACACCACATATCTTCCCCATTCCTTTCCTGAATTGAACAATTTTTGTGTTGTTGGAAGTGTTAGGTGAAGGACTACAAACATTCTTTTGACCTTTAAAAATAGAGGAACAATGTGTGAAGTTTCAACCTCCTTTGCATTCTTAAATGTTCACTCACCGACCTATCTAGCCTACTAGCCCAAATATGAAACAATGTGAACCTAATAATTAAAGTGGCATGAGTAAAAAACAAGGTTTAGGTAGCTACAACATTAAGTTATTTTAATTGCACTATTTTGCACCTATTTTGCATTTTATGAATCTTCCTCCACTTAAAATAAGAAGAGAATGGAACTAGGAGTTGGCATGATAATAGTTGAGTTGTTTCTTAAGGAGGTTTGCTAAGCTCAATATCTTATGCACAAATGCAAAGGTTGGAAGGTTTTGTAAAGTAAACTCAAGATTTTATATTGAATCACACTTGAGCTTGTGCTCTTTGGCATTTAAAAACCACTCTATCCAATATTTACCATTAATGTGGCACTCATTATGGTTTGTTGTTGGAGGTGACTTTACATTGAGTGTGTGAATTTTGTTTTCAAAATTTTGATGTAATGTAATTATTAGCCAATATAATCAAGAAAGATAAATAACATTAATTGGCAACATGTTTTTAATAAACCATCTAAATAATAGAAAATTGAGAAAATTTGTCCTCAAACAAAAAAATTCACAAGTTTTTCCTTAAGAGAAGGGAAAAAAATCACAAACATATTCCAATTTAACTTTTTTTTGTTATTATGATACAATAAACTCCCAAAAACAGAAATTGCCTCAATTCCCTTGACAAACTTAACAAATTAAATAGAACTAATGGAATTGAGGCAATTTTCCTTAAGTTTCCCCTTAGTTCCTTGTAAATTCTCACGAACAAAGCAAGGAAGGGTTGGTGACATGAAAGTTGGGAGATTTGGAATAAAACAATGTCATAAAGCCCCAAGAGCAGGGCATTTATGCCTTAGACTTGATAGTAGAACATTTATGACATGGAGCCCAAGGTCTAAGGCATGAATGCCATGCTCCCAAGGTTTTACCCCTTGTACTAAATGAAGTGGGTTGGTATGGTGGGTCATCATGCATGTATGGAGGAAGTTACGTTTTGTGAGATTGTACAATGGGTGGTGCACCCATGGATATGGAGGGAAATTACAAAAAGCTGGCCTTCCCCCTTTTACAAAGGGAAATTTACAAAGAAACTAACCTTCTCACACATATTGAGGGAATGGTGTAGGCCTGCCCACATGAAGGGTTCATTTTTTGTAATTTCCCTGCGTAGAGGCAAGAGGGGTTTGCCATACACGCCTGCCTCATGGGAGGGTATTTTGGAAATGAAATGGTTACTTGCTGAAGCTCTTACTTTATTATGTATAGCAGAAGAGTCTGAAAATAGACCCTTCTGGATTTGATATCCTGCCGCAGGTTGGAAGGCCAATGGAACAGGTTGAAAATCTGGAAGTCATCCTTCCACTACGTAAAGACCAGCGGTGGTTTTTCTTTCTGATTCCTTGTATAGATAAAGACAAAAACTGATAAAATGTGAAAAACGATGCAAATATGCTAAAGATAGATTGCTGAGTTTGAAAACTGTACCTTGACAGGTCGTAGTGGGCCTTTCACATTTTGGAAGGTACAGTTTTCAATTACTGCAAAAATTCAGGCACAGGAAAGTGTTCTAAAAATACAAAGGAAAAATCAGGGCTGGTTTTTAATCTTTACATGTAGTGTAAAGCCCGAGGCAATGAGCTTTTTACTGAAATACGGGCTTGTGTGAGGCAGAGGTGAATGTCGGGTTGAGTTGCATTACATATGTTTTTCAAAATGGGACAAGGACGTTAAGTTTTTTGTAATGAATGACCTGCCAGAAATTTTGCAGTGTATCTGGAGGTAACCTTATAAAGCATACCTTAGTACCTTGGCCAATTTGACACTAATTATATTATTATTTTCAAAAAGGTTGAAAATTTCAAAAATTATTTCTTGCAAATCAAAAAAAAAAATTGTGAAAGAAAATAGTGGATAATAAAGAACATTCAATTTGTTGAAATGAATGTTTCAAAATTAATTAATCAAAATATATTAATCTTCAAGAAAACCTCTAAAAGAAACCAAAAATCCTTCAAGAGATTATAACTCTATTATAACTAATCTCAAGTTTCAACACAAGCCAAAATATCATCTTTACAAAATCTGCAGCATATAAAAATAGACCTATATTATTACCTTTACCTACGGGCCTAAATTGATGCACAGAGATGTAAATCATTTTTTCAATTGGGTTTTGAAGCCTTTTAAGTCTCTGTGTATCAATCCACCCCTAGTCCCTCAGGAGAAGCTTTGTATGCCTGGACGAAGAAGCAGAGGAGATTCATGGCCTTTTAATTGATGCAAACATTCTGCTCTCTTCTTCCTTCATATGTCCTTCACCTAGACCTCAAGAGAAGAGACAAGAAGAGAAGAGAAGAGAAGGGTCTATTTCACCTAAAGAAACCTGAAAAAGCCCTACACTATTGTGACCACATATTTAGCTAAGAACCCTGATTGTAAATAACTCTATGCACCAATTAGAGCTCCTAGCATTAGTGTGAGGCAAAAAATTGGATACACATGGAACCCCGTCTTCACAAGGAAAAAAGAAAAAACCAGACCACCAAATCTAGTAACCTATCGGCTTGACATAAACTCTTCAAGCTTACACATAATGTGTAAGGAAAAAGTTAAAAATCAGACCACCAAATCTAGTAACCTATTGGCTTGACATAAACCCTTCAAGCTTACACATAATGTGTAACCACCAACAGTGGGTGGATAATAACCTTTTGCAACATTTTACAGAAGTAATTGCTGAACATTGAAATAATGAACCTTTTCTACCATTTCTGTCAATCTTCTCAATTTTAACAAGCCGACCAAACCCCACCCTAGAACACACTTAGCTGTTAGTTCACTGAAGGGAATGAAACTAGTACAGATTGAATACAGAACAGAAAATATTGACAGTGAACTACTTTTACAAAATCTGTATTCCTAGAAACCCTGAATTTGAATCTAAACCCACACCTCCAAACGAAATGAGCCCAAGAAGTGAGGCCAACTGGAGTAACAGAAATGTTGTGTAGAGAAGCAAAAGCCCAGCACCTAAAATCTTGTTGGGGGACATGCCAGAAGCCGGTAGCACCAGTAATGCCCACAGAAGACTTAGGAACAGAAACCCAATTGTGTAAAATAAGGAATTGTCATGCCGCAGAACTAGCACATTTGGAAATGTCTTCCAGGTTGCAAGCATGAAAGAAAGCCCCAAACCAGCCAGGGTGTTGAACATTGGCCCTGCATAGCAGCCAGATATAGCAATCTGGACACCGTCACCACTGTTTAAAGAAATTGCAAGATTTGACATCAAGTCACCAATTGAGTTTCCCCATGCAAGAAGCGTAAGGCCTAGAAATGCTGAATCAATCTCCAAGATCACGCCCAAGGAAACTAATGCAGCAACCAGCTCGGTGGCAATGAGGTAAAACCACACTATACTCATAACAAAACCCCCTGCCACCCATATGCAAAGCCAGCGGTTGTGGGGTGGCCGCTCAGACTCTGTGGTGAAGAATGCAAGGATGCCCAATACCACACCAACAGATCCCCCAAATAAGTATTCAGTAATACTCGTTCCAAAAGGTTCACCATCCTTGCTATCCCAAACTCCAGCTAAAAGCACTGGGGCCAAGACTGCACTAGCTATTCCCAAAGGCCGTGACCATCGATCATCCTCAATGACAGGAATGGTCAAGCACCGGGGAAGATCAAAGGGCAGTTCCAGAATCCTCAAGCAGAGTCTCCAACATGATTGTGCCTGCTTGGCAAACAACAGGTCAGCTCCTAGTCCAAAGAAAGGTCAATTTGAATGACAAAGAATGTACTTGCTCAAGATGCTTGGGGTTCTAAATAATTTCATACCAGTAGGGAGGAATTGGAGGAATTGAAATGCAATATGGTGTGTGTCCATTACTGAGAAAAAGTTTTGAAATACAATTGCTTAAGGGTTGAAGAGGAACTTTGCTGTTCAAAACAATTCTTTTTAGATGATGATCTTTGCACACTGCAGCCCCACTGAACCTCTACCCAACAAGTTAGTCCCCAAGTATTTGCTCTCCACAAGAAAGGAGTCCAAGCATCCCATGCCAAAATCCTGGGGTCTCAGCATAGGAAAGAGTCCCTTGTGATAGTCGAAGACAAAGGGTGGTGTTGATTTTCTCATAAATTTCCAACATAATGGGGCATGGCATAAATGAGGGGCTCACAATTTCCAACAGCAAATGTTCCTGTAAGACCATATGTACCCTGAATGCTTCCTTGCTTTGATTCACAAAAATCCTCTTACTTGGACACACAAACACCCAGCAGAAAATCTCACCTGCAATTCAACAAGTTGCTCAGCATAACCCCACAGAGGACGTGGGTTTGTCTCCATAGCAGCCAAAGACAAATCCAATGATCCCGCCAAGCTTGCATGTGAATAGATAGCAACATGAGCATGTTGCCGCCAGTTCCACTGGGGCAACATGCTCTCACCTGGGAACTGAACAGCTTCACTAGATTCAGAGGATGTCCCTGAACCCTCCTCATCACTTTGAGGTGTAGAGGACAGCAATCCAAAAGAACCTGCCAGCCACAGAGATGTCATTCCATATTTTGTTTGTCTGCAAAACACTCTTATAGGTAAGGGACCAGTCACCATCCAGACTCTGACAAATGTGAACATCACAAAGAAACCAATGTCTTATTAGACAAAAACATGGAACAGCGCATGTTAACTGGTCACAAGCTTCAGACATGCTGCACAACATGCTCCAAGTTCAGTAATAATACCTAATAGAACCTGCCAAATGTAACAAAAACATCCTCTGGGAGACAGATGAGGAACTTCCAAAAGATCAGTTGCAAGGACAGAGAGGCACCTTTCACTTTCCTTCAAAGAAAATGGAGGACTCCATACACACACACATATATATAGAGAAGGGGAGGGGGGCAGTGCACCCATACCTGCAAGAAGGGGCTCAAGGGCAAAGTATTTTCGTTTGATGCAAGCACTTGTCCTCATATATTCAAAAGCTGCCACTGAGATCCCATAGACCACATATATTGAAGTGTATGCAACAGACTTCCAAAAGCTGATTTCTCCAGCAACAATGATGGCACAAAGGATTCCCAACGTGAAGAAAAAGAAACCCATATCCCTCAAGAAACAGCAAAAATTGAGGCGCACACGACTTCTCTCCTGAGAATACAAATGAACTGCAAGACTCACTGATCCTGCCACCACTGATGTCACAAACAATGCACCTCCCAGCACACTGTTCAGTCCAACCTGCACCCTCAAGTTTTCTCCAATGTGAATGCCGATTTAATAAAAACTGCCATGACATGCACTTCTAATGCCACCCATCACCTGGGCAAGGGCACAAACCAACACCAAGGTACCTACAAATTGCTCCTTTCACAATTCAACTTTCAGAAAGAAGAATGCATTGAAGGCACTAAATTACCTGGCTATGTCCAGATCGTAGAAAGGCAGCAATGCTTGCAAAAACATCTGGAGCTCCATTTCCCAAAGGAAGGAGGGATACCCCAGCCACAGTAGGAGGAAGCCGTAGCAAGTTTGTGAGCTTCTCCAAGGAGCAACAAAAGTAATCAGCTGCTGTGTTGCCAAGCATGTAGAATAACATCCCGAGCCAGATGAAGAGTAGCAGATAACCGACAAGTTGCATCTTTGCAAATTTGCAGTAAAAAATGACTGTGTAATCCATCAAAGCACCTGAATGACAGTCTGTATTTGCTTGCACATATGCACATGCGCTAGCAAAACCAGTATGATCTCTCACATTCTCACAAGGCTTTGATATCACTATTCTTGTCAATACATTTTGCTTCAAACCAGTAGCAGCCGTAGCAGGAGACAAAACTTCTCCAGTCTCAACTTCTAATGAGATATTAGCTTGATGCTCTGTTGACAGAATATGTCTGGCTGCTGCTGTGATGATTTTTCGAGAGTGTCCTTTCTCTTGCAGCTCAAATGCAGATGTTTCTGATCTCATAGAACCGGATGAGGGACTTGTTGAATGTAGATATGATGTGTGCAAGAGAACTAGGAAGAGAATCCAAGAAGCAAGAGTAACAAATTGCTGGAGCTGGCACTGTGGCCAATGATCCTTCCACATTGTACCCATGTCATGTCACTGTCGGATCTTTCTTCTGCCCTTGGCAACTGAGCTTCATGTTCATCATGGCCACATGACAATAATTCACTCCAATGAAAACCATTTGAAGCAGGTTCTAAGGATTCAACACCTCAGTCCTCAGTCCTTTTTCATCAAAAGAACCATCTGAAACTTCTCATTTTGACTCCTTAGATCCTCAACTCTTTAGACGAAGTTTTCTCCCTTGATCCCCTGTACAAATGAAAACCTTTTTTTCGATTCAGAAAAGCAGCGATGGCGGCAGCAGCTACATAACCACAACAAGAAGGTGACACAAACACAATACATGTACGATTCAGGAATTCTCTCAAGATCTCGCCATGCATGCACAACGTACGGCTGCAAAGGAAGCTCGACTGGCGCAGAATAATGTCCATGAAACAACTCATGTAACAGCATCAGGTGCCGCATTTACACTCAATTCTTAACTAACTTCTCACACGCCCCCGGAAATAATACGCAACACGCAAGCAACTCTTCGACTTCGCGCAAGAAACAAAAAAAAATGAAAAGAAAACAAGAAGATTGGCGTCATCGGAGAGCGCCGTTGTTCACTGCAACGAAGAAAACAGCATCTAGATTTGCAGGGGCAACTGTAGATTTCTCTGTCTTTCCTCCACCACCTTCAGAATAACAGACCGCCAAAACGTGCTTGTAGGCATGATGGAAACGTACCTTAATGAAATCGAAGATCACTGCGACAGGAAAATTGCAAGAACGGAAGTCTCGCGCAAAGAAAACCTTCAAACCACAAACGAGCAACCCCGGCAGCAGCGCTCCACAGCAGGTCTCTCCTTCTTCCGCTCACACCAAGCTGTTTTGCTCCTCTACTTTTCAAAATTTCTCAAACAAACAAAACATGTGCACCACAAGAGAACACCAAAAAAAAAACCCCAGCAATACCAGAATGTTTGACAATTCAGAAACAGAAAGGAACGAATAATAATTCCAGCAACGGAATCACGGGCGCGATTCGGGACGAGGCTCGCGGAGGAGAGACAGAGAGTACGGGCGTGCGAGAGTCGAGAGAAGGAAGACGGAGGCCCTTAGCGGGTCCCACAGAGGCCCTAAATTAGTCGAGTGGGAGGCCCTTACTGAGTCGGTTTGAGGGGCCAGGCCCTTGGTCGGTTCGAAGGGCAGCAAACAAAATTGACAAGGATGGTGGTAGGTAAGGTAGTTCTTTTTATCCCCTGCCCGAGGAACTTGATGAGGGGGTGGGGGGGGGGAGGGGAAGGAGTAAAAGCAAATTGGCCTTCTCCAAGCAATTTTTTTTAATAAAATTAATATTTGTTAAGTGAAAGATTTTTTTTGAATAATGGATCCTATAGGATCCTAAAACCCTATCAGGCTTCCTTTTTAGGGAGTTGATTCCTACTACAAAAGATGACCTGCTATTTTAGTATAATCTCAAAACTTATTCATAAATAAACCTCATTTTTTGCTTTTGTTTTTTTTAAAAAACCATTACACCATACTTACATGAAAAAAGTGAAGCCAAATACAAAAAGGCACAAAACAAATGGAGCAAACCAATTGAACATGGTTTTTAATTAACCTTTTAGTAGGTGTGTTTCCCTTTTTTTTTCACCTTTTTTCATCAATTTTGTGAGGTTGGTGGATTGGTGATCATCCACAAGAGGACTTAGCCAAATTTAGCAAAGTAATAAAAAAATTGCC
>Ga0116229_10005908_pt1 | contig 19811 bp, 4 predicted proteins | sample S1TSphgellanicum_3_FD_87313 | JGI IMG/M metagenome (GOLD analysis project Ga0116229, IMG submission 87313) | Host-associated microbial communities from peat moss isolated from Minnesota, USA - S1T2_Fc - Sphagnum magellanicum MG | ecosystem: Host-associated > Plants > Peat moss > Unclassified... | reverse complement strand
TCATTCAGGCCAAAAATGTTCGACCATTTTTTGGTTTTACCATCCACCAAAAATTTGATGTTTGACCATCGTGTGGATTTATCATCCATCCAAAATTTGGTGTTTGACCATTTTGTGGATTTAGCATCCACCCAAAATTTGATGTTAATGTGTGTGGTTTTCAAAGAGTTGGGATTCAAAATAAATTCGACCCAAGAAGATCGATCTGTCAAACATTTTGTCTGGAGATTGTCTTCAATTGAATCCTAGCTAGTCAGAAGGCAAAACCTGTTTTGTTTCAGGGTCAAAATCTTGAAGATTTTGTAAGTACTGTCAATTTGATGGAGGACTGGCGGTGGCCCAACAAAGTGTTGGTTTATATTGCACCACTTTCTGGGACTTTGTGACGCCTCTGTTTTGGCCTGTGTAGGCTATTATATAGGATAACGCCCCAGGGGCTGGGCCGTTCCTGAAATAACCAGCCCTTGAGGCTGGATCTGATGGCCGGTTATTTCAGGAATACCCCAGCGTGCGGATGTTGGCTGGCATAAACCTTGATTGACTTTTTACTTTTAAAAATGTTTATGTTGTGGTACCCAGTGGGTACCATCCGGGTAACTAGGTACAAACCAGAAAAAAGATAGTGGGCATTTCAGAAAGCGAAACGCTTGGCAATGCCCACTCCTTGCATAACCCGGATATGACATATAAGGCGACTTCCATTTACATAGTTGCAAACTTGCAGAGGGTTTTACAAGTGTGAATTGACCATGACTCACAAGTTACAAGAATGGTACCCGTGATCCCCTAAACTTAAATTGGGGCCGTGGCACAATCGAAGACAACTTTCTGAACTATTTAGTGAGAGAAAAAGAAAAAGGTTAACCTACTGGGAGTTTAAAGAAAAAAGAAGATCCCATAACATGTATTGGAAGAGGAGTGAATTTGGTTTTTTCTCACACAAAAATGCAAAAAAGTGACTTGAAACAAATCAAAACCTTTAGACTCTAGTGGACCAAGTCAAGCGGACGAAAAAAGAGAGAAGAAGAAACCTTTAACTCTAGTAGACCAAGTCACGAGGAGTGGTGCTTTTGAATACCTAATTTCAAGCCGCTCAATTGGGGGGAGGGGGCTGGGACACAAGTTAATCCCTTGAAAGAATAGGGAGTGTTTCTAAAGGAGCCTTCCTATCTGTAGAAGGAATTAATCAACGGATCTACCAGGCGAGGCTGCTGTGGCACCGCACCCGGCGCCGTTCCGGGGGTGAGGTTGGGGAGAGGGGGGCCGCGGGAGGTGGGGGGTGCATCTCGGTTTAGTTCAACTAAACCTTTCGGCGGCAATTTTGAAAGGAGGGCTGGAAAAAGAGAAGGGGGGGGGGGGGGGGGGGGGGTGTGACAGTACCATTTATATTGCTTAGATTTCAAAATCCCACCAATCATGGCTTCTCTCGACCCACAAACAAGTGAAGTGACACCTAGGTTATGTCCTGGCTTGTTGTTTGCGCCAGCCATTATAGTCCAAACATGTGAACAAAGGCTAAGGAAGTGAGTTGGTAGGTAGGTGGCTGCTAACAAGATTGGCCGGCACAAAAGTCCAAAAAATAATATTATCAAAAAAAAGAAAAGGACCCATTGTCTTAGAAAGCATATTTTGGGGGGCGGGGGGGGGGGAAGGGAATGCTAGCTATTTAAATTGCTTAAAATAAACTTGTGGGTGTTGGTTTCTTAATGCTTGATTCATTCAGTAATAAATCAGTACGCTACGTAATAAAATTTCCCATGTGGAATGACAATGAATTTTTATTAACAAATACTTATGGCAAACAAATTAATTCTTTTCCATGTTGGACTAATATGGAAAAGAAAATATTAATTCATTTGGAATTTTTTTTTCTACATAGAATAATAAATTTTAATTTCTTTCCTTTGGCAAAAAATATTCTATGAGTTCAAAACACCCAAAAAAAATAAAAATAGAGAGAAAGGTTCTGGAATTGAAATTTGGTGGCCAATTGCAATAAGTAATCCACATTGGGGCAAGTGGTTGTCTTCTGACAGCCAATTCGACGGGGGTAAAAAGTTGCTTGCCTCTTTGTTTTCCAGCGCGCTTCACGAATTGTGCTTTTTCTCTCTCTCTTTCCCTCACAAACTCCTTTTCTCTCCGTCTTCACACACAACACACCACCGGTGTGCATCGCTCCTTCACCAAATGCTTTCACTGCACATACAATCTCATTCACTGTAATAAGGTATGCGAAGTTTCTCTCTCTTGGATGATGCTTCAGATTTGTCAAGAGGGTAGTAGTAGGAGTCGTATACGGGTATTATTTATCTAGATCCTTGACGACTTTTCTTCGGGCTTTTGTTGTTCTCCTTCTGTTCTAATTTTTGTTGATCGGGAACTTTCGTCTGTTCGGCTGGAGGTAACAGGAACATTTCGGGTGTTGTGGATTTTTGTTGAATCCTTCGGTTTTGTTGATCTTTGTCTTTTAGTTGGCTGAATATCTTGTGACAGCTCTTCTCGTGAGTGTTTCCTTGGTTTCTTGGGTCTCCGATTTGAGTTGCACATTTCATCTCTCCTATTGTGTGAATGATGATGGATGTGCTAGAAAATGTTGTAACAATGAGATGTAAGAGCTGATCGACTCGTTGATCGGCCGATGTATGCAGTGATTCTCTCAAAGGGACTGGAAGGTGACGTCTAATCTCCAGTTTTAGATCCTTAAAAAAATCTTGCTCCAAGAGTTCGGTCCCATCCTGCAGGATTAAGAGACGAGTTCCCCGCGAGTTCTATGGTCGGTAAGTTCACTGTCCTTTGAGTTCACATTGCGGAACATTTATATTCTGTTTGCCTTTCTACCGTATCGAATGGATTTTTGTTTTATCAAAAAATGTTCTATGCTTGCATTTTCTATTGTTGCTCATAAAACAAAGCTTGTGCTTGCTTCAAAACTTAAGTAATTTCATAATCGTGGGTTCAGCAGTATCATAATGTTCTGAGAGGAAGAAGTGGAATTTGGGATGGGCTTGATCATGAAACTCTCTGCCCTCTTCTTTACGTCTGTTTGTCACTATACTTATTCTGGGTTTCTACAATAACCACAATCCATTTTCTCTCACCAAGAAACTCTGGACAGGAATAGGACAAAATTTGAAAATTAAAAAAAAAATTAATTGTTTGTAACCGGCCCCTTGGGGATGATATGAAGATACATAACCACAAAATTTGAAAGTGGGTTTTGTCTCCGAAGAACATGAAGAGATGGTTCTGTGTTTGTCTTGGATGATGATCAAAACAGTGATCCATGGGCAGGAAGTTCTGGTGTTTGATCAATTAATCAGTCAGTTATGAGCTTAGTATGGGTGATTATGTGGGTAGATACATGGACAATAAGGCTTGGGTCTTGTCAGAAACTTCTCAATGATGGGCCATAAAATTGGCTCAGCAGAGTTTTCGAGCTGGGTGCTGCAAAATGAAGCGTCCATGGTTCCATGGAAGTGGCTAAATTGTGGAATCAAATATGAAAATCGATTAGATTCTTGGCATTTTCAGGGAAGGCCAAGGAACTAAATTGCAATAATATGTGACGGCCATTACAACAAGATTAAATGAAACATGTTCTCTGCTTTGGAGATTGGACATGCTTTGTCCCATTTGAATTGCCTCATCTTGCCGTTTGGGCACCATAGGGACTCAGAACGAGTACGTCTTTTTTCACAAAATTGTTCTTTGGAGAGTTCTAAATTGCAAAAATGTGTGATGGCCAAAGAGATATAAAGAAATACATTCTCGTGGCTTTGGGATTACCTCATCGTGCTATTTTGTCCCCACAAGGGACTCAGAATTAGGGCCAGGGTGAACTGGCACCCACGTGGGTACCTTCACCTTTCTGAGTCAGGCCTCTCGGTGGCCATGTTGAACCCAAAAATGTCATATTTTAACATAGAACCCCTGATTTAGTCTAAGCATGAGAGATTTTCAATACATTTAAATGGATTTTGGTGTTTTTGCCGTGTTACCAATGTGGATGCCTTTTCAACCAACGCCAGAATTATAAGGTCTTTCCTCACTAGGTTTCTTTTCTAAAGTTATTGGATTTTTTGAGGGGAGGGAACTAACTTTTTCTTATTCCCCTGACCTTCTCTTTTTTCCAGCTTTAAATTCCTTTAATGCCCTGCCAGTATCTTCTCTTTATTTCTGTGAAGCGATAGTGTAGACAGAATTAAGAGGTGGTGGTGACCATGAAGGCTCTAATAATGTTAATAATGAGCTTTTCGAGTCTATTTAAAGCTAGACTGGTTTCATTCAAGTGTAAATGATGGTTGTAAATTGTACCTCATTAATTGGAAGGCATTATCTCGAATCCGTCTTCTTAGGTAAGAATCAATTCAACTATTTGTGACGGTTGGAGATTCCGTAGAGATGAATTTTTCCCAAACATGAAGCTCTAGAAACAATCTTCGGGGAGCCTAAAGAAAAGGAGTTTTAAAGTCACAACCTACCTGTAATAATGGTGTAAGGGAAAGGCTTTTTTGTTATTGAATTGATGTATTTTAAAAGTATTGTCCACGCATTGGCTACTTCCATTTTGAGGTAGGTACTTTGTACATCCATGGTGTGTTTTTAAAAAATAATAATATATTATTTCTTCATTATTTGAATACTAAAAGTATTTTCTATGTGTTGGATGCTTCCATTTTGAGGTACTTGGAGTCTTATTTAATTATTTAAAAAATAAATTACTTGATAGATATTAAAAGTATTGTCCAAGATTTGGGTATTCTATTTTTAGGTACCCAATTCTAATCTTGGAAATTTCGAGCCCTAAATTGGTGTCTTCTTTTGCAGAAGAATAATAAGTTCTCGAATTCAAATCCTTGGGCCACGACAGACGAACCAAAAAAAATTGCGCTTTAAAGTAAGGTCGTTGCACAAGTGCACTGTAAAACAAAGGAGCTTTGGGGAAGGAAGAAGCTGATGCGAGCTTCGCTTCTTCACCGCAATGGGGCAGTGCTTGGGCGTTGCACGGGATCCGAGGGATGAGCGCAGTGGAGGAGAGCTCCAGCCGGCCGGAGTTGTACTATCCAAAGATTCCACCGCCAGATCGTTGCAGGCCTTGCTTGAGGATGTTAGTATTCTTCCTTTTAGCTTCTCGCCTCATCTCTTTGTCCGATCTTTCTTCTGTCTTTGGAGTTCTATGCTGGGATTTGTGTGCTGCATAGATTAGAGCTAGTTGTTAGCACGTCCACCGCATAGACTGTGATCTTTAGAACTGTGTCAAGCTGTTTCGAAAGAAGCGAACTGGGAACCTGGGACGATATGCATCATCTGTACTTGAGTTGTAGGACAGCCCTTGAAGAGTTGTGAAATCATGTCCCTGTTTTTTTTCTTTCTTTGGTGTTATTGCAATCGAGCTTGGAAACTGCAAGCCATCCTTAACCGAATCCTGTGTGCTGAAAGTTCCTATGAACAATTTCTATTGTATAGTAATTCTCTTTTCTGCTCTGGGCAAAAAGTATCAAGTACTCTGAAAGTGATGCAGAGTCTCAGGAGCTTGGAAAGAAGTGAGAGTACTATTCTGCCATGAGATTTGACTGCTGTTGCTATCACATCTTTGTCATCTTGACCTCAGTCAATTTTCTGGTTCTACCTCCTGTTGTGAAATTGAAGGTCCCTTATAGAGATCCAGAGCTTAAGTGAGTACATGGTGGACAACTGAGTTTTCTCATTTAAAAGGTTGCAAGATTTTAGGTTGGGATGTTATCTGCCAGTTTAAAGAGCCACTCCAAAAGAGTTGCAGCAGCAGCTTCTTGGCCTTGGAAATGTCATGATTCATGTTTTTGTAATGGGAGTTGGAAATATGTCCTGCTGCAACTCCTAGGTTTGTGGATAGTAAGTTGTCAGTATCTTTTGTGATGATGTTGGATGACATGATATTTTCTGCACTCTTTTGAGTGCACTAGATTCATACCCTCACTTGGAGACATTGATGAAATTCAGCAAGGGACAGTGTCTGAGACCATTTGTGCAGTTCTTTTTTCTTGTTTCATGATCTGAACTTGCATTGTTTAGTATTGTTGTTCTTGTACTGTATGCAGTTGTAGATTGCCTTTATTTGTGGATGATTCTGCTGTTTGCTTATCTAATTTGCATACATGTGTCTATATGTCAGATGCTTCTTACTTGTACGGTTTGGTGGAATGATGTTTATTGGTTGTACATTTGCAGGGGACTGAAGAAGAGAGCCAGCCTTTTCTGGATCCTGGATCAGGCTTGAAGGTAGGGAACAAAGAGGGTGCTGTGCCATTGAGTTTGTTGAAGCAGGAAGATGGCCCCTCAGATGTGGTGCCTACAGCTTCAGAATCTAGGAGTTCCAAATTTGAAGAGAAAGATGGTGCTGCAGACTCTGAGGTAACAGGGGTTAGTATTCTTCAAAATGGGAAAGGGAGATTTAGAAAAGAAATTTCAATTTCAGATCCAAATGGTGAAATTGCCCCCCTTGATATTGAGAAAACTTCAATTGCTGACAAACAGAGATCAATTGGATCAACAATATCAGTTCCAGGCTTTCTGGCAGAGTCTAAGGATAGCAATATCCTAGCTCATGAAGTGCAAGGAGAGTTGACTCCCGCTGCAATTCCAGATTTAATATCTTTAGGTCAAGATGTGCAAACATCTCATGTGGCTGCTGGAGTGACTGCTCCCACCTTTGTTACTGAGGAGGAATCACCTATTTCTGTAATTCAGGAGGAGCCTGCAGATGTAGCAACCAAGGAGATCCTTGTGGAGCCAGAGTCTCAATCTGTGTCAATTGCACCAGAGCTAGATGTAGCTGAGGTTGATGCTACTGAGGAGCAAGTGCAAGGTCGGGCTGAGGTGCCTACTGTGGACACTGAGGCTAAAGCTGAGGAGCCAGATACTATAGCAGTTGATGAGGAGCCTACAGAATTGACAGCTGGAGAGCCAACTGCTGTGGATGAGGAAACAGTTCCTGCTGTTGAGGCTGAATCTGAAGCTGCTTCTCTTCCAGAGGAATTAGTACTTTCCAAGGAGCCTACAGAAGTAACAACCAGGGAGTTAAGTGTTCAAAATGAGAAAGCAGTGCCTGTTATTGAAGCTGAGGCTGAAGCCACAACCCCAGAGGAGGATCCCATCACTACAGCAATTGCCAAGGAGCCTGTAGAAGTGACGACCGAGGACCAAAGTGTTCAAAATGAGGGAACACAACCTCCTGTGGAAGCTGAGGCTGAAGCTACAACTACCCCAGAGGAGGAATCTGTCACTACATTGATTGCTGAGGAACCTACAGAAGTAACAACCAGGGACCTAACTGTTCCAGATGTGGAACAAATCCCTAGCATTGAGGCTGAGGTAGAAGCTGCTTCTAATCAAGATGAAGAACCAATCTCTACAACAATTCCAGAGGAGTCCATAGGATTGCTAAACAGGGTAGCTGTTCTTGATCAGGAACCAACTACTGCCATTGAGGGTGATGCAGAAGATGGTATTAATCCGGAAGAGGAACCAATTTCTAAAATTGCTGAGGAGTTGACAGAAGTCGCTCCCAAGGAGCTAACTGTTGCAGGTGAGGAATCAGTGCCTGCTGTTGAGACAGAGGCTGATATTGAAGCTGCTCCTGCTGCAAAGGATGAACCAGTTGTTACAATGAGTGTAGAGGAGCCTACAGAAGCAACAAACCAGGAGTTGATCGTTCCAGATGAGGAAACAATACCAGCTGTTGAGGCTGAGGCTAAAGCTGCTACTGTTCCAGAGGAGGATCTGGTCAATAATGCAATTGTCAAGGAGCCAACAGAGGTGGCAAGCAGGGAGTTGACTGTTCCAGATGACCAAATAGTGTCTGCCCATGAAGCTGAGACTGGAGCTGCTCCTACTTCAGAGGAAGAACCAGCCACTACACCAGTTTTGGATGAGCCTACAGAGGTGACAACCCAGGAGTTAACTGTCCCAGATGGCAAAACAGTGCTTGATGTTGAGTCTGAGGCTGAAGCTGCTCCTACTTCAGAGGAAGAACCAGGCACTACAATTGTGGAGGAGCATACAGAAGTGCCAGCAGTGGAGTCCACCATTCGAGATAAGGTAGCAGTTTCTGCCATTGAGGCTGAGGCTGAACCTGCTCCTAGTCCAGAAGAAGAATCAGCAATTAAATCAGTTGATGAGCCTACAGAATTGACAAGCCAGGAGGTGACTATTCCTGATGAGGAATCAGTGCCTGCAGTTGAGGCAGAGGTTGCTCCTTCTCCAGAAGAATCAACCACCACAGCAATTGTTGATGAGCCTACGGAAGTGACAGATCAGCAGTTAACTGTTTCAAGTGATGAAGCAGTGCCCGTCATTGAGACTGAGGCTGGGGCTGAGGCTGAGGCTGAAGCTGCTCCTACTCAAGAGGAAGAACCAGCCACTACACCAATTACTGAGGAGCCTTCAGATGTTACAAGCAAGGAATTCATTGCAGCAGATGATGAAAAAGTGCCTGCTGTTGAGGAGGTTGAGGCGAAGGTTCAAGTTGCTCCTACTCCAGAGCAAGAAAATGTCACTTCAGCAGTTGCAGAGGAACCTACAGAATTGCCAGAATTGAGTGAGTTTGCTGTTCCGGATCAAGAAGCAGTGCCTACAGTTGAGGCAGAACCAGTCACCGCTGCAGTGGCTGAGGATCCTGCAGAAGTGGCAACTGAAGACCTGACTGTTCCAGATGAGGAAACAATACCTGTCCTTGAGACCAAGACTGAAGATGCTCTTACTCTAGAGGAGGAACCAGCCACTGCAGTGCATGTTGAGGAGCTTACAGAAATCACCACCCCGGAATTGAGTGTCCCAGCTGAGGAAACGGTACCCACCTTTGAGGTTGGAGCGGAAGCTGCTCCTTCTAAAGAGGAAGAACCAGCAACAACAGCAACTGCTGAGGAGTCTACAGAAGTGACAACCAGGGAAGTCCCCACAGTGCCTGCTGTTGAGGCTGGAGCTGCACTTACTTTGAAGGCAGATCCAGTCACTACAGCAATTACTGAGGAGCCTACAGACTTAACCACCCGCCAGTTGACTGTTCCAGACGATAAAACAGTTCCTACAATTGAGGCTGAGGCTGAAGCTGCTCCTACTCCGGACAAATCAATCAATACAGCATCTGCTGAGGAGTCTACAGAAGTGACAAGCAGTGAGTTGGTTACTCCAGGTGAGGAAGCAGTGCCTGCTGTTGAGGCTGAGGCTGAAGATATTCCTACTCCAGAGGAGGAACAAGTCAGTACAGCATCTGCTGTGGAGTCTACAGAAGTGACAAGCGGTGAGTTGGTTACTCCAGATGAGGAAACAGTGCCTGCTGTTGAGGCTGAGGCTGAAGCTGTTCCTACTCCAGAGGAGGAACAAGTCAGTACAGCATCTGCTGTGGAGTCTACAGAAGTGACCAGCAGTGAGTTGGTTACTCCAGGCAAGGAAACATTGCCTGCTGTTGAGGCTGAAGCTGAAGCTGCTCCTACTCAAAAGGAAGAACCAGCCATTGGAGCAATTGTTGAGGAGCCTAAGGAAGCAGCAACACAGGAGTTGATTGTTCCAGATGAGGAAACAGTGCCTACAGTTGAGGCTAATACTGAAGCTGCTCCTACTCCAGAGGAACCACCCACTAACACAATTGCTGAAGAGCCTTCAGAAGTTGCAAGCAGGGACCTTACTATTCCAAATGAGGAAACGGTTGAGGCTGAGGCTGAGGCCGGAGCTGCTCCTACTCTAGAAGAAGAACCAGTGACAGCAGCAATTGGTGAGGACCCTACAAAAGTTACAAGTAGGGAATTGTCTGTTCCAGATGAGGAAATAGTGCCTGCTGTTGAAGCTGAAGCTGAAGCTGCTTCTGCTCCTGAGGAAGAACCAGCCACGACGACAATCGGGGAGCAGCCTACAGAAGGGGCAACAAGGGAGACATTACCTGCCTTTGAGGCGGAAGCTGAAGCTGCTCCTACTCCAGAGGAGGAACCAGTCACTACAACAATTGCAGAGGAGCCTCCAGAAGTTAGAAGCAAGGAACTTGCTGTTCCAGATGAGGAAAGAGTGTCTGCAGTTGAGGCTCAATCAGAAGGTGCTCCCGCTGAAGGGAAAGAACCAGCCACTAAAGCAATTTTGGAGGAGCCCACAGAAGTTGCAAGCAGGCAGTTGACAGTTTCAGATGAAGGAACATTGCATGCTGTTGAGGCTGAGTTTGAAGGTGCTCCTACTCTAAAGGAAGAACCAGTCAGTATACCAATTGTGGAGGAGCCTACAGAAGTGACAACCCAAGAGTTGACTGCTCCAGATGAAGAGGTATTGCCTGCTACTACTACAGAGGAGGAACCAGTCTGTACAACCATTTCTGAGGAACCTGCAGATATCGCAAGCAGGGAGTTGGTGCTTCCAGATGAGGAAACAGTCCCTGCTACAGAGGCTGAGGGTGAGGCTCCTCCTAGTCTAGAGGAAGATCCACCCACTACAGAAATTGTGGAGGAGCCCAGGGACTTAACTGCTCTGGATGAGGAAAAGGTTCCTACTATTGTGACTGAGACTGAAGCCACTTCCATTTCAGAGGACAAACCAATCACTACAGTAGTTGATGAGGAGCCTATAGAAGCAACAAGTAGTGAGTTGACTGTACCAGAGGAGGAACCAGCCATTACAGCAATTCATGATGCACCTACAGAAGTTGCAACAAGGGAGGGAACGACTCCTGATGAGGACACAACATTGGCTGCTGTGGGGGAGGAGGCCAAGCATACTACAAGTCCAGGTGAGGAGCCTACATTGATTGCAGATGAGCCTACAGAAGTGACAGCCACAGAGCTCACTACAGGGACAAAAGATTCTGAGGTAGTCCAAACTGCAGAAAATGAACTGTCAGCAATTGAGGAGAAAGAAATTGAGGATGCACCTGAAGCTGGAATTGACACCTCCTCTGCACCTGCAGAAACAGTGGAACCAACAGGGACAACAGAGAAGGACCTTGTAGTTAAACCACAACAAGCAATTGAGGACCATGAAATTGAAGCTCCAAGTACTGAAGTAGTTGAGTCAGTTACAAAATCTACTGAAGAGGCTGAGAAAACTCAAGAGCAAGCAGTTGAAGCAGCTGAGGAGAAGCAGGGTGATATCACATTTGGTTTGGAGGATTCTACTCCTGCAACTGATGAGGAGCCGGTTGAAGTGCCAACCAGCATACCAACTTTGGAACTCTCAGAGCCTTTATCAGACTCTCCCCTTAAAATCAAAGAACCAAAGGAGCTGGACGCTGAAGCAACAGAGGGAACAGAAGAAAAAAATGGAGTGGAGTCAAATGAAACAGAGGGAGGTAAGCATAGCATTTAGTTTTTGAAGCTCCAATATTTGGAATCTCATCAAGAATCTTGTTTATGCATACAATCCTGAACAGCTAAAAGTAAAATACTTGTTGAAACACTGTAGTATCCAGGACTCAAATGCTGATGTAAGTGTTGCTATGCTCCATGCAGATCCTCCTTCCAATGAGACCCCCCCAGTAAATGAAGGTGAATTAAGGTTTGAAGTCCCTGAAGCAGAGTCTGTTGACAAGGTTGCAGTATCATCTGAGGATATTGAGATAGAAAAAGGTGTGGAGAAAGAGTTGGAGGAAGCACCAAAGGAGCAGGAGATCGAAGCAGCCAACAGTCTGGATGGAGAAGGTATACATTGTTTGTCTGTTCATTGGTGTGTTGAGCAGCAGTGAAACACTCAAGTAGCACTATTATCACTGTGCTGAATGCAGATGCTCCCTCTGATCAGACACTAGAGTTCAAGGAACCTAGACAAGTTGAGTCCATTGACCATGATGAAATGTCAACTGCAGAACTACCTGAGAATGTTGAGGCACAAGAGAATGTGGAGATTGAGTCTAGTGAAATACCTAAAGAGCTGGAGGCTGAAGCAAGCAAGGAAGTGGAGTCAAATGAAGCACCTAAAGAGCCAGGGACTGAAGCAGCCAAGGAAGTGGAGTCAAATGAAGCACCTAAAGAGCCAGAGACTGAAGCAGCCAAGGAAGTGGAGTCAAATGAAGCACCTAAAGAGCCAGAGACTGAAGCAGCCAAGGAGGTGGAGTCAAATGAAACACTTAAAGAGCCAGAGACTGAGGCAGCCAAGGAAGTGGAGTCAAATGAAACACTTAAAGAGCCAGAGACTGAAGCAGCCAAGGAAGTGGATGGAGCAGGTAATTGATGAGCCTCGCACTAAAGTTCCAGTATTTTGAATCCCATCAAAATTTTGATATCTTCCATGAGTGAAATGTTCACTTGTGCATCAAATTATTGGCTAGAATCAGACCATTGAAATTAGCATTGTTATGACTTCTGACTGCAGATGCTCCATTTGATGTTATTCAAGAAATCAATGAACTGCCAGAACCACCCAAGGACCTCAAAGCTGAAGCAGCCAAGGATGTGAATGGAACAGGTAAAGATGGGCTTTTGGTGCCATTATCATGAATTGCTCTGTAATTGGTAATTGCAGTCCTGGTCATTCAGGATTGCAGTATTTACCTAGGCATTTGCTGTGGTGATCAGAACTAAAGTTGTCATTGTTGTGACTGTTGAATGCAGAGTCAGATGAAGCACCCGAGACTGAAGCAGCAGCCCAGGACATTGTGGATGGAGGAGGTAAAGCATTGTTCAGATCTATTTGAAATCTTAGGAGCACTGTCTTGCCCATTCAAAGAGTAGAATCATTGCATGTGGATTGCCCTTGTGACTAGGAATTGAGACTGAAAGTTTGCAACTGTTCTGAATGCAGATGCCACTGCACTAGTGCCTGAACCCGTAAATCCCAAACTTGAAGCTTCGTTATTACCAGAGTTGTTGCATGATGCCGGAATGCCTGCTGAGGTTGAAATTCCTCATGCAGCAGCAAGTGTGTAGACATTGATTAATTTTGTGTCAGAGAGAAAGTACTTGTGTAACATTAAGTGAGGAGAGTCTTAAATTTTGTCTACCAGGTTAGCACCCGTGAAAGAAATTTTTTTGTGTACTCCTATTGAGCATGCAGTCCAACACTTAAATTTTTTGCATTCAGGTCATAAAGCAAACAAGCCTATAACTCCCCATGCATGGAATATATCCTGAATCAAGGTCATTGTACAGACAGGTTGTATCGTAGAATTTTGGATTCTGGCAAAGGATTGTTTTATCAAAATAGGGTAACATGTCTGGAAGAAATACAATACATTGAAAGGTGAGGACATCACAGCATGTATCTGGCTGGAAAAAGATGTGCCACAATAAAAGTTTCACACATCATTTAGTGCATTCTGAAAGAAAATGTAATAGGGTTTCTTTTTTATCTGGTGATTGAGGATTGGATGAACTTCAAATCTCCTGATCAGTTTCCAAGTGTATTTTGAGTTGTTTGGAAGTAAATGAGTGTTGCATTGCAAATTTGCTCATATAAAAAACTACTGCAATTTGCATTGTAATTGATGCAATTGCAGTGTACAACTGTTCCTTTGTTTATATCAATATGTTTGTTTAAATCTGTGTGATATAAGAATGTGGAGATTGCATCCTGTTTTCCATACAACTTTCCAAGTGTCTGAAAGCTCTTCCATTTCTTACCTTGTAGAGGTAGTGAATTAGGGTTTTTTGGGTACGTGAGGAGTAGAAATCTGGTTCACTTTAGGGTTGGCATTGAGAGTCATGTGTCAATGCCTGGTATGCTGATTTTTGTGAGGACAAGTATAGAGGTTTCAAACATTGGATCTTGTGCCATGCAATGGGTAACGTGTAGTTCTGAGAACCCTCGCTTTATTGGTCATGATTTGTATGGACATGTTGGTTGGCCCCCATCATACAGAAGTTGGGTAATAAAGTTATCTGTAAAGTTACCCTCTCTCTCATACCGTATTCCCTCTTTCAGTGGTATCTCCAAAGTAAGGAAATTTTATTATATCTCACTATGAAATGCTGAAACTCAGCATTTAATGCATAAGGTTTGAAAATAATTATAATAGTTGTACAGGTTGGAGCAGTGAAAATATATGTAGCAGTGGTAGAGGCCCTCAAGGAAAAGGAAATAGGTGATGAAATTGAGTTTACCACCAAAATTGGTGGAAAGACTTGTTTGGGTCCCAGATATTTCATTTTGTAAAATTTTCATTCCCAGTTACATTCCCTGGTCCTTCTCACCCCCTAATAGCTTGACTTTACGAAGAACTCTAATGTATAAAAAGTTTTGAGAGATTCATAAGCCATTGAAGAACCCTGTGTTAGAGACGAATTGTGTGCCTGCTTGGCAAGTTCTCTTGAAAGGAACTGACTGTTGTTATAAGTGAAACCCTCTATCCAACAAGTAGGCAATTACATTGTATTTGAGGTTCTACAACTACTTTAAATAGTAGAACTTTGGGCAAAAGATTATGGGAAAAATTAGGATGCTACTGAAAACAATGGGGGAAACATATGGAACTGCTCTCACTTCACTTCAGAGTCAGACCTTTTGAAAGGCCAACTAACATATCTTTTCATTCCTAGTTCTAAAGATGTCTTCAAAATGAGATTTCACTTGGATTCAGTTTTGAAACCTATACATAAATAGGTACTAAGAGTAGCTCCACATGTACTCTTTACTTGGGGCCCATAGCTTTGTTTATCACATCTGACATGGGGTATAGTTATCTCCCATTGATAAACATGAAAAACTCACTTATGAGACAAATGAGAAATCAGTATATATGGGTGATTTTTTAGAATTTATTGCATGATTCTCTCTAAACAATTAAAAAAATCATACTTATCTCATTTTCAAGCTTAACTACTCAATCCTTTCCCCTACCAACCAACGTGGACATGAAAAGACATATTAACTACCTCATTCCTTTTGTGCTAACTTTTTTAATAATTATATCTTATCTTAATAACTGCCTCCCTCCTTTCTCCTACCCATCAACATGGATATGAAAATGCAAATTAACATGTGTCTTTCATATTGATGACATTTTTATCGATTCAGATTAAATTTGAGATTGACACAAATAATGATGAACTATTGAAAACCATATGAGAAAATAAAAAGAGAGATTTTTTAAAAATAATCACTGGTAGTAATGCAAAGCAGCCCAAGTGAAATAGCAGAAGATTAGAGATATCATCATATGTTTGCAAGTTCAACAAAAATTATTTAATTTTTAGAAATGCTGAAAACTTCGTAAAATCAAGAAAGTTTATTTTGAAGAAAATGAAGAATCTTTTGAAATGTTTTCTTCAAAAATTAATTTATTATTTGGCATACATGTGTTGAAGCTGCCCTTAGATTAGGGCAGTCTTTCTTTTTCCAAGTTTTTAATGCAACCATAGCAGTGAGCCCCCAAAATAGGTTTCACCTTAATTGTTGACACATTTGTAGATGACATTAAAATAATAATGACTAGACAACACTATGGCAACACTGGGGATCCAAAAAAAAGGGAAATATTTTGGTGAAGGTTGCATTAAAAAAAGATAAACAAGATTTTTTTATATATAAAATGTGACCTTTTGATGATTTTTCATCCAAACCAATCAATGGTGAGACACCACTTAAAATCAACCACCTGGCCAACATTATAGTCAGCCAATCAAGAGTAGTCACTACACTATGTCTTTTACAAGCATTGCATCTGGTGCAAATTTACAGGCCCAAATAACGTTTATTGGCCCACATGGAAATGTAAATGCTATACTTCATCCAAAATATGTTATGTGGGTCAGCAATGGACATGTTCTTTAGACATCTTTCCATTAGGCTACTATGATCACAAATTCTCTGGTTTCAGCAGCTTTCCACAAAACCAGCTTTCCATTATGTTTTTTGGAGCTAAATATGCTCATTATCATATCAGAGCTCTATTTGTCAAGCATTGGCCAATTGCAAGAGATTTGAAAGTTGTGAGTCAAATTGTGATCTGTTATCAAGTGACATTTGTTTTTTTTATGATATCACATGTTCCCATAATTCCTCACATAATTAACTCTATTTTCAATGCACTTGCAACAAGAAACAAAAAAGAAAAAACCATGTACATAAAATCAAGGAGGGGAACCATCCATCAAAAGAACAAAGCCAAAAGAAAACACAAGTAGACGCAACCCAAAGAAAAAACAAAAGTCAACAATCAACAAAAATTAAGGTAAAAGCCTTAAGCAAATAGAACCCATGGCTATGAATTGACAATTAACAATAATAAAGAACACTTAAGACAAAAGAGTTGTTGTTTGCCATAAATTGGCCAATGACAAAGGTGCAGTAATTATGATGTGTGGACTTCAACCAAGTGTAGTAGCTTGCTGAAAAATTGTTATGGTTTGCAAACATTGTATGGTTGTGGACATGCGTTGTCGATAGCAAAAAACAAGCATCAAGGGGAGTAAAAAAGATCATTAATGACGTGTGATAGTGGTATGTGCACAAGCAATCAAAATTGAATCAAAATGAGAACGAAGACACCCATACGTTTCAATAACAAAAAGAATGAAATCATTGTTTGATGTTCATTCAACATATGATCATGTTTTTTTCTGAACATTCATCATCGTTTCATGTGATGTCATCGTTGATGTCCGTTGCACCATATCTATTTGAACTACGTCAATAATGACAACATCCATGAGTGTCTTGAAATTGTTTTTGATGATAAGGATATTCATTCATTGTTAGGTGTGACAAGGGAAAATGTGGGAGACCTCTCTTTGAACATGTGCTTCACTCTTCAAAGCAACAACTCCAACAATATCTCAAAATGTGTTGTGGGTTGCTATATGCTCACTCTCGCGCAAGGGCATTAAAGCAGATGGGTTCGTAGATTGTCAATGATATGACCACATTGACACTATGAAAGATGGACAAATATAAGATGTGATAAACTAAGATGTGTACGTAATATTATAAGAAAGTGAGTTGAAAATAAACAAAATGCAAGTGTGATAAGATGAGCTAATAACCAAACACATTCTCCTAAATCCCCACATGGACAAAAACATGTTCACACGATATTTGAAGGAGCCCTATGCCAAGGCCTTTCCATTACACTGCTGTGATTGCCACACTTGTAATCGCAATCACAAAAACCTAATGGATAGAGACCCTTACTCCCTAAACTAAAGTTAAATAATTTCCCCGAAGGTGGTTGAGTTGTGCTCCCTCGTTATGGTCGTGTGAAGTCCATAATCTGCCACCTGCTGAGTGTGCAGGGGAGATGGAACTGAAAAGAATGAAACTAAGAAAAGTTGACAATAAACAATTTCATAGTGACAGCATTTCAGACCTGATTCTCCCAAGGAAAATAGCGAGGATACCAATGGGACAAGATTTGGATCGCAAGATCAGCGTCCACTGTCTGGTAATTGTTTTACCATAGTCCCTAGCCTGGCTAGGAATTAATCATTTTTTTGAAATTGTCAAACATTCTGAAAAATACCTGCTTGCCATGACAAAAATCTGAAAGAAACTTTAAGCACATTAGAGTTATCTGTAAAGTTACCCTGTCGTCACCCTGTCTTTGGGCCTCCTTTCACTCCCTATCCCCTCTTTCAGTGGTATCCCCAAAGTAAAGACATTTTATTAAATCTCAGTATGAAACGCTGCAACTCAGTATGAAATGCACGAGGTTTGAGACTGATTACAGTAGTTGTACAGTTAGGAGCAGTGAAAATATACGTAGCAGCATTGGCGGCGTTCAGGAACAAGGAAAGACAGGATGAAACTCAGTTTACCACTGAAATTGATGGTTTTCTGAGTTTCATCCCCTGTTGAATGCTAATGTACTTTTTTGCAGGTTTTTTAAAATCTCACCCTGTGTATGACCAAACTCAGGGGTTCTGGTGCTGTGTTTTTCTTAGTTTGTGGATAACTCTACTAGCTTCAATATTTAGTATCATGGCAAATTGTTGTTTTTATTCCTGAACATAAATGACGAAAATAAAATAAAATTTAGGCACCTTGCTGCCAAACTAGGCTAGGTATAAGGTATGAGTTGGGGTTCCTTAAGGGAAGAAGACTAAATAAATAGGTCCGTAGTCCCTTGAACCAAATTGTTAGTCCTTCTCCCTGAACCTTTTTTCACTAAGGATGAACCCCTGTGACTTATAGTCTGGCAGGGCCTGAAATTTCGCACACAATCCTTTGGAGACAAAATTGCACCTGCCCATCCCCATAGTTCTGCTTTGGTGACAATAATATTGTGCCCACCCAGTGCCCCTAGTTTTGACCAGTAATTTTATTACACAAATTTTCATTTTTCCAACAAAAAATTGGGAAAATATTTGGAATTTTTTCTGCTCAAAACTCAAATATTTTTTAAAAAAATTATTGCAAAATTTAACCAAATTTATTATATCACGAAATTTAACAATTACTAGTCTAGGACTAAAGTTCTCAGATCCGCCTCAACTTCTATCATACAAGTTAGCATGGCCACTTGATATGTCATCACTTCTCCTAAAGACTCTAGGACTCCTATGACTCATTCTAAATTTTTTAGTCTTGAAGAATCCTTTGAACACGTGTGGTTACATAATGAACTGTACGGGGTTTGTTTTTCTGGCTTTGAAACAGCCAATAAATTACCATCTGATGCCACCGACCAAAATATTAGTGTGCAGTATGATTCAAGATATCATCCCTGCAGCCAATTTGTAACCAGTTTCTGGACTGCATTGCCCAACATGTTACTTTCTCATTGCTCCAGAGGAGGGGGCTTATAACACTGAATTTTCTCACTTCCCTCGTCTAGTTTTTAGTTTTTTTCCTGAAACTGATTACATTACGTAACTCGCCAGAGGAGCTGGATTACCGAAGTAGTCTTGATGCATTCATGCCTCAAATCAACTATATTCGGTAATCTTGCTCCTCTTGCCTGTTAACTAATATGTAAATCTTGTGGCCATCAACTCTGTAAGATGACACATGATATCCTATTACCTTACCCTAGGGGCCAGGTTCAGTTTTGTCATTAAATAATCCTTTAAATATTGAAACAATTCTTTTGGCAAAAAATGACATTTGAGGTCTGAAAATTATTATCATCCTGACCTGCTGCAAATCAGCATTTTGTTTTGTTTTGTTTTTTTTTGGGTTTTTGTCTTTTTTTTAGGGTTTTTTTTTGGGCCAGATTTTCACCACTTGGGAACAAAGCATAAATCAATCAAGGCAACTCATTCGAATGACTTGGGTGAAAAGAACGTGGCAAAGTCACCAGATTTTGAGGGAAAAGTTTATGATATCACCATATTTAGACTATTAGGTTCCCAACATGTTGCAAAAATATCATAGGCTTCTTAAAAATTTCCTAGTTTCCTCTCTGATGACCTTAGCCAAATTTGGTTAATTCCTCTTGTGGATTTTCACCAATGTGGCTACTTCACAAAATTGAGAAATAAAACCCTGGCTGTGATATGAACAATATTACAGTAGACTATAATAGACCATGAAAAATATGATAATCCCAAATCTAAAATTCACTTTCAAAATAATAGTAATTCCTTTTGTCATTGTGAAAGCTGAACCTAGGCCTATATATAGTTCAACAGCCAGCACTATGAAAAGGTCCTAGTACTCATCCTGGCAAATGGAATAGCGTGTATGGGTTGTGGGTCGGTGGATGGCCCACAAAATGCGAAAAGAAGATCTCTCCCTTCAGGAGGCCTTTTCATCTGTGTCCCTTGAGCATGCCCAATGGCAGCAGCAAATTGGCCTTTAAAGATAATCTTATATATAAAAGCAACAGTGTGTCCGTCCGTCCGTCTGTCTGTCACGACAAAAACAACACGAGGTCCTGAAACGAGCGAGGTCCTCAAAACCTTCGAGGACCTGAACCGAGGTGTCTG
>Ga0116229_10005905_pt1 | contig 19815 bp, 20 predicted proteins | sample S1TSphgellanicum_3_FD_87313 | JGI IMG/M metagenome (GOLD analysis project Ga0116229, IMG submission 87313) | Host-associated microbial communities from peat moss isolated from Minnesota, USA - S1T2_Fc - Sphagnum magellanicum MG | ecosystem: Host-associated > Plants > Peat moss > Unclassified... | reverse complement strand
TCGCCGCGCGGAGCGGCGCGAGGACATCATCGAGCAGTTGGGCCGCGACGGTGCGTTTCGGATCACGCGGCGCGTCGATCTTTCGGATCACGAGGCCGAGGGACGCTATCTCGAGGGCACGGGCAGCCTCGTTCTGGACCGCGCTTCGCGAACGGCATACGCCTGCCTTTCGCCGCGCACCGACTTCCGCGTGCTCGGTGAATTCGCACAGCGGCTCGACTATGAACTCGTGAGCTTCGACGCTCTCGACGCACAGGGTCGCGCGATCTATCACACGAACGTGCTGATGGCGATCGGCGCGCGCTTCGCGGTCGTCTGCGCAGCAGCCATCGCGCATCCCGCGCAGCGCGAGTCCGTGCTGTCGCGCCTGCGTGCGTCGGGCCATGAGATCGTCGAAATCTCGCTCGAGCAGATGCGGCAGTTCGCGGGCAATGTCCTGGAGTTGGACGGCACGCGGGGCAAGCTCATCGCGCTGTCGACGACGGCTTGGGGCTCGCTCGACGCGGCTCAGCGCAGCGCGCTCGAAAAGCAGGCGGCGATCGTCGCCGTATCCATCCCGACGATCGAGCGCCTGGGCGGCGGCGGTGTGCGCTGCATGCTCGCCGAAATCCACTTGCCGACTCGGGTTCGGCATCTGCTGTCATAATGGCCGCATGTTGGAACTCGGATTGAAGACGGTGATCGCGTTTTTGCTCGGCGCGTTGCCCGGCAGCCTCGTGCTCGGGCTCTTGCGTGGCGTCGACATCCGCGCGCTGGGCAGCGGCAACGCCGGGGCGACGAATGCGCTGCGTACGCAGGGCAAACTGTTTGCGGCGGCGGTGCTCCTGTTCGACATCGGCAAAGGCGTACTCGTCGTGCTTTGGCTGCCCTTGGCCGTGTTTCCGGGCGTGCCGCTCGATGCCGACGTCGCGCGCGATGCGCTCACCTATGCCTGCGCGCTCGCGGTCATCGTCGGGCACGTGTACCCGGTCTGGTTCGGCTGGCGCGGCGGCAAGGGAGCGGCGACGGTCGTGGGTGTCGTCGCGGCGCTCGATGCACGGCTCGTGATCCCGCTGCTCGCGACCTGGCTGCTCGTGTTGGTGTTGAGCGGTTTCGTGGGACTCGCGACCATGCTGGCGGGCGCCGCGCTCGTCGCGGCTGTCTGGTTTCTCGATCCCGGCAACCTCCGGCTGTTCGGTTTTTCCGCCGCGCTCGCCGTGTTCATCGTCTTTACCCACCGCAGCAACATCGCGAGAATGTGGCGCGGGAATGAAAATCGCGTGCGTCGCCTGTGGCTGTTTCGATCGCGCGCGGCATAGGGGCCTCCCTCGTGCACCCCGAGTTGCTCGCGCTGCTTGCGGACGGCCGACTGCGGTCGGGTCAGGGCCTTGCGGCCCTACTCGGCGTCAGCCGGGCGGCCGTCTGGAAAGCGGTGGAGCGCCTACGCGCCCAGGGCATCGACGTCGACGCAGAGCCGCGGCGCGGCTACCGTCTGAAGGGGGCCGTCGAGTTGTTCGACGTCGGGAGAATCCGCGCGGAATTGGATGCGAACGCGACGGCGGTCTTGCGTTCCCTAGAGCTCAAGTTCGAGGTCGACTCGACCAACTCGCATCTGCTCGAGAGGCGGGCGCCGCCGTACGGATTCGCCGACGTCTGCCTCTGTGAGTTGCAGCATGCGGGCCGAGGACGGCGCGGACGTGCATGGATCGCGCCGTTCGGCTCCGGACTCGCGGTGTCGCTCTCCTGGACGTTTCGCGACACGATCCGCGACCTGCCGGCCTTGAGCTTGTGCGTCGGAGTGGCTCTCGTGCGGGCTTTGTCGCGCACCGGCGCCCGCGGGCTGCGCTTGAAATGGCCCAATGATCTGTGGTTCGAGGACCGCAAGATCGGCGGTGTGCTGACCGAGTTGCGCGCGGAGGCCGCAGGTCCCGCGCACGTCGTGATCGGCTTGGGACTCAACGTCGCATTGCCGCCGGAGGCGCGCCGCGCGATCGAAGCCGCCGGCGCACCCTACGCCGTTGGTGCGCTCGCCGACGCCTGTCCCGAGCCGCCGTCGAGGAACCGCGTCGTCGGCTTGGCTGTCAACGAGCTGATTGCGATGCTCCCGGAGTTCGAGCGCAGCGGTTTTGCGCCGTTTCGTGCGGAATGGCTTGCGCTCGACGCGCTTCGCGACCGCAGCGTGCAGGTGGTCATGGGCGAGGAGCGCATCGCCGGCCGCGCGCTCGGCGTCGATGACGGCGGCGCGCTCTGCGTCTCGGTCGGCGGGCGCAAGCGGAAATTTGTTTCCGGTGAAGTCAGTTTGCGCCTCGAGGATCAGCCGCGTTGAGTCTGTGGAAAGCCTGCGTGTTCTCGCTGCTGCTCGCGAACGCGGTTTACTTCCTGTGGGCGCGCGGCTTTGCGCGTCCGTCCTCAGCCGTCGACGCGGCGCCGCCGGCGACTTTGAAACTCGCATCGGAAGCCCCGGCGACGACTGCACCGAGTTCCGCGCCCGTCGCGTCGGCGCCGGGTCCTGCCGCGGCGCCTGGTTCCGCGGCAGCAGCGGCGCATGTCGCCGCGCCCTCGGCGTTGCTGACCGACGTGAAGCGCTGCATCACGATTGGACCGTTTCCCGACGTCGCCGAAGCCGCGCATGCAGCCGCGACCTTGCGTGGCGGCGGCTATCAGCCGCGGCAACGCGTCATGGAGGGCGACGTATGGACCGGCGTCTGGGTCTACCTCACGCTGCCTTCGACGCCGGCTGCCGTCGAGCAGGTGCGCGCGAAACTGAAATCCGGCGGCATCGACGATGCGCTCGAGATGCCGGGGCCGAACGACAAGCCCGTCATCTCGCTCGGGCTCTATAGCGAGTCGCGCCGGGCGCAGGCGCGCGTTGCCCAGGCGCAGGCGCTCGGCCTCAATCCCGGCATTGCCGACCGCAAGCGCGCGGGCGACGTTTACTGGGTCGACATCGACTTGAAGCCCACCGACAGCATGCTGAATCCCGCGGACCTCGAGGGAGAGACCGGACGCATCGTGCGCCTCGAAGTCAAAGGCTGTCCCGTCGCGGAGAATCCGACCTCATGACCACCCACATCCTGCCCCGTCGCATCGCCCTGCTGCGTGCCCTGGGCGCCGTCGCCGCCTATGGCTTCCTCGCCGCGTTCCTGTGCCTGATCTCGGTCCAGCTCTACCGCTGGTTCCGCGACGGAGAATGGACGCACATCGGCATCACCGACGCGTTGCGCGCCGTGCTCGTGAATTGCTGCGTGAGGGATCCGAACACGGGTCCCGCGGCAAGCTTCGTGCACTGGCTCGATACGCCGACCGATTGGTTGGGCTGGCACAAGGTGCTCGAAGTGGTCCCCGCCTCGATCGGCCTGTTCGCACTCAGCATGCTCGGCAACTTCGCTTATATCTATAGCAACGACCGCATGCTGGAGCAGCGCGAACCGGCGGACGAGCTCGCCGCATGACCCCAAGTGCTCGTCGCGTGACCTAGGGTCGCCTCGCGCGGCACGCTCGCCTCGAGCGCCGCGCCGCTACTTGCTTTCCTTCGCGACCAGGAAATTCACGACTGCGATCAGCTGGTCATTGCCGCCGGCCGACTCGACGTTCACACGGTACTTGCCGGCCACGATAATCGTCGGCGTGCGATCGACCTGGTATGCCATGACGGCGGCGTTGGCCGCCTGCATCTCGGTATAAACGCTGAAGCCTTTCGCCGTGTCCAGGAATCGCTGCGCCGGTACGCCCGCGGCTTTGTGGTAGAACTCGGCCACCTTCTCGATCGTCGGCAGCGGGTTCTTGAGCTGGTGGGTGTTGGGATCCATGGTCGCCAATTCACCGCCGACCCAGATCGCGTCGAACATTGCATCGTGCGTTTTCGCCGCGATGCCGAGCGTCAGCGCCGCGTAATACGCCTGCTGGAACACGACCCAGTCTTCCGCGGGGTTGAAGGCCGCGGGCACGTAGTCGAGGACCGCATTGGGGGGGAGGCTCTTCTCGAGCTTGTGCATGACCGGGCGGAACAGATTGCAAGCCGGGCAGCCGTAGGAAAAAACCTCGGTGACCTCGACCTTGCCGCGCGGCAGGGGATCGGGCTGCGGTGATGGTTGCGGCGAGGGAACGAGGAAATAGTTGACGCCCTCGGTCCACAGGGCCTGCGCGTGGGCCACGGTGCCTGCGCAGCAGAGCACGATGCCGAGCAACAATGCAGGGGTCTCGATTCTTCTCACGACGTAGGTCCTCTAGTGACGCGGTTTGCGGAATTTCAGCACAAAGTTGTCGGCTTCACCGACCGCGACGTACCGGGCGCGATCCTTGTCGCCCTGGGACAAGGTCGGCGGCAATGTCCAGACGCCATCGACCCAATCCTTGGTATCGCGCGGATTGGCATTGATCTGCGAGGCACCGATCAATTTGAACCCCGCCTTTTTCGCGAGATCGATCGCATAGTCCTCGCGCACATAACCGTCCTTGGCCTTCGGATCCTGCGGCTTATCCCGGCGACCGCGATGTTCCTCGATGCCGAAAATCCCGCCTGGCTTCAACGCCGCGAAACTTGCCGCAAGCGCCTCGGCCGCGAAGCCCCCGTCCATCCAGTTGTGCAGATTGCGGAACGTCAGCACCAGATCGGCCGTGCCCGGCGGAGCAATGGTGTCCTGGCCCGCACCGAGTACCGTTTCGTGGATCGTCGCGAAATGACCCGCCTGTGCGGCGACGCGCGCGCGCCAGCGTGCGATGCCCGCATCTTCTTCCTTGTCGCCGGCCGGCGGCAAGGCCACATAATAAGTACCGTGCGGCGCCAGGTAGCCGCCGAGAATTTCGGTCCAATACCCACCGCCCGGCCACAGCTCGACGACGGTCATGTCGGGCTTGATCCCGAAAAACGTCAATTCTTCGGCCGGATGGCGCGCCGAATCGCGGGCGCTGAAGGCCGGCGTGCGGGCCGGATTCGCGATGGCCGTGGCGAGCGCGGGATCGACTGCAAGGCTTCGGGTCGCCGCCCGCGGCTGCGCCGTCACGGCGAACAGCAGCATCGCGGTCATCGTCGTCAATGCCTGGATGTTTCGCATGAGCCGGCTCGTCACGTTATAGTTGGGAGCCACATTGTAATGCAACGAGCGCAATCATGATGAAACTGGTTTCCCTGCTCGCGTCGGCCGTGGCCGCCCTGGCGGCCGCGAACGGCGTCGCGCTCGCACAAACGACCGTGCAAACTGCGGCCGCCCAGTTGGGATTGCCCGAAGCTGTGGACAAGGCCATGTTCGGCATCGATGCCGGCCGCATACGCACGCAGGTGCGTTTCCTGGCCGACGATTTGCTCGAGGGCCGCGGCACGGGTTCGCGCGGCGGCGACATCGCGGCACGTTATATCGCCGCGCAGTTCGCGCTCGACGGACTCGTTCCCGCAGGCGATGACGGGAGTTACCTGCAGAAGGTGCGGTTCACGGGCGTGCGCACCTTGCCCACGACGAGCGCCGAACTTGAGCCGCTGCATGGCGAACCGGTCGCACTCACTCTCGGCACCGATTTCGTGACCGGCAATCAAACGCAGACCGAGAGTACTTCCGTCGACGCCCCGATCGTGTTCGTCGGCTACGGCATCGAGGCGCCCGAGTATGGCTGGGACGATTACCGGGGCGTCGACGTCAAAGGCAAGGTCGTGCTGCTGTTCGTCAACGAGCCGCCGTCCGAGGATCCGAAGTTCTTCAATGGCGTCGCGCTGACGTACTACGGACGCTGGATGTACAAGTTCGAGGAGGCGGCGCGCAAGGGAGCCGCCGGCGTGCTGATCATCCACCGCACGGATCTCGCGAGTTACGGCTGGAACGTCGTGCGCGATTCCTGGGCCGAACAGGTTTATCTGCGCGACGACAACGACCCCAAGCTGCAGGCGGCGTCATGGATCCAGCTCGACGTCGCGCGCAAGATCTTCGAGGCTTCCGGCCTCGATCTCGATCGGATGTTGGCGCTCGCCGGGACGAGAAAGTTCAAGGCTCGGGAACTGCCCGTGCGTTTCAAGGCGCACATCGAAAGCGCCGTGCGGCGCTTCGAGTCCGCCAACGTCGTTGCGATGCTGCCGGGCACCGAGGCGGGAGCGCCGCGACAGGCCGTGGTCTTCACGGCGCACTACGATCACCTCGGCATCGATCCCACGCGCGACGGCGACAACATCTATAACGGTGCCGTGGACAACGGCACGGGCTGCGGCATCCTGTTGGAACTCGCACATGCCTTCGCAGCGTCGGCGGCGAAGCCGCCCCACCCGGTATTCTTCGTCTCGGTCACCGCCGAGGAGAAAGGCCTGCTCGGCTCGAAGTACTGGGGCAAACACCCGCCGATTCCGTCGGCCGCGTTCGCTCTCGACCTCAATTACGACGCCGTTCCACCGATCGGACTACCGGCGTCCGTGAACGTGACCGGTGCCGAGCGCACGACGTTTTTTCCGACCGTGCAAAAGACGGCGGCGGCTTTCGGGTACGAGATCCAGCCCGATCCGCAGCCCGGTGCCGGTCATTATTATCGCTCCGACCATTTCAGCCTCGCGCGCACGGGCGTCCCCGCGTTCTCGATCAATACCGCCTTGAAGTTCGTCGGCCATCCGCCGGACTGGGGCAAGGCGCAGGCCGAGGACTACACGGCGAATCATTACCACCAGCCGAGCGATGAATATCGGCCGGACATGGATTTCTCGAGCGACGCCGCGCTTGCGCAATTTGGGTTTGCACTCGCCTGGCAGGCACTCACGGCACCGAAGAACGTCGAATGGTTGCCCGGCGACGAGTTCGAATCCGCGCGGCAGCGTAGCGAGGCAAACTGATACGCTATAATCCGCGCGGAAAGCCCTGATAGCACAGCGGTAGTGCAATTGTTTTGTAAACAATAGGTCGGGAGTTCGAATCTCTCTCAGGGCACCGTTTTGCAGAGCATCGTTCCTTCGAGTCCTTGGAAACGCGCCGGCCTCGTGGTGGTATTCCTGTGGTTTGCGCTCGGCGGCATCGCGCACTTCGCGGCGACCGATCTCGAAATGCGCATCGTGCCCTCTTGGGACCCGTGGCCGCGCGCGACGGTGTTGATCAGCGGCGCCTGTGAGTTGCTGGGCGCGCTCGGGCTGCTCATGCGGCCCACCCGGCGTGCGGCCGGCTGGGGCTTGTTTGCGCTCACCATCGCGGTCACGCCGGCGAATGTCTACATGTTGCAGCATGCGGCGTCGTTCGGCGTTCCGTATTGGCTGCTCGTGCTGCGCCTGCCGCTGCAGGCGGCTTTGCTGTTCTTGATTGCCTGGAGTACCGCGCCGTGATCCGTCTCGTGTTGCCGACTGTTTGCATCTGCATGGGCCTGCTCGCCGGCGTCGGCCACGCCGAGCAAATCAATCTGGGGTCCTTGACCTGCGATCAGTACGAAAACACGATCATGAATCCGCCGGCTCAACCGGTTGCCCCGTCCGCGGCGGCATCCGGCGCCGGCGTTCGAGCCGCATCGAATCTCGACGCCGTCGACGTCGTGATGTGGCTGTTCGGCTTTGCCGTGGCCAAGTCGGGGGCGCAGGTCATGTACGGCGACGCTTTGCAGCAGTTCGGCAACGCGCTGGACTCAGAGTGCAAGATCCATCCGCGCGATACGCTGCTCGACGCGGTGTCGGCCGTGAAACTCGTCAATGTGAACCCCATGGATTTGACCACGCTCGGCTGCACGATCTTCGAAGCGCGCCATATGGACATGGAGCAATCCGACCCGCAGAGCGCGGCGACCATCATGATGTGGTTGTTCGGCTTCGCGATCGGCAAGGCGGGCGGCCACGTGCTCGATCCGGGCGGATTGACGGCGTTCTCCGCGGCTCTCGCGAATCAATGCACGCTCCATCCCGAAGCGAGTCTGTTCGATGCCTTGACCATGGTGAAGTCGGCCGCCCCGCGCAAGTAGTCGAAGCCTTCGTCAGGCCGTCAGAAAAAATGCGCGTGCCCGAAGAACAGCTGCACGCCGAACCAAACGGAAAGAACGCCGATTCCCCACTGAATCGTCCGGTCGATCCACGGTGGCATGCGCCATGCGCGCGGCGCCCCATCAGCGGCCTTGGGTGTCGAGGCGCCGCCGAAGAAAATGATCAGCAGGCCCACGAGAAAGATCGCTGCGCCGGCAAGTTTTTCCATTGAACCCGTAGGTCGCGAAACGTCGCGCGCAGCAGCGTACTGACAAGCGCAGCAAAATACCACCGCGAGCCGCTGGCGCGCTTGTCGCCGCACAGGGCGGGCCGTAACATGCCGGCGATGCTGGTTGGATATCTACGCTTGATCGTGTTTGCCGTCGGCTTGCTCGTCGGCGTCCAGTTGCCGGGCTTCGTCGATCAGTATGTCAAGCGCGTCGACGCACATCAAAGCGAGGCCGCGAAGGACTTCAGCGGATTTCAACAAACCGCCGACAAGTACTTCGGCGGCGACGTGCAAGCGCTGATCGCGCATCACGCCGCCAACGCGGACAGCGCGTTCAAGGACGAGGCAACGGACATTCGCACGCTGTACGATCGCTTGACCGCATTGAACGCGGAGCTCGCAGCGCTGGGCGGCTCATTTCCAAGCCGGCTGGTCCACGTGCTGTTTCGCGGCAACCCGGAGATTCTCGCCGAGACGCGCGCCGCGTATTCCTACACGGTGCCGATGACGCCGTCGGCCGTCGTTTGCGGCGTCGGCCTGGGGGCCTGTGCGGCGCTGCTCATCGAGGCTGTGCTCGTCGCCATCATGCGTCTGCTGCGGCCACGCCGCATGCGCGCGCGAATGGCGTAGCGGCGAAGTCGGCGATGGAAGACCGGTGGTTGACCTGGGCCAAGCGATTGCAGGCCATCGCCTCGACCGGCATGCATTTCAGCCGGGAGAAGTTCGACCGGGAGCGTTACGAGGAGATCGCGGCGATCGCGAACGCCATGCTCGCCGACCTCGCGCAAGTTCCGGTCGCGAGGATCGAGGCTTTGGTTTCGGATTTCGCGACAGGCTATGCGACGCCGAAGGTCGACGTGCGTGGCGCGCTGTTCTACGGGGAACACATATTGCTCGTACGGGAAGCGAGCGATGGGCTCTGGTCTCTGCCCGGTGGCTTTGCCGATGTCGGCCGGTCGCCCAGCGAGAATATCGAGAAGGAATTTTGGGAGGAGGCGAACCTGCGCGTCAAAGCCACGAGTCTCTACGGCGTGCGCCACAAGGCGAGGCACGATTACCGGCAGGATGCCCGCGATTTCTACAAGCTCTTTTTCCTGTGTGAACGCATCGATGACGCGATGCCGGTACACGGCTCGGAAACCTCGGCGGTCGGCTTTTTTGCGCGCCACGATCTTCCACCCCTGTCACGCGGACGCACGATCGAGTCGGACATCGAGGCGGCCTTCGCGTTCAGAAGTAACCCGGGCGCAGGACCCTCGTTCGATTGAGTTATTCGACGGGGGACGGCGGCGCGACCGCGGGCGGCTGCTGATCGTCTCGATTCGGCTGGGCGGTCGGGATCGAGGGCGTTGCGTCCGCCGGCGGCGCCAACATCAACGTGCGGCCTGAAGACCTCGCCCCCTCGTCATTGGGGAATAGTGCCGCTCGGTTCGGCGGTCCGACCAGAAAAGAGGGGCCGTAATCACGCGAGTTGTCGAACGGCTCGTAGAAATCGACGCCGTAGCCGTTCGGGTGGTCGCCGTATCGGGCGCCCTGTCCGTAACTTGCGCAAGCCGACACCGCCAATCCGATGGCAAGCATCGAGGCAGCCATGCCAACTTGCCGCATGCGCTCGCGATGCCCGGCATACTCCGGCGATGCCCCGATACCGCCGAGCGCTCGTGCGAGCTCCACGGAGGTCTCATGATCCGCCATATCGCAAGGGGGCTTCGCGGACGGGCAAGGGAACTCTGCTTTCATGTCGCTACCTTACGACACGCCCGGCGACGGGTCTGTACGTCGCCCACAGGGCACCCTGTAGGAATCAGCCGACATCGCGAATGCCCGATCCAGCCGCTCTCGCGATCACGCGAGCGAAGCCATGTTGATGACGTATCGAAAGCGTACCTCGCCCTTGATCACGTGCTTGATCGCGTCGTTGACCGCCTCGATGTCGATGACTTCGATCTCCGGTCCGATATCGTGCTCGGCGCAGAAGTCCAGGATCTCCTGGGTGTCGTGCAGGCTGCCGATCAGCGATCCGGCGACGTTCTTGCGATGGAACGCCACTTCCTGGTTGTTGACGGGCGGCATGGGTTCCAGGGCCCCCACGACGCAAAGGGTGCGATCACGCTTCAGCAGCGGAATGAACGGATTGATGTCGTGCTTCTGTGGAATCGTCGAGAGAATGAAGTCGAAGCTGCCCTTCTGCGCCACCAAAGCATCCTCGTCCGTTTCCAGAATGCCCTTGGCACCCAGGCGTGCAGCCTCCTCGAGCTTCTCTTCGGTGCTCGTGAACAGCGTCACTTCGGCGCCCATCGCAAGTGCGATCTTCGCGGCGAGGTCGCCCAGGCCGCCGAAGCCGATGATGCCCACCTTGTCGCCGGCCTTGACCCCCCAATGCTTGAGCGGCGAATACGTGGTGACTCCGGCGCAGAGGATCGGAGCCGCCACCTCGGGCCGCAGGTTCGGCGGGATCCTGAGCGCGAAGTCCTCGGCTACGACCAGCACGTTGGAATAGCCGCCAAAGGTATTGTCGCGGCCATACGAATTCCGCTTGTCCGGCGCTTTCGCCGCCGGAATCATCGGTCCGTTATACGTGGCGAGCCAGCTGTTGGGTCCCTCACAATAGTTTTCGTCGCCGCTTTGACAGGGTTCGCAATGTCGGCAACTGTCGATCATGCAGCCAACGCCGACGAGATCGCCGACGGCGTGCCGGGACACGGCGGAGCCGATCCTCGTCACGCGCCCGACGACCTCATGGCCCGGCACACAGGGGTACACGGTGTTGGACCATTCATTCTTGATCTGATGGATGTCGGAGTGGCAGACACCGCAGTAGAGAACCTCGATTTCGATCTCATCCTCGCGTGCGGCCTCGCGTTCGAATTCGAAGCGCTTCAGGTCGCTGAACGAGTGTTTGGCGGCGAAGCCGACGGCCTTCAGAGCCGCCCGCGGGACTTCGTCCTGCGCGCGCTGGCGCGGGAGCACCGCATTGAAAACTTGCCGCGATGCGCGCGCGAAGGCCCGCTTGAGGCGATCGCCCGCAAACTGCTGTGCATCGCGGGCCTTGTCGACGACGGCTGCCATGCCGAAGAATTCGTGGGTCACGCCGGTGTAGAGCTTCCTCTCCACTTCGACTCCCGCCTCCTTCAGCGCGGCTTCCAACATCTCCCCGTCGCTGCGCAAAGGGTCGATCTCGGCGTTGATGATGGTCACGGGCGGCAGCCCGACGAGGTCGGCATTGATGAGATCGAGACGCGTATCCTCTTTGTCCTCGGGCGTGACGAGCAATTTGTCGAGGAACCAGGCAATCATGGCCTTGTTGAGAGGCTTTGCACGCGCACTGTCGTCGTAGGACTCCGTCGCATCATTGCCGGTCTGCGCGACCGGATAGACCGCCAGCACGGCAACGACCCGCGAGTTGCCGCGATTTCGTGCCGCGATCGCGGTCGCGACGGCGAGATTGCCGCCCGCGCTCTCGCCCGCGAGCGCGATCTGACCGGTCGCATTGAGATCGCGTGCATTGCCGACGACCCAGTCGAAGGCCGCCAGCGCGTCATCCCAGGCGGCCGGAAACCGGTGCTCCGGAGCGCGCCGATAATCGACGGAAATGACCACGGCCGACGCGGCCTCACACAGCCCGCGCGCTCCCGCGTCATAAGAGTCCTTGTCGGCAATGACCCACCCTCCGCCATGGAAATACAGGACCACCGGGAACGGGCCCGCCCCGGCCGGCGTATAGACGCGTGCCGGCAACGGCCCCGCGGCGCCCGCGATCGTGCGGTCGTTGCTGCGAACGCCGGGCACCAGGTCTTCCGGCGAACGGCTCTTCGCTTGCTCCCGGAGCAGCGCCGCCACGGCGTCGGCCGGCGTGGGCTGGGCGCGCGCCCGGGTCACGTCCAGGTTCTCGATCGGTTCGCCCTCGAGTGCGGCCAGCTGATCCAGCACGCGTTGCATCTGCGGCTCGATGGAATGGGAAGTGTCGCCTTCGCCGTGCAGCGTATTCAGAAGATCGCGAACGATACTGGTCAAGGGGCACCTATATGGGATTGGATGGGAAGGGACTTCAATGGGGCCACACGTTGACGCACTTGCCGCCGCTCCATCAGAGGCGCATCCACGCGAAGCCGGGTCAGTGAATGCCTACGATGCCGCCGCAGCTATGTACGTTGTCAGACGGTCGCATACATCGCGTGCGCGCAAGCTGACTTCCGGCCAGACCAACATTCGCCGGTGGCGGCAGCATTCACAGCGGGAGTTTTCGTGACACATGAGGGCAATCATTTGATCGAGCTGCTGCCGCGCAAGCCACAGCGCAGCCTGCTCGCCGTTTGTGAGGCCGTCGATCTCACGATCGAACAGGTGCTCTGTGAGGCCGGCGACGAGACCCGCTACGCCTATTTTCCGACGAGCGCGTTCGTGTCTCTGATCAGCGAGGTCGACGGCAAGTCCTGCCTCGAAGTCGGCATGGTCGGGCGCGAAGGCATTCTCGGTGTGCATCTCGCGCTCGGGGTCGCGACGACGCCGCTGCGCGCGCTCGTGCAGGGCGCGGGCAGCGCCTGGCGTGTCGAGGTTGGCGACCTCCGGCGCGAGGTCGCCACGCATGTCGCGCTGCGCAGGACGGTCGATCGCTATGTATACGTGCTCATGTCCCAGTTCGCGGTGGCCGCCGCCTGCGTACGTTTTCATTTGATCGACGCGCGACTCGCGCGCTGGCTGCTCATGACGCAAGATCGCGCCGACTCCTCCTCCTTCCAGGTGACGCACGAATTTCTGGCCTACATGCTCGGCGTGCGCAGAGTGGGCGTCACGACGGCCGCCGGCGCTCTGCAGAGGCGCGGTCTGATCACTTACCACCGTGGCCAACTCGAGGTTCTCGATCGCACGGGCTTGGAGGGAGCGGCCTGCAGCTGCTACGCGAGCGACCGACGCGCCTATCGCCGCCAGCTGCCTTAGAACCCAAGTATAGTGAGGGCATGCCGCGGTTTGTCTTTGCACTGTTCTTGTTCGCCGGTCTCGTTGAAAATCGGGCCATGGCCGTCGAAGAACCTCCCTACCGCGTCGTCTCGCAGGACGGAGATTTCGAGCTGCGACAATACCCCGCGCTGCTCGCCGCGGAGGTCGCCGTAGGCGGCGATCAAGATCAAGCCGGCAACGCCGGCTTTCGGCTGCTCGCCGCCTACATATTCGGGGGCAACCACGCGCGCGAGTCGATCGCGATGACGGCACCCGTGACGCAAAGCGAGGCAAAGGGACAATCGATCCCGATGACGGCACCTGTCGTGCAGTCGGAGAGCCACGGAACATGGACCGTGCGCTTCATCATGCCGCGCGGGTACACACTCGAGACGCTGCCCATACCGAACGACGCGCGTGTGCACCTCGTGGCACTGAACCCGACGACTGAAGCCGTCTTGCGCTTTTCGGGGCTTGCGTTTGCCGCCGATGTCGCGGCGCGGACGCGGGATTTGCGCGCAAAGCTTGCGGAACATCGGCTGGAGCCGATCGGGCCACCGTCACTCGCGCGCTACAATCCGCCTTGGACCTTATGGTTCCTGCGGCGCAACGAGGTCATGATCCCGGTGCGCGGCGACGAGAAGGCGCGCGACTGAAGGCGTCCCGTATGTCCCTCGTCGCGCTCATGTGCGCAGCGGTGCTGTTCGCCGCCAAGGTCGCGGCTGCCGACGTGGGGCTCGACGAAGTCGTCGTCACGGGCGCGCGCACCGGACCGCCGTTGTGGCAGGTCCATGGATCACCGCCGGCGACTTTATGGATACTCGGCACCGTCTCACCGCTGCCTGCCGGCATGAGCTGGCGCGCCGGTGACGTACTCAAGGTGCTCGCGACGGCGGATTCCGTGCTGCTCGCGAAACCGCAACAAATCACACTGCCGCGCGCGTTCTGGATGCTGTTGACGCAGCGCGACCTGCTGCAGTTGCGCGGCGGCAGGACACTCGCGGACGTCTTGCCCGCGGATCTCTACGCGCGCTTTTCGGCCGAGCGCGCGCAGTACGGACGCGGTCCTCGTGAGTGGGAGCACGATCGACCCTTGATTGCGGGCGCGCTGCTCGAGGATGCGGCCTTCCAACGCCACGGCTTGTCCGAACGCCTCGACGTGTCGCTCGCGGTACGCAGACTGAGCCATGAGCATCACGTCACGATCGACGAGGTCAAGGTACCCGCCGCCACGGACTTGCTGGCCGCCCTGCGCAACATCGATCCCGCGACCGAGGACGAGTGCCTCGCGTCCATGGTTGCGACGGTCACCGACGGTATCCCGCTGCTGACCGAACGTGCACTCGCGTGGTCGCGCGGCGACCTCGAGCAGTTGCGCAAGCTGCCTGCCTCGAGCGAGGCGATTTGCGCGGGTCTCCTGCCCGCCGACACGCGCGCCGGCGGCTTGCTTGCAGCGACGCGGCGCGAGTGGCTTCAGCACCTCGAGTCGCATTTGCGGAGCGGCGGCACCTCGCTCGCGGTCGTCGAGATGGACCTGCTGCTCGGAGACGGAGGCCTGTTGGCCGCGCTCGAGGCCGACGGCTTCAGCGTCGCCGACCCTTAAGTCGCGGGCGCCATCTGCTGGCTCGCGATGCCGCGCGCTACAATGCCGCCGTGAATCCCGCGACCGCAGTTCTCGATGTCCATCGCATGGCGGAGGCCGATCGGCTCGCGGTCGCGAGCGGTGTCTGCCTCGCGGAACTCATGGAGAATGCGGGACGCGCCGTGGCTCTTGCGATGACCAGCCGCTGGCCCGCGCAGGCCGTCCTAGTGCTTTGCGGCCCCGGCAACAACGGCGGCGATGGGTTCGTCGCCGCGCGGCACCTCGCGGATGCGGGCTGGTCGGTGCGAGTCGCGTTGCTGGGTTCACGCGAAGATCTCGGCGGCGCGGCGCGCGACAACGCGGATCGCTGGGCGGGTCCGGTTGCGAAGCTCGCTCCCGAAGCGCTCGCAGGAAATACCTTGGTCGTGGATGCGCTGTTCGGCGCGGGACTCAATCGTCCGCTCGACGGCGCGGCGCGCGCGACGCTGGCCGAAGCAGCCGCGCAGCGCCTCCCGATCGTCGCGGTCGACGTGCCGAGCGGACTGCAGGGCGATACCGGCGCCGATCTCGGCGCGGTTTGCTGCGCGTTGACGGTGACGTTCTTTCGCAAGAAACCAGGACATTTATTGCTTCCGGGGCGCGACCTCTGCGGCGAACTCGTCGTCGCGGACATCGGCACCCCGGAGTCCGTGCTGTCCCGCATCGCACCCGACACTTATGAGAACGATCCACGGCTGTGGCAGCCGGAACTGCCGTTCGCGGGTGCTCAGGGCAACAAATATACGCGCGGTCATGCCGTGATCGTGGGCGGCTATCCGATGACCGGCGCCGCGCGCATGGCGGCGCGTGCAGCGGCGCGCGCGGGTGCGGGTTTGACGACGGTCGCGGTAGCCGCGGTCGCGCTGCCGATCTACGCCGCCGCGTTGACGAGCATCATGGTAAGGCCGCTGTCCGCCGCGGGCGACTTCGACGCCCTGATCGCCGATGCGCGCATGACGGGATTTTTGATCGGCCCCGGCGCGGGAGCCGGTGAGGAGACGCGGGCGCGGACACTCGCGATGCTCGCGACGGGCCGGGCCGTGCTCGTCGACGCCGACGCGCTCACGGCGTTCCAGGGTCGGGCGCCGACATTGTTCCGCGCGATTCGTGGTCCCTGCGTGTTCACGCCGCACGAGGGCGAGTTTCAACGTTTGTTCTCGTTTGCCGGCGACAAGTTGTCGCGGGCGCGCGAGGCCGCGGCGATGAGCGGCGCGATCATCGTCTTGAAAGGCAGCGACACGGTGATTGCCGCACCCGATGGCCGCGCCATCATCAATGCGAATGCGCCCGCCACGCTCGCGACCGCCGGCTCGGGGGACGTGCTCGGAGGGATCGTGCTCGGCCTGCTGGCGCAGGGAATGGATGCATTTCTCGCCGCCGCGGCCGGCGTCTGGCTGCACGGCGCCGCGGCCGCGCTGTTCGGTCCGGGACTGCTTGCCGAGGATTTGCCGGATCTACTGCCGCGCGTGCTGCGGGAACTCTCCCGGACCTGAGCCGTCGCAGCGGCGGAGCCGCCGCTGCGGCCGCGCAATCAAGCCGTGCGGCGCGCGAGCAGCGCCTTGGCCCGCGCGCAAACGTTCGGCACGGTGAAACCGAATTCCTTGAGCAGCACTTCCGCGGGTGCCGACGCGCCGAAGTGGTCGATGCCGAGCATGTCCCCGTGTGCGCCCGTGTAGCGATCCCAGCCTTGGGGAACGCCGAGTTCAACGGCCAGTCGCGCGCCGACGCCCGGCGGCAGGACGGCGTCGCGCTGATCTTTTGGCAGTGCCTCAAACAGCTCCCAGCTCGGCATCGACACACAGCGCACGGCGATGCCGTCGGCCTCGAGTGCCTCGGCTGCGGCGACGATCAGCGCGACCTCCGAGCCGCTCGCGATCAAGATCAGCTCGGGCGCGCGTCCTCGGGTCTCGTGCAGAACGTAAGCGCCGCGGCGCAGGCCGTCCGCCGAGGCATAGACACGACGATCGAGCGTCGGCAACTCCTGCCGCGTCAGGATCAGCGCGATCGGCCGGTCGCGTAATTCCAACGCGACGCGCCACGCGACCGCGGTCTCATTGGCGTCGGCCGGACGAACCACGATGAGGTTGGGGATCGCACGCAGCGATGCGAGCTGCTCGACGGGTTGGTGCGTCGGACCGTCCTCGCCGAGCGCCACGCTGTCGTGCGTGAACACGTGGATCACGTGCAGGCCCATGAGCGCGGCCAGCCGGATCGGCGGCCGCATGTAATCGGAAAAAATCAGAAAAGTCGCGTCGAACGGAATCATGCCGCCGTGCGCCGCGAGCCCGTTCACGACCGCGCCCATCGCGTGCTCGCGCACGCCGAAATGCAGATTGCGTCCGCGATGACTCCAGGCGCCGCCCGTCGATCCTTGGTGGTCGAGCGTCGTCGGCGTTTGCGATGGATTGAAATCGCCGAGTCCGGTCAGCGCGGTTTTCGTCGACGGATCGAGATCGGCGGATCCGCCGAACAGCGCCGGCAAGCGCCCCGCCACGGCGTTCATGACCTTGCCCGAAGCATCGCGCGTCGCAAGACCCTTCACATCGGCGGGGAATTGCGGAATGTCGTGGTCCCAGCCCCGCGGAAGCTCGGCCGCGACGCGCGTCGCGAATTCCGCCGCCAATTCCGGATAGGCGGCCGCGTAGGCTTGATGCCGCCGCTCCCAATCCGCCTCGAGGCCGGCGCCCGTGGCGACTGCCGCGCGAAACAATTCGAGCGCCGGCCCGGGCTCGAAGAAGTCCGGTTCTTGCGGCCAGGCGAGCGTTTGCTTCGTCTTGCGCACGTTGCCCGCGCCCAGCGGCGACCCATGCGCTTTGAAGCTGTCCTGTTCCGGCGAGCCGAAGCCGATGTGAGTGTGCACGAGAATCAGCGACGGCCGCTGCGTCTCGGCGTGGGCCGCGCGCAGCGCCGCGTCGATGGCGTCGAGGTCGTTGCCGTCGCGCACCAATTCGGTGTGCCAGCCGTAGGCTTGAAAGCGGCGTGCACGATCTTCCGTGAACGTGATGTTCGTTCCGCCGGCAAGCGTGATGTCGTTGTCGTCGTAGAGCAACGTGAGCTTGCCCAGGGCCAAGTGTCCCGCCAAGGAAGCCGCCTCCGACGCAACTCCCTCCATGAGATCGCCGTCGCTCACGATCGCGTACGTGCGATGATCGACGAGCGCATGATCCGGCTGGTTGTAGCGCGCCGCGAGATGGGCTTCGGCGATGGCCATGCCGACGGCATTGGCGAGTCCCTGGCCCAAAGGCCCCGTCGTCGTCTCCACGCCGGGCGTGTGGCCGCGCTCCGGGTGTCCCGGTGTCTTGCTGCCCCATTGCCGGAACTTCTCGAGGTCCGCGACCTCGAGTTCGTAGCCGGTCAGATGCAGCAGGCTATAAAGAAGAGCGGAGCCATGACCGGCCGACAGCACGAAGCGGTCGCGGTTGAACCACAGGGGGTTGCGCGGATTGTGCTTGAGCCAGCGCGTCCAGAGCACATAGGCCATCGGTGCGGCGCCCAAGGGCATGCCAGGGTGTCCGCTGTTCGCTTTCTGCACCATGTCGACCGACAGAAATCGGATCGTGTCGACGCAGGTTTGATCGAGACCGTGGTTGCTCATAGGAACAGAATCCGATGCAACTTGCGTGCCGCCCGCGCAATGCTGCGGAATGACGTCCGCTGCCGCGCATGCGGCGGCGCTTGTGTATTTTTCTGGAACGGGTTCATGGAGAATTGTCGGAGTCGCCCGGTAATAAATACATCTTCTGCTGCGGATCGGGGCCCGCCCCTGCTGCTTCGCAATAGAGGGCGCCGGCGCAGGCCGGTCCATATCTCGACACGGCAGCGACATTGCGGAGATTTTGCAATAAATTCTTATCGGACCCGGTCTTGCTAGTTTGAGACCATCTGGCTGGGAGCCCGCGATGGATAACTGCCCGAGGGATTTATTGCTATGCGCATGAGCCGAGCGGGCCAACACTTCCATAGCGCGCCCGCAGCGTGTGCGGTCGCCGTGATGGGCAAGGCGTCGGCACCGGGGCGGACCAAGACGCGGTTGATGCCCGCGCTCGGCGGCGAGCATGCGGCCGAGCTCAATACGGCGTTCCTGCAGGATGCGATCGGCAATCTGCGCGCGGCCGCGCGTGAGACTGAGATCGCGCCCTATGTGGCTTATGGGCCCGCGGGTTCCGAACCGTTCTTTCGCGCGTGCTTGCCCGAGGACACCGGCCTCATCGAGTGTTGTTTGCCCCATTTTGGCGATTGCCTGCAACTCGCGTTGACGACGCTGCTCGCACGCGGGCATTCGGCGGCCTGTGTGCTGAACGCCGACAGTCCCACGCTGCCGACGCGCTTTCTCATCGATGCGGCGCGCACGCTGAGTCGCGAGCCTGACGGCATCGTGATCGGGCCGTCGACCGACGGGGGTTATTACTTGCTCGGTCTCACGCAGGTCCACCGTCCACTGTTCACGGATATCGAGTGGAGTTCACCTCGCGTCTGCGAACAAACGCAGCAGCGCGCGGCCGAGTTGCAGCTTGCGGTGACACTGCTCGAACCCTGGTACGACGTGGACGACGCGGCCGCGCTGCGCCGCTTGGAAACCGAGCTCGCTTTTGGCCTTGCCGGCGACGATGCCGGCGACGGTCGCGGCGACGATGGTGCGAGCGTCGCGATCTATGGCGCGCCCCACACGCGCGCGGCGCTCGCGAGAATTTCCGCGCCGCGCCATCGTGCGCCCACGACGGACTCGACCCTGCGGGAAGCGCCATGATGCGGGACCTGCCTTGACTCGTACGGTCAATTTGCCGGCAGGTCTATGGATCTGCGCCGGTTTGAGTATCGCGCTGACACTGGCCGGCCTCGATCTGTTATGGGATTGGGAGCTCGAGAAATTCGTCGGGGTCTTTGCGCTGCAGCTCGCGGTCTACGGATATGTAGCCTGGCAGTTGTTTCGGGGGTCTTGGTGTCAGGCCGCACGAGAGCGTCACATGCTGATCGTCATTCTCTCGGTGGCGGCGATGCTGCGTGTGGTCGCGTTGTTTGCGCCGCAAGCGCTTTCCACCGACGTTTACCGCTATGTCTGGGACGGGCGTGTGCAGGCGGCCGGCATCAATCCTTATCGTTTCGTCCCGGCCGATCCGGCGCTCGCGCGCCTGCGCGACGAGTCGA
>Ga0116229_10005903_pt1 | contig 19818 bp, 15 predicted proteins | sample S1TSphgellanicum_3_FD_87313 | JGI IMG/M metagenome (GOLD analysis project Ga0116229, IMG submission 87313) | Host-associated microbial communities from peat moss isolated from Minnesota, USA - S1T2_Fc - Sphagnum magellanicum MG | ecosystem: Host-associated > Plants > Peat moss > Unclassified... | reverse complement strand
ATATATATATATATATATCAAGAAAACAATCTAATGAAACTTATCATTATTATGAATGCTGTAGTGTTATCTTTACAGTGTGACCTGTGCCATGGAGCATATTTTGTAATATGGAGATATCCATGTTTTTCTCCTCTTAATGTGGTTAACTAAAATTTATCTCAAAGAAATCTTGCAATAGTTTTTGAAGAAAAGAAGAAACGAAAGAAAAGAGAGTGTCACATAGATGTGAAATTTCACACCAAAAAAGGGCTGATATGGAGTGGTACGCCTTCTTTAACCTAAGTCCGAAATCAAATTTTCATTAAAAATTTGAAATTTTACTCAATTTTCATTGACAAAAATTACTCAAAATTCACAATCTCCCCATACCTTAGGTCCAAAAAGGATGAAATCACCTCAATAATAAACCCTACTCATCAAGGAGGGCTTTCCAATGATTCAAGTGCATGGTAGGAGGCACACCATGGTTTGGGAGATCTCAACTTGACAAACAAAACAAATCAACAACCTTCCTTAATCAATAGATAACAAGAAAACATAGACATATGCAACTTGGCATGCTCCTATTGTGATCAATATAATGCAATCAATGGTTGAGGGTGTATTCAAAGTGAACCAACAGTGATGTACATGTTCTTTCATCTAATTTTTAAAATCTCTTTGTGATTTGTGTACACAAATCTCACATGAGGTTTTCGACAAGGTTTCCCCATCAGACTCAGATAGATGAGTCATGAAATTTGGATTCAATAACAACAAAAAAGTTACAAAAGGACATTCCCTTTATATTAGACACTCTTTTCCCTGTTGCAATGAGCTATATACCTAGCCAACCCTTTGCTCCAGGGGTTGACTCCTAAATCTGAAGCTTCTCCCATTTGTATCATTCTCTCTTGTCTTCCTACTTGCAGCTTGAACCATAACCCAACAAATAGGATATCTTTTTTTTCCTGGTTTGTTGCAATGGGCAATCAATCACTAATGGTGTAATTTAGTATTATGGGAAAATAGGGATGTTTCACTCTACAGAATTGCATGACATTCAGGAGATATATCTAAAAATTTTTAAGTGCACAAATGGAGTAGTTAAAGGGCTTGTTGTGACCTTTGCCATGTTGATTTTGGAAGTAGTTGTGACAAAACATCTGCTGTTTCAGGAAGAAACTTCCTGGCAAACAGAAAGCAAGGCCGTTGTTCCCCATTCCATAGACACGGTACTGTTGTTTCCTTTGCCTGTTAACAACCAAAGCATAACACATGAAAAATGTATCAATTACACATCAACAAGTGCACAGTACAATGGTCCTGACTCTTCAGCATGGGCCAAACTACAGCAGTGCCTTTTGACAGTGTTTGTCACTAAAATAGGTACAATTTTGCCTATGAACTTTCCATCTAAGTTGGTCCTCTGAGATGACTCTCTGATCAGGTTTCAGGTGATTAGTGCAGCTTGCACCTTGCTATCGAGTGCGGTGCTTAATGCAGCTTGCACCCTACCATCAAGTGGCTTACCATGTCAATCAGTTGTTAAGGGCTCTTATTGAACAACACTTGCAGGAGCTTTTTCACCAACTTAGAACCATTGATTGTGCACAATTGAATACAGTCATAATTTGAGTTTCACCTAACAATCAGTACCTTGTGACCAACATGACTTAGTTTTCCTAGTACTTGTACACCTTAGTCTTGGGTGAATGGTGATAGTGGATGAAATAAGTATAGGGCACCAATCCTTATACTATACATGCAATAAGCGGGAGCTGACCAACTTACTTCTCCATCACTGGTGATGTGGACATGCTTGTTAATTGCCTGCAACAAGAGTGAAGTTTTCATCATCAGACTCTGATTTTCATGCTTCATTCAGAAGATTGAAACGATACTCCAGTCTCTAACAGGGAAGGCATGAAATCTATTGTTTCTTGCATTGGCAGAGAACTAACTAAAACACTACAGCTGCCTGAATAGGTGAGCTTACTGTTCTGTGGCAGATCTGCAACTCTGAGATTTCAGCAAGAATGCTGAAAGAATATGCAGAACATTCAGGAGGGGGGACAACCAAGTTAGCACTGGTGGTTCAACAAGATTTATCATGCCTGAATTGCTGCGAATGTTGTCTCTGTAACATCCCCTATTGTATATGACTTTGGATGCCATTTTCTCTCCGACCAATCGACATGTGTTACCGTCCAGTTGGCAAGGTTGCTAGGATCCATAATCTGCAGCCAAACAAACCACTCAACTGGTAAGGACATGAAACTTGGAGAACATGCCCCAAATTAGCACAGTCCCATGTAACAGACAGCATGTTATGAAGCAATAGTAATTCAAAATTAACCATTGGACTTGCTTGCCCCTTTTTCAGCATGCAGCCAACCGCATGTGCTTTTGTATTAGAGAAGATCATATTGAGTAGGCATGATAATAGCCTACACAGGTTCAAATACACAACAATCAAAGCAATAAAACCACCAATTTCCACCCAGACTCTCTACAACATGCGCCATCTGCTCAGTTCCAAGATCCTGTGCTCTGTTAGCAACTCATGCACAGCACTTGGCATACACAGGAGATCCTGTGTTTACAGCTCCAGTTCTGCACTTTTCAAATATTCACCTTCCATTGACCAAGTGCCCTACTATGCTCAAGGTTTGATAAGAACCGATTCAAACCTATGATAACACAGTTTAAGGACATGAACCCCCAAAATCCTTAACCCATTTCCAAAAAAGGGCAAAACAGCATGCAAAAGATATATGTTACAGTGAACATGGGAGGGACATACATGAAGGAAGGTTTGAACATAGTGCTCATCAGGGTAGCAGTTGTGATTCTCTGGACCAGGCTGCATGAATCAGAAAAGACCTGTCAGTGATAACATAATTGGAGATTCCATTTCAGAGAAACTGAGAGGTCAAAGGTTAAGAATGTGTTTAGTACCAACCATAATCAATCACATCCAGATCAAGGTGAAACTGCCAGTTGATTGTAGCATTAAGCTGTAACCAGCAGTGCTAGAACTAGAGCTAAAATCAGCACAATAGAGATCACAATGTTTGTATCTGTTTGATCACAAGGGCTAAGTCGTACTAATCAAGCTCTAGCATTGCATATATGTGCCAACAATATAACAGTATAATCACCCATTACGCAGGGGTGGGCACTGAGGTTCCCTATTGCTCAAGACTCTATGTTGCTAATTAATTTGGAGTGAAAGTAGCAGGCTAAGTGTTTAGAACTGGAGCTGAGATTTCCACAAATAAAGATAATAATGATAGCATTTGTTTGATCATATGGGTGAAAGCACATTACGGTGACCTTATATGGACATCACAGTCACAATTTTTAAAATATTTTTTAGATATAAATAAATAAATAAAAAAGATATTTTTGAAATATCAAAAAAGATTCACACATAAGCTAATACAATTTACATTCCAAGGATGCAAAAGTCACATTGAAATTGTGATTAGTCAATAAGCAATGGATTTGTGAATTGTTTAAACAATTTTTATTGCATTTGCAAAATATGGTCTATTATCTTACAATGTATTAGTTTTATGTATTTGAAACTTTGTGATATTGTCTAATTAATCTTTAAAATTTTTAAAATGCATTGAAGAAGTGGAATATGATTTTAATTTATCATGTTATAAACTTTTCAAAATCTCAAAAATAATAATAATTTAAAAATATCTTTTAAATATCAAGAATGATTATTTTCTTAAACTATTTTTTGAGAATTTTTAAAAATTATTCATAAAATCATAACATGAAATTAGAAATGGAAAAAAATAGTAGCATTTAAATATTCATATTTTAACCCAATTTTCAAATATATTATGATATGAACTTTGAAGAGAGAAATGAAGCGCCCTTGTGTGCTTTCACCCATATCCAAGAAAAGTTGTATTATGTGAACACTCTTAGGAACTGTAAAGCTATCTGTTGCTTCATTACCTTGCAAAATGAACTGAATTTTCTGTAGTAGAGATTGTCAGCCACAACTAGGAGTGCATGTTGGCGATTGACTGCAAACCACTGCCCCACACAAAACACAAGCATCCTCCCTCCTCAGAAACTTAGCATCATGAAAACAGCATCACATTCACATAAAGTCTGCCATACAGAACTGTTACTCTTTTCAGGTAGGTACAAAATGGGTTGTACCATACATTACTTCCTGTGACTTCCTCAGCTTTCATGTCTCTGGTCAAGTATCAAATCAAGGCCTCTGGACTCAAAATGTGGACTGCAGCTCAGGATGCTGGTCTATGATGACATTCAGCAACCTATGGAAACCCCAACTGTGGACATCTGTTCAATATCAAGTGTCTCCAACATGGAAAATGATACAGGATGCAAAATGTACCTGAGCTCCTTTCCTCCAAACACTTTTACGTACTTCAGGCATCATACTATCCATGTATCGCCCTAGGCCATGTGGCCCTGGATCATCAAAACTGGAAAGCAATCAAAAATTAGAGTTCAAATAGTAGGGTGCCACCCGTGCAAAAGCCCTCCTGTCAGAACTAGCTAAAATACAATGAAGTTGCAAAAGTTGGTGATAGTTCCATCAGTAGAATGCAGAAAATGAACTATGACAAAAGTAAGCAGTTAAGGGCTAAGGATTGAAAGAAGTTATCTATATACAAAATTGTGAAGTAGATCATGACATACCAGTCCACAAAGCTCATCCTGGCACCAAGCAAATAATTGTAGATGTAGTTGAAGTCATGAAGTGGTACACATCTGCCACAAACCAATCTAAGAAACAAAATTACAGGAGGGTCCAAACTAACCATACTTGAAAGGTTCATGTAACCACAAGTTTCATTCATTTTAACATTGTCTTGATAGGCTATTCCACCTGCAAGTTGTGAAAATATGGACCAAATTATGTGAAAACTGAAGCTGCAATTTAAACCTGCAATTCTCTTAATAACTTCAAGTTCCACTGATTCTTACAGAAAGGTTAGAGCATACGATTCAGACAGAAGAACAAAGTACTGGTTGTGCAAATCCTGTAGGGCATTTGCAAGCAGCCGCCTTTCAGCATCCACCATTGCAATCTGCCCCCAAGATACCTGCATGCTCCAAACTAATTCCCATTCTTAGTTCATAGAAATTCAACTTCCACAAACATATCACACTGGGCATGATTTCCCTGTGTTACTATCTGCACATTATAAAGAATATTGCATCCCCTTAACCATGATGGGGCATTTCACTCAAGTGTAATGCACTCTTTCCCAGGTAATGCATGCTTTCCCATGAAACTAGGGTGAAATTGAAAAGATGTACCTGTTTGAAGATGTAGAGGAATGCCCTCAGTGGAGGGCATTCTTTAATTTTCAGCCCTGGGCCTTGGGCTACTGCCCTCGCCATCAGGGCATTCCTCTACACACATTGAGACTGTATCCAAAAACCTAAATAGACAACACAAACTTGAAGATATGTCCTTTCTATTCTGATGAGATTTGTGGAGTCAAAATTCCTTCTCAACCACCGAAGCCCTAAACCCTTCAGATGCTTTGTGGGAACATGTCATTGTTGCACCCCATGTCTGCAACTCAAAGCAATGAGAGAGAGAGAGAGAGAGAGAGGTAAAAGGAATTTAGACGTCCTCAAAATCTGAGGACAAGGCTTTTTATGCGCATGGCTGCTGCTGCCGGTGAACTCACAAAATTTACCTTTTGATTCGGTTTGGTAGTCAGTACACAGTTGGATGTTACCTCAGCTTGTCGTGGAGGCATTCTGAAGACGAGGAAAATTTAGGAGAGAGAAGAAGAAGAATCCCTGCGTGCATACCTTCTCAGATCGAATCTCTCGCCCTTTGAACACCTTGCTCTTCCAAATACTCCCCAATGAGGCTTTCTCAGATGCATGGACATAGACAGAGTACTTGCCTTCATGTCCCTGCATACAAGGCAGAAAACTGAGAACAGATCCAAATTGTGCATAGAGAGAGAGCAACACTGTAGCAGCCACATTCAAGGGGACAGTGTTCCCGAGTTTGAAACCAGTTTTTTCTTCTGGACTGGGGAGGGACTCACTCTCTCACCTCAAAAAATTTCTCCCAAATCGCTTCAAAGGGAAGCGCTCCAGGCGTCATGAACATGAAAGCGACTTTTGCTTGCTCCACGGAGAGACTAAGTGTGGGACGTGATAGAATGTCTTGTGCGAGAACATGGGCTGTGAGTTCATCGTCGCTAGTATAGTACTGTAGTGGCGGGTCGAGCAGGACAACAGATTGAGGGAGATCATCAGCTGGAGCGAGTTCAGGAGGAGGAGGAGGAATTTCTTCTTCTTCCTCTGGTCCAGCGAGATGGTGATGATCCTTATTGGGGAGGACCCTGAGAAGAGGTGGAATCGAGGAAAGTGAAGGAAAGTTCTTGTTGCACAAGCTGAAAAATTCGCAGCGAAGAGGGGAGCCAAATTTGGCGACCAGTGCAGAGCTGAAGAGTGAGAGAATGACAATAGACAACACCAAGATCAAAATACGACGTCTCACCATCCACCGACTCCCGTTCACCATGTTGCTCTCCTCCTCCTGCAACGACGACGACGCTGTTGCCGCCGAGTCGGCTCCCAGTTCGACGAGGAGCTTCACATCTCGGCCTCAGTCTCCTTCTCCCCTTCTTTCTCCTCACCTTCTCACAAAGTTATAGCCCTCCTTTTCTTCACTTTTCCTCCATGATCCCGTTCTTTCCTCCTCCAAGCTCCCCTGGAGTCTCTTGATTCACGCCAGCGTCCCAAGTTCGTTCGTCGTTGGGAAGATCCTAAGAAAGACATCCGTGTGCAGAGACGATTTTGCTCTGGTTGCTAAGCTCTCTAGTACGGTTCTTCTTCTTCTGTAAAATCGATTCTTGAGCTCCTCTGATCATCGAGATTGTTCACCGAGGAGGACCAGCGCAAGCATGCATGCATGTCTGAAAGCTACTGCAGCAGCAAAAGACAGGGCAGTGCACTCAATTCAACTGGCTCCGATCCTTTGCCAATTCACTTCCTTCACTCCAAGAGAATGAATCCCGAGTAGATTTGAGCGGAACGGCAATCTTCTTCCAAGCATCTAAGCTCCGGAATATTAAGGAGACGCAAGCTTGCCATGATCGATGAACAAAGAAATTACACGACGCGATGGCGTCGGTGCCGATGGAAAGAAGACAAGGTGAGCGAAGCTCGATTGAAAGAAACCAGTCTGCGCTAATCTACTGCACAAAGAGAGAAGGATCTTAGAAGAAGGAAAAGAAGGAGAACAGAGAGAAAAAAAATTGAGCATGGATTGACGACGATGATAGCGGTGCGAACAAGAAATCTTAGCAAACCCGCACGGAAATTGCATACAGAGATGATGATGATCCAAAGAAAAAGCCACAGCGAGAAAGTGATCGCAACACAATTGTGAGCCGAGACGGGAGAAAACTGATCTGATCAGACAATATCAAGACGGAGAAAAAAAACTAACCTTCAAAGAAATCAATCGACAAAAATTGCAACAGAAAGCTCGTAGACTTGTTGTATTCCTTCCAGAGACCAAACGCCGCCGGTTCACATAGAAGTCACAAAAGAACAGCTTCATAGCAGGATCATCTCTTCCTCAAAATTCGAAAGAAAGAGAAAACTCCGCCAAAATCTTTCTACAGCTCAAGCGATCGCCAATCTCCAATATGGCAAGGTCATGATCTGTCGTGCATCTTGTACATCTTGAGACAAGAAGAAAAGACCATCTCGCACCTTGTCGCCAGCACTTCCCGCAGCCGTTTAAGATACAAAAATTCAACGGAAATTTTCTAACAGTAGCTTGTGTTGTGGACTAGTTGTTCGGAGAGTTTTCCTGAGGCCGGAGCGATGGTGGAAAAATTCTCGCGCGACGACACACGCGACGATGACGCCATATCCGAACTCTCGCGCAAGCTCCCGAAGTCTTTCTCTCTCTCTCTCTCTCTCTCTCGCGCAAACAACGAACGAACGAACGCACGAAAGAGACGACGGAGAAAAAGAGACGGACAAAAAGAGACGGGGAGGGCGACGAAGGTGTTGTTAGTCCGGGCAGAGTGAAAAAAAATTTCAACACAGAACAAACCAGTGTTGGGCGTCTACCCGGTTTGGCCGGTTAGAACCGTCGGTTCCAGTTAATTAAAACGAACCGAAACCAGGCCTGATTCCTGGAACCAGAACCGAAATAATTTCATTTGCGAGAAAAAGCGTCCGGAACCAAGGAGTAACTAGTTGTCATCTATGAGTTTCAGATCAGGTTACCCAGAACCGAAACCAGGTCTGTTTCCCGAACTAGAAACAGATCCTGAATTATCTATTTTTTTCAAGAACCGGAACAGCACAGGGCCTTGGCTTCCAGAACCAAAACTGGAACCGAAACCATTATAACTTTTAAAGAACCCGAACCAGAGGTTGTTCCAAAAACGGTAACTACAGAGGCCAATTATTCACCTGGTCAGCTCCAGTAAAAGCCTTCACAGCATGAAACCCAATCGACTGAAACTGGGCTTAACTGTGGCAGACTGAAAATCCCATGTGAGGCCAGAGTGAACCAGCAGCCACCAATGCACCGGTTGGCTGTTCTGTCCATTGGATGGGCTGCGTTTTTTCATTCGATGTCAGATAGGGTTCATCACAGGCCATTTCTTTTCGCTAGTGATCACTGTACTTTTTTTTTTTGTTTTTGGTTTTTGTTCTTGACTGTTTTTTCTCTAGATCTGACCTCACACATAGCTACCCTATTCACCTTTTTATCTTCATAAGTATTGTACCAACCTTGGCACCTTACTAGTTATTCCTTACTGACATAGCTACCTTAATAACAAGTTATCCTATTGACCTAACTACTATACTAACTACTTACCTTATTAACCTAGCTACCTTGTCAATTACATAACTTACTAACTTAACTTCTTTATTTACCTAACCATTATATTAACTACCTACCTTACTAACCTAGTTACATTACTATTTATCAACCCTATATACACAACCACCCTATTGACATAAGTACTTTACAAACCTAGTCATCTTGATAAGGTAACTTGTTTCTTATGTATTAATTTGCCTATCTACTTAGCTACCTTGTTAGTGTAATTTTCTTCTTACCTACTAAGTTGCTTACATACATGCTTACCTACTTTAACAACCTATTTACCTTGTTCCTTGAACTTCCTTTGTACTTACTAATTTACCTATTAACTTAATTACCAATTTATATACCTACTTACCTACTTATGCACCCACCTTCCTACCTATCATTATGTTCACCTACCTACCTATGTTTTTTACATAGCCAAACACCTAACTAATTCCCTATTCATTTTTCCCACCTTTTAGCCCCTCAATCCTACCTGTCAATTTATTAAGGTTTGCCTTAATTCATGGATGATGAACACAACTCCCCATATGTAATTATTACAAACAATTTATGATGGAAATAATGTCATAATTGTAGCCATTTTGGTTTAATTAATGCATATTTTACTAAATTTTGTTTATCTAATTCATTTATGCAATGGACATTATAATATATCTTTTCATGTAATTATTATAAATATGTACTATTGGATTATGGTTTAGGTTTAACTTTGAGACACATAAATTAATTAACAAGTTTTTCACAAATTTATAGTAATTAACCTAAATTAGGCTAAATTTGAGGGAAAAATTTTAGGGTTTAAACATATGTGAAATAATACAATTTCATTTTATATTTTTTTCAAAGAGAGTGAAGAAATTTAATTTAAAGAAATCACACAAAGGTAAGATACATATCTTTTTTTTAATTTTAAAAAAAAATTATTTGGATTTTTTTTTTTGAAGATTAAGGTTTTTTTTTAGTGAGTAAATCTTTGTAGTTTAAAAGTTTTTAAATTTGGTTTTTAAATTTTTTCCTATGATTTTTTTAAAAAATTTGTTTTGCATTATATAATTTTTATACTTTGTATAGTTTTTTGGGTTTAGGGCATATATTACTAGGATTTTTTTTTGTTAAGGTTTGTTTAATTAAGGTTATAATAGGGCTTATGGAAAAATATCATTTGGATTTTTAGGGTTATGCCTTATGATTTAATGTTTAGGAATTTGGTTCATATATATCAAGGCTTAAAGTTTATACTCTAGACTTTGTTCATTGTATTGGTTTTTGATTTTATCACTTGTTTAGATTTATAACATAATTATGAATCTCCTTTGTTTCCATATGCTCCATAGTTGTTAAAATTCAATATTTCCTAACCCACTTTTGTTTAAATATAATACCCATATCATATTATGATAATTCATTAACCATGAAACATAAAAATATTTTTTTAAATATTTGATTCCTTGTCAATACATCATGAAATTCATGTTTTCAAAATTATTTATTCACCTTATAGTATGATTTAACATATATATAAATGAACATAATGCAAAATTGGTCACATTGATGATACAAGGGGTTAAGGTTTAATGTAAAATTTATTACTTAATGTTAAAATTATGGTTTAGGTTTAGAGTTTATGACATGTAAATTAATTAACATTTTTTTTACAAGTCTATAATAATTAAAATAAATCTAAGGTGCATTTTGGGTGAAATTTTTAGGGCTTAAACATATGTAAAACAATGCAATGTAATTTTATATTTTTTTTAAAAGTGAAAGAACTTAATTTGGAAATATTACCAAATGGTAATAGATATACCTTTTTTTGTGTTTCCCTAAATGTAATACCCATATTCAAGTTCGTTTTGATATAACCCTGAGGTGATTTAGGTAACCTAAAGCATAGACCCAACCTTAAATGAAATACGCACATGTAGGGTCATTTCGAAATAACCAGTATGTAGTTTGGGTGGCCTTTCAATGAAAACCAAATCTTATATGCAATATCTACATGCGAATTCATTTTGAAATAATCCATAGATGATTTAGATAACCTTAGGTGAATAATCAACCTTAAATGTAATACCCACATGTAAGGTCACTTCAAAATAAATGGTTTGGGTACCCAAAATATGTTTATTTATATATTTAAATTAATTTTATTACAATTAATTATCATGAATAATTATCCAAAATAATGATTTGAATAATTTATCAACATAAAAAATATAATTAAAATAATAAAATAAATATCAAATTATTAATTTGATTTAAAAATCTAAAATTGAGTTATCTAAATAATTAAAATTCAACCAAATAATCAATTAATTAATATTTAAAAATAAATGATTTTAAAAATATGATAATCAATTATTTACATTATCTAAAATAATTTTCTAGTAATTCTTTAATTATGACATTATTTATTGATACTTAGACTAAATTATTATGTCATATGAGTCCCACAAATATTACAATGGAAACCTATATGCAAATATTGCAAAAGATGTTAAAAATCAACAACTATTTATGGACCTACATGTGGGTATTACAATGGATATAAAAAATTAACAACTATTATGAAACCTATATGTGGGTATTGCAATGGTTGTAAAAAAAAACCAACAACTATTACAAGACTTATATGCGAATATTACAATGGTTGTAAAAAACCAACAACTATTACGAGACGTATATGCGAGTATTGCATATTTGAAATGGCCTTATGGAAATTATGATAAAAAGGATGTAAGTATTGCACAATGTTCATTTTGATTTTTGTAAACCATAGAAAAATTAATGTTACCTATTCATATGGGCTTATTTAAATTTTGATTCTTACATCTAAAGTACAAAGAAGATTATGAAAAAAAAACAAATATGGATGGATTAAAAAATGTTAATGAACCCAATAAAAAAAAGGTTTTCTATTAAAGGACCAAAGTTCAAAAATTGGGTACTCCAAAAAATGAAAAGGCTGAAAAAACCTAACTAACTATATAAAGAGGAAACCTTAAACCATATCATTATCTACAATCATGTGTTTAGTTCGATAAGCAGCTGCTACATTTGTAATGATGCACCCCCAAGCTCCTTGATGGACTTAACTATGAGTCCAAAGAAGAAGATAACGGAAGGAGAAGGAGTTGGGGCACGCTCCTTGACTTGTAGCACTTCAGGGGTAGAGGGGTGTGTTAGAGCTCCGGGATGGGACTAGGAAGATTGACAAGCAAATCATTTATTCACATAGACTTGTACAAACCAAACAATAGGTTGGTTAATGCGTTGCTAGAACCTTTTGATGCATAGACGAACCATGGGCAAACACGGACTCATAAAATTCACCACGGCCCAAACTTGGGGGAAGCCACCACCTTCCCCCTTATAGTATACTTTGTGCCTAGCCAAGGGACCAGCACCCAAATGTCATTTTGTCTCGAGACTCGCAAGTGGGAGTCCCAAAATTCCCAAAGTTGGGACTCCTATGACTTTGAGGGCCCATAAGTTTATGTGTAGACCTTTGATTAAGATGAGGTTTAAAACAAAGTTGTATCCCTTGTCGAAAGCTTTCCAACGGTATGTCGCATGCCACCTACACCTAAGGGAATCAGGGTGATTCCTGACTTTTAGTGGTTAGGAGTCAAATTGCCAATTTGACTCTCGGCCATTCTTTTGGCCATAACTTGTGTTTAAAGTGCTCAAATGGTTCATATGAACTCATTTTAGACATCTACATTCTAAAAATTTCCAATGATATAAGGAACTTATCAATCCAATGAATTTTGACCCTTGCAATTGCCCTCTAAAGTTTTTGAAGTCCATTAAGACTCCAATTCCGAAAGTGGGAGCTCACTTAGGAGTGTGGGAATTCATTCTCTCAACTTTTTTGCATTCCCGGGAGCATGAAATGTGACTCTCGGGTTCACTCTTAGCCCGCACCTTCGCAAACTCTTGCCTTGGTTGCAAGCCCAAGGCTAAGGTTGCGAGATGCAACCCTTGTTACATGACAAATAATGTATAGATGGTAACATTACATCTCAACCTGAATTACATTTGTAACAAACTCTTCCTTTGTTATTTCCTAAACCCTATAAACATCCAAAAACCACCAAATTAAACCTTAACACACCTTGGATGGAACAAAATTATAAAAAAACAATAAACATTGATTATTATTATTTCTTACCTTCCATGAATCATTTTAGATTCATGGAAATCGAATACATCTGTCAACTATTTTATCTGACTTGCTTTATTGGACTCTCGATCTCAATTTTTGTCATCCCATGCCATTTTTAATCGTCGTGCATATACAACACAGGTGGATTGAATCATTTCTTGTAAATCTTCATCTTTCTTCATCTGTGATGTTACATCTCAAGGCACATTTCCCATGCCCCAGGCATTAAGACCCAACACTTGTAATAGTAGTTCTGAAGTTAATTTGACCAAAGTTAGTTTTGAAAATGGTGAACATTGTTTTGCAATAGTTACTAGCTTATCTCACTTGCGTTGTGATTTGGCACAAGTGCAACTAGTAACCTTTTGATCATTTCGCCTTTACACGGCCATGACATTTCCCAAGATGCGAACATTCATTTTAGCATGGTCTTGATGTCGAAGATTTCTTTTAGAAGTTGATGGCCTCTCATGTTTGGCCTTTTCTACCACCAAGTCATGCACCTCCTTCAAATGTTTGGTCAACAACCATTTGGCACAATATGCGACAATGCAAGTGCCAACTTTACACTTCCGTTTCAACCCACCCTTCGTCCATTATTTACCTTTCCGAACCAAATTAGGTGGACAAAGGGGTGCCGGTGGTTGAGAAGCTTAGTCGGTTTTAAGTTCCAGACTTAAACCAAAAAATATTAAATAGTAAATCATTATTTTGTAATAAAAAAAAAATCCTAACCTAAAACCTTACACATAAAAAGTTCAAAAAATAGAATGTAGGTATTGTAAAACATAAAATCACACAATTAAATATAACTCTTACAAACTTAAATTGTTTTCAAGTATTGTAATAAAAAAATTTTGACAAAAAAAGTCCCACACCTTCTATCAAATGATGGAAGGTACAGATATAATTAAACTTATAAAAACTTGTACAATTTTTTTTATTTGCATTTAATCTAATGTATGTAAATTTTAAAACTATCTAACCCATTATTTTTTTATCTATATTGAGAGTGATCTCACCATTTGAATTGTAAACTGTCATCATTGTCAACTCTAAGCCTCATAAATTATTTGATTCATCAATTTTCAATTATGATGGAGCAACATTTTGCTTATGAACTTCCAAATCACCACCACCTTTTTTCAATCTCCTTCCTTTAGCCATTACAACCTTCAACATTTTAAAAAACAACCATTTCATTGTTAATTGTCAATTTTAATGAACTAGACCAAAAGGACCAAAAAAAAGGAAAAAGAAAAATTGCTTGTTGCCATCATTTTCACAACACCACCACCATAGAATAAGGTGATGACATTGCTACCATCACCTTCTTCACAACAAAACCATCGAAAAAGGCGACAATAGTTACTATCGCCATTTTTTGTAGCAAAGCCATCAAAGAAGGTGACGGAAGTTATCGTTTTCTTCTTCTTCTCTGCAACACCATCACAGAAGAAGGCAACAACAACTTAATGTTGTGCTTTCTTCGCTGTAACAAAAACACAAAAGAAGACGACGTCTCATTACCATCATTTTCTTCTTCTCAAACACAAAGAAGAAGGCGATAACAAGCGTTGCCTTCTTTGCTGTAACAAAATCAGAGAAGAAGATAACGACGATGCAATACGTTGTCATTTTTTTCTTTTCTAGCACAAAGAAAAAGGTGATGGTAGTAGTTGTCGTCACCTTCTTCACTATAACAGAACCAAAGAAGAAAGAAGAAGAAGGTGACGGCAGCTTGTTGCTATCGTTTTTTTTGTTGTAATAAAACCAAAAAAAAGAAGGCAACGGCAACTTGTTATTGTCACCTTCTTCGTTGCAACAAAACAAAAAAGAAGAAAGTGACAACAACTTGCTGTCATCACTTTCTTTGCTTTAATATAAACAAAGAAGAAGGTGACATCAACAACCACCATTACCTTCTTTGTTGCAACCAGAAAAAAAAAAAAAAAAAACAACAACAACAATAATTGTCGTCGCCTTCTTCATTGCAACAAAACCAAAAGAGAAGGTAGGGAGATTACCTTCAAGCTCCCGTTCGGGCTTATCAATTTTGGGTCCTGTTTCAAACGCTCTCGAACTATAAAGATGGTGGGTTCTACTTCAGCACTCCCGAGCTCTGATGATGGTGGGTCTCACTTCAAGTGCTCCCGAGCTCTAATGATGGTGGTTCCCCCTTTAAGCATTTTCAAGCTTTAATTATGGTGGGTCTCGCTTCAAGCACTCCCAAGCTCTAATGATGGTGGTTCCTGCTCCAAGCGCTCCTGAGCTCTAACGATGGTGGGTCCCCCTTCAAGCGCTCCTGAGTTCTTACGATGGTAGGCCCCCCTTCAAGCGCTCCCGAGCTCTGACGATGGTGGCTCCCCTTTCAAGTGCTCCTAAGCTCTGAAGATGGTGGGTCTTGCTTCAAGCCCTCCCAAGCTTTAACAATGGTGGGTCCTACTTCAAGCCTTTTCGAACTTTGACAATGGTGCGTCCTGCTTCAAATGCTTTCAAGCTCTAACGATGGTGGTTCTTGCTTCAAGCACTCTTGAACTTTGACGATGGTGGCTCTCGCTTCAAGCACTCCCAAGTTTTTACGATGGAATGAATGCAAAATGTGGTGAGGTAGGTAGGAGGGGGGAGGTGGGTGGGAGGGAGGTAGGTGGGAGGGAGGTAAAAACCAAAGAAGAAGCTGAAAAAACCAAAAACTTTGGGTAGGGGAGGATGTGTTTTTAGTTCATCCCCAAAATGGTTTGAATAGCCTCATCTTCAATTGGTGCATTGGTGGCTGATGGTTCATTCCAGCCCCCATGTGAAACTCTTTTAAGGTGGTTTTGACACCTCCATCTGAGGACAATACCTATTATTACCGACAAGGAGGCACTAACTAGGGAAAAGAAATTAAGAAAAAATAAAAGATGAAAGGGCCCATGCATGAAGGCCCCTTTTCCCCCACCACATAAAAGATTAATAAGTTAGGAAAGGCTTTTAAAAATTCCTAATTTTAACATTTTGTCATGGAAAAAATAAATGTTTTATTCCAAAATTTACATGATTTAAAATTTTGGATTTGTTTTTGCAATTTAGTTAAACATTAATGGACTTGTAAATTTTTAAATGGCTTTCTTAAACACATTTCTTCAATAATTAAAACCCAAAACAGGAAGAGCCCATAAGTTAGGAAGGGAAGTCCCCCCCCCAATAAGGGACTAGTAAGTAAGTAATGACCATCAGATATGAAGAAATATTCAAAAAAATTCCCAAATTTTACATAATTTACATAAAACATTTGAAAGCATTTTTGGGCAATTTTACTAAACATTGGATTCACAAATTTTTCAATGGCTTCCATAGAAATATTTTTTCAATAACTCAAACTTGACACATAGCCATAAGTTAAGAAGGGCCCTCCCATAATGGACTAGTAAGTAAGAGCCCTTAGAAATACCTAACAATAATACTTCCTTCCATTTCATATGTGAAGAAGCTCCATAAAATTTACCTAGAAAAAAAATAAAAATTCTTTTGATTCACATGTGTTCTTGCAAGTTGGAAAGGTAACCTACTTTTGGCTTTGACAAAAAGTGGTGTGATGAGAAATTAAGGGATGAAACCTTAATGAATAATGTACAATGCCATCATTTGTTGGAAGTTGAAGGTGACAAAATCTTGGTGGTTGATGGTGACTACTGGCAAGTCTTGTGAGTTTTTGTTTTTGTATTGTCTTGTTTTTATTGTAGGTTATGAGCTTGCTGCAATCATTATGAGTGGCGATGCTCTATCTAGTGTGGCTTTCTTTATGGGTGAACTCTATATGGTGTGGAACAACTAGGCCAATCTTTTTTGTTGGGTGTCAATCAATTGTGAATGATGGTTAATGTTTAAAAAGGTCACAAAGTTTCTGCAAAGGGCAACAAAGTTAAATTTTCTGCTGTTGTGGTTGGATTTTGGTTTTGGAACTTGGGTTTCTAAGTTTTAGCCAAAGAACAAAGATGGGACGCACCAAGAGAAAAATGCTTGAAGGTGTGGGTTGCATCAATTTTGGGGGATAATAGATTTTTCACTATGCTATGCATCTTTCAGAATGTGACAATTTCACAATAGAATTAAAAGCTTGTGATTGGGGGGTTGATGATGTTCACTAGAGATCTTTGAGAGCAACTAAATTTGGCAAATAGATTTTTGTGGGTTTAAGTGGGGATAAAGGAAGAGAGTGCTTGATTATTTTAAGACCTTTGAATGTTCATTGTGTATTTTTTTTTTGTGGTGTTTCATATGTGGGTCTAGTAGGGGCAGTGGGTTGCACATGTCAAATTTTTGGGAAGCCTATCTACACCACGAATCATTGTCAGATCTTTTCTTGCAACATTTTCTACAAATTTCAAGACTTCTCTAGCCATTAAACATATTAAGGTTTTCATATTCTCTTGAATGATGGGAGTTTGTGAAGATGGATCCTTTTGATCTGCCAAACATTGTCACTGGAAGCTTGTGAGAGAAAGATCTGAACGATTTGACCCCCATAGGCTTTTACAATTAAATTTTTACTTGATTAAAGTAGTGATTATTTGAACTTGTGAAGGTGCCTTAATCATCATATTTGATGATTCTGTACATTATTCAAGTTATATGGATTGTGTTCATGGATATGGATGTTTGATGTGAAGGGACTTTCTTGTGCCCCTGTTTTTTCATTATAATAGGGAACATCTATTGTGTTTTGATCTATTGTGAGATTTATTTAGGGTTTAAGGGTCATGGAGGGAACTAGGTTGTTTGATCATGAACCATGTTTGATGGGTGAAGGGGGGGTGATAGGTGATGCCTTGGAATTGGAGCAGGAGCAAGGTAAAAATACTAGGTGGGAAAACAAAAGTGTTTGACACTACTGAAACCTTAAAAGATGTGTCAACTGCTGAAGCACAAGTCATTTGGATAGTGTTGTTATATGCATTGAAGGCCAATCAAAGGTATTGGATACATTTTAACAAAAGAAGTGCAGTTTGGGCTTTCTTTTTGTTGTAGTAGATGAACATGTTATCTGATGTGGTTACAATCCAAATTTTGAGGTGCATCATTCACCACCCTAAATCAAGCACCAGTTAATGTGATGGTTTTACATCAAGTTCCCATGGTAGCTAGTACCACATGTAGTAGACAAAACATTGTTCAATGTACTCCTTTTCATGGTAGCAATAGTATCAAGAAACACTTGGTGCATGAGATGTTATTGAACTAACAAAATACAAGGCATGTATGAAAGAGTTTGAAGATGGGGATGGTGGAGGTTGACAAAAGTGTGAGAAAAGGAAGACCGTCACATTATTGGCAATAATTAATTTCTTTTGAAATGGCACTGAATACAAAAAAAATGATCATGCACAATTAAAGTTCATTGAGAATTGGTATCAACTTTTTAAAAATAAGATTAATACCAAATTGATACTCAGTCTCACATTTTAGATTTTAATACCAAATTTATATCTAATTTGATCATGTCAATTACATACCCGGACCATATTCATACCCCCCTTCCACGATACTAGACATACAAAGACCAGCCTGGTATGTGTAAATCTATATACCCGCACAACACTGGTTGATACCATTGTTGGTCTGGTATCTGACCTTTTGAACATACCAGCTGCTTAGTCCTGGTATTAGGTCGTTGTTTAAAACTTTCATACCACCCTGATCCTGGTATTGGGTTTTAAAGACCAATTTTTGGCTGGTATGAGATACTCAGTAATTAAATTATTTTCAATATATATTTATATTTCTCAAAATCAGTTGCTTGCAATGCCAAAAGTTCTAGAAATTTGCTTGACATTATTATTGACAGTCAGTCTGCCCTGAAGCATGTCAGTGCAGTATGCCTAAGTTATGCAAAATTAGTTGGCATTTTTTTTCTCACCTGAACTGTAGGGGAATTTCAGGAATTTATTAAATTTTTAGTGCCAAAATTGAAAAAAAATAGAAAAAAGAAAAGAATCCTCAAGAAGGTGATGGAATGGTAAAGGTACTGCAATATGTATATACCTACAATTGAAACTGGTACAAGGTGGGTATGAACTTAATTATTGCCTCAGGTCCTTACTAGGCTGGTATTGACTCAAGTCATTCCAGCTTGGTAGGGTCCTTCATACCAATGCTGATACTAGTGTTGGCAGGTCATTGAGTTTCGGCTCAGTTACCAAGTCAGTTATTAATAATCTACCATTTGCTTCTTTAATTTTTTATAACCGGTTAAGTTGATAACCATCTGGTATTAGTTTTATTTTTAACATTTAAAAAACCTTATAACCAACAAGTAACCGAAATTATCAACTAGTTATTTGTTAACTTACCCTTATGCACAATCAATGATTAATACTCAGATGTTTTTTGATCACCTAGCCAGAACCCCAAAAAAATTGATATTGATATTGATAATCTATAGGGTTTCAAAAAACAATCAAATAAAAACCTACAAGACTGCTAGTTTTTGAAAAATCAATAACCAACCACCACTGGTTGATACACAGCACAGGCCTATATAGTGGGGTTCATACTTGATACTTACTACACTTCTTGCATGTGTTTGGAATCATCAAAAGAGATGGTGAAAAGGAGAAAGGTGATGGCAAGCTACTGTAGTAGCACCTTCTTACCGCCCCCCCCCCCCCCCCCCCCCCCCCCCCCTCCCTTCCCTCCTTTTCCCCTCTCACTCCCAATTACAACCTTACAATAACAAATAAATTTTTTTTTATATATTTTAATTTTATTCCTTCGTTACTACCCT
>Ga0116229_10005900_pt1 | contig 19820 bp, 15 predicted proteins | sample S1TSphgellanicum_3_FD_87313 | JGI IMG/M metagenome (GOLD analysis project Ga0116229, IMG submission 87313) | Host-associated microbial communities from peat moss isolated from Minnesota, USA - S1T2_Fc - Sphagnum magellanicum MG | ecosystem: Host-associated > Plants > Peat moss > Unclassified... | reverse complement strand
GTAGGCTGCGACTCGCTAGAATTCCATACCGAGTGATGATGATCGACGCTTTCCCATGTGTGTTGCGATGAGGAATACTTCCATGAAACATCCCGACCAAGCAGAAGGAAATCGTATTCCTGGGAACAGTTTTTTGGGTCCGCCACCAGCAACTTCAGCAGCCAAAGATTAGCTGCAATGGGTGTGATGGACGGAAGCCTCCGCCACTTCTTGGTCAGAGGATTGCAGACGATGAAATCGTAAGTTCGGTACCGCTTGGGTGGCTCAAGACTAGCTGCGCCGGAGGAGACATGAATTGCTGGGTTGAAGCTTGCAAGAGGTAGCTTTTGAAAGCACACAAGTCCTCCCGCTGCAGTTATCATAACCATGGATTCGAGATTGAATGGAAGAAAGGTGAAAGACGGCAGGCTTAGCACATGATTCGATGGGTGATGCAACCCCAGCCATGCTCCCATCTCTAGGCCGTCGGTGACAGATTTCGGTCCTCCAAAGCGGGAGGTCGGGAAGTACCAGTCCGTCACTTCTGTCACTCTCGCCTCTAATTGCTTTCGCCTGAAGTACTTGGAGTGAATCAACACACAATTAATTAACGTCTAAACCGCATGCTCTCAAAGCCTTGCACACACTTAGGGTCCAGATGAGATCTCTCACAGGAAGCCTGGCAATTATGAGATCACCAACTTCCTCACAAACGACGGTGAAAGCAGCTGCTGCAGTGTGCCGCTGCGCGTCCGGATCATAACTCTGAACACTTCCATGATCAGTCTGCTCGGCCTCCATGACCTGCACTGTGGCACTAATACAGAACTCAGACATACATCTAGACATGTTGCTCTCTGTCAATTCCTAGAATAAAACTATGACGACTAATGGAATGAAGCTTTAAAGAATTTACTGGAATTAAAGACCAAACAATTGAACAGCTACAACAGCAACTAACAAAACAATGGAAGCCCAAGGTCAAGGAACAGCACCAAGAATTAACTACGTCCAGCAAGCAAACAAGCAAGGAGCGAGAAGAGCAATATGGAAGCAGCAGCTTGGAGGTGGAGGAGGAGGAGCTCCTGGATGTCTATATATAGGACTCCTTGCATGACTCCACCAGACTTCCGTCCGTCTTGAGAGTGAGTGAGTCTCGGTGGAGCTGAAGACGGGAGTTGGGAGCCAGCGGCTGCGGAGCTTTGCGAGGCAGTCTCGGGGGACGAGAAACAAATTGTTCTCCTCCCCCCTCCCCCCAAGAACCATGTCCGCCGTCCGGACCATCGCCAGCAACTGCGCGGGTGGGTGGGTTCACGACATACCTCCCAATGTTTTTTTTTTTTGGTGGCTATATATATAGCCAGAATGCGAATTGAAAAACTGAAAGTGCTAAGATAAAGTGTTTTCTGAGATTTTCAATAGCCACAATTTGACAAAAATTTAAGAAAAATCGACATTTTTATACATGGTTCAAGTAGGTAGCCAAAAATATAAAAGGACTGTTCAACGAATTTTACTTTCATATTTAACTTGTAGCCAAATTTGGCTGAATCGGCTTATACATGATCAGCACCTCACCTACACCACAAAGTTGGAGGGAAAAAAGAAAAGAAAAGAAAAAGAAACTACTCCAAGGGAGGATTTTTATTTTTATTTTTATTTATTTTTAAATTTTATAAAATTTTATACTTTTGCTATAATAAAACTTCAAAATATTTTTTTACGTTTAGTTTTCTGAAAAAAATCTCATTTTTGAATTCATGTTCTGATTTCTTGAAGCTGAAAAAAGAAAATTAATCAAAATTACATTTAAAATGAAAAAAAAATCAGAATTTTCCCAAAAAGTTATGTTGAAAAAACAATTAAGGTATTGAACTCAACAGTTGGTCTATTACCTAGTAAGGTATGTTTCTTGTACTTTCGGCAAAAGAATAATAAATGTTGCAAAAACTGAAATTGGCTCTCCAAAGAACTTGAAAACATTTAATGAAAAATGAAACAATTTTAAATATTTTTAAAAAGCTTTTTTCATTCATAAACATAGTTATCAACCTACCATCCTAGTATTAAGGAAGGTTGTTTGTTTGTTTGTTTTGTCACATTGAGATCATGGATTTTTAATTAATTAATTTTTATTTATTTTTCCAATTTTGTGAGGTAGTTGGAACGTTTTTTGGGCAAATTTTTGCACTCTGTGATAAAAAAAAATGATATTTGTTTACTGTAAATTAGAATTAAATAAAAACCTAATAAATGTACTTATGAAATAATCTAACAATTTTTTAAAATCTAAGTGTTTATATATATATTTTGAAAGATTGATGAGTCTAGTAAAATGAACATGTGACGTTCCTCCTAGTAACACCCAAGGATATTTTTGTCCATAACTTGACTTGTCAAAGGCTTTTCAATGATGCCAAAGTGTGGCCCAATTATTTTGATTATTTTGTCTTGATTTTATTGAATTTTCATGAAAAAAAATCTAATATATAGATTTTGAAACTTTAATGATATGAAGATAATGTTGTATTTTTTATGTTCCTAAATGATCATTGTATTTAGAAAGCATTTTAGGAATGTAAAAGTGTTTCATTTCCTTTAATCTTTTGGTTTCGAAATACAAGTTTGAAAGATGTTTTGATTTTTTTGGGGGAATTTTTTTTCTAAGGTTTTTTTTGGTAATCTAGATTTTTTGAATGTAATTAATTGAGTAGGTATAATTTACTCATAAACTTTCAAAGTTCAAGAGTGAATTTGGAAAGGGTCATGACAATTAAAAATGTAAATTTGTATTAATTTTCACCTTTCTTTATTTCAACAAAAACTTAATCTCACATGTGCATGCAATGGATAAATATGAAAAAAATAAAACATTTTTGAAAAGAGGCCAAGGAATATAATTTGATCACTTTTGATTTTTTAACTATTCTTTGACATGGTTCCTAATGATATCATCGAAGAATATTTTTACCTTTTACTAGAGGGTTTAGACCTAAGGTGCAAGAATTATTGAATTTTGAATAATTTTTTAAATTAACAGTTTAGTAAAATTCAAGATTTCAATGAAAATTGAATTTAATACTTAGGCTCAAAAGTGTAGCCTTCAATATTACAATATGTGTTCAATAGCACAAGCCACAATAATATTCCTCAACAAATCGAAATATATTTTGATTTTATTGATTGCATTTATAAATTAGCAAAATAATACCCTCCAAATGCAAAAGGTTCTTGATATATACAAAGAACATGAACCTCCCTAAATATGATTGTGATTCTAACATTTAGATCATCAAACTATTGTGAATACATGTATAACAAATTGAGTCACAACTAAATTATACAATTGTACTTTTTTTGGATATAATTTTTCAAATTATTTTGTGATCATAACTCAAGTTAACCTTTAGTTGGTCATCTTATGATGTGTTTCTTGCTTGTTGGACATCCATGCCCAAGTTATATGCCATCTCAACTACCTACATGTAGTTTCAAACCTATCAATACCACTTTACATGTCTAATGTGGAAAGAATGTGAATAATAATATTTATCCACACAAAAAAACCCAACATATCTCAATATGGATGAAAAAATTTACAAATTTTCAAACTAGTAGATCATTTTGTGTTAAACCATCAATTTTAAATTAAGAGCATATTTAGGTTTAGGCAAAGCCTTTGCCTACTATAGATTGAATTCAATTTACCAATTACAACACAAATTAGTAAAATTTTATCTTAAAATTATATACAAGCAATTGACATTACAACAACTTTACAATTTATTACTTCCTACGTGTATGTTATTAAGGTTTTAATGAATCAATGTACATGGATCCATAAAAGACAATTAAGTTGTAAAATTGTCTAATAAATTTGCAATTCTATAGATTTTAACTTCCTATAACATAAGAAGCACTAACATATGAAAAATGAAATAGTTGAATGTGTGATGTATCACTAGTAGTTTATTAGTGGAAGAAGCTTGAAGTTCAATGCATTGATCTTTAGAAGTCTTCAATTTTAATGATGTGCACACTTTCATGTGGAGGATTTTACATTTTTAGATCTTGCAAAAAAGCATTTAAGGTCTTGATGTTGTTCTATGTCTACTCGTGTGCAATTTAGATTTTTCAGCTTTGGTTCAATGATGCAAGGTTGAAGACCATCAACAAACTACCAATATATACCAAGTTGACAACTCAAAAAATATCCATGCGAATGCAAAACTTTACAAGAACCCAATAAGTCATTTTATCATTTCACCCATGCATAAACAAGAGAAAGCAAAAGTCTGTAGAGAACAAAGTTCTTTTTTGAGAATCTGACATGAAAGTTACATAAAGTAGAAGAAGAAACAATCTAAAAGTACTAAAACACTATTTGTAGATCTCTTTACAAGAAACTTTTAATGACACTTTATAATGGACATTCAATTGGAAAAACCTGAAATTGAGACTTCTTGAGACTACCAAATGTATTTCTCATGATCCAAATCATTTTTCATCTGTTTCATCTAAATGAGTTTCAAGGGGAGAATGTGACTTGCAATAACTCTAGACTTGTTTCCCTTTGCGATGTGCAATGTAATTTTCTTTCAAAACCACAATCATTATAGTTCAATTTCATCAAACAATCCATCATTGAACATCATCCATCTCATATATTATTAGTATTATTATTTTTATGTTTTTATTTATTTTTCAATTTCATGATGTTGTTCAAGTGGTGATGAATGTTTTTTTGGTGTGAATTTTTGTCAAAATGCAATTTTTTTTGATGTTGGGACCCCTAGAAACGTTTTTTTGAATTTTTATTTGCCAAAAAAAAGGGTCTTTGAATTGGGTTCACTAGATTTAAAGTGCATGCTTATAGAAGCCACCAAATAACAACAAATTACCAAAAAATCAAACTTTTGTGCATTATCATATTGACAATTACACCTATCATTGTGCACACATCACACAAAATAACATAAAAAAACACTAATTAGCCCATCACACCTAAAATGATTTGATAACCCACCATTAATTGGGATTATATCCCAAACATTAAATAGTTCAAACTTCATTCACCCATATATATTTAGCCAAATTTGACAATATTCAAAATATGAAAGTATAAAATATCAAACACCTTTTCATATTGTAGGCAATTGTGGCAATTTTGGTGATTTTTTCCAAAATTTAAAATAAAATATTGTGATGGAATACTTTTCACAAAATGACAAAAACATTCCACCAAAAAAATCACCATACTCTTGTACATATACATATAGAAATCCATAATATACATGTTACACATAAAATATTATTTTAAATGTAGCTTGTGCCATTGGTCAAAGTGTAAAAATGATTATGTAATTATTCCAAGTGTGAACATGATGCTGAGGATAAAGTTCAGTAGTGAAAAAAAAAATTCAGATTTTCAATGACAAAAAATATTCAAAATTCAAGACCTCCCACACCTTGAATTTAAAAATTATGAAATTACCTTTGTTCAATCCTATTTAATAAGGGCTTTCTAATAGAACTAAGAGCAAACCCCAATTTCCCAAAAAAAATAGTTTTGCTTTTACTGATTTTTTGCTGATGAAAATGTTCAAAATTCAATAACATTTGCACCATAGGTCTAAACAATGCTAAATCACCTTGGTGCACCCCTACTCATTGAGGTGCAGTATGATTTGGGAAATCTCATAATTTATTTCCACCTATTTCTGCTTTGAATTTCACTTATTCTTTGTTGATTTTGGATCTATTTCTTTTGGTCTTTATTGTAAGCAACTTGTTGCATATTTATCTATTCACTATTTTCGATTTTCTATGTGTATAGGTAGCAAACATACAATCCTATACATTAGAACTAATATGACATAACTTGCAGACAATGTCTGCACTTAAGATTAGTTCGTTGCATGTTGATCAATAGTGGGAGATTGTATGTATATAGCTTCTGTACATTCCATATTATTAAATTATTGTTTGTGCACTTATGCATGTGCTTATCTTCCTCATTTTGTTAATATTACAAGTTAGCTAGTTGTGTTGATTTAATCTTAGACAATGGCAGACTTTGAAGGTTTCAGAGGTTATGGGCCAACACTACAGGCATGTTGATAATTTTGATGGAAGAGATTACATGTAGTGGAAACTCAAGATTGAGACTATGTTTAATGTAAGGGAGTTGTGGAGCCTTGTTGGTGGGAACAAGTAGAGGATAGTGGAAACCCATGTGAATGCCTTGGTTGCATACATTAAGCAAGAGAATCGTGCTTTCAGCCTCATCATTCAAAGTTTGTTAGATAATCAACTTATTGTTGTTCGCCTAGAGAAAACCGCTAGAGGGATGTGGGAGGCTTTGACAAAGTGGCATCTTGACAAAGGATTGACAAATAGACTTTTCCTGACAAGGAGATTCTTGATTAGCCAGACGAACTTTAGTGAGACCATGGAACAACATATAAATAAGTTAAATGTGCTGGCAGAAAAACTCGAGGCCATTGAGACTAAGGTGCTTCTCGAGGTCAAGGTGATGGTATTTCTTTAAAGCATGCTTGATAGTTACAAATTTGTAGTTATGTCCTTAGAGTTCTATGAATCTACGAAACTGACATGGGAGGTAGTTATTACCAGATTATTCAATGAGAAACTCATGAGAAAAGAGAGAAGTGATGCTCCTAGTACAAGTGATGTAGCTCTTGTTCACACAAGTCAAAAGAATGTAGGCTTTAAGAAGACTACAAGAAACAAATCTCAAGATGTTTGTAACTATTGCAAAATGAAAGGTCATTGGGTGAGGGATTGCATAAAAAGGAAGAAAGATGAAAAATCTAAAAAACCTAAAAAGAAGATTAATTAAAAAAGGGAAAACATGGAAATAGTGTTACCGATCATAGTGAGACATTTGTCATTACAACATTGTCAATGTCTAGTGATAAATCTTGGTATGTAGATTTTTGTGCATCCATGCACTTGTTTCATAGAAGGGATTGGTTTTATGACTTTGAAAAAATATCACCAATAAAAATTTATATGGGAGACAATTCAACACAAGAGATAGTTGGAAAAGGGAAAATCAAAATAAACATGATAGTGGGAGTTGACAATATTTCTGCCATATTTAGTGATGTCATTTATGTTCTTGGCTTAGCAATTTTATTTTTTCTGTGAGCAAAACAAATCTCAAGGGTATAGTGTTGAGTTTGGTGATGATTTTTGTGAAATAAGAAATAATCAAAAGAAGATTGTTGCGCATGGGTTAAAAAAAATCGACTCTATGAATTATAGTGCACCACTCTTGTTGTTGTAGAACAAGTTCACATTGTTGTGAATGGGAGTTCCACGAAGGATGTAAGTTTGTGGCATTAGTGGCTAGGCCATCTTAGCATTGACAACTTGAGGTTGTTAGCAAAATATCAACTTGTGGATGGGTTCATAATCAACAAGGATGAAAAATTAAAGTTTAACAAAGACTATGTGTTCAAAATGCAATATAAGGAATCATTTCCCAAGGAGGGACAATCAAGATCTAGTGAGGTCCTAGGACTAGTCCATTGTGATGTTTGGGGACTAGCAAAGACCATTTCTTTTGGAGGAGTGCGGTATTTTTTAACTTTCATTAACAATTGGTTGAGGAAAACATTTTACTATTTTTTGCAAAGAAAGGGAAATTGTTTTTCAAAGTTCTTGGAGGGTGAAAGCACAGTCAAGTAGACCAATTACTATACTTTTCTAGGTTGAATTACAAGTACTTAAGAATATATCATGAAATTATGAAACATGTAATTTGGTTGGGTAGAAAGATTGAAGTTAATATGGTTCTTGATTTTATCTTTAAAAAATGATAAATTTTTTTTTAATCAACAGTTAAGTAAGATTATTGTGAATGAAAGTAGGTGCATGCAAATGTCCTATTTCATAAAAGTAGGTGCAAGTAGATAAAAGCAATGTTGAAATGATAAAATAAAATGGGAGCCTTAAAGTATACCATAGGTTTTTTGAAAACATGTAATTTAGAAATGTTATATTTGGTTTTTGGAAATGAAGTAAGTTTAAAACATTTAAATTTTAAATTTTCAAATGCATTATTTACACACTTTTATGATGCAATTGCTTTTCATTCTTGTGAAATTTACATTCTTATGATGTCAATTGAAAAGTTCTTGAATTATTTTAATGTTAAATGTGAAAATCACTACTTTCAAATTAGAGAAGACTACTTTTGTGGTCTACGTGAAATGCAAATAGGAAAGAAGTTGAAAGTTTTAAGGAGCGACAATGGTGGAGAGTTTGTTTCCAAGGAATTTGAAAATTCATGGGATTCAACATTAAAAGTTTGCACCTTATAGCTTTCAACAAAATGGGGTAATGGAACGAATGAATTAGACAATCATGGAAGCAACATGTTACATCATAGTGACTTAACTGGTGCAAAATTTTGGGCATAAGTTGTAAATACTTTAGCTTACATCAAAGCATCTGTCTTCACAAAGCTGTGAATGGAACATGACACCTAAACAAACATGGAGTAGGAAGAAACCTTTAGTGAATAACTAAAGGTGTTTGGATGTGCAATGTATGCACAAAGACTTGATGACAAAAGAATTAAGCTAGATGCCAAAAGCACTAAATATGTTTTTGTAGGGTACAACTTAGATTTTAAAGCTTACAAATTCATTGAGGAGTCAAATGGAAAATTGATCATTAGTAAAGATGTGGTTTTTAATGAGGTTGTGAAGAAAGATTCTAAGTGGGAAGAACAGCAGGGACACTAGAAGTTGGAACAGTGGGAAGAACAGCAGGGACACCAGAAGTTGGAACGAAACTTGTAAACTTGGAGCACAAAGATGAAGAAGAAGTGGGAGTAGAAAAGTCCACCCCACATAATGAGACTATATTTCAAATTGGCATTGTGGTGTAATTGGACCAACTTGAACTACCTGATCAAGTTACATTGCATGAGTCTCTATGTAGAACAACTAATGAACAACAAAATGTGAAGCAATCAACTAAACTAAAAAGTGCACCAACAAAGTTCATGCACTATGCTTGTGTTGTTACATCTTTGGATGAACCACTAACACTATTAGAAGCTTTACAAAGAGAAGACAAGAAGCAGTAGAAAGAAGCAATAGATGTAGAGTACAATTCTTTGTTACATAATGGGACGTGGGAGCTTATGAAGCTTCCCATAGGAAGAAAGGCCATTGGCTGTAAATGGGTGTTCAAGTTGAAATAGAAGGCGAATGATGAGATTGATCCCTACAAGGCATGTGTGGTGGCGAAAGGTTTTTCACAAATTAAAAGGATCGATTATAATGAAACCTTTGCATTAGTTGCAAAATATTCTTCAATTCTTATGTTACTAGGGATATCAGCTATGTTGGATTTGGAAATCCATCAGATGGATGTGAAAATAACCTTTTTCCATGGCGAGTTGAACTTGAGAATGTTCACATGGTATAGCAGAGAGGTATGAAAAACCCAACTATAAAAAGTTTGTGTGCAATTAAGAAGGCAATATATGGATTGTGGCAAACATCATAGGTTTGGAATAAAAGAATAGATAGTTTTATGAAGCAAAAGGGTTTTAGACAATATAGATCAAATATTAACATTTATGTTCAAACAAAACAAGGGCAAGTTGTCTACTTGGTGCTTTATGTAGATAATTTATTGATCCTCAGTAAGAGTTTTGATGAAGTTAAAAAGGTCAAGTTAGCTCTTTTAGAATAATTTGAGATGAAGGATTTGGGAGAACTTGAATTCTGTTTAAGGATTCAAGTAATCAAAGATCAAATGAACAAAATGATTAGCCTTAGTCAAGCTAAGTACATAACTAAAATACTTCAGCATTTTAGAATGGAAGAGTTGAAACCATTGAGAACACCTTTTGACATCAATGTTCAACTCACCAAAGGACAAGTTCTTATAATTTAGACAAGGAAATTGCTAAAATGGAAAAGATACCATATTAGAAGGCAATTGTTAGCTGCATCATGTATTCCATGATTGCAACTAGATTGGATGTGGTAGCCATAGTAAGAATTGTGAACCAATTCATGTAGAATCTAGGTTATGCACATTGGAAAGTTATAAAGCGAATCATGTGGTATCTCTAGGGTACATGTGATTAATAACTACAATTTATAGGAGCATCAAAAGGCAATGAAGTGACTGTAACACCTTACTATGATTCTAATTGAGGCGGAGATTTGGATTCCAGAAAATCCACCACTGGGTACATGTTTATTCTTGGAAGCACTGTTGTGAATTGGAGCAATAAGCGACAACCTACTATAATGTTGTCCACTACCAAGGTTGAGTATATGGTGGTTAGTCAAGTTGCAAGAAAAGCAGTGTGGCTATAAAGGTTGTTGAATGAACTTGGATTTGCATAGAAAGAACTTATAGTGATCCACACTTATAGTTAAGGACACATAATACTAATCAAGAATCTTGTTCATGACAACAAAACAAAGCACATTGATATTCAACACCAGTATGTGAGAGATGTGGTTGTTGTTGGAGAAGTGTTGTTTGTGTACTGCTCAACAATGAGCATGTGGGATGATATTCTTACAAAAGGTCTTCCTAGTCCAAAGTGTTGTGTACCGAGGCTTTTGGGCTTGGAAAATTCAAGATGTGACTGAATGGGAGTGTTAAAATAATAATTTTGATTCTGAAATCAAACTTGAGTTACTTGTGTCCTAGATTTTTGGGATTGCATATGTTTAGATCAGGATGTAGTTTATTCCCACCTACTTTTGCATTGAATTTCGTCTCATCTTTGTTATGATTTTTTCATTGATTTTAGATCTACTTTTTCGGTCTTCACTATAAACAACTTTTTCTTGCATACTTATTCATTCACTGTTTTCAATTTTCCATGTGTGTAGCTAGCATGCATACGATCCCATACACTAAAACTAGCATGAAGTAACTTACAGACAATGTCTACACTCCTAATTAGTTCATTGCATGTTGATCAATAGTGGGAGAGTGTATGTGTATTGCTTTTGTACATTCCATATTATTAATGTGTTGTTTGTGTATTTATGCATGTGCTAATCTTCTTCATTTGTTAATATTACAAGTCAGCTAGTTGTGTTGATTTAATCTTAGACAATTGTAGACTTTGAAAGTTCACACACACACACACACACACACACACACATATATATATACATATAAACCGGAAAACCTAAACCCACAAATATATATACATATACACACACATGCATAGATTATGCATTATACTATACCTATTGTGCATAAATCATCCATAAAAAATTCATGTGAGAAGTATTAATGATCGTAAAGAGCACCAGGAGCATACTTGTTTCATTGATTCTATCACATTAGAGCTTCATTATGGAGCTTAAATAGGATGGAGCTTCATACCTCTTGCAGAATCTGCCGCAGATTCTGTGTGCGGAATCTGCGCACAGGTGCCCTTCACAGTAGCGAACTGGCTAGCAATGGCAGATTATGCCAGCATGCGCCTTCCTCGGCATAGAGTCGTCGCTCTATGAAGGACCCCAGTGGTGAATCTGCGCGCTCGTGTGGTGATGCCGGCAACGCAAAGAGCGGCCATTGTGTCTTGATTCCAAGGAGCGTCACGAACTGTTGTCCAAAGTAGGAGAGTGTCACAGCTACGGGAGTGATTGCGGAGAGTGAGTGCGGGAGCGATTGCGTACTTGTCCCGTTCGTTTTTCTGTCTGCATCCCATTATCACACGTCTTCTTGCTTTCTTTCTTTCTTTTTCATTTGATCTGTTTCTTGACTACCGGAAGAAGTTGATGTCACGCGTTTTTTTTGGTATCATAAGACAGGGAAATGTTGCTCGAGTCTCGTTGGAAACAGTTTCAGTGTTGCAGTTTTGTGGTGACTGGCAGTAGTGACACGTTGTGAGGAATATTGTGATGTCTATTTCTGTGATCGGGAGAGCGGGGTGTGTATATTGGAATACTAGAACAGCATTTCTTGGCGGCAGTAGCAGGAACATAGAGACAGAATTGTGTGTCATCAAGTGACATTGGTGCTCGTGAGACAATAACTACTTACGTTCGTTACATTATTTAATATTCAATACCTTCAGAATGAATTCAGCATGCATTTTTTCATCTTTAAATTTAATACTAATAATACACCACTACGATGAAAAATTCGTGCTAGGAGCAGAAGCAGGGAAAACGGTAATCATCATGTAAATTGTTTTATGATATGTATGTCCAGTCATTTCGTCACGTTTGGAGCTCAAATTTCCTGGAGCCTTCAGCATCCCTTTCTTTTGTGGATAGTGTTCTGGACCCTCTTTTTGGAGTCTGAAAGCTTTCTGAAGCCTTTACTGTGGGAATGGTGCTGTTTCTTTCGCTGGTAGAAATAGCAATTGTTGATGACAGGGGGTCTAGGGTTGTTCCTAAACTCTAAACCCCAATGTGTTCAAAACTTCTCCTATCACAGCTCTGTTGCCATATATGTTAATATAATAAATCTCTTCACTGCTTGATGGCTGGACAGAAACTAGGAATCAACGAGGAGAGCTTTGTGGTGGATCTCAAGAACTTGAAGGTGTACAAAAGGTGCAAGACTTCCTTTCAAATGAATTCTATACAACAACCAGACTGTAAATCTACATGCCCCCCTTGTGGTGCTTTATTTAACACTCTGAGGCTTGGTGAAATGCTTGCCACATGCATTGCACTTACCACAGATGATCCTTCCTGTGTTTGATCATTGCAATGAATGATCTGAATATAGTTGATGGTTTGCACCTGTTTCTGATCATGTCTGGTGTGGTGATGATGATATTTTGATCAACCTTTGCAATACATTAGATGTGTATGTGAGGTGTTAGGTTTTTTCCAAAATGGAATTGACAGTTGTCGGAAATAGTGAGGGAAAGCCAGATGCAACATTTTCATTTGCTGATGATGATTTCATGGCTGTGTCATCCAGCTTGATGAACTTTTAAATGGCCTTTGTCAAGTATACAGCTCAGGGAACTTCTGTTTTCATTGCAATCTAATTGAGGTGCTTTTTTTGGGGGTGGGGGGGGGGGAACATATATTAGTCTTTATTGGATTTTGTCATGTACAGTTGTAAAAGAATTATTATTCTGAATGAAATTATATCTTTGTGCAGAACTCAACAAGAGCTTAATACAATGAACATGTTGATAAACCACAGTCTTCTTTTGTACTGAAGGCCAAGAAAACTGATAAGAGAATTCTGTATTTATCTGCAGGAAAGCAGGAAACCTCATTTACCAAATTCATTAACTATGGGATCCGAGGACACCTCAAGCCAAGAGCAGCAACGTGAAGCTAAACGAAAGCGACAAAGAAGAAAATTATGTTTTTGTGCACGTTGCAAAGGTTTACATTTTCGAAGAAAATACATCAGACGCATCCACATGATAAAATGGGGACCTTCAATTGCATCTGATGTAAGTTATAGTTGAATATTTGCTTTAAATGAATTGATTGGTTATTGGATTGTACATGGAATGGTGAGATATTGGTGTTTTACCATGCCATGGGTCGTTGCAGGATTCCTCACAGGATGCACCTACAATCCTTGGCACTCCAACATCGGTTAGCGAGGATGTTCTACCAACAAGTTCCACATGTGGGGAGCCTTGATATAGACAAGATCTTCAAGGAGCTAGCACACCCCAAAAGGTAAAAGTACAAGTTCCGCTAACAAGTTCAAGGTTTGAAAATGGATGTTGCAAACTGAGGTCAAGGGTTACAATTCAATCAGAGAAGTTAATAGAACATGAATAATCAGAGTTTGAAGATTTGTGGTTGTTTGTTCGGATTGAGGTCTGCAAATTACAGAACAGGCTTGAGACCCATCAAATTGGATGCAACCTATTGGGTGTGTTCGGAGTGGCCATTGATTTGAGGGCATGTGGCTGCTGGAGGAACAGTGAGTGTGCATCATAAGTGTTGAGTTGGGATATGTGCCTTGTAATGTCATTGAGTGTAAACGGTGTAATGTGAGCAGAGTGTATGTCTACACCCAACTCTGACATGAATCTTACAAGAGAAGTCAGTAAGATGATTTAAGCACTTAGGCTGATTGTGTGGATGTCTCCCAACATCCATTAGGCAGATTTAGCAGTTGACATTGAAAATCAGGTCATTTTAGATCAGATCTCCATATTTGGGAATTAGGGAAACTTCCCTGTCAGAATGTCTGCACTGGTTGGGATGCAACTGCATATGTGTGCTGTTGAGTAGATAATTTTGCAGTGAAACCTGGTCCTTCTCATGTGCATTGTGTGTAGCATTAGTATTCTCCTCCATGTTGGAAAGCTCTAGGTCTTAGTCACTCAAATTTGTGAAATTTTGCATCTTCCATTCAGTCCATCCGGCCAAGGAGCTTGTGTCCATAGTGTGGTTGCTTGCTCACAGCTGCCCACACATTAAATTAGCAGAGTTACCTGCATCATCCCTGTCCATTGATCAATTGTCAGATTGGTCAAAGGGAGCCCGGGAGGCCAGAATCCTCCTGGTATTGAAGCTGGGAAGATATGTGTGGTTGCAAGTTGGAACACACAAGCCCTCAGTCATGCTCCTGTAAATAATGGGGGAAGAACTTTGTTCCTCTTGCAGTGGGCCTTATTCGTCTGATGAGTTACATGGGCACAATTCTTAGTGGGTGTGTGCCAGAGAGTGTCAGACTTGCTTGATTCAATTGCTTATACACCCCTTGGGTTGTCTCTATTTTTTGAGAAATGAGTGATGTGCTGTCTGACTAGGTATTGGGTGCCTGTCCTGTTAAGTAGGTGGAGATGGAGCATCTGAAGCAGCTCAATGTACATTGTCTGCCTGTTGGACAGACACCATGATGGGTGCTTTATCATTGAGAATCCAACACTCTACTTGTAATGTGGTCAGACTGATCCAGGCCCAACAGATACGCAGCATCAGACATCTGCTGTGTTGATCATTTTGTATCTTAGTTGTCATATAGAATATGCTTGATTTTGTCTTAGAAATATGCATGTATACCATCATCACTAGCATGAACGACCTCTTGTCGGTGCAAGTTTCATTGTCTACCTGGATGGACTCAAATGTGGAATTCTTCCTCTTCCTCATAGAATGAATTGCAACTATATAGATTGTAATTTCCTATGGTGCAACAAGCATGTATATACAAAAATTTGAACCGTTGAACTTGTGGCACTATATCACAAAGAAATTGATTACTAGGAGAAGCCTGAATTTCAATACATTGATCCTGAGCCTTCAATTTTGATGATGTGCACATCATCTCATGTGGAGGATTTTCACAATCTCAGTCCTGCAGAAGATCATCTAAGTTCCTGGAGTTGTTCTCTCTCAACCCATTTGCAATTTAGATTCTTGAGCTTCAGTTCATGGATCCTGGGTTTAAGGACCATCAACAAGCTGCCAATATATACCAAGCCACAGACTTGTAAAAGAATATCCATACAAACACAAAACTTTACAAGCATTTATTCAGTGCTAGTTTATGCTACAATGTTTTTCTCAAGGAAGTGTCATCAATGACTATGTTCAAGCTGGGTGTGTGAGAATATGATGCAGTGCTAAATATTATGGACAAATACCTACAAGAAATGGTTCAAGGATTTTCTTTCTAGAACTGAATGGCAGTCTGCTGATCTTGTGCAGATAATGGTTATTCCTTTGAAAGGGGTTATAAACTCAGAAAAATTGGTCCCCATGTAAAATCCTTCACTTGTCAGTTATGCTATGCCTCAGGGAAGTTGGGAAAGAATGAGATGGATTTTTGGGAACACAAATTGATGTTGGAAGGTGATTCTTGACCTGAAGCAACATCATTGTTATTGTGTTGTAGTCTCTGCAGAATTAGCTAAACAGAATAGGATGATGGTAACAATTGATTTTGTACCAATATATGCAACTTCAGCTAATGTATCGGACCATTGATGACATATGTACATTGATTGTTCAACTATGAAGCTGCCAACCAAATGCGGACATTGCACAATCCGTGCTTGACAATACTAAAAATGACCAAAATCGCATCTGAATGCAAACATAAATGCATAGTAATATTTCTTCAAAAACTAGAAATTCACAGCCAAGCACATCTCATGCAAACATCTTTTCACAAACTTGGGACAATTTTGTTATCGTTTATGTATCTTGTTTCACAACTTCTGTGTTGCTTATCATGAACTTTCATTTCCAGTGAAGGCAGATAGATGTTCCTTGGTCTAAGGTTGATCATGAGCTGAACCACCTTTAATCCAACATAAACATCTACTGTCAAGATTCATTAGAAAATAGTTGTGAACTTTTGAACCAGCTCTACAAGTTGGCTATGGCAATAATTTGACAAATGGGTAGAACTAAATTGTTCAATTATCAAACTTCTTCAAAAGAAAATTATGAATTCCAAGGACCTGATCATGTTGAAGTCTCAGTTCAAAACTCCCACTTTCAGGGTTCAAGAATGTTCAAGATTTGCACTTTCAGGGAAGAATGGGCACAATGATAGTGTCTTTGCATCCCGGGTTGGCTTTAGCATGATATCTAGCCTCCCCTGTGACTGACATGCACTATAGCCACAGCACATTTATGAACAAGGGAGGTTGTGAGCTTCACTGTGTGAAATTGGTTGGGACCCAATGCCTTGGAAAGAGCATGCCAAACAATGGGGTGAGGATTTTGAAAGAATATGGTTAGAATGTGCATGGGCTTGACATGAGCATTCACGACCATGAGAAGTCTGTTGCCAAGTTCATATCCATCCTTATGACCCTAGGGATTCACATAGAAGGCATGATCATGCTAGAACAGAAAGGATAGAAATGCTGTGAGCAAATTCCTTCCAGACATAATATAACCATTTACAAAAAGGATAAGATCTGCTTTATTTATTGAGCATAGGATAAGTCACTGAACACAGTTTAAACAAAAGGTTTTCCTCTTATACATCAAGAGCACTTTCAAGACTAGAAAAATAGCAGAACTGAGACATTCTCCTCTTTCCACATGATATGAATGAGGTCAAACCACTCAGGGGACCAACATCATCTAGTTATTTGATTGACGCAAAATCTGCAATATGGATAGGAAGAGGTTTAGGATGTCAAGATAAAGAACCACTGATGCCCAAATGAACTGGTCATACGTGTAACGCTTAATGAGATTGTCGGTGTCATACACAATATAGGCACTGAAGAGAAGTGCTGTTAGTCCCCCATATATGGTTTGTGAGATGGGTCCAAGAGGAAAGAAAGCCTGCTCCATACCACACAATTATAAGTGAAAAAATTATCCTACCAATCCAATATCATCCCATGGAGGGGATTTTGCAAGCTCCATGTTGTCCAGTTAAATAAGTAGTTATAAATAAGTAGTTCCCCATATGTTGCTCACATCTTAAGGAGATCTATTCAACCAGATTTCAAAGCACTCAGGCACTAGAAGCTCAACTTACTCTGGATCCCAGAACAGATTTGTGTTTCCCTTCAGGAAGATTACATACCCCTTAAACCTTGACTGTGAGACATGAATCAAGGATCTCTCAAATTGAAAGCTATTCTCAAGTTTATAGTGGCAACTGGGAGCAGTTAATAGTACCTGAACAAAACCGAACATCACAACGATGACGAGGCTTGTGAACAGAATGGGGCCCAAGAAACTGAAATCATGACCTCTCTTAGCTGCCCAATAAGTATAGGCCGTCAGAGACACCACAACAATTGCTGTCAACAGCAATGCTTCTAGCACGATTGCCGCTGGATCCAAGCATATACACCCACAATTTATGTGTCAGTAAAATAGTAGCTAAAAAATCATGGTATTACTGACTGCCTAATAGCTCCAAACATGCTTGCAGATATCCACTATTCAGGCCTGGATAGAGAAGTACTGACCTCTCCATACTTTCGCTTTTCAGTCAACCTCTAAATAGAACAGATTTGAGATTCAGTAGCTAGAACATCTCCAGTAGATAGGAAGTACGAGTAGAAGTTATGTTGCCAAGCTCATTATCTGTTTGATAGAACACTAACTGCAGGAATTCATAAAGCAAATCAAACACTGCACAATTTCCAAAATGAACTTACGAGGAGCAAGTGAGCAGGAGATGCCAACAGACAGACTGATTGATACTGTGAACAGACCCAACAAAATCAGATTCAAAGGATGGCTTTGCTGGTATGCATAGAGCGGGCACATCACTGCACAAACACACACATACCCACACCTCTATATTAGAAAACAGAACTCCAATTTAAAGGACTTAGCTAATATACCTCATCAGTTAAGAGAAGTCCCCCAAGTGTGTGCCAGTCTTGCTGCATCTCTTCTATCACCTTGAGATGCCTCCCAAAAAACCTATAGTAAGCTGAATGAGAACAATTTGGAAGTTGGTGATGAAGATTGCAATGGTAAGGTCACTTACAGACAAGAGGCAAGAATGCAAGGACAAGGACAGATGCTGGATTAGCTTGGAAAAATTGGTTGACAGATGCTGAAAGCACCACAAGTCCTGCCACAACTGTTGTCAACACAAATTGGACACTTAAGATCCCATACACTTTCCGAATGAATCCCCATCTTAGCTTGTTCTCATCCGCTGCTATCCCAGGATACAATGCTGTTGACTGTCCAAACCCTTTCTCAATGTCATCGAAATCAATGTGGAAGTCTCCAACACCCATATCTGCAACCTTTTTTGCAAAGAAGTCTGAAATTTAAGGTCCTTCACTGAAATCACTAGAAACAGGGCAACTTTCCAAAAATCTGCAAAAGCAAAATGCCAACAACTTAAGGTCAAAAACTGTAAAAAAAAGTCCCTTGATATCTATGAGGGTGAAAACAAAAAAAAAATGTCAGCTGGTGAAATGAGACTTTCCCCCAAGTGGGGCATCTTCATGAATCAACCCTTTAGTCTCTCCATAACAAAACCATAATGCAAACACAAGGGAGAACTCCTCAGTCCTTCTCTCCAATCTTTAAGGTAAGGACTTTCCTAAAGACACCAGTTACAATTCAGAATGAGAAAGGAATGAAATGGGAGAGAGAGAGAGAGAGAGAGAGAGAGAGAGAGAGATTCAAAGAATAAACATTTCTGAACCCTAATAATAGGGCATAGACATGGGTCAAATTATTTTCTGTACCAGATCTGGAGCTATGGCTAGGTGCAATTGATCAGCTACATGCTGAGAACGAGAGTCCTCAATGAAGCAAGCATTCTATTGAAGTTGAAAAGAGACAACCTCAAGCCCACAGATTAGGGTATGAATATCAGAAAAAAACCCTAAAAAAAACAGACATGACAATCCACAAAAACGTTAAAGAGATGAAGAAACCACACTGAAAACAAGCTTCCCAATAAGGATTACAACAATACTCTACCAAAAAAAAGGAAAAACAGAACCCACCAGAAACAGAAAGCTCCTTGAACTGACAAACAGGAGTTCTAACAGACTCCGCACCTTGAGAAAATGTAGAAGAGGCTCCAATGGCTGAAGACGGGTTGTGCAGATGCAACACGACACCGCAGGAAATGGAAGCAATAATTCCAATCCGCCTGTAAACAAAACCCAATCCGCCAAAACAAACCGACAAAACGAAGAAGAAGAATATTTCTAGAAAGACCACAAGAGTGCAAAGTGCTTTGCGTACATACGCCACAAAAATGATACGTATTTCGTACATAAAACATACATAACCAAAGAAATTGTGTCAAATATGTAAATTTATGTATTTGAGGTTTTTTTTTTTTTTTTTTTTTTTGGCGATTTTTTTAATTTTTATTTAATTATAAAAAAAAAAAAAAAGTTTTTTTTTTTTAGTTTT
>Ga0116229_10005898_pt1 | contig 19824 bp, 15 predicted proteins | sample S1TSphgellanicum_3_FD_87313 | JGI IMG/M metagenome (GOLD analysis project Ga0116229, IMG submission 87313) | Host-associated microbial communities from peat moss isolated from Minnesota, USA - S1T2_Fc - Sphagnum magellanicum MG | ecosystem: Host-associated > Plants > Peat moss > Unclassified... | reverse complement strand
TTTTTTTAGTGGCCAGTGGCCAAATTTTGAGAAAACTCTTTCTATTCTTTTTTTAAAAGTGCCAGATTCTAAGTTGCAACAAGTAGCCAAAAATATAGAAGATTCTAGATTTTTTTTCTACTTTCCTATTTTTTTAATTTCCAAATCTGGCTAAATCATCTTATGGATGATCACCATGTTGGCTTCATCACACCCAAAAAAATAACCCCCCATGCTTGGGAACAAAACAAAGGATTTTGTGAAAAAAAGTGTACCAAAGTCACCAGATTTAGAGGAATTTTTTTATATAAAAAAATTCCATGAAACCGCCATATTTAGGCAATAGGCTCTAAAGCAGGTCACCAAGAATCAAGACAAAGCAGGTCTCTTAAAACTTTCTACTTTCCTCTCTGTCCTGTAGCCAAAATTTGGCTAATTCCTCTTATGGAAGATCGCCAGTATGGCTATATCACAAAGTTGGGGCTAAAAAAAACTGCCCGGCGTCTATCTAGCATTCTGGTTTTGCCAAAAACCAAAATTGGGCAGAATTTAAATTTTCTTGAAGCTAAAAAAAAAAACAACAATTCAGATCTGCTGCTGCTGCCCTGGAGGCAAAATTGATGGTAGAAAGAAGCAAAGTAAGTATAGTAAGGAGGCTCTCTAGAATGCGTGTGTACACAAAAATCACATGCTTCAGCACCTTAGGCGCTCATGATGATGCTTTTATTTGTACATGGTGGTAAAAGGAGTTGTTGTTGTGTATTTAATACCACAGTTACTTAAATTCATGTCCTTCTCTATAGAAGAACATCAATAAGTGTACCACAACCCCCATTTAATGACGCCAGCAGTTGGAGTATATGCTAAGGTTTTTTTTTCTTCTTCTTTTTCTATCTTCTTTTGGAAAACCCCAAAAAAATAAAATAAAATAAAATAAAATAAAATAAAATCAATTTTTTTCTGGCTAAGTAATTTTATTTTATTTTATAATATTTTATTTTGGTTATATACTCCCCCCCCCTCCCCCTCCCTACTATGTACATATTCTAATGTATTTGGATTTTTGGAGTTTGATGCCCTTCATGGACCCTTCTCTTATTACATCCCTCCTTGCAAGTTGTAACCCCCTTTATAAATGCCTGATATTTTTTTTTTAAATGGTTTTGTTTGAATCTCTAAATTGAAGATTTTTATCAAGAAATTCAAGGTAGCCCATTTTTTGTAAATTATTCTTTTCAATTTTTTTTTAATTCAAAAATCTTCTTCTTTTTGGGTGTGTGAGCTTTTTAATTCATGAGTTAGTTACCCTTGGTTTCTTTCCCAAAGGTTAACAAAGGAAGCAATGAGGTGAAGGATATATATAGCCTCAGCCAGCCGGGTGTTACAATTGTATTTGGGAGGGGGCAGGTGGGTAGCATTTATTATGACTTATCCATGCCCTATTGGATGGATTTTCAGTCTAATGTGCTGATGAGCAGTGTTTTCTTCTTTTTTTCAACTTTTGAAAGTTGCTTGAGTGGCTCCACTTAGCTAGGCAAAATGTGCAATATGAATCTTTGTTAAATTTTATGGTCGAAAAATGTGGCTAATAAAATTTTACATGGTCATGAGATTGACTATCATGGCTATTATAAGAGCATTTTTTTTGGCTATTCAAACAAATTTTTAAAAACCTATTTTGGCTGTTGGCTTAATTTTAGAGCAAAACATTCGACAATTCAAACACATGCAAATTGTGAGGATTGGCCATGAATGTATCGAAGAACTTGAAAAAACTAAACAATGTGCAATACTAAAAGATAGATAAAATTAGAAATCAACTGGCCAATGCACATTCAATATTAAATTTCCAACTTCCAAACACTCATCCGGGAGTTGAACCCCAATCTCAAAAGAGACTTTGCCAATGTACAATAGCAATGTGCCTAAACCCATAATGCACCCCAACTCAACCCCCAAAAGAAGTCCAACTTCAAACAACAATCCACAAAACATCCCCAAGAATTGAAAACCTGAAGCTACCCCGCTCCACTTGGCTAGATTCCATATGTACCAAACACACATGCATGCCACTTAGACCTTTTAAGACATCAATCAAAATTGTTTTAGAATGACTAACTAACTTCTAAAAGCTTGTGCAATGTATGATTCGACAAAAAAGATGACACAATTTTATATCCATAATCCAGCTCAATTCACTAGAAGTTGGTCCAGAAAGAAAATCGGCCCATCAAAATGGGTGTGGCATAGAAAAAATTAGTTTCCTCAAAAAATAAGCCATTTGCCTTTAAGCATAAAGACAATATCATGATTTTGTGTTCTTTCACCGTGTCATGGCCTTTTCATAATGGAAATTCTCAATACTATAAAATTGTTGTGTATAAAAACAAGTGCATAGATCCAAGTGGCAAATCAAGTGGTTTCTCAATTTATTTTTTTATGAATGCTAGTGCTGAGAAACAATGTTCATCTTTCACAGATCTAAGGACTTGAACACATGCAATCTTAACAAGCTTTAAGAATTTTGAAAACTTGCATTTGAAGATGGAAGAAGAATTGATCTTGGTCCATAATCGAACGACAAGATTCGCAAGAAAATCCTCTTTCATGACAACTTCACTATTTGCAACCATTGTCATCTTTAAAAAAGAGCAACGCACATTCAAAGCATGGCCATCTAGGAAAGCTTTCACAATAACCCCCTATTTTCCCACCTTGCGAAACATGGAGTAAGGAGCCTTAATGACAGTCAAGTGCTAATGGAAAACATCTTCAACATCATTCGGCTGATCAACCCAAAAATTAAGGTAGATCACACTTAATGCCAACATAAGATCATGGTTTGGGAATCTCCCATCCAATTCATGGACCAAAAACTTGGTAGCACCTTCACAAGATTTCTTCACATGAACTAAAACCGTGGGAAAATTTGGCCTCAAAATAAGTTTGACATCATCCCCTCTCACAAAACCGCTATTACTTAGAACTAAAAAATTCAATAATAAGGTAGTCAGCTTCCTCACCATTTAGGTATGCACACCAACTCATTGGCAATTTTTTGTTGGTGAATGTTTCAAAAGCTTTCAACTCATTAAATGTAAGGTCATCAAATTTATTGTAAAGATCATTGTAAAACCAATAAAACTTTAATTAGCAAATCTTCATTACATCAATAAAATCACAAACAAATATGTTGCGAGACTATGCAAACTTGATCAAAGTATACACGCAATCCAAACGTGGCAAAATGGCATGCAAACCAAAAATTAACTCCAAGTCACAAAGAAGGCTCAATTTTTTAATGGTTGTGTTGTTCCTTAAAGCATCATCATGCATCTTTGCAATTAAAATTCCATCACATGTTTCACTAGATACAACATGCTAATCCATCTAGTTTTCATGTTTTTTTGTAGTTTTTTTCCTTTCTCTATAAGCACATCACACAAGCTCTAAAATTCAATGAATTTCTTAGGTGAATGAAATAAAAACTCACATAAAACATGCAAGAGGGCTTCCAATTGCACAACAAACTCAACTTTGATAAAACCAACACAACCAGATTGATTCAATGAACAAAACAATGTATTCTCATAAAAAATGGAACCACATTCTTTTTCATTTGTGTAAAGATGCCAACCCCAAACACCGTGAAACACATTATTGCCATCACAACCCATTGAAATGAACTTGGTTTCCAATTGTTCAACATTCAAACCCCCAAATGCGACCATGGTAGTGAGCATCGAATGAAAAATGTTTTTAGTTGTCCCTTACACACCCACCTTTTCCAAAAAAACAAAAAATGGAATTTGTTTCCAACCTTGAACAACATATAAATGCAAAGAAATCCAAGATGTATTATCTATTGCAATAACTTTGTCAGCATTGACAAATATAAAATTTATAACAACAACATTTTGAATGGATTCCTTTAATAATTCATTCATGGATTTAACTTTACCCCAACTTGGAAAATCAATCCAATGTTTTTTACAAGTGTGCTTGACTTTAAGCATAATGAAAGGATTTTTCAAACCCGCACAATTTGTCATAGATTGACCTCTAGATAGTAAATGGTAAACTAAAACAAACCAAATAATTATTCCTTTCTTTTCTTGTAGAATTTTAAAGGTAATTAGATCAAGAATAGAATGACATTTAGAACTAATGTAGAGTCATTCATTTTGTGCATATTGGCACTTACCATAGAAATATAAAACACTTACCTCCACCCCTAGACTAACAATTTTGGCTTTGTAATGACCTACATGTTTCAACAGGTTATCGAGTTTCAAAATTTAAATAAAATCCTTGCCTTTTATCTTTGAACAAATAACACAACATACCTAATGAACATTACCTTTGCAATTTACCACAAACTCTACCCAAAGAAAACATGTGACCCATTTATCTTGAAAGTGTTGCACACCTTCATGATCTTGTTTTTTTTTTCATTACTGGGCTCAAACTTAAGGGTTCTTCTACAAGTTATGAAACACTTGACCCAAGATGAACCTAAGCTTCAACAAGGAAGATGGGTTTAAATTTTAAATTGGTTGGGACTAACCACAAAAGAAACATTGTCATTCACGGAATGCATAAAATTAATTTCACAAAAAGTGTACAAATTGTTCCAAAATGTTTGTCATTCATAGATCATTCACTCACATATCACTCGTCACTCACAAATTACTCCTCATTTCAATCATTCCTTACACTCAGTCACATATCACTCTTTATTGTCATTCACAGATCATTCATTGTTGTCATTCATAAATCATTCCTCATTTTCACTCACATATCACTCCTTACTCACATTCACAAACCACTCACAAAGATCGTTCAATAATATCACAATTATTCATGCTTGTTTGATGTTCATAGTCACTCACAATCACTCATGTTCATAGACGTTCACAATCATTCATAGATGCTCACAATCGCTCATAATCACTTATGCTTGTTCAATGCTCACATTTGCTCACAGTCATTCATGCTCGCTCAACACTCATAGTCACACACAAAATCAAATCATTCACACTTCCTCACAATTGTTCGCAAATTTCCCAAATCATTGATGTTCCCTTGGTTCACAAACTTCCCATATCATGCATGCTCACAATGTAGACGCAAACACTCATGCTCACAATGCATATGCAAACACAAAACATTTATGTTCAAATGCAAATGCAAACGCAAACATTCATTCTCATACATAAATGCATACACATCCATTCATGCTCACAATGTGGATGCAAAAATTCATGATGCAAACATTCATGTTAATGCTCACAACATAAACGCAGACATTCATGATGCAGACATTCATGCTCATGTTCACAACACGGACATAAATGTTCATGGTCACAATGCAAATGTAAACATTCATGTTCATAATCCTTCATTCAAAGCTCATAGTCTCTCACTCAACATTCATTATTGTTCACGTTCCCTCCTATTGCTCGTGAAGACACAACCTCACAATCACTCACAATTCATGATCACACATACATTCCCTTTTAATCATTACAAATCGCTCATTCACAAAAACTAGAACTTCACATATTAATCACATTCTTCACAAGACCTGTGACTCACATAAACGCACAAAAACTCGAAAATTGGAAGAAATAAAATTAACATACCTTGAAACTTCAAAGTTTAAAGACTTCGCACATGGCTACTTGAACTCACTACTGATTGCTTCCAAGTTCTGATTAACAACCATCAACAACCACATTTCGTGAATGATGAATAATTTGTGATTGATGAACAATCTTGTGGATTTGCCTCCCATACATGGACGGTTGTGGCTTCATTACTCAACATCAATATCATTTCCAAAAGCTTTGAAGTTCAACAATGAGTACATTATACAACTTTATTGTTGAAGCTTCACTAAATCAACAACTTCTATAGATTTTAGATCCATACAAACACCCTTGGCTACAAATGTTGAAATTGTTTTATATGCAATAGCTACACAAAAAAATAGAGGTTGAAAATGTGTTACTATAGCATTTAAAAGGAACTAGAAAAGCAAAAACTTCTTCTAAGTTGTGAGAAAGAGCGGCGATGGTGATAATGATGGGTTGGGTGGTGCCATTATGTCACTATTCAAAACCCTAGTGTTTGGCGAATTTTTAAAAAATATTAATCATTTTTCAAGCCTACAAGTCACATGTTCAAATCTTGGGTAACTTTTTGGCAATTTTTAGCCACAAAAAAAAAATGTTGCTAATGAGGACATTTGAAAACATTCACAACATAACTTATTTTACTATGAGTTGACCTCCAAAAGATGTCAAGGGTTTTGGTTGGGGGTTAGATTCTTTAAACAAGTGCAAAAACAAATGGATCCTTTCCAAACAAGAAATGGGTGTTTTGTTGGACAACTTTTCACCAACAAATAACATACTATTAGGTTTAATTTAATTTTTGAAAACACAAACTATTTGATAATGGTTGGTAAGAAGTCTATTTGAAATTAGCCCTTGAACATACTATTATTATTACCCCCTTTTCATAAGCCTTTTTAAAGTACATATTTGGGGAATGTCTTGACATTCCACCTTAATAAACCCTTACCCTACACAAATTCTACTCCACTTTTCCTCTAGGGATCAACATGCACCAACACTTACACTTATACCTACACCTTCTTGAGTGAGGCCTCTATGAGGCTATGTTTACCTTGTGAAATTATTAAATTTGGATTCAAAGACCTTGATTGAATCTAACCAAGGTGAATTGCTACCCACATTAGTATTTTCAAGTTTTTGAATGAAGTCTTTTAGTCACCATATTAAACCCCAAAAATGTTAGATTTGGATTCTTAAATTGTGATTTAATTTGAACATTGGATATTTATAATAGTTGGAAAAAATTTAAATAAAATTTAAGGGTTACCATGGTACCAATGTTGGTGCCAACTCACCCAAGGTAATTGGGTCTAAGGTCAAGGTATTTTTAATGTTTTGAAGCAACCCCCCAAAATTTAGGGTTTTTTTTGTCTTTTCGAAGATTTTTTTTAAAAACTAGGTTTTTTGTACAATTGTTAAGTATATAACATTGTTGTGAATACTCATATTGAAAAACATATTAATCATGCATGCCCCAAGGCAATATTAATGTTGGCCAAATATACATATATATACCCCAAGCCAATTACTTCCTATTTTGAAATTTTCATTTACACACAAGGTATCAAAAACTTGGTACTAACATACTATTAATTTGCCAAAAAAAATTATCAAAAAAACTATTAACAAGTTATTTAGTTTTAGAGGAAAAACCCATCTGGTATGCATAAGGTCATTTTTAAAATATCTTGTTAAGAACCATCAATTTTATAGTTTAGGTCAATTATTAACTAAAAAAAAGTATTTTCTTTGTTAAAATTTTCATGCGCACATCTACAATTACACAATGTTCATTGATTAGGATAAATAAATAAAATTTCAATATTTTAATAAAATTGCCTCCTCATTATCAAATTCAATTTTACTTTTTCATTTTCAAATGCAACTTTCCCTTCACTATTAATTAGAACTACCTAGTACCTATTTCTCAAGATTAAAAAATTAATGAAAGGTGGGTTGGATGAAACTCCCACAATTTATTGTTGTTTTTTAGTCTTTTATTAAAATATCACCTTAATGATATGCTAATTTCACTTTCAAACTCAACTTGATCCTTAATTCCCTACAACTCTTTTTTTCTTAACTTTTTTTTTCTCAACATAATTTGAATTAACAATTATAATATGATAACCAATGACCCAAGTCCTTTTCTTGTTTCTAATTACTCATGCAATATTTCACTAAACATAAAATTAAAACTTTCATATTTTAATCCAACTCAATCCTTGCTTCCATGTAACTTTTTCTTTCCAAACTTCATTTTTTTAATAAACATGCCTTCAATTTGACAATCTAAATATGAATATTTTTGCCTCCCATTTATAGATCATCAAGACTTAAATGAAACATGGGATCCTCATTACATCATCATCTTTTAATGATCACATCCTACCTTTAATTTTGGTTGGTACATGCTTGTTATAGAAGGTCTATATCCTACTACAACAAGCTACCATCTCCATGTACCTTTAAGCTTGGATTAAACTAAGATTAAAAAATTCATCAATGGGCCAAAATGTGGCCCTTCCTTCAAAATCTCCAATGCATATATGTGCAAATATTGTAATAAAATCTAATGTTTTCATTAGATGTAAAGTACTAGCCACCGAGCTTAACTTGTCTTCTTACTTTGATACATTGTAACCCTAAAAATCCCTAAAAATGGATGTAACAAAAATTCACCCCTTTATTTAAAATCTTGGACTTCAATTTCTTTTTTTCATTATAATAAGTATGATAACTAGATTCTTTAGGTCCTATTTGGAAGGCCTAAGACATGAAATGCATATAATGACATCGCAATTAAAAAAATTGTTGAAGAAAAGACCAAAATTGTTTGAAGGGGTAAAATGTAAAATCTCATTTGTTAATGTTACATATTTTCATCCAATGTTTTTTATTCTTGAATATTCTTGTAGAAATTGTTTCAACAAGGTGCAAATTCTTTAAGGTGTACCAAAATCTTGTATGAATGGCACCTTTTTCTATCTTTTTTACCTAGTCTTTTTTTACCATGTAAACACACATTTATGAATGATTATGATGAAATCTATAATGTAATAGCCTAAAATATAGTCCTTCTAAAAATTTTGACAACTTTTTATTCATTATTTTTTATGAGGATCAAAATATAAAGTAAAAAAGGATTGTAGTAGGCCCTTTTCATCATGTGTGGTACACTTTAAAGGATTTTTGCTCAATAATCATTTTTTTGGGAACAATACATATGTATTATATAGACTTGAAATTTAAATTATTAATAACAGTAACAAAACCTACTTGAAACGACATAAAAGTTGTTTCAAAAGCCTCCAAAAACCATGTTGATAACATGCTTGAAATAAAATTATGGTACATCATTATTGATAGCATTATCAAATAATGACACCCCAACTTACAATCTAAATCCATATGTTATGTTAATGATTTTGCGTCTAGGAACACAAGGAATGAAGTCAACAAAGTCTAACTATATGATAGATAAAAAGGAAAAAATAACATGTGCAAGAGTTACCTTGGGCGTTGATTTTCCACACAATTTTATTTTGCTTCCTTCATCATTTATAAATTCATTATGTGTAATTAGAAGTTTGCCACTTGGATGGAATCAAAGTTCATCTATGCATACTTACAAAACAACTCAACAAAATGAACAATTAGCATGTAAATTGTGTCCCTTCATACATTTTTAATTGAGAAGTCAACAAAGTTTGATGGTGTGCATAATTTTAAAAATATAACATCCAAAGTTATGCCTACTTGACATCACAAACCAATGTCAAGGAGCTCAAGCAACGGAAGAATATGGATGTAAATACAAAAAGTTTGACCAATGAGTTTCAAATCCAAATGTGTTCAAAGGAAAAAAGGTTTTATTTTTTTATCATGATCTCCTAATTGGAGAAGAAAAATGGTAAAAGTTGGGTGAACTTTTGGAAAAGCATTTCATGGTGGTTCAATAGCCCTCGATAGTTAATTTGGACATTCTTCAATTGCATAATGGTTTACACCATAAGATTTTTTACAACAATGGGTGAAGGAGAGAGGAAAACTTGACCCTAAACATAACAAAAACCATAATAGATTTTGGAAAATGGGTACCCTGCAAACTTCCAAAACACCATAATCATCACCTCCACCTAAGTGTTATAATTCTTCGTAACCTTATAATATATAATCATTATATCTGGGGTTAGGAAAAACATGGCCATTCACTTTATATATTACACACCACTTTGTCAAAACACAAATCAAGCCTAGGGGACTTAGAATTTTCCAATAAAGAAAAAATGATAATTTTTTTAAAAAAGAAATTTAAACACAACAACTACTCCTATCTATTTTTGTAACTCTACAAATATGTATGCATGATGCATACACTTTCTTCATTGCCTACACCCAACCAAAATTCAAAAATATGAAAAAACAATTATTTCAAGTGGTTTTTGTATGCATCAAATCAGAAAATGTTAATTGTTGAAAATTAAATGTTGATTGTTAGATTTTAGAATTTAGAACCAAGATGAAAAATAAATAAATCAAACAAAATGGGAAAAAGTCATTGAAATCTTGAAGTGAAGGTGGATCATTATTTACTACAAACAAACAACTCTATTGAACATTACATTAGCCATTAAAAACTAGCTTGTTTCCATTACTATTCACCACAAAATTATTCTTCCTTTAAAAGTCAAGCAAAATGTTCATTAAGATTCATATTCATTATTCCAATTTGTCAACATTGAAATATCCAATTATGTCCAAAACAACATCATTTTCATCAATGATACTTGTTTTTTTCATAAAAAAATCATCAATGGAATGGCCTTCTAATTGGTAATTAGCTTGTGCATCCACCAACCAATCATTCATATTTATGACAAGTTTGTCAAAATTGTCAACTCCCAACTAACAATGTCATAGGCTTGTCAACACTCCAAATATGTTGAAGATTATTTCAATCTTGATCTAGGACCTAGAAATCCTAAGAATTTGTCATGTCACAAAAGAGAAGTTTTGAAATCTTATTCCATAGGATTACCACCAAATGAAAGGCAATACACAATCCTTAGGTATCACATGTTGATCACAAAATTTTTAAAAATTATTCTTCATCAAGCCTTATAAACTAGCTTCACTTGAGATCATTGCCCCAAAGATAGAATCGTCGTCATCATGAATCACCTTTGGTTCAACAAAGATATCAATGGCCAAATTTTGGAATTGAAAATCATCATCATCAACCACCTTTGGTTCAACAACAATATCAATGACAAGATTTTGGAATTGAAAAACAACCACTAGTAGTTAACATCAAAGACATGCCATACTTTGCCACCATATGAGTGGCTTTGGTTCATCCTACAAATGTTTTAACTACATCAAGAAACCTAAAACATGAATTCAACATTAGTGCCAAAATGTTATGAACCTTGTTAGGATTGTAAGTGGATGAAGATGCCAAAAATGGAGTCAAGACTACTCATCTTTTTGACATCATATGCATGTGAAATGCTTACAATTTAAACTCAAAATATCCTCCCACAAAATTTGTGGAGCTAGTCTTATATTGTTAAATCTCACTACATTTTAGAACTTATTGAAATTGTGGCATTCAAGGGATTAGAAAATAACCAATAACCTCAAATTTGATTGCATACACATTGTTTCACAATGGGAAACATAATTTCCAAACTGCCCATGTGTGTGCATTTAACACATGACCTTGTAACTCTTGGGTTTTTTGCATCCCATAACAAAGATTGATGGCATCCCACTATTCCAGGGTTTTTTGAAAAAAAATTACCTTATTAGCAAATTTAGTTTTCACTGAGGTTTTTTGTTTTTGATGGTGATGCCCTTCATCAAGGCACACCCACTTCCATTCATTACATCCTTTGTTGGACTTTTTAATCCATGCAACAATTTTTTCCAATGTAGATTGTGTGGCCTTCAAATTAACCTTTTGAAAACCAACACAAACATTCACATCATTACAAGCATATTAGCATGATTTGTTGAAAACATTGTCAAAGTAAAACCCTTTCCAAGGAGCTATAAATCCAAAAAAAAATCATATGACCACAAAATTGAAAGCTCATGTGATGGTGGACAAATTACCACCTTCATCCTTCACATAGGCAATTTATTTATTTAACAAAATATGATAGTAAAAGAGGTCTTTGACCTATGTTGCCATTACAACTTTAGTTATATTAGTGGTTTCAAATAGTCCCATTATCACATGGCAAGGTACCCATTGTGAGTTGATAAAATTAATTAAAAGAAAAAATGTATCACGTCCAAATTTGGACATTTACAAATCAAAAAAAGTTGTATCACAAGATTCCAAAGCCAACATCACATATGGACTCATGGTTTTGGCCACCAATGAAAGGATGACATGTTGAACCATTTGCTTCTAGTTTAAAAACACAACTTGGGAATTTTGGCACATGATCAAATGCCTTAGCCACTAATTTTCTGCAATAAAAATAGGCATATAACCTTTGGGGAAAAAAAAATCTTCCATGAATTTCTTATGTTGTGCATCCTCCTTATAAGAATTAACATTCCCAAAAAGTTTTGTGATGGCCCCATAACCAACATCATTTTTTTACTTCTACTTTTCCCAACATTGTTAATCTACAACAATAACCAAATGTGAAACAATTGAATGCTTAGATAAGATACATTTATTCATAGAATTAGTCTAATGCTCTTGGTTATATGTGATCACATTTTTCTTTTTTTAGTGGTACATTGTTATAACTTATGTTTGGGAAATAAAATGGAAAATCACACAACACGTGGCTTGAACATTTATTATATGTGGCTTCCTACCATCATTGACCACCAAAAAATGTCAAGGCATAGACAACCCATGGTTGAAGGATCCATTCTTTTTTATTCAAATTCAAGGTGGTTTTTAGCAACTCCCATACAACCTCTTCTTCTAAGTCCAAGTTTCTTGGAGTTGTAATGTTTTCAAAAGTAGAATATGGTGCATTAAGGATTGAAGTTGAACCAACTATTGACCTTGAACCGTAGTTGGTTCCATGTCCAAATCATCAACATTGTCAAAATCATAACCAAGCTTAAGGTCATCAATTAAATTACACGTTTCAATCTTTGCATTTTGACATTGTGAAGAAAATGAATTTTTTTGAATTCAAACACACAACTGCACTCCAAAGCTAGAGTTGGATTATGGTTGTTGGGAGCTTCTTTTGGAATATACTTAACACATGCTAAAAAGTAAAATATGGTTATAGGTTCAACTTGCACATTCAAGGATTATGCAATAGACTTCAATGTAAAAAATAATAATTTCAAGATTCACTTGACACAAGAATTGAAAATAGAAATGGGACAAGGGACACAAATGCACATTAAAAAAACAATTTGGGTTTTGGGTTTTGGGAGCTAATTCTTGATTGCAAAAATAAACAAAACCTTATATGCATAAAAAAACCTTTGAAATGTGGTTGTAAATGAAACAAACATTTGACATTCAAGGAAATTATTATAGGGTTTTAATGTATAAAATAGTCATTAAAGACTATACATAATAATTGAAATAAAAATTTGAAAGGACACAAATGCATTTTTGAATGGTTGAGTATTGGGTATTCAGGGTTTTTTCAAGATGGCAAACACAAAATAAACATAAAACCCCTACATAACTTTAACAAACCCTAAAATTATAATTGTAAAATATTAAAAAAACTTGAAACATTCAAGGGTTTTGCAAGTGTAAAAATCTCAAAGGTGTAAAAATCATTCATTTTGAAATTCAACATTTAATTAACACAAGAATTCAGAGAAAAAATCAAAGGGACATAAACTAGGTTTTTTTTCTTGGGAATTTTTTGTGATTGTAATTATAAACAAAAATTTAAATTGTGATCTAGAAGGAAGATGTGCAAATGAAAGCTATGAAAAACAGAAAAGGTACACATACACTTTAAACAAAAAGGTTACTTGATTATTGGTTGTCGACAGAAAACAATTGAAAATGTATGAATTGTCCAAATCCCTACACAATTTTTTTGAGCTCCAACTTTAGATTTGTTTTTGCACACATTCAATTGACGCTTGTGATGGCATTCAAGGAGTGAAGATAACAACCATTGAAGAGCAAATGGCCTCAAAAAGAACTTTCAATTTGTTTTGACTCATTAATAAAAGGCCATTGTTGTTGAAAGCTAAGAAGGAATGTGCTTGCAAAAAAATGATGTCAGGTTTTAGGTATTGGGAACCTTATATGGATGAAAAGGGTAAAAATGAAAAATATAGATAAAAAGGATGAATGAATGAAAATTTGATGAATAACTAATCTCGACAAATTTTAATTGTCCTTATTAAAATGTAAATAGGTTATTATTTTTCACCAAAGTAATACCCTATCAATAGAGTATTTGTGGATATTATAATTTTTAATATCGGGGTTGGGTAGGTTTCTGCTTGAATACTAAAATTACTTAGATATGGTAAGTAAGTAATTTCATATGAGAATCGGATCAAGGTTGATAACCAAGTTAAAATTCAATATTTGGCCAACACCGATGCATACCCACCTTATGCCAACCTTGGACTCAATACAATAAACCCCCTTTGTAATCACACCTTTGGTGACCACTTTTTTTGTGACATGAACAAATTGTGATTTAAATGTGTATAGTCACATTCCATATAAACTATTACAAGGTTGTGACTATAAGAATTTTTGTTTTTACAAAACAACCCTTTTATATTAAAATAAAGGTGCCAATTGATTAAATTTCCTACATGGGTTATTCTAAGTTCTACTATGCATTATTAGACTTAAAGAAGGTTGTGATTTTTGCCTTTTGCAATGTGACAATTTACATTGAATTTGAGCTCTTTAACTATTAGCTTATGTATCTTGTCATTAGATTTTTTTAATTAATTTTTTTTTGTTTTCTTGACAAGTTCGCATATCTTTTGCTTGTTTTCATTAGAAAGTTTTTTTTGGGGTCCTTTCTTCAACTAGATTCATTGTTGTTAGTTTGCACAACTTGAACGCAAAACAACACTAACATTACCAAACTACAATTTACAAAACCCTAATATTTATCCTAAATTTTCCCGCATTATAGTCACATTTACAAAGAAAGCTTTGCAAATATTTTGTACTACTAACAAATGTGATAGTGATTCTAAAGAATGACGTTTCTACTAAGATGGATGGTTACCAAAGATTGTGCGACATAAACAAGAATGCCATTAAAATGGGGGTGATTGATTATAAAGGGGGTTTACTGTACCAGACTGGTATGAGAGTTTTTAAAAGAGTGCCTGAATACCAGTACCTGCCAGGTTATACATATAACCGCCATGATAACCTCCGGGTATATGTTCCCGACAACCTGCCTTTTTGACCAGTGCAGTTGCTGTTTTAACCAAGGCCTTTTTCCCTGGCAAGGAGGTTACAAATCATTGCTTTCTATTGTGTTTGTTAGGTAAAGATTGAAATGATGATACAAACCCTAAGTATGTTATGGGTATCACTTAATTTGGGTGATACCCATAACACATTTAAGGTTTCTTGGGGCATAGTGGAATAGGGAGTGCATTGGGTAATAACTTTTCAGGTTGATACTAACTTGTTACAAAACAAGAGCTTCTACTAAACCCTAAACCCTAGTACCCACTTATTAGTAAGTCACTTTTTTTTTTCTTATTTTTTGGTTGCTAATGTGGGAGGCTTATTATTATTATTATTATTATTGACTTTCTTTGTGAAGACTGAGGATCTAGGTCTAGTAGTACTAAAACTAGGTACCTACCTATCTAGATACTAGACAGATCCCTAATAATAAGTTAGGGTTTTAATAATTGGAACTTGGGTTATTGATGAAAAACCTGCCAAAACTTTAATGCCAATAAAAACACTACAATAATAATGATTGCAAAAGAAAAATAATTTACACCCTCTGGAAGTGGAAATATTTTTAAATTGGCAAAGGGTCCTTAATGCCACCAGTACAAAAGTACAATGTACTGCTACATTTTTGTTTTATTTTATTTATTTTTTTATTTTTTCCCCTTGCTTGTCCTTTGGCCTTTTAAGATGTAAGTGCAACCCAAAAAAATTAAATAATTGAATAAAATTATTCATAATTAATTATTAAAAAAAACCATGTACATAACCTCCTTAGCAGTTTATGAATATTTTCATGGCATGATTTTATATACCATGATGGCTATATAACTTTCTAGCATCCATAAGTGCTAACATAGTATGTTATGGGTATCACCCAAATTTTTTGGGGGAATTTTTTTCAATGGGCCAAGGGCAGACAGGATGAAAAAAAAGAAAAAAGTGCCAATACTTTTTTTCAGGCTTAGCATTAAGGACCCTTTTTTTTATTTAACAATTTTCCCTCTACAGCTGCAAAATAAAATAAAATAAAATAAATAAAAATAAATAAAAATATAGATATTATTAAAGAGGTCAGTGCAGGGTGTGTTTTTTTTTTCTTTCTTTCTTTCCATTCAATTTTGTGATGTAGCTGAAGTGGCAATCGTCCATAATATATCTGATTTAGCCAGATTTGGCTACATACTAGATATTAAATTAGAATTAGAAAAAAAAAGAATCCATAAAAGTAAAATCTTTGTTTTCCTTCAAAAAAAAATTTTTTTTGAATTTTTTTTTTCAAAATTCCAACTTAAAAAAAAATCAATATAATTAGTGTAGAAGCTGCCAAGGTACTATGGTATTATTATTATTCATAGTGCTTCTTCTTGTTGGACCAAACCCTAAACCTATGTGTGATGTGCCAATGTGTTTGCATATGAAAATTGAAATTAGGCCAAGTCTCAAATGTCCAAAAGGATGATGATGTTCTTCTTACATGGGAAATGCATAAATATGGGCTCTCCTAATAGTTCACTTGTTATGAGTTTGCAACTTTTAATGTTATTTTTGTTTGGAAAGTTTAATCAATCAACTCATTTTTTTCACAACAATGTCCCTTTTAAAAAAAAGAAAAGTTATAAGTTAATTGGGTGCTAAATAAATAAATAAATAAATACTTTTACATTGTTGGAGGTGTTTTTTTTTTTTGGGGGCACTCTAAACTTAGCTTTGTTAGCTTCACAAAAGGCACTCACTAAGTTTGCTTTACTCAATGCCATCATAATATTATATATACATGGGCCCAAAGCATAGTACATTTGTTGAAGAGACTTGGCCTTTCCAAAATGGGCTGGAATCTTACTACTACCTAACTTAGCTTCTTCAGATAGAAATCCAACCAAGTGTTGGATTTTTTATAAGTGCTTGGATTTCTAACAAAGGACAAAAGGAAGCCCTAGCATTAAAAGCTTCACAACACTGACTCAGGTGCCCCAACTACCCTCACCCCCCAGAAGTCCTTTTGGTAGGCAAGTTATAATTGTATGAATCATGGCTTCTTACAATGACAAAGTATATAGTATATACATATGGGACAATCAGGTGCTATTGGGAACATGTTGAGGACCCATTGGGAAGTTCAAGTGGAGGATCCAATGTTGGGAACATGTTGAGGACCCATTGGGAACTTCAAGTGGAGGATCTAATGTTGGGAACATGTTGAGGACCCATTGGGAACTTCAAGTGGAGGATATAGTGTTGGGAACATGTTGAGGACCCATTGGGAACTTCAAGTGGAGGATCTAATGTTGGGAACATGTTGAGGACCCATTGGGAACTTGTGGAGGATCCATGTTGGCAACATGTTGAAAACCCCATATTGGGAACATGTTGAGGACCCCATATTGGGAACATGTCGAGGACCCATTGGGAACTTGTGGAGGATCCATGTTGGCAACATGGTGAGAACCCCATATTGGGAACATGTTGAGGACCCCATATTGGGAACATGTTGAGGACCCCATGTTGGGAACATGTTGAGGACCCATTGGGAACTTGACAAGAACACAATGGAAACACATCGACAAGGCAAAAATGATCATGAACTTAAAACATAACTAGATCATGAGGGGTAAGGAGGGGGGGATGGTTCTCATGCCTAATCCTTTATAGTGTCATGGATCTTACACCTCTTGGTATAAGCATGATTTCCTCCTAAGTCTTATGAAGTAGGTGTGGAGATCTCCCTCCCCTATTCAAGGAGGGATATTCATGCACATATATAAGTGCCCTCCAAAATACACCTAGGAAATTTCTCCAAAGTGTTTTATGTTCTAAGGGGTAAAAGGCCCTTGGATGAGTGAGGGCAATACCATAGTAAAGAGCATGGAGAGACAATAGCCGCTCGTTGTTTGCAAAACCAATTTTGGCAATACCCTCCAATTGTAGAGGATTTTTGCATTGTATAGGCATGCCTCCATTTTACACCAATTTTTTCTCTAATTTTGTAATTTTTTTTTCTCGGAGTGCTTTATGGCATTACAACCACTTCCATATCATGAGAATCCATCCAATGGTTTTTTTCTTTTTGTCTTCTTTTGCGAAAGAAAACAACCCCAAAATGGATATCCACCGCGTTACCTTAGCACATACACCAACATCCACCAAGGCATATTTATGTATGGAAAAATGTACTAACCAAGCTTGCTATGGATGTGTGGACTATATCATATCTATACCCACTTCCTTTAATACTCTTGAAGGTATGTATCTCCATTGCATGTTTGGTGCTCCTCATCATCAGTTTTGCATGTGAGCGGCGAATAATTCATTTAGTCAAGTGTGATGGAAAATCATATGTAAAGAGGTAGGTAAGGCCTTAGGTTGAGGGCATCACTAGAAGTAGAAGAAACAAGGGCCTTGCTTGAGGTGGGAACCAAGTATGGGCCCACTTCTCGTAATGACCTTGACCAAGGCCTTCCTTTACGAGATGTAAACCCTAAACCCTAAACCCATGTCTAGGATAAAAATTAAAAATAAAATAAAATAAAATAAAATAGGATGCCCTAAAAGAATGATAGGTTGAAGTGCCAATGGAAATGGGGTGTCTAATTGTGGTGTTTATTGGTAGGGAGGTCAATTTATATAATTCTTGGAGCTTAGTTGCAAGTTTAAAAATATTTTCAATCATTTTTGTTATTATTATTATTATTATTATTATCTTTTAGTTTCATTTGTAATCTTGTTAATTTGTTTGCTTATTCCTTTATAAATGATATGCAATTTTTTTATAAAAAATGTCTTGCCCCAATTTACCGAAGGTAAAATAAATGATGATGTCACTAACACCTACCATTCCACCTAACACACCTTATAAACTTATATCATTGTACATATATTTCATGAGTTGCTTAGAAAATGTCTTGTACATCTTGGCAAACTTTTAAAATTATATACCGTAGTACCTTGGCCAATTCGACACTAATTATACTATTTCAGAATTTTTGAAATTTTCAAAAATTATTTCTTCCAAATAAAAAAGAAAATGTGAAGGATATTAGTGAATATTCTATTTGTTGAAATGAAAATTTCAAAATTAATTAATTATTTGACAAACATGTGTTGAAATGGGCAAGGTATTACGGTATCTCATGTGAATTGAATTAATGGTACCATTCCTTGAAACCACTAATCTCATGCTCCCTCCCCCCCCCCGCCCCATCAATGTTTCTAATTGTGGCTTTTTTTTTTTTTATTGTGGGTGGGGGGAAGGGGGGAGGGAAAATGGCTTACCAAAAAAAAAAAAAGATCTATTTGAAAAAAAAGAAAGAGACCTACATTCACTAGATTTTGAAAATAGAGTTTTTAAAATCAGTAGATTTTTACCTTAGGCTTTAATAAATAGTCATAATATAGAAGGATTTTGAAAAAAAACTATTGTGAAATTTTCTCTGTAGCCAATTGTGGCTAAATATCGTTATTAATGATCATGATTTTGGCAACATTGGAAAAAATTGAAGGAGGCAAAAAAAAAAAACTTCCCATCCTAAAAAAAAGGTCCAAATATAATGATGGATTGTAAATTTTGAAAAGTATTTCCATGTTTTTCCAACCGTGCATTTACAACATCCTTACCAACTTTCTTTTTAAGCCAAAATTTCATATCAAGGCAACTGAAAAAATGATGAAAATTTATTTTAGTTTAAATTCAAAAGAAATTGCTAAAATTTTCCAAAATTTTGCTAAACTTTTGAAACTGAAAAAAAAAAAACCAAAAAAAAAAAAAACCAACCTTGATCCTTACTAAAAGGTGTGATT
>Ga0116229_10005897_pt1 | contig 19828 bp, 9 predicted proteins | sample S1TSphgellanicum_3_FD_87313 | JGI IMG/M metagenome (GOLD analysis project Ga0116229, IMG submission 87313) | Host-associated microbial communities from peat moss isolated from Minnesota, USA - S1T2_Fc - Sphagnum magellanicum MG | ecosystem: Host-associated > Plants > Peat moss > Unclassified... | reverse complement strand
ATACAAATCATGGAGTGAACCCAGCCAAGAAAAGAGAGCAAGTGAATTCAGCCCACAAAAAATGGGATTTGTATCATCTCTCATCACCCTTATGTGTGAATTGGACGAAGCAAAGAGCAAGTGAATCTTGCCCCATCACAGATGCACCTGGACCCAGCCTATCGGCCAAAAAAATTAAATACTAGTTACGTACCCACCCACCCATAGGTAACAAATTACCAATAATTTGTTATGTCAACTTAAATGACATATTTAAAATTGCATTCACACTTGGTGTTAAGGACTCTAGTATTAAGTCCCCTTAACACCAAGCTGACTCATTTAGAACCTAAACCTATTTACCATGAAGATTTTATGTTAAGTTAACATTCACACGTAAATAATCACACATTTAACATTGGTTGCCACCTAAGACGCCACCTAGATTTTCACTTCACATTGACTTAACATTTAGGTGTGAATGCACCTAACTTAGTTTTTGCGATTAGTTTGCTCTGGCTCTCCAACCTGAGTTCATGTATCTGCGTACCTGTGTTAATTGCTCTGGCCTCTGCAACTTCAGCACATGAACTTGGTTTTTTTTAGGAATATTTGTTTATAGCCAAAGTGGCGATCATTCATGGGAATATGTAGAAAAAAAGTGGCTATCATCGTTAGAAAGATTTAGCCAAATATGGCTATAAACCAAATGTGACGTAGAAATATGTAATAATCATATCATATTTTTGGCTATGAAATGAAAACCCTTACAGAAATCTGGAAATTTTTATTAATTTTTTCTGACTTTTGGCGATTGAAAACATCCAAAATCAATTAGTTTTCGGATTTTCAAATTTTAATTTCGCTTTTTTGACGGAATTCCGCCAGAAGAAAAACAAAAAAACAAAAGAAAAAAAGCTGCCACCTACCTACCTACCTACCTACCTACCTACAAGTCACTGTGTCCTCCTCTGAGTCTCGTTCTCCTTTCGGTCACTAGAAAGATGCCAAGTTCAAACTTGTGCTTAGGCTGCTTCGATCCTTGAACCTCGGCGTTATTGCGAGAGGCAGACAGCGCGGGCGCGCGAGAGAGAGAAAGGGGGTGGAGGGGGTGGGGGGCCGGTGTGTGTGGAAGAGGTCAGGCGGTGCGGTGGAGCTGATGAGCGCCGCGTCCATGACGCTGCAGGCGGGGGGAGCGGAGTGCAAGCCGCGGGGGCCCCGCAGCGGATCGTCATGCGCCTGTGAGTCTGAGAAGTCAGTAGTAGCGCTGAAGCACGAACGGGAGGAAGATGAGGCGGGTGAGAAAGACGACGGGGCCGTGGACGTGGAGAAGCTGCAGCAGGAGCTGATAGATCTGACGGAAACCTTGCTGGCCGAGGTAACATAACTTCATCGTTTTTTTCTGTCGCATTTTTGTCCATCCGCAATCTATGTTCCTGATTTAGCCTCGCGTCTGTGATTACTGTTCGGATTGTGGTGTGGAAATCTGGTATTGCGTGGGAGATGAGAGACCGGCGTTTTGAGGATCATAATAGATACTAGTTTCTTTTGTTTTCTGGTTTGTGTGTGTGTGTGTGTGTTGCCGGGATTTTTCTTTTTGGTTTTGTGTCCTGGGTTGGTTTTTGTGGGAAGTATGAGGCACTTTAGATGACTACGAATGTGAAAATACATGGAACCTTACGGTGATAGGGATGGTGACAGGAAGTTTTGGACCAGCAGTTTACTCAGCTGCAGCAATTGCAAGATGAAAGCAATCCTGAATTCGTTTCCGAAGTGGTTTCCTTGTTTTTTGAAGATTCTGGAAGGCTCCTGGAGGAGTTGACTGAATCTCTGTGAGCATCTTCAACCCTCTCAAGCTGTCACATGTATATATGCCTGTGCCTTTCTTTGTCCTTCCAAAACACTAGAGAGGAGAGTCAATATGGAGTAGGTTTGTCGAGCAAGTGTTTTTATTCTCTTTCAGACATGTGGAGGACATAGTGTCTGTAAAGTTATGTGCAACTCTTCAGAACATTCATCTTCTGACTAGGACAACAATGAGATGCTTGTGGTTCTGGATGCCATTCATATTGATAATATACCTTGCCACAGCCCCTGACAGTACACGTTTGTGAGGCTGAAAGCATTCTTAATAAAATTTGTTTTTGTGGCTGATTTTGGTTTTGATCTCTGCTTTGCTGTGGGTGTACAGTAAGCAAGACCCAATCAACTATGTGGCAGTGGATGCTCATGTACATCAATTCAAGGGAAGCAGCTCCAGGTGATCACCTGCTTTGTCAACTGCATGTTTCACAAAAGGACATGGTGCTTTCTTTAGTCTTTATGCTGACCATGATCTCAGTCTGCAATGTTGTAGATATGTTTTCTGATGGCTTAAGCAGATGTTCTGTGTCCAATTGGTCACCAGTAGTGTGCTTGTAGTATATGTCCAGGGTGCAAGTGGGACCAACCAAAGGCTTGCTGCAGCCTGAATGAGGACACTATTGACTTTATTTTTATTAGCTTTGTCTTTTGAGTGTTAGCCAACATCAAGACTGAGTGTTCCCATTGCTTCCAGGAATGCAACAGATATATACCTTGAGTGCTAATGAACATCATGACTGAGTCTTCCCATTTCTTCTCGGAATGTGACAGAAACTCAGGACACAGATGTTTTGTATAAAGGTTTGCCCCAACATTTTGAGCAGATTGTCACATATTTGTCATCAGGGTTGGAGCTGATGAAGTCAGTGGGGAGTAATGAAAGGTTGTCACTGTTATTCATGATCAAGGGGATGGTCTGGCACTTTATGAGTGATGCTCATAAGGTTATGACTGCACTCATGCTCATGCTACCTTTATTGTGTGTCGTGGAGTTTTCTCTGCAATCTATCAATATGGTCAAGATCCCCATTTTGCACTCACCATCACTATTCACAATGGTTCTGGGTAGAAGAGGTAGGCACATATTCTGGCTGAATGATTTGAAGACTTGAGACAGCTGTGTAGGTTGTACTTAGGGTCTATCCTTTTCTTTGTTTCTGCTACTTGGTATCTAATAGGGGATTTACCAGTCAGTTATGCTTAGCAGGACAGCTCTGATGTCTACTAGGACTCACTTAAGTTGGATAAAGTGGAACCTCTGCTGCTTGCAACCAAGAACTGTGATGAGGAGAGGAAATTGTGTAGTACCTCTATTTTTGAATGAGATCTTGGCATCAACGTTAAGTGCAATGATCCGCAGCCCTGTGATAGTATCAGTCAGTTAAGGTCTATATTACGTTGAGGGAGTTCAGTTTTGTATGTACCAATATTGACTGAGGTGGACAATGATGTGGCTTTGAAATCAGTATAGGTGCACAAAAAGTAAAAGCTGTCTGCATCAAATTTCGGAAGTTCTGTGAGGAAAAAGACAGGGAGGGGTGAGTACTTTTGGTCCCATGGTTATTTTGTTGAGCTGATAGGTATATATTGTGGAGGCTCATTTATGTGTTTGGGTTTGTCAAATCTGTTGTTGGTCTTTGCCTCTTGTTGTGGTAATGGAACATGTTTTCAGCCATATTCTTTATGATCTTTGTCCATATAGCTCAGAGAAAGTGGTTATGTGCAGTCCTTTTTCCAAGTCTAGAACTGATGAGTGGTATTATGTGGCCTTACAGCTGTCAAAAGTGCCTGGAGCAATTGAAGCAAGAATTTGCACTGGTCAAGAGCAAGCTAGAACATATGTTTGAGGTAATATTGTTGACCTGAAAAGCTGTGGTATTGTTAGCAGATCTGTTTTGGCAATTGTATATCTTAAACAGACTTATATAATTAGTACACCCTTAGCAATCTGTCTTCACAGGGAGAAACAGAAACTTGCCTGTTCCATATTTTAACAATGGTTTTGCCCAAAATTTTGGGGGGATTATTATGTACTCATCTACCTAGTGTTGGGACCTGACCAATTCTTTGGGGAGTGATGACTGCTATTTATGGGGATGGGAATGGTCTGACACTTTGTCAATTTTCTGTTGATCTTCCCTTTGTAATAAAGGGTTTTCTGTTCTAACTGGTTGTGGGAATGGCTGTGGGATTTTGAATTGCAGCTGGAACAACAAATTCTTGCGGCTGGTGGCAGTCTTCCTTACCCAGAGGAGGAGTATTAGACACATTTCAGTTAAGGTGTTAGGAAAGTGAAGTTGCAAATTGTATAGATAAAGTCATGAGTAGAATCAGCAGGAACATTTTCTAGTGTAGTGCTGTGAACTGTGACATAAATAGCAGAAACATGGTTATGCTGTTGACTGTCAAAGCTGAGTACCATGTCTATCTGCTTCCCTTGATTTGTGAGTGTCAGTTTCACCGCCTGAAATTGCAGCATAGGTGATTTTTGAAGACTGTAAGACTGTCAGCACTGCTGTTGACCAGACTGTTGGATGAAACTCTCCAGAGCACTTTTGAATGACAGTGAAAATGGTATATGGGAAATAGATGACTCTCATTGAGAGACTGTTTGTTGAGTAATTTTATATGTGAAGGTGTAATGCTTTATAGCATTGTTCCAAACAACTTCAGTGACTTTGCATGATTGATTCATGGTACCAATTGAGAGCTCTCCCTCCTGCCCACATTTACTCTCCTAGTAACATGTAAGCACTGAGCAGTTAACAAAGGGAATTCCTTTCTGTTGAGGTTGAATTCTAGACCTAGATTCTCATTGTTTGCTTTCAGTTTTCCCAGGTTATGGTTACCTTGTGGACTAACTCTTTTGTGGCAAGTGAGTTCTGACAAAACCAGGTACCATACAGGCGACAGTCCACCCTTCTTCCAGAACTGACACTGCTGTAGGTCCCCCTGTTGGTACTTTAGGAGGGATGCAGCCAAAATTTGGCATCTTTTATTTCCCATCTGGATGGAGATACCATCATGGTGGATCAAATCTGTTTAGTGCCAAATTTTAAATGGGTTGTCAGTGGCCCATGCCTGGGCTGCTCTTAGTTATGCTTGGTGAGTTCTAGCCCCCCTCACTCAACTGTGTTTAGTGTCTTGCCTAGTGATCCCACAAGTGACCACTTATGCCTGCTCATAGAACAGAAACATCTGTAAGGGGTCATGTGACCAACTCTTAAGGTTTGGTCATCTGAATGTAGATCTGAAACTTGATCATGAATAGTAAATCCTCCTGTCCATTGTTTTCCTTCAGATACAAATGTGATCTAACTGCTGATCTAGGTGCTCCGTAATGGATTAGACACTGCAGCCCATTTTCTTGTGGGCCACTACATTGCCAGATGGTTAATCTCTTTGAAAGTACCTGTTCTCTGATCAGGGCAACTCAGACTCAAGCAGAGGGTTTCCCGAATACAAAACCCAATAGGCAATTTGGGAATCTCCTAGTGTCTTGCCTAATGAGGTGCTTATCAGTAAGACCTAATAACTTCACTTATGCATGCCTGTTGATTTTGTCTTAATTCTTTCAACAGATTATACTATTTTGTTGTAAAAGCATAACAGGAATTGCTTTAAATCAGTAAGGCAGTATATAAGTAAAGGTTAAAGTAAATAGTTTGCTGCTTCTAGTTGTTGCTGTTGGCACATCAGACAAACATATGCATGTGAATTGACATGACGGTCTAAAACAAAATATTTGCACAGAGATTTAGAATACAAATAGAGTCTGCTGTGATTTGCCTTGTACATGCTCGCCAGAGCTTTACAGCCAAGAAGAGTTCACCTTTGTTTCCTTGTTTAATGCTCCAGTATAACAATGTACTTATTTATGCTGAAATTGATAGAATTTGCTTAAATCAGTGTAAAGAACTGGAAGAATGTTTTTAAGTGTATGTGGAGGGCACCTGATACCATACCCTCGTTAACATTTCTGCCTCAACAGAAGAGGTATCTTACACATTAGGTTCCCAAAAATCAGGAACCTTACATGTAAGGTGCCTTGTCTCCTTCTCAAACAAAATTTGCAGCTGTTAAAATTTTACCAGATCTTTACACCAGATAAGGGCCTTGAGCAATGCAATTCTGGGAATTCACGTCCCGTGCTGAGCTCCCACCTCATGCTGGGCCCTCACTCTGGGTCCTTATATAAACAAAATGCCCAAGTAGTCCAAGGTGAAGTGAGTCATTTTGCTGTGTCTCACTGTCTAGATATGGTAGTCCACCACATCAGATGATGCAGACGTTTGTTCAGGCCTCTTCTTGTTGTATGCATGTCTGTGATGTTAGCTGGGAGTTTAATAGTGCGATAACAGCTACCGAATATAAAGACCATACAATTATGGTCATGAGGAGATCATGTCCTCAAGCATCTCCACCTGCACCCTCTCTATTTGGGCCTGTGTACTAGATCCGACATACATTTTGTTCCCCCACCTATAAGCTCTAAAAAGTGAACAATACGAAGTGAGAGACTATTGAAATGTCATCACCTGGACCAAACAGTATGGCTGGCCAATCAAAAAAAAGGTAAGTTCCTTGTACTAGCCCTCTTGGAGGGCATTGTATCATAAGCATTTGTAAACTGAGTTCAAATCAATAGTAATGTTTCATCCAAATCATAGTGTACAGACTGTTTTATGGCTGTGGGTGGAGATGCTCTAGAGCAACTCCACCAGTACTCAGTACGTGGCTTTGCAAAAGAAAATTGGATGAAGAAAAGTCAAAACATGCTGGTTTGGTTCAGAAAATTGGTTTTGGCCTAGCCGTTTTGCACAGGCTGGTAATAGGCAAAGCAAAGCCTAATATCTGCTAATGATCAGCTAGATAGGTTGATTGGCCCAGGTGGATTGTTTTTAGTAGTCTCCCACCTATTTGCAGTCCCAGATTTATTATGGATGGGGTTGGAAAAAAGTAATTAACTAAACTTGGATTTGAAAAATATTTTTGGCAGCCTCACATACTGAGGACAGCCGGAGATGCTCTTATACTGAGGTATCACCAAAGAACAACTTATCCTGACTTTGGGTGCCACCCAGTTGATCAGTTGGCGTAATTTGCAATTTACAATGTTGCATGCTCAAGTCAGCATGATGGGGAGCCTAGACTGCAAATGACTAGCTTGTGGCCTGACAACGTTTCTTTCTCTTTTGGAGGGAGGATACAAGCTAAGCTATGTTCATGAGAATAGTGTGTTTGCCTGAGTCTTCATCTTCACTGCCACAGAGGGACTGACTCTCACAATGCACTGCCAAAAGGCAAAACCTAGAACAAAAAATGATCAAAGTAACATGGGCTTCACACACCAGTTGTAAACTTTCATGTTCACTGGAAAACCCACCCTGCCCCCCTCACAAGTACGAACTGTTGCGCACATCAGTTCACCCTAAACCCCATCACAAGTACCAACTGTTGCCTTCATGAGTTCAAGAAGATTTGGGCATCTAAACTTGTTTTTTGTGCACATACTTCTGGACCGTAATTTTATGTGATGCTTACCAACCACTTACAGAGGATAGGTAATCTCTTTGCTTCTAACTTGATGATTGCTTTTAGACTCTTAAGGGACTGAGGACCATGTTGTTTCCACTCCCCAGCCATTTGATCTGGTCCTGTCCTCAGTTCTCTGTTGTACTTACTTCTTCTTCAGCCACAAGTAACAAACTCTGTTATGCTCTGTGTTTTTGTTCATGCATCAAAACAGCAGACTGGCTGCACATAACAGGCATTTTTCTTGGTAGTTTCAGTCTGTAATCCAGTCTGGGGTCACATGGTGCTGCTTATAGTACTATTAATTATTACCCAAAGAAGCAAAATGGACCCACCCAGATCTGGGAAAGGAAATCTCAACCCAATCCAACCCAAATCCAGATCTGACTACATTACTATTCTCTAGTAGATGTTGCCCATGCAGAAGCAGGGCACAAGTCTGATGTAAAATCTAAACAATTTGGACTAGAATAAATTATTACTCTCCATAGATGTTGAGCCTGCAGGAGCACAGCCAAAGACCTTAAATCAACCAAGGGTCCTATATGCAGGAAGTACAAAAGTACCACTACGTTTCTTTTTTCACTGTCTGGGATGGATGCTGCCCAGACACATTTTGGCTCCACCTTATGACATTTTGTGCTTGTAATTGGCAGGCCCAAAGGATTCATAATAGGAGCCAAAATGTGTCTGGTAGCTCCAAAATGTGTCAAGTCATTACCAGACATATCTTTGGATGGGCAAATGGGCAGCCCTTTATTTAATATATTGGATCAGACTCTCAGACTCTGATTACCACCAATCCTCATAAGCGTTAAATAGAGCCATTCATTGGATTGGATTTAGATGTAAATAGGTTTGTAAATTTTTGATGTGAAAGGGTGAGACATTGAATCTTGCATGTAAAAGTGTATTCCTCCTCTTTTGTCAACACTGACGATTTAAGAGGTCAACTAGCCCATCCACCTAAGTGGTGTTCAAGAAAGGATTAAGTTTTCAAGTGATAAAGAGTTTTAGGAAGCAATTGTGACAATATGTGAATTTGATGAACTGGATGTGGAATTGAAAGGGTAATGTTATCACATAAGAAGAAACATGTGCAAATGCCGTCTATTCTTGGATATTTGAGCATAATTTAGGAAGGCAAGAACATTTCAAGTGGCAACAAGAGCACAAAAGTAGTCTAGCAGGTGTAATGGGTTTTGCCAAGAGGTCAACTAAATCAAAATCATTAATAAAACATTTCCATCTAGTATACTGATGGGTGAGAAAGGATTTATGAATGTGAGAAAGGCTTTGTTATGCCAATCTATGTATAAACTAGTATTGGGCAGTCCTTCCAATTTTGAAAGAATCGTCAATTTCAATTCTTTAAATATTTCAGAATCAAAAGACTGTCAGTTCTTCGAAAAATAAACAAAACCAAAGAACCACCAATTTCGATTATTTCAAAAACTTTAAAGAGCTATTAGTTTTCATGGAAGAACTGATTGATTTTCTTGACTTTTTCATATATTTTGAAAATTGTGGTTATATATCAAAACCAGTTCTTTGAATTTAGAGAATCAACAAGTAAATGGGTATATATTGGAGATGATAACTGATGAGCATCTATCCCTGATTCTAAGAACCACCCAACACAGGATAAGATGCGTGCCCATGTATCCACATTGATGTGAGGGGGGATCACAAACTCTAATGCTTGCACATCGGAGATGGAAAAAAGGTGGACCAGAAGAGGTGTTTCTGACAGTTGCCTATGTATTGGGACATTTCGCAAAGAGACAATGTGAAGAATGAGTGGAGCTTGTGTTAAATAGTCTAGACCTACTTATTGCTCAACATCTTTTGCTAGACCAGAGTCTCAATCGTGTGCACAAGCCCCAGGGATCACTGATCAGGAAGGACTCCAGATTGAGGTGGTTTGAAGCTGCACACTGCAACCAACAACCTCACAAACCCTTTGAAAATGGAGTATTCTTTAAGAATTGATCCAGCTCCCAAGGTGAATAAGATGGGTTGTTTGTGAAGGGCTGTTTCCACAATTGTTGTCTTCAGATTAAACAAGTGTACAGTAGTGCCCCATGAGTGGGGTGTTCCTCAAATAAGCACCCAACCCAGACAGAGCCAAGGGGCCGTTTATTTCAGGAATGCCTTCCTTCAAGGGCATTACATTCAGACCTATGAGAAATTCTTTTCCTTTTTCTTCACATTTCGAAACACCCACCTATTACAAATGAAAAATTTCACTGTGTAAGGTTACTAATGAATACACTAAAACATTTCTCATAGGTCTTCGCATTAATTAAAAGCTTCTCCAAGTGATATAACCATTCCTCAATGTCTACAAGTCAGTCTTGTTTCCCAAATACTAAAAACTACATGAGCCAACCATCAAAAGCATGTGCTACCCTCTACGCTCCGAAAAAATCACCAAGATAAAACATCAACAATGTGTGTAGGAACACCTCCAATGCAGATCCAATTCTTAAACCTTATTCCTACTAGATCAAACTTGGTTAGTCACCTAAAACTCCACAACCCCTAATGGCAGATACAAAAGCTCCCAGGAGACCAGATTGAACCAATGGCTAACAGCACACCATCCATTGGAAGCCTGTTATGACTCAGTGGAGGATGAACCTCAACTCACTTGACATTGGGTTTCACCTTAGTATCCTTTCCTGTAGATGATTAGTACATTGGTCGGGGCTGGCAGGCTGTTCGTAGATAGGTAAATAAATACAGAAACTGAGTTAACAACCATGGTTAGCTAGGGAATTGGAACCCAATGATAACAAGTCTCCTTCCCACCCACCATCCATCATCCCTAACAATGCATTAGTGTTCGTTGGTTTGCTCTAACAACTGTATTAGGGGATCCCATACTAAGGAAAACCCTAGTTTGGTCAATTTACTAAGTTGGTTCGGAATAGAATGTCATGTCCATATATGGACTGGGTAATTAACACGAGCTTTGGTAACATGCAACCTCACAATAAGGCATAATGAGATTTCATTAAGAATGCTACACACCATAGTAGGCAATAAGGTTTCCACTCCCTTGTGTCAATTGGTTTGGAGGCATACTTATGTCTTCATTACATATTGTAATTATATTATATTCATATTCACATAGTCATAATCAGTGTTGAGCAAGTATGAGAAATGAATTTAGAATCGTCTAGGAGTTCAGGTCGAATTTCATTAGGAAAATTGTTAAATATTAGGGTTTAAGCAAGATACAAGGAACAACTTTTTTAAGTTGTCAAAATTACAACAAGTAGATTTTAAATAAAAATTAAAGTCATAATAAAATTGTGAAACATTTAATGTTTTTGCTTGAATGATAAAAGATAAGATGTTTTTATAGTAATGTGCATTAATTTTCAATTTTCAATTTGAAAAAGTAGGTTTTAAATAGGGTTTTAAAATACAAGTAACTTTTGATATCTACTTTTGAACATGGGTTTTTTGTTTTAAATATGTGTTAAGTAAGGTTTAATAAAAAGAATTTTTTTTGTAATGATGGCTTGCTAAAATAGATGATGATCTTCACATCATAAATTAGTACATATCTAATTTATTTATTTTTTAAATAAAAAGTAAGTTTGAACACATATAATCTTATTAGTTTCAAATCTACTTTTCATCTACTTTTGAAATTCATTTTTTTTAATGTTTTGGGACCTATATTCTTATAAACTTACTATAACAAATGAATGTTACATAATATAAACTTTCAGCTAATTTGATGTTATTTTTTTGTAGTTATATGTGTGATACATGGTTTAAATGAAGACATTTATTTTTTATGTATACTTTATCTTGCTTTGACCCATCACTTACAAATATTCAAATTGATATCCAACTTTTAGGGTCTCACCAAGTTAAAAGTTAAAAGTCTATGAATTTGTAAGTTGAGTTTTTTTGGCTTACTTAGTTATTCTTGCATTGGTTCTATTATGTTGTTGCTTAGGTCCTTTTGCATTGCTACTATTCAAGTTCTCTTGCATTGTTATTTTTTCCTCTTGCATTATTACTTGATTCTTCTTGCATTATTACTATTGAGGTCTTTTTGCATTGTTGTTTGGTTCTCTTGCATTGCTACTCAATCCTTTTGCATTATTGTTACTCAGGGTCTTCTTTGCATTGCTATTCAAACCCTCTTGGGGTGTAAGCAAGGTATTTTGTACATACTTGCTACCTTGTTTTCTACTTGAAAACACTTTAAAAAGAGTTTTAAAAACTTTTAACCTTCCTTTAGCATTTCAACACAAATGAAACTTTTAGTTTTTTTCACAAACATCTTTAGCCTCCTTTCAACTTCTTAAAGCAATTTGTGTCATTTGGACTTGAAAATGTACCCTTAAACTATCCCCAACAATTTCATCAATTTTCAAAGGTTGGGGATGATTTTAGTTATGAAAACAAACTCCACTAACCAAAAAAATTATATTGGAATGTTGACCACAGTAATATTGAGGTGCAAGAAAAAAAAACTAAATATTTGCAAAAAACATTCACCTACTTTCAAGTACTTGAACTTTATTTTTCAAGCTACCACAAATTTTAAGTCCAATTCAAGTACTTGCAAATAGTGTTAAAAAACATGATCATAACAATTTAGCTTTTGAAGTTCATGCAAATAAGAGTTAAGAAATAAAATACTCAAAAATAATATTATTATTTTCATAAAATCATGTACTTGTTAATCCTTTTAAATAGAAACCCCAATATTTTGTTGTTTACATTACTTTTTGTGTATGCTTTGCCATGTTTTCACCCCTTGCTATTGGGCAATGAATAACTTCTCTTCCTATTTGGGTCCTCTTGTGTTGTTACTATTTGAATCCTTTTGCATTTTTGTTCAACAATGAACGACTCTTCTTGTTGATTGGTTTCTCTTATGTTGTTGTTCGAGTCCTCTTGTGTTGCTATTCCTCAAATCCTTTTGTGTTGTTATTTGGGAACGAGTAGTTTTTCTTATTGCTTAAGTCCTCTTACATTGCTACTACTCGAATCCGCTTATGTTACTATTGTTCAACTCCTCTTGCATTGTTCCTACTTTAGGTCCTTTTGTATTGTTGCTACTTGGGTCTTCTTATGTTATTTAATAATGAATAATTCATTTTCTTGTTTAGGTCCTCCTACATTACTATTGCTCAGGTCCTCTTGCATCATTATTTAACAACAAATAATTCCTCTACTATTTTGGTCCTCTTGCATTGTTGTTTAATAATGAATTGTTTTGAACAACTATATTGTTCAAGGGTCTTCTTGTCTTGTTGTTCAACAATGAATAGTTTTTCTATTATTCGGACTCTCTTGCATTGTTGTTCAACAATAAATAATTCCTTTAATTTTTCTGTTAATGATAATAAAAAAGTTGATCGTTACAATCCTCAAATGACATGTTATATTTATTTTTATAATAGTCCTATTGATGTATTCAATCCCAAAAAAAAGGCTTAATTTCATTTACAAAACAAATGGTATAATAACTTTCAGCAAACATGTGAATGTAAACCATGCAATTATTGCAAAAATGTTTGAGGAAGTCAATAGTTCATTAAGAAAACTATTAAAAGGTAATTAACAAATATAAGGCCAAATTTGTTTGGTGGACAAATTTCAATTTTTTTTGCTACAAAAGATCCTTTCAAAAAGGAGGTTGTATAACAAAAATATTTTTTGCAAGATTTCGACCTTTTGATTGTCAAAAATCATTTGCCAATGCAATTTATGGCAAATATTTGGATGAAGTGTTTAGCCTTGCATTTATGTCTTTGAATGGCCATTCTTTCAAGAATTTTATTTTCCAAAAGGTATTACTTAACTTGGTGGAAAAAACAAAACAAAAATATGTTCTACCACAATTAGTAAAATGGAATATTGCAACAACACACTTTGATTTATGGATGTTTCAAGGTGCACATGACATTTTAAAGCTTGATTAGCAATCAAAGCATGTCACTATTGGTTTGTTTGAGTCAATAAAAGTTATTAATCAAGCCCTATTAAGAAATTTGACATAATTATTAGATGAATATGAGTTGAAAAAAGTCTTGCTTATGTAAATGATGAAGGTTCAAATTTGAATGCTATGACAATTGCTTTGAAGTCCATTGTGGGTTGTGAATGTTTGGGTTTGAAGGAAACCGTTGAAGGTTCTTGTTTTGGCCATGCTTTTGTTAAAACTTGCCGATATTTGACAACAAATGAAAAAATGTGTTGAAATTTTAAGTATATTTCTATTAATTTTGTTCAATCATATTTGCATAAATGTATAACTTGGCCTAGAAACTCTAAAAAAAGTAAACAAGAATGGAACAAGGCTTGTGAGAAGTGTAATATTTATCAAAGAAAACTAAGAACTATAATTAAGACAAAATAATTTTCATTTAAATCTGATTTTAGAGTCATTTTTGATAGTTTATTTGAACATAAATCATTTAGATTTTATGTTTTTATTTGAACTATAGTTTGAAAATATTAACATTTAATGTTAAATTTTATATACAAGTTTTCTTTCAAAATGATTATGTTCCAAAAAGCCTTACAATTTTGGAATGTTATTATCCTTTATTATAGTAGAAAATTTTCTATTAAAATTAGTGGAAGAAATTGCATCTTCCTCTTACATGGCACATTTCTCAAATAATTTTTTATTGCATTTCCCCAATTGTGAGTGTTTGTGTTTTGAATCAATCTTGAAACCACTAGTTGTTGAATGATGCATTGCATTTTCTATAAAAATGTGTTTAAAATTAAAGGAAGAAACTAAAATGCCACCAACCTTAATTATTTTGATAGCGATGATTTTAAGGTTGTTTTTGAGTTGTCTTTGCTAAACATGAAAAAAGAAGTTTTTGGGGTGTTAGAGTCTTTCTTTTCTTTTCTAAGGAAATATGATGTCTACAAAGCCTATGACATGTGTGTCTTTGATGTTATACCTTAAGTTTAAAAACCTTCGCTTCATATCATCTTATATTGATTGTGAAAGTGTGGTTATTGTTGAGGAATATGACAAGAAATCCTTAAATCTCATGCTTATCAAATGCCATGACCATTTACATCATGTGTCAAAATGTAAACTTGGTTGTTCAAATCCAATGGTAAAAGATTGTAGTTTGGATATTTTTGAACAAACTATTAGCACTAATGAACTAATGAAAGAGCTTGTGGGCAAAACATTGCAAATTTTTAAAAGGCACCAAGTGAAGATCAAGGATATCAAATGTCCTTTTTAGTGTTGGGAGAAATACAAATCTATGTTTCTCACTATTGGTTTTTTGGCTTGCCAAAATTTAGGCATAATAGGATTTCAAATAGGATTTTTTCTATAATAAGCATATTGATATATTTAAAAACATGTCATTTACAAACAACCAATTTAAGGAGTTGATATTTATGTGCAAGAATTGTCCTAATGATCCAAGAGTTGACTTCAAATCACTTTTTAATTTGGTGGAGTTAATTGAAAAGGACCTAGAATTAGAAAAAGAGTTATAATAGTTTGAAGGTTGATTTGAACAAGACAAAGTTGTGCACATATGAAGTCATGGAAGAAAAATAAAATCTTATAATTATTTTTAAAAAATTTGTTATTCTTACCATTTTTTGGTAGTTCTTTTAATTAAAAATGATAAAAACATCTTGTTCAAAATAATTGAACTTTTGACAACCAACTTGTGAGAATTGCCTTTGAGAATCAATTGGTCTGAAATTTTGTTTTTCAAAAGTCTACTACCCTTGCCAGTTCTCTATAATTTATTTTTTTTGAGAACTAATTCAGTTCTTAAAATGTTATATGAGAACTGAAATTGGCAGTTATCATAAATTGCTCCAATTATTAGGTCGAATATCAGTTCAGTTCTTGTTGTGAAAATCAATGAATATGAAATTCTACGATACCCAAGTTCATAACCAATCCATTAGTTCTCATACAAGTGAGAAATGGGTCCTTCAAGACCGGCACCCTTTTGAAAAAAATTTAAACTAAGAATTAGATGGGGTTAATGGAAAAAACCACATTCAATTTTCAACCTAGGGTTTAAGGATCTAGAGCGATAGGTGAAATATCTAAACTCCCAAAACAAAATTCAAACTCAAGACCTTCTAAAGGAGGAAGAAGGTCACAACCACTAAGCCACCCACTTTTTTGTTTGAGAATCTTGAAACATGCTTTAGGTCATAAGCACTAAGACACCCACTTTTTTGTTTGAGAATGTCAGAACATGGTTTTATTTAAAGAGATTGTCTAGTCTTGAAAGATGCATCTTCCAAGTCTTCCAAGACTAAGCATCCTTTTTAGATTTTTTTTAAAAAATCACAAATCTTTCAGATATGAAGGCTTGTGATCTAATGAATAGGGATCGTCCTTTCTTTATGGAATTTTTGGATTGAAAACTTGGTATTTGATAACTGGATTGAAAAATTGATGGTTTTCACTTATAATGAGAACCAACTTAAATGAGAATTGGTGATTCTTTTACTTCAGGTAATCTAAAAACATGGACAAGTATCACGACATTAATTTTTTTTAAAAATTCAAGAACCAGGTTGGTTTTTGAAAGCTTGTCTAAGAACCACAAAACTGGTGGTTCTCAAAAAAACATGAGAACCGCCCAACACTAGTCATAATGAAAAAGGGGTGCCAATTTGGAAGTCATAATTGGCCCTTGCCATGTCAAAAGAAATGCAAGGGATGAATCGGCTAATGGACCTAGGAGAAGGCATTTTTGGATACATGCTACAACACGATACAGAAATCTAGTGATTTGTCAAAATCAAATTGAGATTTGGTACTAGAAAACCAAAAGAGCACAATTTTTAACCATTTTGAAAAAAAAGTTAAAGGTGCATTCACACTTGGTGTTAGGAACTCTAGGCTACCCATTTAGGACTTAAACCTAGTTACCATGAAAATTTTATGTGAAGCTAACATTCACTTAACATTAAGCTTATGGCCCCATTTAACATTGGGTGCCACCTAGGATGCCACCTAGATTTTCATTTAACACTGACTTAACATCAAGTGTGAATGCACCATAACTAAATTTAGCCCCAAAAAACAAATGTTGTTGGCACCTCCCCAAGCAACACTAGTTATATTCTTGGGTACATTAATTTAGTGATTACCACTCATGGGCCTTGTCGATTTGTTGACATAAGGGGAATATATATATACACACACACACACAAATAATTATAAGAGGGAATTGACTTTAGAAGGGTTAACTGCATGAACCCCTCCCAAGATTACATGATGTAACACCCGCCAGCACCACCATTCATTGGAAATAAGTTACCACTGAGTTGTGAACGAACCACAACTGAGTTACATTCGGTAATCTATCCAGTAAACCCTTTTACTTTTCCCTCACACTAACTAGCTAACTACCTATGTATGTGGGCAAGTATAATACAAAGGAGATACAAACACTAAGTGCTTACTATGTAGGTAGTTAAGTAGGTGAGGCACTCTGTGGTTGCTAGGTGGGTAGAATATGTGTGTGAGTGGTTGATTCACTAACCATCATGGTTATGATTAGCTTAAGTGTTTCGTGTTCACCACACCATCCATCCTGCATGGTGCCACTTGGGGATATTTAGCGTCTCCTCTCCCCCACTCCCCCTCCCCCCAACAAGATTTGTTTGGTGCAAAAAGTGGTAGACAATGCTTGGCCATGCCCAGAGTTACTTGGGTTCTTTTGTAAGGTCTGACTACTTTGACTACATCCCCAAGAAAGAAATAAACACTCACTAAACATGCAAAGTAAGTAGAACTGAGAAGCCCGATTTTACGCAGAACCATGCACTGTGCCAAAAGAGCGCAAAAAGACAAGCCCAAAAATGCATTGGACAGAACTTGTTGGAGGGGGGGGGGAGGGACACAGATGGTTCGCTCTGGCCCTCATCTTCACAAGCCTATGAAGAAAAGGGAGAATTGGGAATGGAGAGACAGTGGGAGGCTGAACAGCTGCAGCTCCTAGCAGACAAAAGCTCAGGGGTAGCCTAGTACTCTAAAATAGCAATGAGTGTTGTATGTTAGATGGGCAGGAACTTTTCATACTTACAACTAATGTCATACATATCTTATAACGGGATCAGATGAGATAAAGTGCAATGAATTTGTTCACATCAAGCAAAGTGGTGATCAGAGTTTTTGTTTTTTGGTTCATTTTTGTGATGTAGCTGAAATGGCAATCTTCCATAAGAAAGCTTGGCCAAATTTGGTTAAAAACACAAGATAGCATACTTCACATTTTTGGCTACATGCTAGAACCAATAGAGAAATCTAGATTTTTTTAATGAAAAAATTGGTCAAATTTTGGCAACTAGAAAACCCAAAACCCACATATTTTTTAGCCATTTTGAAATTTTTTAAAAAAAAAGCCAACTAGCTGAATTTAGACATTGTATACCTGGGTTTAAGGTACAGTGACAATTTTGGATGCTTTTGAAATTTACCTTAGCAAGCCAGTTGCATCAAGCAAAAGTGACCGAAAACTTGCTAAAAATTATTATTTATTACAAGAACACACCAAAACAAGCAAGAACGGGAAATGGAGCAAAAGTTGTTTTGTACAGGGCTTTGCATACAAACAGAAGCAGAAACTTTTAAAAAGCCAATGACATCCAGTTTGTATGCAGAACAAGAAGCCCAGAGATTAGTATTGGAGCCATGAGTAAGGGGGGTGGAGTTTGGATATGCTGCACGTTCAGAGATGCCAAGGGTGGTGGTGGTGGTGGTGCTGCTGCTTCTGCTTTTTATTGTCAATCCAGCTTTGTCAGCTTGGGAGGACATCAGCAGCTCTGCAGCCTCATCAGGCCTCTAGGACTTGATCCTAAAGCTGCTGCATGCAGATGACTGCTCCAGAGCAATGTTCTCTTTGCATTTTCGTTAAAAACCTCCACCCAAATTCCTAATGTATTTGGAGAACCCGCGTGGCATTTCACAAAACGAAATGCTCATCAGACCTGCACACCTGCATGCATTCCATTATTCAAAACACATTTTGGAAATGTCTGCAGCTGCAAGCATTCTGTTTACCGAAATGCTCAAAACACAGTCTGGAAACGTCTGCAACTGCAAGCATTCTGTTTACCGAAATGCTCAAACACAGTTTGGAAATGTCTGCAGCTGCAAGCATTCTGTTTACTGAAATGCTCAAATCACAGTTTGGAAATGTCTGCAGCTGCAAGCATTCTGTTTACCGAAATGCTCAGAACACAGTTTGGAAACGTCTGCAGCTGCAAGCATTCTGTTTACCGAAATGCTGTGCACCGGTTCTTTTCCTTTGATACCCAGCGGGTAACCATCAGGTATCAAGGGAATTTTTTTTGAAAATTTAAAATTGTCTATTTTTCCTATTGGTGCAAAAGTTGAAATCAGGATATTAATAAATGCTGAATTTTATGGCCTTGTACTGGCCCCAAGGCTGAAAAAAGGATACCATTGAATTTGGGAAGCCAATTTGCAACCCTTGGGGGCCAATGTTCCAGCATTTATTAATATCCGGACGTCAATGTTGTAGCATTTATTAGTAACTTGGGGCCAAACAACAAGCCAAAGTTGCTCAAAGTTGGCCCCAAGTTTTTTCCAGCCCTGACTCCTAGTGTAAATAGTGGGTCTTAATGGAAAAAAAGTGAGGACCAGACAACCCATATAGACCAGTAAGTTTCAACTTGGCTCACACATCGCTCATGCTCAAAACATGGCCTTCCAGTTCCAGAGCATGGCTTTCCAGTTCCAAAACATGGCTCAGTAAGTGACCCTCCACGTATAAATTGGATGAAGAAAAGTCAAAACACGTCAGTTTAGCTCAGCGACATTGTTTTGGCCCACCATTTTAGCACCGTTTGCTGAAGTGAGGCTGGTAAAGGATAATCATAATGATTGGTCCAGGTGGTTTGCTATTAGTTGTCTCTCACCTTTTTGCAGGCTCAGTTTTAGTTTTATTGGTGAGGTTGCACAAAACTAAATGATACGTAAGTAAACTTGGATCATGGATGTGAGATTTTTTTTGTAGGCTCTCATAGTGAGCACCATTGGGGATGCTCTAAGTGAATTCCTTAGCAACATCTGAATTGGTGGGCCCAAAGGTATCTAGATGATGGCCTCCTCAACCTTAGGAGACTCCACCATTGAAAATGCAATTCTATTAGTTCCGAGAAGCCTTCAAATTTGCACAATTTTGAAGGATTTGATCAATCTATCATTCTTCATTTATGGTAAATATTCTATGGTAGATACAAGGCATGCCTATGAGGTGAATGAAAAAAGAAAAACTCCATTTGGACTTGGGATGAAGGAGAAATGAATAGTCAAATATGCACATCCAATGGGCATTTACACAAAATCAAAGAAAGAAAACCCTTGAGATAATCTTTGGGCACCATTAGTGCTTCCAACCCCTCCCATGTACCCCAATCAAAAATATGT
>Ga0116229_10005896_pt1 | contig 19830 bp, 20 predicted proteins | sample S1TSphgellanicum_3_FD_87313 | JGI IMG/M metagenome (GOLD analysis project Ga0116229, IMG submission 87313) | Host-associated microbial communities from peat moss isolated from Minnesota, USA - S1T2_Fc - Sphagnum magellanicum MG | ecosystem: Host-associated > Plants > Peat moss > Unclassified... | reverse complement strand
TTGCGCGCGCGGGCGATGCGGGACCGTCAGGAGGTGGTTCAGGCGCTGGAGGCGGCGCGGATTTATGGCGAGCGGCAGCTTGTTTTGTGCCGCGAGCTAGAGCGTGCGGCGCTGACGGAGGCGAAGCTGCATGCATCGGTGGCGCGCCATGTGGCGGTGCTGGCGGAGATGCGGGCGCAGGCGGACGCGGCCAGGCAGAGTGCGCAGAGCGAGGCGGAGGCATTGCGGGGGATAATCGCCGCACTGCATGCCTCGACATCGTGGCGGATCAGTGGGCCGTTACGCCGGCTGGGGCGGCTGCTGGGCCGGGATCGGGGGCGGTGACGCCAACCGGCCGAGCGGATTAATGGGTGGCGCTTCGCTTACCCATCCTACGGCGCGGAGGAGGGCGTCGACGGTGGCGGACCAGGGGATGGGTTTGAAGTCTCGGCGCACTTGTTCCTCCCAGAGGGCGAGGCCGGCGCGGTCTTCGATGACGTTGCGGATGGCGGCGTAGGCATCGTTCAGATTGTCGGGGTCGAAGGAGCGGGCCAGGGTGCCGCCGGCTTCCGGCAAAGAGGTGCGGTTGGAGATCAGGCAGGGTTTGCCCAAGGCCAGGCTTTCGGTAACCGGCAATCCCCAGCCTTCATAGAAGGATGGGAACATGGTGAACAGGCAGCCGCGATAGAGGGCGGCGAGTTCGGCATCGGTGGGACTTTCGACCAGGACCAGCTTGCCGTTCAGATGATCGGTGTTGCTGATCTGCCGCATCAGATCATCCACCAGCCAGCCGACTCGGCCGGCGAAGACCAGGGTTGGCACCTGGTCGGGAGGGAGATCTTCCAGCAGCCGGCGCCAGACGCGAAACAGGAGCAGGTGGTTCTTGCGTGCCTCGATGGTGGAGACGATCAGGGCGTAGGTGCCGGGCGCGGGCAGAGCGCGCTGCGTTGCGTGGGCTTCTAGGGCGTTAGGCGGCGGCATCTCCGCGGCGCTGGCGTCTTCGGTGGCCATGGCGGCCACATTCAGCCCGGTGCCGAGCGGCAGGGCGATGATTTCCCCGGCAAGCGGGATGCCGCGGGCGGCGGCGTAATGGGTGACGTCGGAAGCGGTTGCTTTCGAGATGGCAAACAGGTGATCGCAGAGCGGCAGCATGGGGTCGAACCAGGACCTGAACAGGCGCACCAGGCCGGCATCACACCATTCGGGGCGTCGCAGGGGGATGAGATCATAGACCAGCATGCCGAGGCGAAGGCCCTGCTTTTCCCGCAGGCCGCGGATGAGGCCGGCATAATCGGGGTGGAACCACGGCGAGCCGAGGACCAGGATGACGTCGCCCGGGCGGGCGGCGGCCTCGAAGGTGATGGTCGGTCCGGCGGTGGCGGCCGATTCGCCTGCGCGTGCGGTTTTGCCGTTGGCGTTGGCCTGGCTTGGCTCATAGGAGGCTGTTTTGGTGAGATATTTTTGGGCAAGGCGGGTGGGCGTGCGCCGTATGCCACGCAGCAGGGCGGCCAGAAGCCGGCCCCAGGCGCGGGCGGCCGCGGCGGTGGTGAGCAACGTGTCGATAACCGTGGGCCTGAGCGAGGTGGGGAGCCGCTGAACCAGCTTGCGGAGGCGCTGGCGGCCTGGCCCATGGCGCTGGATGGAGGGGGGGTGGGGCTTGGCGACAACCCTTCCCTCGGTGAGCCTGGCGAACAGGGCGGCGACATCACTCCATGGGATGACGCGGAAGCTGTTGCTTAACGGGGCGTGCCTGACGAAATGCACTCTGCCCTGGCCGGATTCATGGGACTGCAAGGCTTCGTAGATTTCGAAGGCGAGGCGCTGGATACCGCTGGGGCGAGGGTTCTCACGGGCGTATTCGAACAGATCCTCAACGTCGACCCAGACCTTCCCCGTCATCATCCCGCTTCATCAAACCTTTATATGACCTTGGGGCCTGCTCGACTTTAAACGCTGCTCCTTGCAGTGTCGAACCAGCCCTAAGGCTTTGTTTTGCCTGGCAGCTTTATCGGAGTGCCGACGCGGGTATTGCCGATGCTGCCCTTACGATACAAACGACGCCGCAGACATATTATGGTTCACTAGCCCCTCAGGGTTGGCCACCGAATCCAGTACCGCACTCGGCGGTGTGTGTCCACGCATGCGGGTGGGTGAGCGGCGGATGGGGGGTGGCGGATGGTGCGATTTGGCTGTATTCAGCCGAACGCGGGACCCGTAGCTCAGCTGGATAGAGCGCTGCCCTCCGAAGGCAGAGGCCGATGGTTCGAATCCATTCGGGTCCGCCAGCCGGGCTACTGCCCGCCACGCCATGGTGATCGTGTGATGTGGTTCTTGCCTTGAATTCAGCTCGTCCACGGGCCTTCACACCAACTCTACTCGGGCATGATGGCCGGCGGCTCCCGCCAGGCGATGGTCACGTGTGAGCAGCACGGCGTTCAGGGCTTCGGCCAAGGCAATATAAGCAGCGTCATACGCGGTGACGTTGTTCCGCAATGACCAAATGCGCGGCAGGAGAAAATCGTGTGGGTAGCGCTGCATGCGAAGATCACCAAGGTCGTTGAGTGCCAGCCGCCCGCGTTCGGCATCGATCTCGCCTCTTGCTGCATATTTACGAATGACCTGCGCCACTTCGATGTCGAGCACGTGCGGTGCGTGCAAAGTCTGCCCCGGCGCGAACAGGCGGCTTTCGACTACGATCGACGCCGGCGTGCGTAGGAGCACCTCGATCAAGGCAGATGCATCGACGACAATCAATGCGTGTCGCGCTCAGCCCGGACCGCTTCGGCGGGTGCCATCGAAAGGGTGGTGGGCGGGCGCCTGTCGAGGCGTGCACGCAGCTGGTCTAGCGTTGGCCGCTCGGCGACCTGACGTAATTCCGTGAGCAGGTAATCAGAGAGCGACATGCCGGCCAGAGCCGCGCGTGACTTGAGTTCGCGGTGGAGCGCCCCCGGCACATTGCGAATTTGGATCATAGTGCTCATGTGAAATCGATGAACACATGTGCTCCACATGTCAAGGCGGACGGCTGTTTTCTATCGGCGCTGACCTAGCACAACAGGGCCTGGAAAAGGCGGTCCAGGGCGCGGTCGGGGAGGAGTTTGGCGAGGGCGCAGACGAGTTTGGCGTCTTGGCCCAGGCGGTAGCGGGGGCGCGGGTTGGAGATGCGGAGGATCTTGGTGATCTGGAGGGCGGCGGCGCGGGCGGTGATGGCGCCTTTCGCGCCTTTCTCGACAAGTTTTGCGTAGCGGTTATAGAGGCTGCCATATCGCGCGGCCTCGGATTGGTTCAGGCCTGCGGCCAGCGCGCGGGCGCCGGCACGCTGGTTTTCCAGCATGGTGGTTTTTACCACGCCAGGTTCGACGACGATGACGTGAAAATCCATGGATTTGGTTTCTCGCCTGAGCGAATCGGCCAATGCCTCGACGGCGTGTTTGGAGGCGGCATAGGCGCCGACCATCGGGCCAGCCACGCGGCCCCAGAGCGAGGTGACGAGAATGAGCCGGCCGCCATGGCCTGCGAGCCTGGGAATGGCCTGGTGGATAACGCGCAGCGCGCCCGTTGTGTTGATGTTGAAGACGTTCTGGAAGACCGCGAGCGGCAGAAGTTCCATTGCGCCGAGCGGTGCGATGGCGGCGCAATGGAGCACCGCATCGAGGGGCGCAGTGGCGAGAATACCGTCGATTTGGGCGAAAGCGTCGCGAACCGATGCGTCATCGCCGACATCCATGCGGATGCGGTGCAATAGGCCCTGTGGCTGATGCGGCTCAATCGGGGCGAGCTGGCTGGCGAAGACGCGATCACCGTTTGCCAGCAAGAGAGAAACCAGTTCGCTGCCAATGCCGCCTTCGGCGCCGGTGACCAGAATGGACGCCACGTTTCGTTCTCCGTTCAGATCATTTTCCGCGCCTGGCGGCGAGCCGATCTTGCATGGCCCGCATCAGGCGATGATATTCCTCGCCCATGACCAGACCACTCACCGCCAGGCGTTCCATATTGCGGCCCTGGGCGCGACCGAGATCGGCTGCGAGTTCGATGGCAAGCTTGCCAGCGGCGAAAGCCTCTTTTGGTTGTTGGGCGAGCGACTGACAGAACTCGGCGACCCGCGCATCGAATTCGGATTGTTCGAAGACATCGTGGACGAGGCCGATAGTCAGCGCGCGTGCGGCATCGATCTGCTGATTGGCCAGCACCAGCCAGCGTGCCCAGTGCGGACCGCATAGCCGGACGAGACGGCTGGTGCCACCGGAGCCGGGGATGCCGCCGAGGGCAATTTCCGGCAGGCCGTAGCGTGCGCCGCTGGCGGCGAGGCGAAAATCCGCACTGAGGGATAATTCCAGGCCACCGCCGAGGCACGGGCCCTGATGCGCCACCACGACTGGCTTTTCCAAAGCCTCCCAGGAATCGGCGAGAGGATGCAGGCTGCCGATGCCGGAGCGATACCAACGGCGAAAATCGGCAGGGCTGATGATGGACGGATCCGGCGCGAGCGGCGAGTGGAGATCGATGCCTGCGCAGAAATAACGGCCTTCGGCGCGCAGCAGCAGCACACGCAAAGCTTCGGTTTCGGCAAAATATTGCGTTGCCGCCAGCAGGGACTGATACATGCCGAGATCGATGGCGTTGTACTTTGCCGGGCGATTGAGGGTGACGGAGAGAACCTGCCCTTGTTCCTCGACGCGCACGGTTTCTTCAGGCACGGCTACCTCGCTTTCGGGAGACGCGATGAAAAGGCGCTCTTCTTTGGTAATCGGCTCGGCGGGTGTCGGGAGCCGTTCATTTTGCGCGTTTTGGCTGGACTTGGTGGGCTAAAGCCCACCCAACGGGTATGGCTAGCTCGCTTTCGGGAAACAGGATGCGGGCTACTCTATCTCGGCGAGGATGTCGCCAACTTTGTAGGTTTCGCCTGGTTTGGAGAGGATTTTTAGGGTTCCGGCGGCGGGTGATTCGATTTCCTGGGTCGATTTCTCGCTCTCCAGCGTGTAGATGAGTTGGCCTTCGGTGACGACGGAACCGTTGGTGACCAGCCATTCGGATAATACCCCCTCTTCCATCGAGAAGCCAATCTTGGGGAACAGGACGGGGGTAGACATAGTGAGCCTCGATTGATCGGGTTAGCGGCAGATTTGGTGAATTGCGGCGGCAATTTGCGCGGTATTCGGGGCGAAGGCGGTTTCCAGGGGTTTGGCAAATGGCACCGGGCAGAAGGCGGAGCCGATTCGCTGGACCGGGGCTTTCAGCTTGCCGAACAAAGCCTCGTTGATTCGTGCGGAAATTTCCGCACCAATGCCGAAGGGCTTGACCGCTTCATGAACGATGACCGCGCGGCCGGTTTTTTCGACGGAGGCCAGGATGGTGGCATTGTCCAGCGGCGAGATGGTGCGCAGATCGATCACCTCGGCACTGATGCCCTCTGCTTCGACCTGTTTGGCAACGGCGAGGCAATCGGCGACCTGGCGGCTATGGGCGATGAGGGTAACATCACTGCCCTCGCGTGGCACGGCGGCCTTGCCGATCGGCACACGTGTGCCGCGCTCCGGCATCGGGCCGGGAGTCCAGTAGGAGGCCATGTTTTCGATGAACAGGCAGGGATCTTCGCAATCGATGCAGGAGCGCATCAGGCCATAGGCATCGGCGGGATTTGAAGGGGCGACGACTTTCAGCCCGGCGACATGGGCGAACCAGGCTTCGAGATAATCCGAATGCTGGCCGCCGACGCCGAAGCCGGTGCCTGTCATTGTGCGGATCACCAATGGCACATGCGTCTGCCCCCCGGACATGAAGCGCAATTTTGCTGCGTGATTCACGATCATGTCCATGGCGACGGTGGTAAAATTCATCAGCATGATCTCGGCCACCGGCCGCATGCCGACCAGGGAGGCGCCGATGGCGGCGCCGATAATGGCCTGCTCGGCGATCGGCGTGGACCGGACACGCGAGGCGCCGAATTTGGTGGACAGGCCTTTGGTGACGCCCATCACGCCGCCTTCCTGCGCGTCGGCGACATCCTCGCCCAGCACGATGACGTTGACATCATCTTCCATCGCATCGTCGATAGCCCGGTTGACGGCCTGGATGGTGTTGAAGGTTTTTGCGGAGGCGTTCATGCCGCCAGCTCCTCGGCATAGACATCGCGCAGGAGTTCTGAGAGATCAGGTGTGGGGCTGGCGAAGGCGAAGGCTTCGGCTTCCTCCACCTCGCTGGCGATAGCTGCTTCCATGGCGGCGAGGCTTGCTTCGGTTGCGATGCCGCGTTCGATGAGGCTGGCGCGCAGGCGTGGTACCGGGTCTTTCTCCATGGCAGCGCTTTTTTCGCCTTTGGCCATATAGGCATCGGCATCGCCAAGGATGTGGCCGTAGAAACGGAAGGTGACAGCCTCGATCAGGCTAGGCCCTTGGCCGGCGCGGGCGCGGGCGATGGCCTCGCCGGCCGCGTGCCACATCGCCACCGGATCGTTGCCGTCGACGTGCAGGCCGGGCATGCCGTAGGCGGCGGCGCGGTCGGCGATGTGGGCAACGGATGTGCCGAGATCGAATCGGGTGTGTTCCGCGTAGCCGTTGTTCTGGCAGACGAAAATGACCGGCAATTTCCATACCGAGGCCAGGTTGAGCGATTCATGGAAAGCGCCGATATTGCTGGCACCATCACCGAAATTGGCGATGGTGACGCGGTTTTCGCCGCGGATCTGGGCGGCGAGCGCCAGGCCGTTGGCAATCGGCATGGAGCTGCCGACGATGCCGGTGGTGATCATGACCCCGCTTTCGGGATGGGTGACGTGCATCGGGCCGCCTTTGCCTTTGCAGGTGCCGGTGGTGCGGCCGGCAATCTCCGCCCAGATCAGATGAGACGGCACGCCTTTGGCAAGCATGTCGTGGATGCCACGATAGATGGTGCAGACATAATCCTGCGGGGTGAGGTGCACGGACAGGGCGGCGGGAATAGCTTCCTGACCGCGCGGAGAATAATAGGGTGCCACCAGCCGGCCGGATTTGATCGCGGCACGGAAACGTTCGTCGTTCTGCTTGATCAAGGCCATGCGGCGATAGATCTCGATCAGCGTGTCCGCGCCTGGATCGTAATTGGACTCGGCCATGTTGGCTCCCACTCGCCTGCGTCGCCGGCCGCTTCACCGCGGTCCGATCATTGTGTGCGGCAAGCTTACTGTGCCGGCCGACCGTAAGCAAGCGTAAGATGTTTGTTGACCGGCGGGTTTGCTGCGGTTCGTGGCGCGCGTGGTTCATTTTGCTGGGTGCGTGCGGGTGGGCGGTGGTGGGCTGAAGCCCACCCTACGGGCTACGGGCTGACGCAGGAGCGGGAGAGGGTTTTCCGTCTGCGGGGGGTTATTCGGCGTCTGGGGTGAGACCTTGGGCGCTGAGGTGTTCGCGGAGGTTTATTTTCATGCGGGCCATGACTTCCTCGGCGAGGTGGATCTGGTCGAGGGGAATGCCTTTGAGGATGATCGCGTTGAGATCGCGGCCGACGACGGCCATCTGGCTGATAAGGTCGTAGCCTTTGTCGGTGATGTAGACACGCTTGATGCGGCGATCCCGGGTATCGGAGCGGCGTTCGACATGGCCGCTGGCCTCCAGGCGATCGATGAGGCCGCCGATGGTGACCTTGCCGACGTCGAGCAGCCTGGCCAGGTCGCTCTGGATAACCCCTTCAGGCTCGTGGCGGGAGAGATTGGCGAGCGCCCACCATTGTGCGCGGGTGATGCCGAGCGGCTTTACCGCCTGATCGAAGACCGTGCGGCGCATGCGTGAGACGTCGTGGACCAGGAAGCCGATGCGCAGATAAGGCTGTGCGACCACTTTGCGGCTTTTGGGCGGGGCCGATACCGCCGGCTTTTTACTGTTCACTTTCATATGGTAAAGATTGCGCTATTTCTCGGGCGCGTCAAATGGGGGATGTTGCGTCCGGAGGTGGGGATGCCGGCTTAAAACTATTCCGGTTCAAAAATCGGCGGCCAGCTTACGCGCTTTTCCTTGAAGCACGCGGCATGACAGTGCCACATCTGATCACGGCCGTCGCGCGTGGTAACGATCAGGTTGCACGGGTCGGGTCCCGACTCAGCGATTGAGTCGCCGCACATGCACCACGCAAAAAATACCTTTGGCACGATCGCCTCCTGCCTGCTGCTAACCGTAGCAGCCGCGCAGGGGCCGAGCCAGCGCCTGCGGGCCGTGCATTTTGCGGCGTTGGAGCGGTTGGTGGCTGAAACCCACCCTACGAGTACTGTGGGCTACCAGCCTAATATGATTTTGGCAGGCCGAGGACTTTTTCGGCGATGAAGGAGAGGATGAGTTGTTCGGTGACGGGGGCGATGCGGGGGAGGATGGATTCGCGGAATAGCCGTTCCACCTGGTATTCGCGGGCGTAGCCCATGCCGCCATGGGTGAGGACGGCGCGGGTGGCGGTTTCGAACGCGGCTTGGGCGGCGAGGAACTTTGCTGCATTGGCCTCGGCGCCGCAGGACAGCCCTTGGTCGTAGAGCCAGCCGGCACGCAATGTCATCCACCAGGCGGCTTCCAGTTTGGTCCAGCATTCGGCGAGCGGGTGCTGGATGCCCTGGTTCTGGCCGATCGGCCGGCCGAACACCACGCGGTCGCGCGCATAGAGGGCGGCACGTCGCAAGGCATCGCGGCCCAGGCCAATGGCCTCGGCGGCGACCAGAACGCGCTCCGGGTTCAGGCTATGCAGGATGTAGCTGAAACCTTTGCCTTCCTCGCCGATCCTGTCGGATTCTGGAATGAACAGGTCGTCGATGAAGACCGCGTTGGAATCGACGGCGTTGCGGCCGAGCTTGTGGATTCGGCGCACTTCGATCTTGCTGCGGTCGAGGTCGGTGTAGAACAACGTCATGCCGTCAGTGGGGCGTTTGGCATCGTCTTTTGCGGTGGTGCGTGTCAGGAGAAGGATTTTATCGGCGACCTGGCCGGTGGAGGTCCACATCTTGCGGCCGCTGACGCGGTAGCCGCCGGGCACGCGGGTGGCGAAGGTCTTGATCGAGGTGGTATCTAGCCCGGCATCCGGTTCGGTGACGCCGAAACAGGCTTTTTGCTCGCCCTTGATGAGCGGGGTGAGAAAGCGGGCTTTTTGCTCCGGGGTGCCGTGCACGACGATGGCGTGCGGGCCGAACAGGTTGATGTGCAGGGCGGAGGCAGCGGCCTGGGCGCCGCCGCCGGCCGCCACCGTCTGCATCATGATGGCTGCTTCCAGCACGCCGAGCCCGGCGCCGCCCAGTTCCTCCGGCATCGTGATGCCGAGCCAGCCGCCATCGGCCATCGCACGATGGAATTCCAGCGGAAACCGGGCCTGCTCATCGCATTTCGACCAGTATTCATCATCGAACTGGCGGCAGATTTTGGCGACGCTTTCCTCGATGGCGAGCTGTTGCTCGGTGAGCGCGAAATCCATGGTTTTATCCCGATACTGTGCGATGTGCGGCGCTGGCTGGTTCAGGCGGCCAGAATCTGCTTGGCGATGATGTTGCGTTGGATCTCGTTGGTGCCGCCGAAGATGGACCAGCAGCGGCCATACAGATACTGATGCGCCATGGCACTGGCTTGCTGTGCCGCGCTGTTGGGGGCGTGCGGGGGGCGATGCAGGTCGGCCGGATCATGCACGGCGGCATACGGACCTTCGAGGTCGAGGGCCAGTTCGGTAAGGCCCTGGAGCACTTCGGTGCCGCGGATTTTCAGGATTGAGCCATCGGCGCCGGATGGACGGCCGCGTGCCCAGGCGGCGGCAAAATGTGTTTCCAGGGCGACCAAGGTGGTGAGCTGAACGCCGATATCGGTGAGTTTGCCGGCGAGCCTGGCTTTGACCCTGGGCGGCACGGCCGGATCGTTCTGCACCACGGCGTTCATCGCCCGCAAACGTTTCAGCAAGCGCAGTTTTGGGCCGGTATCGGCAATCGAGACGCGTTCATGCCCGAGCAGGAACTTGGCGATTTTCCAGCCATCGCCTTCCTGGCCGACTATGTTTTCCGCAGGGACCCTGACATCATCGAAGAAAATCTGGTTGGTATGGTGCTGGCCGTCGATGGTGACGATGGGCCGGACGGTGATGCCCGGTGTTGTCATGTCGATCAGCAGGAAGGTGATACCGTCCTGCCGGCGGCCGGTTGCGTTGGTGCGGACGAGGCAATGCATCATGTCCGCCCAATGGGCTTCCGTGGTCCACATTTTTGAGCCATTGACGATGTAGATATCGCCATCGCGGATGGCGCTGGTTTTCAGCGCGGCGAGATCGGAGCCTGCGCCGGGTTCGGAATAGCCTTGGCACCACCAGGTTGTGCTTTCGATGATACCTGGCAGATACTGGCGCTTTTGCGCATCGCTGCCGAAGGTCTGGAGCACGGGGCCGACCATGTTCACGCCATAGGGCATGATCATTGGCGCGCCGGCGAGACCGGTTTCGCGCAGGAACACCAATTGCTGCTCGGGGTTCCAGCCCTCCCCGCCCCAGGTTTTGGGCCAGGCGCCGGTAAACCAGCCTTTCTCGTGCAGAATTTGCTGCCAGCGCACATAGTCGGATTTTTCCAGCTCCCGGCCATGGGCGACTTTGGCGGCGATGTCGGCAGGCAGGCGGGCCTGCACGAAGGCGCGGATTTCGGTGCGAAACGCCTCCAGATCGGCAAGGGTCATGGCAGATCCATCTCCAGCGCGGTGAGACGCGCGGCGCGCGCATCATTGGTGCCGATCTGGCTGCGGATGGCGGCCAGGCGGCGCGCATAATGGCTGACGATCAGTTCGTCGCTCACCCCCATGCCGCCGAACATCTGGATCGATTCATGGGCGACGCGCCGGCCGGCAGAGTCGCACGCCAGGCTGGCGGCGAGGATGGTGCGGCTGCGGGCGTCGCTGGGCGGTTCGTTCAGCGCCGACAGGGCGATTTCCGCCATTGCGGTGGCTTCCTCATGGGCGATGGCCATGTCCGCGGCACGATGTTGCAGGGCCTGGAACTGCGCGAGTTTAGTGCCGAATTGCATGCGGGTGTTGAGGTATTCGGTGGTGGCGAGATTTGCGACCTGGGTGAGCGAGGCAGTCTCCGCGCAGAGGCCGGCGAGCCCGCATTCCAGCGCGTCGGTGAGTGCTGCCTGGGTTTGTGTGGCCAGGCGCAGACGGGCGCCGGAATGGAGCTGGACATTGCGCATTGCGATGTCGGCCGCGCCGGCGGCATCGATCAGCCTTGTTGGGGTGATGGACAGGCCTGGGGATGTGGCGGGCACCACGAAAACCATGGTCTCGCCGGCGGGGGAGCGGGCGGTGATCAGAAGATCGGTGGCGATATCGGCATGCCTGACACATGGCTTGGTGCCGTGCAGGGTAAAGCCTTCGGCGCCCGGCTCGGCGGTGGCATTGGGAGGGTCGAACGGATCGAAGCCTTCGGCATGGGCGATCACGCAAATACGCTGGCCGGAGATGATGTTTTCCTCCAGCTCGGCGGCCTGATCGAGCGCGGCATGGCCGATCAGCCGTGCCGCCATGGCGGCGGCCAGAACCGGTTCGACCAGCAGGCCGGGCGCCAGGCTATCCTGGACCACGCCGATATCGCGGCCGGTGCCGCCGAACCCGCCACGCGCTTCGGTGATGGCGGCGCCCAGGGCGCCCAATTCGGCCAGTTGCGGCCACAAGGCGGTGCGTGCCGGCGGTGTTGCGTGCAGCCTGCGGTTACGCTTTTCCAGATCGCTGTGTTCGCGCACGAAGCGCCGCAGGGCATCGTATAGCAGGGCGTGCTCTTCCGACCTGTCGAACAGACCTGCCAAGTGATCCCTCCGCCGCCCGCCTCGCTTGAAGCCATCTCCAGCGGGCGATATTGTTCGCTTGCGCACTTTAATGGACGTTGGATGGCGGCTGGTCAAGCGGGATGAGGCGTGGGTTGCGCTTCGGAGCGGTTGGCCCAGGCGCAGTACGGCCAAGATGCTGGTTGCCCCTAGACAGTAAGATCACTTACGATATACTTGCCCACAACGTTGCTTCGTGGGCGGCGATGATCAGAATAAGTCGGGCGCGGCCGGGAATCGGCGCCTGAGCGGATAGGAACGGAATAGTTTGATGTCACAGTCTGGGTTGCTTGACGGCAAGGTGGTTATTGTCACGGGCGCCGGTGGCGGCGTGGGTGAAGGCATTGCCCGGCTGGCGGCGAGCTATGGCGCCAAGGTGGTGGTGAACGACCTTGGCGGTGGGCCGAATGGCGAAGGCGGCGATCCAGGACCGGCACAGTCGGTGGCGGATTCGATTTGCGCCGAGGGCGGCCAGGCGGTGGCGAGCTATCGGAATGTGGCAGACTGGGACAGCGCGCATGGCATTATCCAGGATGCGCTCGATGCGTTCGGGCGGATCGATGTGGTGGTGAACAACGCGGGCGTTTTGCGCGATGTGATTTTCCACAAGATGCAGAAGGCCGACTGGGATATTGTGTGCGCAGTCAATCTGGATGGGTGTTTTTATGTGTCGCGCGCGGCGGCGCCGCATTTCAAGGAGCAAGGCAGCGGCTGCTTTATCCATATGACATCGACCAGCGGGCTGATCGGCAATATGGGCCAGGCGAATTATTCGGCGGCGAAGCTGGGGGTGGTGGGGCTTTCGAAAAGCATTGCGCTGGACATGTCCAGATTCAATGTACGATCGAACTGCATAGCGCCTTTCGCATTCACACGGATGGTGGGCACCATACCTGCCACCGATGAGCGGAACCGGCAGCGGTTGGAAATTGCCAAACGGATGACGCCAGACAAGATTGCGCCGTTGGCGGTGGGGCTGATGCTGGACGAGTCGAAGGACGTGACCGGCCAGGTATTTGGCGCGCGGATGAACGAGCTGATGCTGTTCGGGCAGAACCGGCCGATCCGCACGGCGCAAACCGCCGAAGGCTGGACGCCGGAGACGGTGGTAAGCCATGCGCTGGCGACGATGAAGCCCTCATTCTTTCCGCTGGACCGGTCTTCCGACGTGTTTACCTGGGATCCTTTCTGATCTGAGGGTTTGTGCGACGCGGAATTGGTGGGCTAGAGCCCACCCTACGGCGGTGGGCCTTTCTCGTTTGCAGGGGATTTGCATGCATGGGAGTTGGGCATGAATCTGGAGGCGCTGCAGGCGCTGCGGCTGGCGCCGATTCGGCATAGCTATACGGCGCGGGATTCGATCCTGTATGCGTTGGGGCTCGGCTATGGGGACATGCCGGCCGATGCGACGCAGTTGCAGTTTTTGTATGAGAACAGCGCCGGGTTTGCCGCGGTGCCTTCGATATGCGTGGTGCTGGCACATCCTGGGTTCTGGGTGAGCAAACCGGAGCTCGGGATCGACTGGGTGAAGATACTGCACGGGGAGCAAGGCTGCGACTTGCATGCGCCGATTGCGCCGGAAGGGGTGGTGCGCGGGGAATATGACATCCTGGCCGTTGAGGATAAGGGTGCCGGCAAGGGCGCGGTGATGCATGTGGCCAAGAGATTGTATGACGACGACTCGGATCGTTTGCTGGCCACGGTGACGAGCACTTATATGCTGCGCGGCGATGGCGGACAGGGTGGATTCGGCGTGCCGCCCGCGCCCCCCGCGGCGTTGCCGGAGGCAGTGCCTGACACAGTTTTCGATGTGCCGACATTGCCGCAAAGTGCCTTGATCTATCGGCTTTCCGGCGATTTCAACCCGATTCATGCCGACCCGGCGGCGGCGGCGAAAGCGGGGTTTTCCAAGCCGATCCTGCATGGGCTGTGCACGTTCGGCATCGCGACACGCGGCCTGATCGCGGCGTGCTGCGGCCACGATCCAACACGTATCGGCGGGCTTTCGGCGCGTTTCAGCAAGCCGGTGTTTCCAGGTGAGACCATTCGTATCGAGGTATTTGGGCAGGGCGCGCAGGTGCAATTTCGGGCCCGCGCGGTGGAACGCGATCTGATTGTGCTGGATCGTGGACAGGCGCGGATTGGCACGGCGTGACCGAGCCTGTGAACGCTGTGACCGGGGATTTTCTGCTCGATCTGCGTGATGGGGTGCTGAAGCTGAGCTTGAACCGGCCGGCGCATGGCAATGCCATTGCACCTGACATGGTGCCGGGGTTGACGGCGGTATTTTTGGATGCGCAGCGCAACCCGGGTGTGCGCTGCCTGGTGATTGCAGGCAACGGCAAGCATTTCTGCTCCGGCGGCGACGTGGCAGGCTTTGCAAGCGATCTGGAGAAGACCATCGCGGAGCGACAGGAGGATTTTGGCCGGCGGATGGAGCGTGTGGCTGGTCTGATCGAGGCGGTTGCCGGTTTCGATCGGCCGATCATCGCCGCTGTGCATGGCGTGGTGGCAGGGGCCGGGCTGATGTTTGCGCTGGCAGCCGATATGGTGATCGGCGACGAGACCAGCTTGATGCTGTTCTCGCATCAACGGGTTGGGCTGAGCCCCGATGGGGCGGTAAGCTATTTGTTGCCGCGGATTGTTGGTGCACGGATGGCCGCAATGCTGGTGCTGAAAGCGGCGCGGGTGGATGCGCAGGAGGCGGCCAGGCTGGGATTGCTGAGCGAGGTGGTGGAAGCGGAGCGGCTGGCCGATCATGTTGGCGCATTGGCCGCACGATTTGCCAAGGCGCCGCAGCAGGCGATCACGCTGGCGAAATCGTTGTTGCGTGAGTCGGCCACCAATACGCTTGCGCAGCAATTGGCCGCGGAACGCGCGGCGATTGTGCATCTGGTCGGCACGGCCGATTTTGCCGAGGGGGTAAGGGCTTTTATGGAAAAGCGCTCGCCGTGTTTTCCATCGTGCCACATGCCGGACTAGTGGTGCGCGTGGTTCATTGTACCGGAGTCGTGCGACCTGGATTGGGTGGGGTGAAGCCCACCCTGCAGCTACCGAATAGCAGGCGCGTTGCATGGATCGTTTGAGCCTTGGTGAGAGCCTTGGCCGGCTTCGCGCAGGGCAGAGCGTGTTTGTTCCTGGCGCCAGCGGGGCGCCTTCGGCCTGGATGGATGCGCTGCTCCGCGATCCGGATGCAAGCCGGGGCTTGTTTATAACGACGACGTATGCGACCGGCATCAACCGCCTGGTGCTGGACCATCTGCACCCAAGCGCCCGCGTGAGCGGGCTGTTCATGCAGCCATCTTTGACCGAGGCCCAGGCGCGTGGCGTGTACCGCCAATTGCCGATGTCCTATGCCGGGTTTGTGCGGCATTTGGCCGATCGGGCGCCATTCGATGTGGTGGTGGTGCAGGTGTCGCGGCCCGATGATGCGGGGATGTGCTCATTCGGTCCTGCGGTGGAGTTTGCCGGGCTGGCACTCTCACGGGCGCGGCGGCGTGTGGCGGTGATCAACGCCAGGACGCCGTTTCTGCCCGGGGCCGATTCGGTGGCGCTGGCCAGTTTCTCGGATAGTGTTGAATGCGATGTGGCTTTGCCAACCTACAAGACGGGCGAGCAGGACCCGGTTGCCACCGCTATCGCACGGCATGTGGCGCAGTTCATTACCGATGGAATGACTTTGCAGACGGGGCTTGGGAAAGTGCCTGGAGCGTTGCTGAGCGCGCTTGGCGACCGCAGGGATTTGAAATTCCATTCGGGAATGCTGTCTGACGGGGTGATGGAGTTGCATGAGCGGGGTGCGCTGGCGCCAGGCCATGCGCATTTGGCCTGCGCGCTGGTTGGATCGACGTTGTTGTATGACTGGGCGGCGGAAAACCCGTGCGTGCGGCTGCGCGGCTGTGACGTGACGCATGATCCGCGGCGTCTGGCGTTACTCGACGGGTTCGTGGCGATCAACTCGGCGATTGAGGTCGATCTGTTCGGGCAGTGCAATCTTGAGCGTCTGGCTGGGAAATCGGTGAGCGGGCCTGGTGGCGCACCGGATTTTGCATCGGCGGCCAGACGATCGCCGGGCGGGTTGAGCATTATTGCTTTGCCAGCTTCCGGGGGTGGGATGTCTCGGATTTGCGCCTGCCTGGGTGAAGACGCTGTGGTGAGTGTGCCGCGCAGCGAGGTGGATATTATTGTGACGGAGCACGGGGCAGCGGATTTGCGTGGGAAATCGGTGCATGAACGGGCTGAGGCGTTGATTGCTGTGGCGGCCCCGGATGCGCGATCGGCGTTGGAGGGGGCGTGGGCGCGTTTGGTGAAGAGGCTTTGAGGTACTTTTTTCAATCGTGTTTTTTGCAGCATTGAAGGTGGCGGGAGGGGCTTCGCTTTTCCACCCTACGAGACGTGCGGGTTACGGGCGGGTGAAGAGGTCGCGGGCGATGATTTGTTTCATTACTTCGGTGGCGCCGCCGGCGATGCGGGTGATGCGGGCGTCGGTGTAGGCGCGGGCGATTGGGTATTCGAGCATATAGCCGTAGCCACCGAAGAATTGCAGGCACTGATCGACGACCTTGCAGTGCAGATCGGTCACGAGCAGTTTGGCTTTGGCCGCTTCCACCGGGGTGAGCTCGCCGCGCATAAAAGCTGCGATGCACCAATCGGTGAAGACGCGCAGAGCGGTGGTTTCGGCTGACAGTTGCGCCAGGGTGAATTGGGTGTTCTGGAAATCGGCGATGGTGCCGCCGAAGGCTTTGCGGTCTTTGGTGTAGGCGACGGTCCAGCCGATGGCGGCCTCGGCCACCACGATGCTGCGGACTGCCTGGGTGAGGCGTTCTTGCGCGAGCTTTGCCATCATGATGCCAAAACCCTGACCTTCCTCGCCGAGGCGGTTGGCTACCGGGACACGCAGGCCTTGGAAAAACAATTCCGAGGTGTCCTGCGCCTTGAGGCCGATTTTTTTCAGGTTGCGGCCGCGGGCAAAGCCGGGGGTGGCGGCATCGACGACGATGAGGCTGACGCCGCGCGCGCCGGCGGCGGGATCGGTCTTGCAGCAGAGAACGACGAAGTCGCAGTTCTGGCCGTTCGAGATATAGGTTTTCTGGCCGTCAATCAGGTAGACTTCGCCATCACGTATGGCGCGGGTGCGGATGGCCTTGGCATCGCTGCCGGCGCCAGGCTCGGTCATTGCCAGGGCGCCGATCAGCTCACCGGAGACCATTTTCGGCAATATCTCGCGCTTCAGTGCCTCTGACCCCGCGGTGAGCAGATAGGGGGCTACCATTTCGGTGTGCACCATGAAGCCGGCGCCCGGGCCGGTGACGCCGGCGCGGGCCATTTCCTCGATAATGACGACGTTGTAGAGCCAGTCGGCGCCGGCGCCGCCATATTCCTCGGGCACGTTGGGGCAGAGCAGGCCGAGTTCGCCGGCGCGGCGCCAGACGGCGCGTGGCACGATGCGCGCTTCCTCCCACGCTTCGTGGTGGGGCACCAGCTCATCTTCGACGAAACGGCGCACCGTTTGGCGGAAAGACTCGTGGTCTGAACTGAAGAGTGTGCGGTTCAAGGCCTGGTTTGTCCTTGGTTCAGGCGCGCATCATGCGTGGGTGGCTGGCCGCTTGAGTTGCAGGCCGGAGCGGCGGCAATGCGCGACCAGCACCTCTTTCTGATTATAGGCGCGATGCAGGAAGGTGACGATGCCGGCATTGGGGCGCGAGCGGCTTTCGCGCAGCTCTATGACCTCGGTCTCGACGCGAATGGTATCACCGTGAAAGAGCGGTTTAGGGAAGCGGACTTCGTCCCAGCCAAGATTGGCGACTGCGGTGCCCAAGGTGGTGTCGCCTACCGAGATGCCGACCATCAGACCGAGGGTGAACGCGCTGTTGACGATGCGCCTGCCGAACTCCGTGTGGTTGGCGCAGTATTCTTCATCCAGGTGGAGAAACGCGGGATTGTGAGTCATGCAGGTGAAGAAGACGTTGTCGGCTTCGGTGATGGTGCGGCGAAGCGCGTGCACGAAGACCTGGCCGACCACGAGATCATCGAAATAGACGCCCGCCATTTACAGCAGGCCGAGGATGGAAATGGCAGCGATGCCAAGATAGGGCACGCCGCCCAGATTATGGGTTAGCCCAAGGCTGGGGCTTGGCAGTTGCCGCTTGCCGGCGCGGCCGAGCAGTTGCAGGTAGTTTTCGTAGGCCATGCGCAGGCCGGAGGCGGCGATTGGGTGGCCGAAGCATTTCAGGCCGCCATCGATCTGGCACGGTACGCCACCGCCCTCCCGATCATAAAACCCATCGAGGATATCATGCACAGCGCGGCCATCCTGGGAGAGGGAGAGATCTTCCATGGTGACCAGCTCGGTGATCGAGAAGCAATCATGGACTTCCGTCAGGCTGAGCTGCTCGCGTGGGTTGGTGATGCCTGCCTCCTGATAGGCACGAGCGGCGGCCTTGCGCGTGTTTCGGACATAGGAACCATCCCACCCGCTGGTGGTGGATTCGACACCGGAACTGATGGAGAGCTGGATGGCCTTGATGGTGACGAGATCTTTCTTGCCCAGCGCGCGGGCGATTTCTGGCGTGGTGACGATGGCGCAGGCGGAGCCATCCGATACGCCGCTGCAATCGAAAATGCCGAGCGGCTCGGCGATCATTGGCGCATCGAGGATGGCTTGCATCTCCACCGCCTTGCGGAAATGCGCCTTTGGGCTGTTGACCCCGTTCTGGTGGCTTTTCCAGGATATATGGGCGATGGCGCGCTTGAGATCCTGCTTCGAGGTGCCGTAGCGCGACCGGTAGCCGGCGGCGAGTTGGGCGAAGCCGGCGGGGGCGGAGCCGAGGGGCAGCCACAAATCGTTCAGCGTGCCCTTATAGGGCGCCGGCAGGCCGCCATAACCGGTATCTTTCAGCTTTTCCGCGCCGATCGCCAAAGCGATATCAACAGCGCCGGAGGCCACCGCATAGGCCGCGCCGCGCAATGCCTCAGTGCCGGTGGCGCACATGTTTTCCATCCGGCTGACCGGGATGCCATCGAGCCGCAACGCGGTGGAGGCGGGAATGGCGGAGTTGCCGACATTCACGTTATCCATGCAGGAGCCGAACCAGGCTGCCTCGATCTGGCTGCGTTCGATACCGGCATCGGCCAAGGCTTCATCGAAGGCTTCGGCGAGCAAGCCTTCCGTGCCGGTATCCCAGCGCTCGCCGAATTTGGAGCAGCCCATGCCGAGAATGGCAACTTTGTCGCGGATACCGCTGGCCATCAGTTTTTCTCCCCTGCTGGGCGTGCGGCGATGGGCGTGGCTTTCCAGAAATATCTGTTATAGCCGCGTATCTTGTCGGGCTCCTTGATGCGGAAGACGATGCGCAAGGGCGTGCCGACATCCAGGCCCTCGGCGCCGACATCGACGATTTCCATCAGCAGCCTGGCGCCGGCATCGAATTGGACGAAGCCGACATAAAGCGGCGGCGCTGGATGGTAGGAGAGCCAGTCGGCGGTGAAGGTGAGGACCTTTGCCGGGACTTCGGTGAGCGGGAAATCATCGAACTGGGCGGCGGGGGCAGCGCAGCCGGGATTGACGCAATAGGCAAGCTGGGGGAATTGCACCGTGCCGCAGGCCTGGCATTTGCCGGCAACGAAGGCGCCGAGCTGACTCGCCTCCCGATACTGCGTGGTGAGCGCGGCTTTGCCGGTTTTTTCACCGCGCATGCCCCAGTCCAGATCAATCTCGTTATAGAACGACGCCATCCGCAGGTAATCGGTTGTTGGCACGGCTTCGGCCAGCGCCACCGGCACGCCGCGATTGGGCGCGTGATCGGCGATGGCCTCGGTGGTTTGCAGCACGATGGCTTCGGCGCCCTGGCCGAAGCCGACCAGCAGAATTCTTTGGCCCGGCCTGGTGGTTTGCAGTGTTGCCGCCAGCATCAGCAGCGGATGGGCTACACCCGCATAGCCGCAGCCATCATCGAGTGATTCGGCCAGCCTTCCGGTGAAGCCAAGCTGCTTGGCCAGGGTGGCGGCGGCGCCTTTGAGGGGCGATGCCAGAATCAGCGTGTCGATCTCCGCGATGGGTGTTTTGG
>Ga0116229_10005894_pt1 | contig 19832 bp, 9 predicted proteins | sample S1TSphgellanicum_3_FD_87313 | JGI IMG/M metagenome (GOLD analysis project Ga0116229, IMG submission 87313) | Host-associated microbial communities from peat moss isolated from Minnesota, USA - S1T2_Fc - Sphagnum magellanicum MG | ecosystem: Host-associated > Plants > Peat moss > Unclassified... | reverse complement strand
TCCCCGCTCTCCGTGAGTTCGCGCTCGAGAATTCGGCAGCCATGGCGCAGTTCGAGTTCTTCGGCGCTCACGAGGACCCTCGATCCCGACCAGGCGGCGCCGCCCAGGCGTGTCGGCCCGATGCAAAAGCCGGGCGATAGATACAGCGGAATCGTCACCTCTGAGGTTCCGACAGGCGTGTACAGCACTGCAATGGGAGCGAGGCCATGGACCGAAGGAACCTCGTCGGCCGATGCCCCTGCGTTTCGGGCGGCTGCGGTGACCGCTGCCGCGATCACGTGTGCGGTCACCGCAATGCTCAGGCTCGAGGCTGCCGGTGCCGCTGCGTTGACCACCGTACCCGCGGGAAGCACGAAGTCGAAGGCGCGTAACACTCCCTCGCTGAACGGCAAATCGTCTAGCACTGCGGCAATCAACGGCAGGATCGCCGCAGCGCGACACAGCGCCGGGGTGGCGTTCAGACTGTTCTGCATCACGTTCGAACTCCCCGTGAAATCCAACAGGACTGCGGATTCGTGGCGCGACACCTTGACGTCGACGTGGAGAGTGGACCCGGAAGGATCGCGCACGGTGCGGCGCGCCTCGCCCGGTCGCGCCAGAATCTTGTCCAGATGCTCTCGCAGTCGCACGGCCGTGTAGTCGATGCCTGCCGCGTGCGCGGCCCTCAACGTCGGCAGGCCGTAGCGATGGATCAAGCGATGCACACCGGACTCGGCGGATCGGCACACCGCCAGCACCGCCTCGATCTCGGCATGCAGGCTCGCGGGCGCCCGGCTATTCACCGACAAGAAGCGTGCGACGTCCTTTTGTAATGCACCCGCCCGGAACAGCCGCATCGGGGTGAGGCGATAGGCCTCCTGCCAGACTTCGAACGCGAACGGTTGATAGGCGCCGGGCAGTTCGCCGGCGAGATCCAGGACTGGAATCCGGACCACGACGAGGTACACCAGTGCACCCTGCCAGAAGAGGGGCCGAAGGATCGACAGCACGTGGCCATGGGTGCCCCCGAAAAACGGATCGGCAACGACGAAAACGTCGCCCTCCGCAACATCATAGGCGTAATAGTCGAGGACCACCCGACCGGTGTCGCGTACCGCGTACAGATGCGAGGGGTCTCCTTGTTCCTGTGCGATGAGATTCAATTCGGTATCCAGAAGCCCGACGGCAAACGCACGATCCTCGGTCACGAGCGGTGAGCGCGAGAGCCGCGGGAGCAGTGCCGTCATCTCACGTACGAGCGCGGATATCTGGCCATAGATGATCTGCGCGCTGGGAATCGTCATGACGCTATGGGGTTGCCGCGGCCGAGATGCGGGCGACCTCGATCACGCAGTTGCCGAACGCGTCGATCAGCGCCTCCTGGGAACGCCGCAGTATGATGTTGGTACCCCACTGCTCGAGGATTGCCGGACCCGGTATGAAGTTTCCGGGTCTGAGCAACCGTCCATCGTAGACGGGAACCGCGGTCGGGGAAACGTCGAAATACACGTCTCTCACACCGTTTTTGGCCGCGCTCGGATCTTCACCCGCGAAATCCGCGGGCGCCCATTCAGGGGGCTCGCGCACACCCACGAGCTCGATCCGGACGGTTTGAATTTCGATGGCCTGTCGCGGATCGGAGTGAGCGAAGAGCTTCTCATGGATCTCGTGGAAGTCTTGCGCAATCGTGTCGATGTTGAGGGCGGTCACTCGCAGCGTGCGGCTTTTCAATGGGACCGTCACTTCGTGTACCTCACCGGCGTAGCGCAGATCGAGAAACCGGCGTACCTCGAGCCGACCGTGGGACTTGGTGTCGGCGAGGCGCGCCCGAGCCCGTCGTTCGAGTTCGGCGAACAGCTCGTTGAGAACCATCAAGTCCACCCGGTCGAGACCCGCAATCAATGTCCGCGCTTCGTTGACCTGCAACGGGGCGACCACATCGCCCAGTGCGCAAAATACCGATGCCAGCGACGGCACGATGATTGTTTCGATGCCAAGGAGCTGCGCTTGATGACCCGCATGAATGGCTCCGGCGCCACCAACCGCCACGAGGGCAAAACCACCGGGATCATGCCCGCGCTTGGTCGTGACGAAGTGGGTGGCCTGAGCCATGTTGTGATTCACGATCTCATTGATGGCCAGCGCCGCCTCGATGAGTCCGATGCCGAGCGGCTGCGCCACGTGTTCCTGCACGGCCTGCCTCGCCCTGTCGATCGAGAGGGACATCTTTCCACCCAAGAACCGATCGGCATCGAGAAAACCCAAGATCAGATCGGCATCCGTGACGGTTGGCCGGCTGCCGCCGCGTCCATAGCAGGCGGGTCCCGGGGTCGCTCCAGCGCTTTCGGGGCCCACTCGCAGCGCGCCGCCGTTGTCGATCCACGCCACGCTGCCCCCGCCGGCTCCGACGGTGTGAATATCCAGCACCGGCTTGGCGATGCGATAGCGACCGATCCAGTGGGTCGTCGTGACCTGCGGCCGCAGGCGCTCGATGACCGAGATGTCGTAACTCGTGCCACCCATGTCGACGGTGATCAGGTCCTGGTAGCCGGCCTTTTCGCCCACGAACGCGGCGGCCGTGACACCGCCCGCCGGCCCTGACAGCAGCGTGTTGACGGCCGATCGGGCGGTTTCCCCGACACCCAGCACGCCACCGTTCGATTGCATGATCATCAGCTCGCCCGCGAAGCCTCGAGCGCGCAGCTTCTGCTCCAGGCGAGTCAGGTAGGACGCGATCGCGGGCCCCACGAAGGCATTGACGACTGTCGTCGATACCCGTTCGAATTCACGGATTTCCGGCAGTACCTCCGAGCTCAATGATACGAACGCGCCCGGCAGCTCCTCGGCCGCGAGTTCCGCAATCCGACGCTCATGGGCGGGATTCAAGAAGCTGAAGAGGAAACACACGGCCAACGCATCGATTGCCTCGGCTCGGAAAAACCGCAAGGCCGCCCGTACCGCGGCTTCGTCGAGCGGCATTTGCACGATACCCGAGGCATCGACCCGTTCCGGGACCCCGATACGGTAGCGGCGCGGACAGATCGCCGGCGGCGGCTGCAAGCGTGGATTGAACGTGCTTTCCTTGAAGGACCGACGAAATTCGAGCTCGTCCCGGAATCCTGCGGTCGTGATGAGGCCGACCTTCGCCCCGCGCATCTCGAGCAGGGAATTCGTCGCGACCGTCGTGCCGTGCACAATCATGTCGACATCGGACAAGAAGCCTTCGAGGCGCAGGCCGCGCTGCGACGCAGCCTCGGCGATCGCCTCCATGACCCCATTGGACTGGTCGGCCGTGGACGGGATCTTGGCGGACAACATCGCTCCGGCGGGGCCGCTTGCCACCAGATCGGTGAACGTGCCACCGACATCGATTCCGAGTCTCCAGGATTCCGGCATCGTGAGAACTCGCTCGAGGAATCAGTCGGATGAAGCCGGTGGAACCGACGCCTGTGCAAGCACACGCAGGGTCATCTCCGGCGGCAGTAGAATCGTGTTAGATACGGTGCACAGTGCCTTCGCGTCGGCGGCGACGGCTTCGGCATCGGCTTGCACCAGGCCTGCGTCGAAGCTGACCAGGTTGTCGATGTGGGCGAGGCGGACCGGTGCGTCGATCGCCTTCACGCCGAGGGTCGTGACGCGGAAGCCGACTCGAGGTAATCGTCGCGCCGCCAAGGCCGCCCGGCAACTCAAGGCATAGCACGTGCCGACCGCGAGCAATAAAAGTTCGACCGGACTTAAGTCGAGCCGCGTTCCCGCGCTCCATTCAGTATCGGGTTCATGGCCGGCAAACAGCCGTAATGGGCCGTCCACGTCCGACAGCACGGTGACTGACCAGCGCTTCACCGGGACGGGGTTCAATGCCTCGTGCCCTTGGATTTAGAACGGCCTGCCGGCCCGGCGAGTCCCGCCGGGGGCGGTTCCGACCCGATGAGCCCGAGAAATTCGAAGCGCACGAGGTCGGTGGCCAGCACTTCCGCGCTGACCGGAGGTTTGTGGTCGAGGTCGTAGCCGTGGCCGAACAACCACCACTCGATGCTCCCCTCGATCAGTCGATGCACGAAAGCGGCCCGCAAGTCGGTCGCACGACCCTTCGGCAGCATGCCGAGCTCGGTGGCACGGGAAATGTTTTGACGCAAGGCGAGATAGACAGCGTGACGCGTGTCCGCGATCGCGCGGTCGATCTCCGGATCGGCGCCGTGACCGCGAGCCAGCAAGAACGCCATGAAATATCTGTTTTCCCGGGAAAAGATCAGCAGATCCTTGATCCACGTCCGCGAGTTCGCGAGCATGTCCCGCGGGGTCGCCGGAGCCGCTCGATACCCGCGCTTCACCGCACTCAGCATCTCCTCCCGGCCATACGCAATGAGTTCGAGTGCAAGCTCGAGCTTGGTCTCGTAGTACAAGTAAAAGCTCGCCTGGGTAAGGCCGCACTCCGTGACGATGTCAGCAATCTTCGTCAGATGATAGCCATGGGTGGCAAACAGCTTGAGACCCACCGCGGAGAGCTTGTGTTTGGTTGCCGATCCCCCGCGGAGCTTGGTCATGCAGGAGAGCTGCTCGGACAACGGTGGAAGCCTTCAAAACTTGTAATCCACTTCGCCGCCGAAGGTGCGCGGATCGCTGTTGTAGCGTAGGTAGCCGAAGCCGACATTATCGATTTCATTCGCTTGCTGCTCGTTGGTGAGGTTGTTTCCATAGGCGCCAATACTCCACCGGCCGTCGGTCAGCGCGATGTGCAGATTCACGTAACGCTTGCCGCCGATCGGGAACTCGTTCTCCTGCCCGAGATACTGGCTCGACTGATACCGGAAATCCACCCGAGAGTTGAGGTTCCATGCATCCTTGACCGGAAAGGAATATTGCCCCCAAAGGTTCAAGGTAATTCTCGGGGTATAAGGATCGTCCGACCCGTCGTCAACCTTGCCGACGGTGTTGCCGATGCCCGTACCGACGGTCAGATTGCTGAACGGCCGTGCGGCGATTTCGAGTTCGAAGCCGTTGATCTTGGTGTACGGGATATTGGACGTCACTCGGTACGGCGGAGTCGCCACGATCGTGGAGAATTGCTGGTCGGAATAGTTGATGTGGAACAGCGCTGCGTTGAGCGTCACTCGGCGGTCGTCGAGCGAGGACTTCAGTCCGACCTCGTAGTTCCAGGTATGTTCCGGCTTGGTCAGATTCCCGGTGTAGAAGAATCCGCTGCGAAATCCTTTCGAGACGCTCGCGTAGGTCATCACGTTCTCTTCCCAATGGTAGGCGAGCTGCAGCTTCGGCTGCGTCGATGCATCCACCGCCCGCTGGGTCACGGTGCCGTCCGGCAGCGGCACCGGCGTGGACAAGCCGAGGTTCGTGTAGCCGGTCGAGTCGTAGCGGTTCTCATCCCAGCGGACGGCCGCCGTCGCCTCGAGCGCCGAGGTGATGTCGTAGTTGACCTGCGTATAGACGCCGGTAAATCGGTCGCGGCGGTAGTCGGTCTCGTTCACCACGGTCGTGCTGCTCGGTACCACCTGGTCCGCGGCATCGAGCTGACCCGCTCCAACGGTCAGATTGTTCGGTGCCTCGCGATACAGCGCCGACGCACCCACGAGCCAGCGCAGCGGTTGATTCGACGGTGACGTCAGCCGCAGATCTTGTGAATAGACCTTGAAGTCGTCGACAGAGGTCTGGAAGCAGTCCGGCGGTTCGCCGGGTCCGCCTGTCGCACCGCAAAACCCTGGGGCTGGCGGCTCGTTCCAGGTCGCGCTGCCAAACAAGTCCTGAGTCAGCTGACTGTAGGCGCTGATCGACGTCAGCGTGGCGAAGCCGGCGTTCCAGTCCACCTTCAGTGACACCTCGTCCTCGTTCACGTCTTCGGCCCCGACGATTCCGCGCCGGATACCGGGCGAATTGGTGAAGTCGTCGAACAAGGCGGCCCCCGCCGCACCGGGCGGCAGGAGTTCTTGGTATACGGCGCCCTCGCGCGTGTGCACGACATGGGCCCGCAGATCGATCGTGACCGGATCGAGATTGAAGATGATTTTGCCGCGCAGATCCGAGGTGCTGTCGAAATTCAAACCCTGTCCGGCCGTGTCCTCCTGCGATCCATTCGCATCACGATAGTAGCCATCGAGACGGAATAGCACCACATCGTTGATGATCGGTCCCGACACGGACAGAGTCGCGCGCCTGTCTCCATAATCCCCGTAGGACACGTGAGCCTCGCCCGAGAACGTATTGGTCGGCGCCTTGGTGATGACGTTGATCGCGCCCGCGATCGCACCGGCGCCGTACAGTGCGCTCTGAGGGCCTTTCAGGACTTCGATCCGTTCTACCCCGAGCAGCGCCCCGACGTTGATCGCATCGAGTGAGCCAGCGGGCACGCCGTCGACCACGTAGGTCACGGGGGCCCATCCGCCTTGACCGGTCGTGATACCCCGAATGGTGATATACGAAGCGCCTTCGCGGAAGGTTTGTCTGAAAGTCACGTTCGGCGTCATTTCGACGAAGTCGGACACCCGTTGGACGTCCGCCGACGCCAGCGTCTCGGCGGATAGGACGCTGACCGAATCGGGCACGTTTTCCAGCGACTCTGCGCGGTTTCGGGCGGTCACGATGATCTCGTCGAGGGAATCGTTGTCGCCGGGACCGTCGGCCCACACCGAGTCCAGCGTGAAAAACAGTCCCATCGCGAGGAATCCGCATGCGCCGACGCGAGATCCCCTGATCGAACGTCCAAAGCCGCCCGGCGTCAACGGGCGCAAGTTCCACTGCCTGCAGAGTCGCACGGAGTATCTCCCATCGAAAAAAAGCTGCATCTTTGCTCCGGAACGAACATTCATTCCAAAAGAAGCACCGCTATCACTAACTGGTTAGTCACACGATTTGCCGAGGAGGTTAGCGTGACTGATCGGCGCCCGCTAATAACAAAGTGACATACCGTCATACGGTCCCTTTGCGTCATCCACGCGGACACCGACGAGGTCGCCAATCGGGGTGACGATAGCGCTTCAGAGCCTTCAAATATCCTAAATACCAAAGTGACATTACTTTTATAATTAATTGATTGTATTATAGTAATTACTCCCTGATTCGGCAGGTGCGGGAAGCCCGAGTCGATCCCGGGCAGTGTCTCGCGGCATCCAAGGGTAAACTGCGGGTGGCGCCTGACAGACTGATGAGGAGCGCGCAGCGATGAGTATTTGGAACCGGACACGCGCTTGCCGAGAATGACCGCGTTCGCCGCCGCATGTCTCATGCTGGCGACCTTCGCGGTACACGCGGCGGATCACGGGGTGCGTCTCGTGAAGACCTCCATTCCCATGCCCGATGGCGTGCAACTGGCGGCGACGTTGTACATGCCGGCGGACCTCGAGCCGGGGCAGCGTGTGCCCGCGCTGCTCGAGTACCTGCCGTATCGAAAAGACGATGACGACGCGGTGAGCGATTATGGCCATCATGCGTACTTTGCGCGCCATGGCTATGTCGGCGTCAGAGTCGACATTCGCGGCTTCGGCAACAGCGGGGGAGTGCAACCGTCCCGCGAATACTCGGCACAGGAGCAGCAGGACGGCGAGCAGGTGATCGCGTGGCTCGCACGACAGCGCTGGTCGAACGGCAAGGTCGGCATGCTGGGCATTTCCTGGGGAGGCTTCAACTCGATTCAGCTCGCGATGCGTAGGCCGCCGGCGCTGAAGGCGATCCTCGCCGTGGCCGCCACCGAGAAATTGTTCACGGAAGACGTTCATTACATGGACGGCATCATGCATGCCGATGAATTTGAGGTCGCCATGGACCTCGATCAAGGCCGCAGCGGTGCACCGACGTTTCCGATCGATGAGGACACGCTCGCGAAACGCATGGATGCGACCCCGTGGTCTCTCGATTACTTCCGACATCAGCGCGACGGTGCTTTCTGGCGCGCACCGATCGGGCGCTTGGAAGACATTCGAATACCCTGCTTCCTCATCGCCGGGTTGCAGGACGGCTACCGCAACAGCGTCGTGCGCATGCTCGAGCGCGTGCCGGCACCGGTACATGTGTGGGTCGGACCCTGGAATCACGACTTCCCGAACGAGAGCATCTACGGGCCGCGGGTCGAATGGCGTGATCAAGCCGTGCGCTGGTTCGATCACTGGCTCAAGGGGATCGATAATGGCGTCGAACGCGACGCTCGCGTGGTGTTCTACCAGCAGCATGGGCATCCGCCCGGCGCCGAGCCGCAGGACGTTCCGGGCGAGTGGCGCGCCGAATCCTGGCCGCCGACGGGTCTCAAGCCGGTATCGTGGTATCTCGCGCCCAATCATGAGCTCGCACCGGTGCCGGCAGCCGCCGCCATCGATCACCTGCGTTACGTGCCCTCGGCGGGAGTGGAGGCCGGGTTCTGGTGGGGTGAGTTGTTGGGCGACCAGCGGCCGGTCGACGCCTATAGTTTGACCTATGACAGTGCGCCATTGGACGACACCGTCACGATGCTCGGTCGTGCGCATGTCCGCTTGCTTGCATCCGCCGATGCGCCGCTGGCCGACTGGTTCGTGCGTCTCGAGGATGTCGCCGAGGACGGTCGAGTGACGGCGATTACGGGTGCGGGATTGAACGGGGCTCAGAGGATGTCCACGGATCGACCGGAGCCGCTGGAGCCGGGCCGGGAATACCCGCTCGACATCGACCTCTACTTGAGTTCCTGGGTGTGGACGCCCGGCCATCGTATTCGCCTCGCCGTGTCGAACGCTCAGTGGCCGATGCTGTGGCCGACGCCGTACCCCATGACGACGAGCTTGCGCGTCGGCGGCGTCGACGGCTCCGCGCTCACGCTGCCCATCGTCCCGGCGGTGGGCCGGTCCCCGCCGCCATTCGCTCCACCGGAACCCGTCGAGCAGCCCCCGGGAATCTCGACGACCGGAGACTACGCATGGCCCGGCACCTGGCACCTCGAGCGCGACGAGACAACCGGACGCAGCACCGTCACCTGGAGCGGTGCCGCGGCGCTACAGTTTCCCTGGGGTTCCTTTGATCATCATGAGCAGCTCGTCTACCATGTCGACGATGCCGATCCGGCCGATGCCGCCGTCGAGGGCGACGGCGAGAGCGTCGAGACGCTACCGGATCGCGTTCTGACGTACCGGGGACATCTTCGGCTCACCAGCGATGCGACCACCTTTCACTACGCCTATACGCGCGAGCTGCTACGAGACGGGTCGGTCATTCGCACACGTCGCTGGCACGAGGACATTCCGCGCGACCTGCAATAATGAGGAAGGGACCGTAGGGCGCGAGTTGCCGCTCGCGGACGATCGTCGCCGGTAGGATCAGCTGCCGTAGATGCGCTGCTGATCCGCGCCCGTGCCGCCGCCGTAGCGCTGCAAGATCTGGTGGGCCGACATCGGACGGGCGATGAAGTAGCCCTGCGCGATGTCGCAGCCATGCACGCGCAGCCAGTCGAGTTGCGCCGCGGTTTCCACGCCTTCGGCAGTCACGCGCAGGCCCACTTCATGTGCCAGCGAGAGGACGGCCTGGCAGATGGCCGCATCGATGGGGTCGGTGACCAGATGTTTGACGAACGACTTGTCGATCTTCAATTCATCGACCGGCAGTCCCTTCAGATACGCCAATGACGAGTAGCCGGTGCCGAAATCATCGATCGCGATTCGACACCCGAGGGCACGCACCGCCAGCAGACCGGCTTGGACGCTCGCCAAGTCACGGATCAGCGCCGACTCGGTGATCTCGACGATGACGGCGGTCGGCTCGATCGCCGCGGCCTCGGCGGCCTGTCGGATCAGGGTGGCAGGATCGTCGTGAACGAATTGTCGGGCCGACAGGTTGATCGCCACCGTGGTGGTGAAGCCCTGCGTCCGCCAGTTCATGAGCTGTCGGCAGGCGGCCTGCGTAACCCAGCGACCGATGTCGAGAATGAGGCCCGACTCCTCGGCCAGGGGCACGAATTTGTCGGGCGATACTTCGCCCAAGATCGGGTCGAACCACCGGATCAGGGTTTCGACCCCGGCGAGAGAGCCGTCCGCGATGTCGATCTTGGGTTGAAAATAGAGGGAGAGTTGTTCGGTCCGCACGGCCTCCCGCAGCGCGGCCTCGAGGGACATCCGTTCATGGGCAAGAGCGCTCATGTCGGCAGAATGGACGACGGCACTGGTGATCGAATTGAGCAAGGCATGATGCTTGGCCGCGGCCGCGCGCGTGATCAGTGCCTTCGCGTCGTCCGACGGGTCGGTGCACAACGCGATGCCGACGGCGGGCGGCCAGAGAAACAAGTGCTTGCCGCAATACACCGGTTCGTCGAGCGATGCGATGATCTCCTCGGCGAGCGCGGCCGCCCGCTCCCGCACGCCGCGGCAGCGCAGGCAGACGACGAATCGGTCACCGTCGACCCGGGCGACGGACGCGTGCTCGCCACCGTCGTCCCGCTTGGCGACCATGGCGGCCAAGCGCTGGGCGAACGCCCGCAGTGCTTCATCACCTTCGTCGGGACCGAAGATCGCCCGGATTCGGGAGCATCCCTGGACATCGATGTGAATGACCGCGACGCCGCTGTCGGGCTCCGTGGCGGCGCACGCGAGCGCTTCGGCGACCCGGCTGCTCAGCGACTGAGCGTTCGGCAGACCGGTCAGCGAATCGTGATAGGCGAGGTGACGGAGCTGCTGCTCGGCGGCGGAATTGCGCAGGATGTAGCGCAGCCGGTGCGGCAGCAGCGTGCAATTGATGGGTTTGGAGATGAAGTCGGTGGCACCGTCGGCATACGCGCGCGCGATCGAGTCGGGATCGTCATGGCCGGTGATCATCACGATGGGCAGGTGCTGCAGTTCGCTCGAGCGGCGCAGTGCACGGCACACCTCGTAGCCGTCGAGGAGCGGCATGTCGACATCGAGCAACGCCACATCGAACGGCTGCGCCCGCGCCGCCGTGAGGGCCGCCGCGCCGTCGCCGACGGCCACGGTCTGAAATCCGGCCTGACCCAGGGTTTCGAGGAGGAACAGCGAGCTGATCGGATCGTCGTCGGCGATCAGCACGCGCGGCGTCGGCACCTCGGCGCTCATGCGGTGCGTCTCGCGAGTTCTTCGTGCAGGGCACCGACCGCGGCGCTTCGGGCGGCCCGCAATCCGGTGGCAAGCGCGGCGATGCGCGCGGTATCGCGCGCGTTGGCGGCCCGCTCGGTTTCTGTGGCCAGCCGAGCGAGTCCGTCCGCACCGACTTGCGCGGAAGCCGACTTGAGAGAATGGCAGCGCTCGCGGATGGCGGGTAAATTGCCTTCCGCCACGGCGCAGAGAATGGCATCGACCTGATGGGCGGAGGCTTCATCGAATAACGTCGCGACCCGCTGGAGGAAGCCGTCGTTACCGTTGCGCTCCATCTGGCGCATTCTGGCGAGGGCATCGGCGGAGAGCGTCGAGGGTGCGACGGGCGCTGCGGCGCCAGCAATCGGCGCCGGGGCGGCGACGGGTGTCGTGGCGGTGGGCGCCGGAGCGGCGGCGGTGGGCAACCAGCGTGCGAGCGTGGCATGCAGGTCCTCGAGCAGCAGCGGCTTGCCGAGGAAGTCATCCATGCCTGCTTCGCGACAGCGCTGCCGGTGGTTCTCGGCGACATCGGCGGTCAGGGCGATGATCGGTGTATGACGAAGCCCGGCTTCGGCGCGCCGGATCAGGGTGCTGGCGGTCCAACCGTCCATATCCGGCATATGGACGTCCATCAAGATCGCGGCAAACTGCTGTGCGCCGGCGAGCGCGACGGCCTCACGACCGCCCGTGGCGGTCATGCGTGAACAGCCGAGTTCGTCGAGCAGGCCCTCGAATACCGCAGCGTTGATCGGGTTGTCCTCGACGATCAGAACGCAGCCGTGCAGCCGTCCCAGGGCGGCGCCGCTGCTCGGCACCGCGTGCGCCGAGACGGCGGCATTGCCGTCTGCGGCGGCAAGCAGCTCGCGCAGGGTCTGCGGACCCAAGGGTTTGGCCGCCGACTTGGCGGTGGGCGCCTGTCGCGTCAGGTCGAAATGCGCGAGGGTAGCCGGTGCACCCAAGAAAATGCAGCGCGCGGCAACGCGAGCATCGGCGCAGGCAGCACGCAGTCGTTCGGCTTCCGCCGGACAACTGTCGAGGTCGACGAGGAGCATCTCGGCGTCCGCGGCGGTCAGCGATCGCATCTCGACGTCCGGGTCGTCCGGCGTCACGCAGCGGCAAGCGACCTCGAGCAAGCCGCATTGCCGCTGCAGCGCGTCGGCGAGCGCCGCGCGGCGCGTGACGATGACCAGGGATCGCCGCGGCAGCGGCAGCGGCGGCGCGACCTCCTCGGCGAGGCTCAAGGGCAGCGTCACGGTGAACGTGGAACCCAAGTCCGGTTCGCTCGCGGCGACGATCGTTCCTTGCATCAGTTCGACCAACTCGCGGCAGATCGTCAGTCCCAAGCCCGTACCGCCGAAGCGGCGCGTGGTCGACTCGTCCCCCTGGGCAAACGGATCGAAGATTCGCGCCACCACGTCGGGTGACATGCCGATGCCCGAATCGCGCACCGACAGCCGCACCTCGACGCGATTCGCCGTCTGTGCGGCGACATCACAGGCGAGCGTAATGTCGCCATGTTCGGTGAATTTCAGGGCATTGCCGACCAGGTTCAGCAGTACCTGCCGGACCCTCAGGGCGTCGCCGCGCACCATCCGCTTAAGGTCCGGTGCCGGCGCGACGATGATGTCGAGGCCCTTGTCCTGTGCCGGCGCCGCAAACAACTCCGCGGTCTCGGTCATCACGGCCGCGAGGTCGAACGGTTCGACCGTCAGCGTCAGTCGGCCGGCCTCGACCTTCGCGAGATCGAGGGTGTCGTTCAGGATCATCATCAGGGATTTTGCCGATTTGTTGACCGTCACGGCGAGTCGCATCTGCGGTTCGGTGAGGGGAGTTCGCATCAGCAACTCGCCCATGCCGATGATGCCGTTCATCGGCGTGCGGATCTCGTGGCTCATGCGTGCGAGAAAATCACTCTTGGCGCGGGTGAGGCGCGCGAGTTCGACGTTGCTGGTCTTGAGTTCCGCGGTGCGCTCTTCGACCACCCGCTCGAGCTGCGCCGCCTGCCGGGCAGCCAATTGCAGCTTGCGCTGATGGAATTCGCGATAGCGCCACAGCAGCATGCCGAGCAGCAGTGCATAGGCTACGTAAGCGGGGGGCGAGCGCCAGGGCGCCGGCCGCATCGTGATCGGCAGTTCGAGCGTATCCTTGCCCCAGGGTCCATCGGGTGTCGCGCCGCGAACCTCGAGCACGTAGTTGCCCGCATCGAGATTGGTAAACGTGGCCCGATGTCCCGAGCGCACGGGCAGCCAACGGTCGTCGAAGCCGCGCAGTCGATACTCGTAGCGATTCAATTCAGGCGCCGCAAAATCGAGCGCGGCGAACTCGAAGCTCGCAAGATCATCTCGATAGCCGACCGTCAGTTTCTCGAGCGCGCCGAGCGGTACGTCGAGCGACGCCGGCTGGCCGCGCAGCTCCACCGCCGTCAAGGCGAGCGGCGGCGCCCGCGTGCGCGCCGCCGAGACACTCGCGGGATCGAACAGATTGAAGCCGTTGGAGCCGCCGAACACGAGGCGACCGTCCTGCAGGCGAAAGTGCGCACCGCCGTTGAACTCCTCGCCCTGCAGTCCTTGCTCGCGGTGAAACCGGCGCATCTCGCCCGTATCCGGCACGTAGCGGATCAGGCCCTGATTGCCGCTGAGCCAGAGCGCTCCCTCGGCATCGCTGCGGATGCCGTAAATCGTGTTGTCGGACAGTCCCCAGGCGGTCGAATGGTTCTGGAAATACACGGAAGTTGGCCGATGGGCCGATCCTTGCACCTGATCGATGCCGCCGCTGTCGCTGCCCACCCAGAGGCGTCCACGGCCATCGACATGCAGCGCATACACCGTGTCGGAGGCGAGGCTGCGCAGATTGGATTCCTCGTGATGCCACACGGACAGCAGTGAACCGTCCGGCCGCAGGGCGAGCAGACCGCCGCCATCCGTGCCCACCCACACCACGCCATCGCTCCCCTCGACGATGGCAGTCGCCGGCGGGTTCGTCGCCGTCAATCCCTTGCCTGGATCGGTGGGCAGACGCTGCACATGGTTGGTGTGCGGATCGATGATCGCGATTCCGCCGCGAAACGTGCCGACCCAGATGCGCCCATCATGGGTTTCGCACAGCGCCATCACGCCATCGGCACCGAGCGCACGAGAATCGTCCACCCCGTGCTGTTCGCCCTGAAACCGGGTCGTCGTGCCGTTCGCGCCGATGCGCACCAGTCCGGCGCGCATTGTGCCAACCCACAGATCGCCGCTGCTGGAGCGCAGCAGCGCCATGATGCGCGTGTCGGGCAACAGCGCCGAACGGTGGAAGAGGGCGTCGGCGGTCAACGTTTCACCGGATCGCGGATCGAAGCGGAACAGGCCCGCGCCGAAGGTGCCGACCCACAGCCGACCCTCGCCATCGTCCGCGAAGGAGATCGGATACGCCTGGGCATTCCACGTCGGACGCACGTGACCGAACAGCCAGCTGCGCGGGTTCCAGCGGCTCACCCCGCCGTTCACCGTGCCCACCCACAACAGGCCGCCGCGGTCTTGGTAGAGCGAGACCACGTAGTTGTCGCGCAACGACTGCGGGTCGGTCGGGTCGTGCTCGAAGCGCGCGAAATGGCCGGTGGCCCGATCCATGAGATCGAGGCCGCCCGCGGTGCCCACCCAAAGACGCCCGTCGCTGTCCTCGAGCAGGGCGCGCACCTCCGGATTGCTGAGACTTGCCGGATTCGACGGGTTCGCCGCATACACGGTGAAGCCGCGCTGTGCTCCGTCGAACCGGTTCAAGCCGGCGTCGTAGGTACCGACCCACAGCGTATCGTTGCGATCCACATACAGAGTCGCCACGGTATTGGAACTGAGCGAATGCGGGTCCGTTGGCGAGTGGGCGAAGTGTTCAAAGCCGTGCTGCTGGGGGCGCCACAGATCCACGCCGCCATCGGTGCCGACCCAGATCCGGCCTTCGTGGTCCTCGGCCAGTGCCCCCACCGTGTCGCTGCTCAAGGAATCGCTGCGCGCCGGGTCGTGCACGAGGCGTTGCGCCCGACCGGTCCGCGGGTCGAGGACGCTAAGACCGCCGCCGGCCGTCGCAATCCATACCCGATCGTCCCGATCGATCAGAAGCTGCCGCGCTGCATCCGTCGTGATCGAGGTGGGATCGCCCTCCTGATGGCGGTAGTTCGTGAATGTCTCGGTGCGGATGTCGAAACGCACGACGCCACCGTCTTTGACCGCGAGCCATAGATCGCCGGCGCGATCCTCGGCAATCGCCCAAATGTAATTGCTCGGCAGTCCGTTGGCGGCGCCTCGCTGATGCGTGAAATGACGGAGCGCGAAGCCATCGTACCGGTCGAGTCCGTTCTGGGTCGCAATCCACAGGAAACCACGCGAGTCCTGCAGGGTCGCCATCACCGTGTTCTGCGCGAGACCTTCGTCCACGGTCAGGTGTCGAAACACCATGGGCGGCATCTCCGCCGCCCTGGCGGCCCAGGGCAGCAGTAATATCCCCATCGTCAGAAGCCGGGTCGCCGCGTTCGCTCGAATCATGTGCTCTTATCCGCAAATCGCTGCCGCGACTCCAGGGAGCACGTCAAGTTTTGTCGACCGCGGGGACCGATTCCTGCTGGGCCGGTTATTCTTCCTGGGCCGGAAAGGGCGCGCTGGCCGAGTAGGCGGAGAGCGAGGCCGGCGAGAGGCTGCTCGCGGCATTGAACGGCAAACTCTTGGTCCACAGATAGGCTTGGGACCACACCGTGCTCGAACTCCAGGTGTAGCTCTTGGTCCAGAGGTAGGCCTGGGACCAGGTGGTGCCCTTGGTCCACAGATAGGCGTCGGACCACGTATAGCCCTGGCTGCCGGGAGCCGCGCCGGACCAGGAGTATCCGTCGCTCGGATCGGCCGCAAACGGCGTGCTGCTCTTCATGTCCATGAGGTAGAACGTGCCGTTGGCGGTTTCATTGGCCGCGCCGCCGAAGTGCATGGTGCCGGCGAGGTCGGCGGCGATATTGAGACCCTGGTTGGCACAGTTCAGCGCCGAGGTCGAGGTGGCACCGAGCACGTTGATGAGCCCCGCGCCCTGCTGGAAGATGCTGTAGGCGAGATGGTTCGACGGGTTCACGGCCGGCTGAGCGCTCGCCATGAGCTTGCATTTCACCTGGTCCGGCGTGAGCGAGGGATCGTCTTGCAACATCAGCGCCACTGCGCCGGAGGTGACCGCCGCAGCCTGCGAGGTGCCGGACAGTGGGAACAGCGTCACCGGATTGACCGCACCGCCGAAGATTTCGCTCGTCAGCGTCGTGGTCTGGTACGTGTTGTTGGGCATGGTGCCGATCACGTGCCCGCCCGGCGCGATGACCTCCGGTTTCACGAAACCCTCGTAGGTCGGACCCGTGGACGAAAACGAGGTGAGCTTCCAGTTCGAAGGACTCCAGGGGGTGTAATTGTCCGTCATCGCACCCACCGTGATGACGTAGGGCACGTTGCCGGGAACCTCGATGGTTTGTGCGGCGGGACCGGCGTTGCCCGCAGCCGCGACCACGACGATTCCCGCGGCCCAAGCCCGCATCACCGCCTGATTGAGCGGATCGTTCCAATAAGTCGACTGCGGCGTCGCGCCGAGCGACAGGTTGACGATGCGGATGTTGTACTTGGCCTGGTGCGCGACGATCCAGTTCAGGCCGCTGATGACGCTCGAGTAGCTGCCCGCTCCATTCGCGTTGAAGGCGCGCACGATGATGAATTGCGCGCCGGGTGCGATGCCGTAGGGGAGCCCGGCAACGTCTTTGGCGGCGCTGCCCATGACCGAGGTGATCTGAGTGCCATGACCGTAACCGTCGACGACGTTCGCCCATCCGGTCGCCCCGTTGCTCGCCGCGAAATCGACTTCCTGAATGATGCGGCCAGCCCAGCCGTCATAGTCATACGGATGGGCATACGTGCTGAATCCCGTATCGAGGACGGCGATGACCACGCCTGCGCCCGTGATGCCGGCGAGCTGCAGCGGAGTCGCGCCGATCTCCGGCGGCGACGCCGCGCCATTCACTGCCGGGGTGTATGTCGCACCGGGACTGTTGGTGGCGGCCGTGGCAGTTCCGCTCACGGCGACCGCGCGATCCTCGTACACCTGGACATCGGGCCGGTGCCGTAGCGCAGACGCTTGCGCCTCGGTCAAATCGGCTACGACCCCGTTGATGACCGGCAGCGATCGCGTCACGTGGCCATGCGCCGCGTGGACATCACGAGATGCGGCCGACGCGCTCTTTGCCTCCACGATGTAGTGCTTCACGTCCCGCGGTGTCGCCGCGGTAGGCGCCGCGGCGGCGACGGGGGCAACCGCCGCGAACGTTGCGTTCGCGAGGGCGCCACTCGCCATGGCGCCGCAAGTGACGATCAGGCCGGCAAGTCGGTACGAATGCTGTTTGCTCATGGTGCGAGTTCCTGGCTGGTCTGACATGGCGCGTTTCCGCTGTGGGCGCCATTCAGCCTGATCGAGCGGGGCGCCAGCGCCCGGGCCGATCAACCGCCCTGGGGCCGGTACTGTGCGGTCCCGCACATAACACGGGTGTTAACAAGCGGGCAGGGGCCCCAGCCAACCGCAGGAATGGAGATCGGCGTGGCTGTTCAAGCCCGATGGGGCTATGTGTCTTGACGGAACGCCGGTAGTCGCGTCGCAACGAGGCGCGCCGCCAAGCTTGCGTCGATCTCGCCGGTACTCAGGCGGTGTGCATCGAGTTCCTCGAGAATATCCTGTTGTATCTCACCGCGTGCAAGGGCTTCCTGATACGGAATCTCGGCATGGAAGCTCACCATGGAATATCGTGAGATGAAGCGGTTCGGGAACAGGCGTTCGAGCAGCAGCGAGACCTCTTTCATGCGTCGAAAACGCGGATCGAGGACCGTGTGCCTCATTTCCTGATAGTTCTCGATGGCCATTCGAGCAATGGCGTTCGCATTCGGTCGGCGCACGCGCTCGAACTCGCGGAAATGACTCTGCCAATCCTGATGCGTGTCGAGCAATTCATCGAACAGCGCGCAATCCTCGAAGGCCGCATTCATTCCTTGTCCATGGAATGGCACGATTGCATGCGCCGCATCGCCCAATAACACGATCTTGTCGGCGACGTACCATTTCGAGGCATGCACGGTCGACATGGTGCCCTGCGGATTTTTCATAAACTGATCGGCCCGATCGGGGATGAGCGGACCCACCTCGGGGAAGTGCGCCGCGAAAAACGACTCGATCGTTTCCACCGACGTCAATTGCGCGAAGCTGGGATTGCCGTCCCGGGCAAGGAACAGGGTGGCCGTGAAGCTCCGATCGATGTTGGGCAGGGCAATGAGCATGAATCCGCCTCGCGGCCAGAGATGCAGTCCGTGGGACTCCAAGGCGAACCGCCCCTGCCGAGGGGGAATGCAGAGCTCCTTGTAGTCGTGATCCAGGCGCTCGATCTCTACGTCGGTCACCCCGGCGCGGGCGAGGGCGCCCCGAACGAACGAGCCGGCGCCATCGGCGGCGACCGTCGGGATCAAATCGGTCGCATGGGAGCGACCTGTCGCCGCATCCTTGAACGACAGCGTGTTCGCGTCTAGATCGATCCCCACGCAAGCATGACCGAATCGTAGTAGGGCGCCCGCGCGCGTGGCCGCGTCGATCAACACCCGGTTGAGAGCGGACCGGGAGACCGACCAGATGACTTCGGTTGTGCGGATGCCGTAAGGCAGAAGCGTCACCGGCTGACCCGGTTCATGGACCAGTCGCCCCCGCATCGCAGTCAACAGAGGTCGGACCTCATCGATGACGCCGCAGCGCGTCAGCGCAGACAGGCCGCGTTCTGCGAGGGCAAGATTGATCGATCGGCCGGTCTGCGTCACCGCCGTGCGGGGATCGTCGCGCCGCTCCCAGACCGTGACTCGAAATCCGCGTCGGGCCAACGAGAGCGCAAGCAAAGATCCGGCAAGACCGGCCCCGACGATATTGATGGCCTGCGGACGCACGAACTTAGCGGGAGCTCGCCAGCGCCTGTCCGAGTGCTTGCGCGAAACGGTAGACCTCATCGAAGCCGTTGTAGAGCGGTACCGGCGCGACTCTCAGAATATCGGGAGCCCGCCAGTCGACGACAATTCCGCGCGCGCTCAGCCACTCGAAGACTTGTCGACCGCGGGCCCCATCACCCCGAATTCTGAGCGAGAGTTGAGCGCCCCGCGATTGCGGATCACGCGGTGTGACGATGTCGACGTCCCCGGCATAGTGACCGAGGAGCTCCTCGAGGAAACCCGTCAGCGACATCGACTTCTGTCGCAAGCGATTCATGCCGGCTTGCCTGAAGATCTCGAGTGACGCCGCCAGAGGTGCGGCGGAGAGTATCGGCGGGTTACTGACTTGGAAGCCCGAGGCGCCATGCCCCGCGGCGAACTGTGGGCCCATGTCGAAACGAGTCGCCAGGTCGTGTCCCCACCAACCCGCCAGCCTCGCGCGCGTGGGCCACTCAGCGTGGCGGGAATGCACGAAGCAGCCACCGATGGCGCCAGGCCCTCCGTTCAGGTACTTGTAACTGCACCACACGGCAAAATCGAGACCGGCATCGTGCAATGCCAGCGGTACATTCCCCACCGCATGCGCAAGATCGAGTCCGACAATGGCTCCGGCCTGATGTCCGGCCCGTGTGATTCTCGCAAGATCAAACGACTGACCCGTTCGAAACTGCACGCCCGGCCAGAGAATCAGTGAAATCCGGTCCCCTTGATCGGCCAACAATGCCTCGAGGGTCGACTCGCGAAGCAGGTCCTCCCCGGTGGGCGGCTGCAATTCGATCAGGTGCCGATCGGGGTCAAACCC
>Ga0116229_10005893_pt1 | contig 19835 bp, 9 predicted proteins | sample S1TSphgellanicum_3_FD_87313 | JGI IMG/M metagenome (GOLD analysis project Ga0116229, IMG submission 87313) | Host-associated microbial communities from peat moss isolated from Minnesota, USA - S1T2_Fc - Sphagnum magellanicum MG | ecosystem: Host-associated > Plants > Peat moss > Unclassified... | reverse complement strand
TCCATGACACAGACTTCTCATTGGTTGCATGGGAATTCTATTCCTAAAATTGGCTGCCACTATTTTTGGCCTGGACTATCTAATAGGCCTTCGTAAGAACACCTAATCAAACTTTGTACAAAACATTAAATTCAACTCAATTGTCCAAACTCCTACACAATTAATTCGGACAAAATAGAAAGCCTGCTAGCTATCAATTCTATTCTAAGAGAGCTCAATATTTTTTGGAAACCCACCACTCACCCGGCCTTCATTCCATTCCTTGCCCAAACTTCAAAGTGCCACTATTTTTTTAGCTCACATAAACAAAAGTCAAATGGAAATGCTAGGCTACTACTTACCCAGTATATGCATCAATTAGAATTAGGCTATTGGAAGTTGAAACTCGAGAAGTTTTCAACGTTTTGAAACAATAAATGTTTTTGGTGATGGGATAATGAATGAGACTAGGGTTAAGAGTGGGGAGGACTTGTCAGTTGTGTCCTGACACAAAGTAGGTGAATAATAAGCTCACCACATTTTCCCTCACATACTCTCTGCACTCTTGCATTGTGTGCCATGCATGCCCTGTCTCTCTCCCTCCCTCCCTCCCTCCCTCCCTCTTCTTCCCCTCCCCCTCTCTCCTCCACTCTTCCCACAAGTACACCTTCCTCTCTTTTCTTGTTATTAGTCCCACATTATTAGTTCTTCTTCTTCTTCTTCTCCTCCTCCTCATCCTCACCCACAAAGAAGTTTGTAAAGTTTGTAGTTCAAGGAATTGTCATAATTTGTGGGTTTTGTTGCAATTCTTCCTTCAACTCGGTCCATCTTGTTGTTTTTTTTTTCATTTGGTGCAAAGCCTGCATGATCACATGTATACATATATATACATGCCTCTTGGTGGTGCTAGCTGACCAGTGTTCTCATTCATAGTTTGTGGATTTCCAGAGAAGAAGAGTCTTTGTGGGTGATTTCCAGAGAAGAAGAGTCTTTTTTTTGTTTTGGGTTGTTTTTGTTGTTTTGAGGAAGAGGAGGAGCTTAGGCATATTGCATTGTTGTTGCTTGTGTTTTGTTGTCGAGTGGAGTGCTTGGTGGTGGTGGTGTTGTTGTTAGGTTTTACAGCAGCTATGAAGAAAGGGGTGAGCTTGGTGTTGGGTGTTATGTTGGGCTTCTTCTTCTTCTTGGGTGCTGCAGTGGCTGTTGTTGCAGACAACTATCCCAACTTCGAGTTCGTGCAACGTCAGGATGAGTCCAGTACGATGACTGCAGCGGGAAGCAAGAGTACTACTGGTACTAGTAGTCCTGGGGAAGAAGCTGTGGCAGCGGCGGAGTGGAAGTCGGCGACAGAGTTTGCCAAAGTGAAGCCCAACAACTATCCCCTCTTTGCGTTCACGAAGTCGGAGCCTGCTGCAGCAGAAAGCAGCAAACAAGATAGCGCAGCAGTAACAGCAGCAGCTGCAGTGGAGGAGAAGCCCGACAACTATCCCAACTTTGAGTTCCGGACTGAGGATGCAGCAAGCAAAGAGGAGGTGAACGAAGGAGCGTCGAGCGCCGATGTCCGCACGACTTCCTTCCAGACTGTCCCTGAGTACAAGCCGAACAACTATCCTAATTTTGAGTTCAAGGAGTCGACGACGACAACTGCTCCGGTGCAGATGTCGAGTTCTGCTTCTCATGACAGCAGCAGTTTCGACCAGTTTACAAGAGACAGTTTTGGAGGGTCGAGCTTCGTCACTGAGGAGATGGAGGATCCGCGACAAGCAGCTTCATCGCGAAGCTCAACAGGTGCTGCTTTCACGCAGTATGAGAGTTCGTTCGGCCAGGGCGAAGCTGCCGTTCCTCGCACTGGCTCCACCACCGCATACAGGGGCTCTGACGCGAGCGGGAGGTATGCGTCGTCTTTCGATCTCACAAATGCACGACACCAAGCTGAGGTTCGAGGAGCTTCGACTCAAGCTTCGCAGTTCAGCAACAGGTACAGCTCCTCTACAGCTTCAGAGGCGAAGACCAACAACCCCGCGAGCGTGTCGTCGTCCTCCACCTACAAAGGCTCAGATCCCTATGCTCGATACCCGTCTTCCTTCGACCTGACCAACGCACGCTACTACCAATCTCAGTCTCAGAGTGAAACGCAGCAGATGAAGGATTCCGCAACTCACACGCCGCGGAGCACCACATCAACAACCTACAGAGGCTCGGATGCGAGTGCGCGATATCCATCTTCTTTCGACTTGACAAATGCGCGGCACCAATCTGCCTACGGTTACAACGCGGAGGAGGAGGCGGAGGCCGGAGGATCGTCCTCCAACACACAAGACACTGCCCAGTTCTTCAGCTCTGACAAGACCTTTGACGACGAAAGCTCTGCTTACAGGTTCAATGGAGCAGACAACAAGTACTACAACACCGATCAGACAACATTTTCTTCTTCTTCTTTTTTCCCGAGCTTCAGTCACGACACAAAGGAAACATATTCTAGCAGTACCGGCAGAACATCAGGATGCTCCAGCAGCTACTGGAGCTCACACTTGAGCAAATGGCCAAGATTCTTCACCATAAACTCCATGGTCAGTGATGCATTTCCAGGAGCCAAGGTGCGCATGATCTATGGAACGACCACACTCTTGCAGGCATTGTATGATACACGAGCAGATGGGTACAGCAAGCTTCTCAACCATGGAGTTGCAGCTCTACTGAATGCTTACCAGATGTCCTCTGGCAGCTACCAATACTCCCATACCACTGTCATTGAACTCTTCACCAATGCCTTGACCTCCAGAACAAGTGCTGCACAGCAAGCTCTCGAGTTCCAAAATGCAAACACAGGTTACAGTAGTGAAGCTGGTTGCAATGTTTAAAGTTCAAAGCAGCTCAACAACAACATCCTTCAAACATGTTCATGAATCCATGGAGGTGACGCTCAACATCATCTTCATGAACCAAATCAAATGTGTGTAATTCTCAGATTGACAGCAATTGTTCTGATGATGTTCATCTGGTAAGAAGAAGAAGAAGAAGAAGAAAAGAACAAGGAGAGAACAAGAAAAAGCGGAAAAGAAGAAGAGGAGAACAAGAGGGAGAAGTTCTGTTGCAGTGTTTTGCTTTCAATTGTGTTCCTTGCTGTGTCTGTAGAGGACTTTTGAATGCTCCTTGAATGTGTAGCAGCTGCAGATTTTCTTCAAGCTTTTTCTTCGATTATGATGAAGGGGGATTTTCTTCCAAGCTATTTTTTTTGGGTTTTGAAGAGTTCTTATCTAATCTGCTGCTGCTGCTTCGAATATGTTACTGAATAGGATTCCAAGAACCTTTTTTTTGGGGCTGTCATGGACATCTTTTGACAAGTTCATGAAACTTCCGAGTATTATGATTCAAGAAAGCTCTTGGGCTTTTGCATTTCATTCTACTATTGCACTTTGAGTGTATCGCACTTTGTGAGTGTTATATTGAAGTTTGGAAAAGGTTTTCTGTTGGGTGGAGTTCCTTTGTTACCAAAAAATACATTAATTGGCAAATTTTCACCCATAATCCCCAATGATATGAAGAATTTCCAACACTTTCCTTGAGCTTTGATTGTTACATTTATCACCAAATTCTCACCCTTGATTTTCAATGAAACCAAGGAATTTCTAACAAGTGCCTGGACCTTTATTTTGTGTTTAACACAATTCTTTCAGACGTCCCCGTCTTGCAATCCAAAAAAATTGGATGGCCAAGCAAGGAGTTGATATCAATTTTTTTTGGAGACACCCAACTTCTCTTCTAGTCCAGTGCCCTCATTTCAAAATGCATCCTTAACATTTCCACATGCATGCCTGGACATATCTCAGTTTGACAATCTTCTACGAATGCTGGTTCTGGATAGCGGATCTGCATTTAGCATATGGTCTCCCTGGCAAATATGAACCCAAAGCTGTAGTCTAGCCCAGCTCTTAGAGAAGAAGTGGGCCTGGGAGTTTGTACAAAAGAATAGGCCCCAAGGGTGTGTTAAGTATTTTGTCCTCCAAATTTTGGCAACCTTGCAGATTACACAACATGATATTGGTATCAAAAATTGTGAAATCTGAGATCAAACCGTATGATCTTGGTATCAAAATTGTGGAACGTGGTGATGAAATTTGGTGCTTTCTGTGAACTAATCTGCAAGCTTCAATGGGTTCAGTTTGTTGGAGCTTAGATTTGAGGCAGGGATGAGCTCTTGGTTTGAGTTTTGGAAATGTGAGAACAATAGGAAAATCAGAGGATGTCACTTTTTCTACAACTGAAATGAAAGGAGGTGTCCAAAGTTCAAACTTATCTCTTTTAAACCTTACACCTTTAAATTAAAAAACTTCTTCACCATCTAGTCTAATGGTGAAAAACTTAACTTAAACTTAACTTTTTAAAGTCTGGAATTTTGAACTCTCCAATTCTCTGAATCTCAACTTCCCGATTTCTAATGGATTGTTGTCTAGTCAATTGAAAAACACATTTTGTATAGAAAATATAGGTATACAAATTTATCAGGTCTACTAAATAAACTTGTGCACAAGGATGAAAAAAAATCCTATATGGCCAATTAGATTGTTAGAATTAGAAGCTTTGAATTGTTTTGAGGAGTAAATTTCAGTAAAGTGGCACTTAAACTATGTAGCATCATTAGGCTTTTCCCTCCATGTTAAGAAAAGTTTTGGTGTCTAATAAGATTGTTCAAACAAACTTGCCTTGAATAGTTTTTAGGACTTATCTTAATGAACTAGTAGTTACATGTTTGCATGCAAGTGACCTACAAATTCCAAAGAGCTCTTAACAAGAATTTGGTGTTTTTTACACATGATCCTTTGATTAGATATTTTATTTAGAGGGCTCTAGTATTATAAATAAGTTTTTAACACCTTACTTGTGTTGTTTGTCTTATCATAGACCACGTTGTGTTATTTGTTAAACTTGGAGCTTGCCACATGTCAACATTTCTATGGTCAAAATTTTCAATTTTTTTCACATTTTAGTTGTCCAACTAGTTACAAATGATTGTGCCACATAAGCATATGTTTCTACACATTTCAATCATAAAAATCAATTGTAAATCACAATGTCATATAGATTGGATGTTAGTTGGATGAAAAGTGATTATAAGTCACCTTAATGTGACTACCATTTCAACTTGATGTCACATAATGTCTTTTGCAACTAAAATTTTATTTGACTTGTCCAAAGCAATTTAAAAAGTTTATAATGAAATGTGTCATTTACGATTGAAAAAAATTGAAAAAACAAATTATTAATATGCAAATTCTTTGTAATGAAACCCTTACTTACAAACTACCCACCTATTACCTAACTACCTACCTACTTACATACCTACTACTTACTCAACTACCTACGTATCTATTACCTATCTACCTACTTACCTATTGCCAACCCCAATTTACTTATATCATCAATCTACAATCTACTTATTTACATGCCTAGGGCACTTACATATCTAATACATTTGGCACATATAGTTTGTAGCATGTCATGTGATCCATAGAGTGATAAAAAAATTAATCACACCATAATAAGATCAACATCACATAGGCATGAACCAATTCACATGTAATTGACATTGTTTGATTTGATTAAAGTTTTTGGTTGACTAGTCATATAAAACATGCCTATGTGTTGTAAAGGAGAAATCAAACAAAAAGTACCCCTCTAGTCATTTTGAACTAGTAAATAAATTAGTCATGTCAATCATTGTAGATAATATCTACGGGATATTTTGTTATGCTTTGCACCTGAACAACTTGGCTTCAGGAAAGTCATTATACTAGGGGCTTAAAAGGCATGGTTTCAATGTAATGACATGAACATTTATACATTATAAACATTGTGCCATAAATTTGTTGAACATTCATGAAATTTTGGAATTAAATACAATTCTAATGATGTAAACAATGGTTACAATTCATGTGCCTCTTTAATTTTTTATATACCCAATGATAGGATTGACTAAGCATATTTGATCCTAGTTAGTTATGTTGTACGACATGTAAATTAATTTATACTAGAATTTGCACCAATTGATGTTTTCATGAATTGAATTAGCTAAATCCTAAACTTAATTTTAATGCACCGTACTTTTGGTCAACATGTATGATAATCCATCTCCATTTTGTGGATTCATTGACATTGAATATTTGACAATTGAAACTCTCACAAATATTTTTCAATTACATAAATTGAAAGCATAACATGTTATTGAACTACATTGGTAACTAGGAAGTTTTATAAGTCTTGATTAAACTTCAGCAATCATTCCAAGTAAAATAACATGTTAATATCCTAGTGAAAGATATTGGATTTCTAAATGTGTTGAGGTGTATATTGAAAATGTTACATAATAATGGATTGTTGTCTAGTCAATTGAAAAACACATTTTGTGATGACCAAAAAATTATACAAGAGATTTAGACGAACAAAATGAGATTGTACCCTGTAAGTTTGAATGACCATTTTCTTGGTCCTACTACCATGGACTTGTTCAATATGTGCTTGGTTAGTGACCGTTCCTTTTACATACATTGAATTATGCTTTCGTGATAAAGAGAATCCACATCGAACTCCTAGCCTTTATTGTCATGAACATGGTCTTCTATAACACAAACAAAATTAATTATGTAAATTGTAATGATTATGCAAATGGAATAACATCCACAATAATGCTAAAACTAAATCATCTTCATATCACATACATACATGCCATGACACATGTCATGGGTGTTGAAAAGGAGGTGTGCCCAAAAGTGAACTAGAACTGGGACTTACGTATCTTTGTAATACCTTTTTGTTTAGGAGGTTGGCCCCATTCAAAAACTTTTCATGCATGGGATCCAATTTGTCCACTTTAGTTAGGCTATAGAACACATTGGCATAAAACCCCAAAGAAAAGTAATTAGGAATTCAATTTGATCACATGAACTCAATATAATGTCCACAACTTCAAAAATGAAGGTTTTGATACAAAGATATTCATGGATGTCATAGGCACACAATCTAGGTTTAGGCAAGTACATGAATGTAATTCAAGATAAATGGGTTTTATCTTGAAATGTTTTCTAAACAACTAGACTTTGAAATGTTTTGTTTGACCCAACATTCTTTTTATTAGAACAAAATAGTTGATTCCATCTACCTAGCCTTCACATGTGGAGAGTATCATATCATGCATAATACATAATACTAAAATTTGTTGGATTTGCCCATAAAGAAGAGATTATGTAGATTTGTGCAAAATTTTAGGACAAAATTTTTGGTCAATCTTTAACTAATGTGAAAATGGATGAAAACATATTAAGGTGAACCAAAAGATTACAAAAATTCATGATTTTTCAAATGGTCCATGTGGATTAAGTAACCTTTCTTGATTAATGGTCATGTACATTTTGAATAAAGGCTTGGGGCTTGAATGACTTGTATTTTTTGACCAAACAACTTGATTAGAATGACCTATTTAATTTTTTGTCAAATTGAACATTCAATCAAGTTGAAGAAAAAAAATGATCACTTTGATCAAAATGGCCAATGACCTCTACTCAAGTGGGACATCTAGTCAAATTGGACAAAAGCAAATGACACCCTTGGTCACAATGGCTAATAATTTTTAATCATGTGGGACATCTAATCAAGTTGAACAAAAACAACTGACATCTTTGATCAAGATGACTAATGGTATTGTAGTCAAATGAGACATCCTAGATGCTAGATAATAGGTTAGGCTAACTAGTTAGCAAAGGCCTACTTGCCTACAATCCTTCCATCCTATAACCTACCTACCTCCTACCTACAATTTACCATTTTACCTCCAACCTACCATTTACAACCTATGGGTGAAAGTATGATGCAATAATTGAATTTTAATGAATCCAAAGTTCACACAAATACATAAATTTTGTAATTCTTTTGTTAGATTTTTCACAATTCCAAGCCCTAACATTACACTCATTTTTGAAACTTCCTTTTAAATGATTCAATAACTTTGATCTATAATATTTTTTTCCCTTATATAAATTTCTATTATAATGGATAATATGAATGTGAACTTTTGGTTTCATTTCATTTATTTATTTATTTTTCAATCTTAATTATTTTTTAATAAAAAAATTGTCAAATGTTCAGTGTGCCTTAAGCCTTATTAGATGAAATCATTGGTGTCACACTATTCTTCATATTGACAATACAAACATTTGTTGGGTTCAACCACACTATTAGGAGCCACACATGCCCCTTTAGACCATTGTTTTATTCTTAAAATATTCTTACATTTTTTTAATACGTCTTTCAAAAAAACATTAAATTTTTAAAAAGTTTTCTTAATACTATTATGTTAAGGTGTATATTAAAAAATATCCACAAATATGTCATTTAAAAAATTTTCAAATTGTGTTTTTAGTGTCAAAACTCATTTTAAGTTGCTTTTATGCAACTTTTAAGCAATGGTTACAAGAAGTTAAAAGTCCTTATACATATTTTTCATTCATTAGATTGATTCCAAATTTTTATGATATGTACATAATGTATTCATAATAACATTTTATAGAAAAAATTCTCTTTATTATTATTTTCTTCTTTTACAATCCAAAATTCAAAAATTTAAGTAGTGGTTACGATTGCTTTTAGAACATGTTAGTATGATTACACCCTATTCCTACTTATTTTTTTCTAATTTTTCATTTTTATGTCCATTATCAACTTTTTAAAATATTTTTCTTTATAACATGTTTGTAAAATAAAATAAAAAAGTTGAAAGTTTTGATTTCCACATGTCATGTATAACATGTTTGACCAATTCATGTGATTGAATTTTTAAAACTTCTTTTATTCCATATTTGTAATATGTAAAGTATATTTATAATTTTAAAAATTCAAAGATACAATACAACTACCTAACATTCTTTAAGTACTTACTTATATAAAGTTAGTGTATTTGACCAAATGAAAATTGTTATCATATCAAGGTGTGGTCTATTGGTAGGGATTCAGTTTATCATTGTGAAGGTGAGGTCTTCGATTCTAGATACTTATAACATATGTACATGGCTAAGGGGCTAGGATAAGTAGGCTAAACTATGTTAATTAGACTATCTAGATTAGCTAGGTTAGGTTACCACCTACCTATTTGTCTACCTTTTTGCAACTTACTAAGACCTATTTACCACCCATCTACTTACCAACCACAATTTAATATTATTTTTGAAAATAATCTTTAAAAGATAAATGATTTTATTTGGGCAAAAATTTTATAGTAAAAATGACCATTCCTTCCACTAATCAAATGACCAATTAAATGGGCCACTATTTTGCTAAGCAAAAAGACCACCCTAGTCACACTAAACATGTTAAAATTGACTTGTCCAAAATGAGTAGATGGTCTTTTTGACAACTATCTATGTTGGGTCCTTTTTTACCACAAACTTTGGTTAATTAAACATGAATTCTTTTAGTGGGGAAAAAAAACAAATGTGGAATCCATAATGAGTCATATTCATAACATAACATAGGGTGTTTGTTATCTCAAAATGGTATTCATTCCCCCTAAAACTACAAATTTGTGAATAAATAAAATACCATGCTTTAGAAATCCTCTCTAATACTAATATGAATTGAAAAATCAACCCATAATCCATCAATATATGATTTTCAAATATTTTCAATATATAAATAACACATTTCCATAATACCATAAAATATCTATTTTCCATGGAATTAGTCCAATCTAGACAAGTATTTATTATATCATTACACCCTTAAAAAAAACATGCATTGGTATAGGTCATGATGCATTAATAAGTCCATAACACAAATTGTGGACTATGACTGAGTAACATTGCCCTAACTTAGAAAGTCCATCTTGAAAATTCATGATATAATTTTTTTTTAAAAATCTCATTATTGTAAAAAAGTGAGTCCTTCCAAGATATTATATGTATTTTGAGACATGTATCTTAAATTGATGTTTGGTTGGATATAAATTTGAGTATATAAGTTTTCAATTGAAGTTGCACAAGGATAAATTGTTGGCATCATGGTTGTTTCCATCTTACATCTCAAATGGATGGATAACCCTAATGTGTTTTTGCTCTAGAATTTGTAGCTTGTGATGAAATAAATCTAAATATGGCATTTAGCTATTGAGACAATAACCAAGGTTGAAGCAAACTAGATGTTGGCAAACCAAAACCTTTGCTCTACTTGCAAAAATTCTAAATGGCATTACTCACAATGCAAGGTTGTGTGATATTGGTAAAATCTATCCATGAACTTTGTTCATCTTAACATTGGTATCAACATCTATCTAATTTCTTACTTCTCATATGCTATTAAAGTTGGATTTGCATGAGTTTGTACATGACCATTGATTAAAAAAATATTGTCCTTACAACACAATGGATGGATTTTTCAAAATGTTTTTCATCATATTACCTTATAGATAATCAACTATTGCAACACAATCATGGTTTGTGGCCTAAAATATGTCATTTAATCTTCAATTACCATTTGTTGTTCAAGGTCAAGATTCAAGGGAAAGGTGAAAGCATGTTTTGGGGAACCCCTTTTGGGCACATAGGTTAATATTATAATATATACAATACATGTGCCCCTAAAAGTTTGTGCATTTTGTTTTGGGTTTCATTTTTGGTGTTTGGGCTTTACAATTTTGACTTTTACAAAACTAATGTTATTTAATATGATTTGGAAGAAATAAATAAATCTAATCATTTGACTTAAAGGAGTCATGGGCATATTTATGATATATATAATATTGTAAAGCCTCATTTCTCATTTGAAACTACAATTTGTATTTAGTTGCATTAATCATCCAAATAAGCATTTTAAATTGATTCTAAATGAAAGCCACCACCACAATGTTTGTCATTTTCATGTGAATGTGATTGTTTTTCAAATTCTCAATTTACCACACACTTATGGCATCTTTCGTAGAAAGACCCCATTTATGATATGAAAAGGATGAAACCCTTCACATGGTTCACAAAACATGGTTCAATCACATATATTCACATGATTTGACAAGTATTACAAATTTCATAAAAAATAAAAATAATTTCAATAGTTTTTCAATTCAATCTTAGAAGTAACCTTATTTTCACACAAAAGTTACCATCACATAAAATAAAGTCAAAATGTTTAGTTTCTTTGTTAAATGTTTAGTTTATATTTTGGGCTATCATAATATTAAAAAAATTGTGAAAATAAAATTTAATATTGACATTGGAGAAGTTAAAAATGCATCACCCAAAAACAAATATACAATGACACATACCTGGGATCCATCATAATGTGTTTTCACCAAAAAAATTATCTATTCATATTAGATAATTACTAAACCATGGTTGCTTTAAGGTGGACTATACTACTTGAGGGTTTTCTTAAACTAAGGTGATAATTAGTTATGATGGCATTTATCATGGACTATCAAAATGATGACACTTCATTTGTCATGTATAGAAAGTGAAAAATGTGAATTCAAAATAATGTAAAAAATAAAATGAAATAAAGAATTATCAAATAATGAATTAAAATAGGATGCATTGAAACTTTCTCAATACAATAAAATTTCATTTAAAAAACTAAATGGTTGTCATTTTTTTTTTTAATTTTCTCCATTTCACATTGAAATCTTCAAGATTTCACATGGATTTTTTGACCAATCACATGTTTAGACATTATAAGGTGGCCTATCAATGTTTGTGACAAAAAAAAGGATAATGATAAGATTTATACTTTGGGGCATAAACATGTTAAAATAGGCCAAAAAAAATCTTCAAATGCAAAAAAATAGAATTGTCAATTTTGGTTGTTAAGAAGATGACAAATTCTTTGAAAATTAACATTTAAATTACATGAGCACATGTAGTATGACATGGAAAAGTTTTTATAGCTTAAGATGTTATGTTATTTTTTTTTTCCAACTTATTTCATTTTCCTTGATTTAGTGTTGTTGTTCCATTTTGAACAAAGTAAGTTCATAAAGTATAATCATGAGATTTCATTTAAAAAATTCATTCTTAATATGGATCGTTCAAATAATGTTTAAATTTTTTTTACCATGTTACAAACAAAAAATGAATTTGTAATTCATATTGAAAAGTAGGTTTTTAACACTTCCAACCTATGTAAGGAAAAACTTGCTTTTGAAGGGCTTAACATTGTCATTTAATTAAAAGATTCAAGTTCCAAAAAATATGTATGAATATGCATATGGTTCAAACATTAATAACAAATCATTTAAATAATTTGATATGGGAAAAATATTAAATATAACATTTTTAAAATTAAAAAAATTCTGAATAATAATATAGATTGGGGATTACCATATATGGTTTATTTAATATGGCAATTACATCCCAAAATTTATAACATTGGTAAAATCGTTAAATTGTTTTTAAAAAAAATTTCCATCTACTTTTATTTTTGAGCAATGATCACCAATTGGCTTATTTTAACATGCTTGTGTCTTTTGATAATGATTATAATTATAAAAATTATAATTAATTTAAGATAGTTTTCAAAATGTGAAAAGCGAACAACCTTAACCATGTTTTCACCTTAGGTTGCACCTTAGTAACCTATCCTTTTCATGATAGGTCACATGGTTAAATAGTTATGATCACTAGAAGAAAAATGAGATTTTGTGATTGGTTCTTGTGACTAATTTTTAATCACATGTGACATATGAATTAAAATCCCACTATTCATGTTTAATTAGTTGCATGTGACCATAGTTGCAAATGGCATGGTCTTTAGATTAATTAATTAATTTTGGATCGCTCAATTTAAGGTCAATAAGATGTTGACATGGGGCATTATGTGGATAGGTAAGGAGGGTGAGCAAATCGAAATAAGTAGGTAGGCCTAGGCTAATTAAATAAGTTTAAAATAATCCCATTTTATTTTGGGTTACTTTTAAGGTTGAGCCTCTTTTATTGGTTCATCCCTTGAATAACATTTTCACTTTGAACACAATTAGTGCACTTAGTTATTTATTCCACATTGAAAAATGGAAAGTAAAAGATATGGGTTAAACATTTGAGTTGCAAATGTGACCAACTTAGTCACTACCTATTTGCAACTATTTCCTAATATTTATTTTGTATTAGCCCATTCTACCAACTAAATATATTGGATATTATACATAATATTAATTTAATTTAATAATTTAATAAATTAGTTATTTTATTATTTCGTTTTTTATAGGTTTTATTATCTATAATAATCAATGTTTAATAATAATGATAGTAATAGTAATAGTAATATATAGTATGCATAATAAATCTTATAGATACACTTGTAATATGGCCTTAATACGTTTTGTATATATCTGAAATACAACTTGAATATACTCAAAATATACATATATATCTTTTCTGTGTGATTGATATATTTTAATATGGTTTAAGTACAAGCTACATAAGATTCTAGTACACCCATATATACTTGCATTATATACTTGCAAATCCTAGTGTGCCCCCAATACCCTTTATAATACCTTTAGTGGACTTTAATATACTCATAGGTTGCAATTAATTTTGGTCACATTTGCAATTAATTGGACATTAATGGCCTTTCTTTGATGAAAACCAAACTAAAAGTTGTTCTCTTGGAAGGATGAAAAAAAATCACAAACTAGTTGCAATGTAATCACAAGTATGACCAAATATAATAAATAGCTACAAAAATGACCAATGCTAGTTGCAAATGACATTTAGTCACATGTAGTTGCAAATATAATGGTTACAAAACCCCACATTTCTTCTAGTGGATAAGCAATGGTTACTAAATAAGTAGATGCTTATGTATATGATTAATTCATAAATTAAGACCATTGTTGTGCATGTAAGTATAAGTGGCCAATTTACATGTTGTCTAAATTTGTATGAATGTAAATCATTTATTCTTGCATGCCCAAGTTTTTACACCTACACCTACACTAACCATTATGAATATTTCTTGATTTACATTTACATGTCAATGTGTATATATTTGTATCATTTAAGTGTAAATAATGGTGCAAATAAACTCATTTTTGTTAGAAACTTTAATATTTTGTGAGAGAATGAATGAATGAATAATGAACATAATATACAATAGGTAGTGGTGATGTTCTCATTTTGCACTTTTAACATTGTTTTAAGTTTCATTACATCACAAATTTAACATGCGACGAATTAATAATGAAAATTGTGCAAAGTTTGTTCACTCATAATTTCGTACATTTTACACATGAATATCATGTGTTGAAAACAAATTTGACACACAAATAAATGTGTTGACGAATGAAGTATGAATCTATGAATGAATGAATGTCACACAAATTTCACATCTTCTTATAAATTTGTGTGTTAAAAGTGTTTTCAATGCATGATATCAATATGTAAAACATACAAATTATGAATGAATGAATTTTGCATGATTTCCATTACTAACTTGTGAGATGTTAAGTTTGTGATGTAGTGCTTTGTTTTTGCATGTGAATTTGACCTTTTGCCATCTTGCACATAATTTCATCATGATTTTTCTTTGTTATTTCAAAAACCATAATCGACAATGATAAGAAGGAGGTGTAATACCTTCATTTTTTTTCAAATCACAATATATCTTCCATGGTAGTGAGACATGCAATACATTCATGTTTTTATAAGTGGTAATTTATTGTGGGAGGATGATCATAATACCTTTTTCAAATGCATCTTCCATTTCCATTTTGTGTGTTATCTTTCCATGGAATGTATAAGAGTTTGATTGTGGTTTATAAATATTTTAACTATGGAAATGAAAGAAAAATTTCATGGTTCATGTTTTGGTTTTATATGTAAGGCTATGGCAAGTGGACAAGGGAACCCAAACTTGCAACCTTTAGGCCTATTGGCACATGAAAAAGACAACTTAAATTACAATGAAGTTTTTATAATCTCTTTCTATCTTCATCCACAAATGTTTGTATAAACAACAAGACCTTTGTTATTCAAGCATCTTGATTGGTAGAAAATTTATTAACTTTTCATTTTAAAACCAAGTTTTAGGTTCTTAGTAAAGTCTCTTTCTATATATGTTATGGATCTAGTGAAATACATGGGTATTTTTTAGTATGCTATGAATTTAATAATAAAATAATATCCCATTATATTTAAGATATTTTATTTATATTCTAATAATCAATTTTGGGCACCTTATTTACATTTAAATAAATTGTCAAAAAATTAGTTGCACCCTATTGTTTTGCATGTTATTTGGAAAGAATGAAAGTAACTTCCTTAGTTGAATACATTCATACATGATTGAACCAAAGGTGCACTTTGAAAGTCATGAAGTTTTATTAATAGGTTGATGTGGAAGCTTGAAAATGACCAAAAAATGTTGTAATAGTGTTGAAACAATGTTGAAATAATAATTTAGACACTAACTATAATGCCTAAAAAGAGATTTTGGGTATTTCTTATTTATTGGATTACTTTGAAATTTATCCACATGCTATAATATATAATGCATTATAAACATTGCAAAATACATTTATTAAACATTCATGACATTTTAGAAATTGAACATGACTTTAATCATGTAAACTAAGCACTAGTTACATTTCTTATGGCTCTTTAATTTGTGGATGTACTTAGTTTGAGTTTAAGGTTTTACATGTTTATAAAAATTGTAGATGTGTACGTATACATGTGTGTGTGTGTGTGTGTGTGTGTGTTCTTGTTTTGTTTTACACATACCTTGATTTACATGGGATGAAAATGCTTTACACAATTTTACATTTAATACATTTACATGTGAAATGTATATAATTTTGATATTTAGTTACATTTACTTGATTAATATATCAAAAACCATATACACACATAACATTGTTTAGGACCAATGTTGATCAATATTGAAAAATAATTTGGGTATCTAGTTGGGTCCAAAGAAATGCATTATAAATCAACCTATTGGATGATGTTTCACATGAAAATCAAGTACAAATCTATTTCCCCTAGTATTAACCTTATAAAAACCCATCAAAACTTATTTGGTCTAGTACCAATTTGATATAATTTGATGTTGCCTAATCTTCCTACTTGGTTACATAAATAATGTACAACATTTAATATGAAATTTAAACATGTGAAATAAAAAATATGACAAAAGATGTTACTTTTGAAGGTGTGGTTCATTGGTTCAACACTTGGTTTATCATTTGGAAGGTCAAGAATTTAATTTTTAATAATTGTAACGTATGTACATGCTTGAAGGCCTAGGGTAAACAAGCTAGGATAAATTAGGTTAAGTTAGGTTAGACTTGGTTAGGCTACCACCTACCTAACTACTATTTTACAACCTACCTAAACCCATGTTCTATCTACTTACTTAAATATCACAAAAACATAATTTTTGATAATAATCTAAAAAATAAATGGCTTAAATTTGAGTAAAAGTTGACCAATAAAATATGGTCTTCTATTTGCTAGTCAAAATAATCCATTACTTTATTAATGAAAAAATAACCCTAATAGTGTCAAAATCAAGTGGTCCAAAATGATGGGATGATTGTTTTACAAACTTTTCAAGTCAGATAGACCATGTTTTAAACTACTAGAATAACTATATCTACCCATGTACATACATGTGTTTCATTTAGGTAGATTATTTTTGAACTGTAAATCACTTTTTGCTTTACACACTTGAGTTTTTACACAAAATGACATTTTCACAAGTCGTGCCAACTTACACACCAAGAAAAAAACTCCATAATTATGATATATTTCACTCCAATAAAGTTGTTTGACATGTGCAAAATTCATGAGAACAACCTCAAGTACTTCCACAAATGCTCATGTGATACTCATGTGAGTAGAAATTTAGAAGCTACATACTTGTGAAGAGCTAATGGCCTTGCACATTGTCAATGTAGAACCATTAGGGCCCTTTTTTCCTCTCTCAATCAAAATAAGCTCCACAACACTAGGTGATTTTTGAGTTGAATATTTTAAAAAGTCGACCCTTTTGAATAATGGGTGATCATTAGGTGATTCTCAAGCTAAATATTTTGAAATTTGACACTTATGAATATGAGGCGATTCTTGCCAAAATTGGTGACAAGGGATACGTTTAGAAATGAAAATTGATACCAAGTGGGTGCATTAATTTTTCAAAATCTGGATATTTGGTAACCTAATACCATAAAATTCTTTTTTACAAAGACCTTACTTGGCTTGGTGTTCAAAAAGATAAGAATTTGCCAAGCATTGCTTAGGACCAGTGCTTGGAGGTTCTTTCTTTTGGGAACTTGGAACTGACACTTATGCATATGTACACTCTTCACAAGTAGTTCTCCAAAATCAAAGAAACAATTTTAGGTTGTTGATCAGTAGTTCTCAAAAATTGTAGAATTGGTTTTTTTACCCGTGGTTCTAAGAAAAAGAACCTACCCTAAGATGTTGGTTCTTTGCTAGCTCTTTCATAAATGATACTTTGGAAATTTAGAGAGACCTGGAACTAATGGTTCTTTGATTATGAAAGTTTTCAAAAACCCACAACCAAAATGAGCGTTAATTTTGAAATTTTAAAAAAACCAAAACCACAGTTCTTTGATTATGATTAGAAAAAAAAAACCTAGAACCAAAGATTTATAACAAAACTAGAACCACACAAGACAGTTTAGGACTAAAAGAGTTGTTATTAGATAGGTAATTAAAACAAAAATTGAACTAAACCCTAAACCCCTATCATATATCCCCCTATCTGAGGTAAAAATTAAAAAGGGCAAATATATATTATTTATTGAATTAAAAATTAAAAAAAGTTTCACATTTTGAAAGCATTGAGACAAATTTTCAAATCCAACCGAATCATGTAAAATCTCATGTCAAAATGCAAAAACTCGAAGTGTTTGATTCATCCTTGAATACAAATATGCACAAACCCATAAAATAATTTTGATTTGCTCAATAAAACATGGAGTTGGACTACCAATGACAAACATACACATACGTGCACAATGCTGCATCTAAGGAAGTTTGTGAGACTTTTGTGAATTCAACATTCACTTTGTATTTAGAATTGATCATCATGCTCCATGGTTTGTTGACCCCACATTCCAACAAATTGGTAGAAGTGACACCACCACATCCCAATGAATTGCTAGAATTGGCATCACCACATCCCAACAAATTGATAGAATTGGAAACACCCACAAACTAACTGATTTTTGATATATAAGGTTTCATGGCCTACTTACCCTAATGCTACTTGTTCAGATCATTGGCACATATCCTCTCTTGGGTATGGATACGTTTTGCATATATCCAAAGGTACAGATAAGGTCTAAATTTTCAAAATTACATACCCTAAGTATGTGCACCATGAATGTATATTGATTTAAAAAAAAAATTAAAATAAATAATATACCTTATCCATACCCAATGGGTATATCTGAGTAAAAGATATACTACCACACAACACACATAGAAACAATCCTTTCTACAAGGTATAAAATCTTAGCACAACTTGTTTCCGAGTTTTTGGATACCTATTATGAGAGACACAAAAGCACCTCAAAGTTTAGGGTTTAGGGGTCAAGAGGTTTGTCAAAGGAGAACCTGATGGCGAAAAAGTTTCACACGTCGAATCTCATGTGACAAGCATTCAAGCATGCATCCTACAAATATTTAACATGTGTGAGGCATTTCCTATTAAACCAGGATTTTGTGATTATACTACAATTGAAAAATTGTAGCCAAGTTGTCCATAGAATCATGCATGGTGAGCTATAGGCCTTGACTTCCTCAGAAGAAATCCCACAAGACAGGGGAGTGGAACAAGTCCCTTTTTATATAGCAGAACAAAATCCAGGAAGTACAATGGAGGAAGAAAGCACAAAGCACCACTAGCCTAGATGGTGCTTTCCTCACTACCAAAAAATTGTCTAAATGGTCCCCACTGAGATCTGACACTATCCTCCATCTTAGCCTGCTGGCTAGAATCTCTAGGCAACTTTGTGCAAAGCAAGCTATAAAGCCATTTATACCCACCTCCCCAATTGAAGTCCATGCTTGCCCTTGTGTTCTTTGGAGTTTGACACAATAAGAGATGGATTCTTATAAATTTTATTGAATTCACTCTAGAGAATAATATGGGAGTATATAATCTGTGTGAGTACTTTCAATTTGACATTTTTAAGCTCATGTTTTACATGTAGTCTTTGCTTTTTGTATGCACCCAAGTTGGTCTTTGGATGGTTCCGAGTCAACCGACGTTTGCACCTTTTGCCAGTGTTAAGTGGATGAGCATGGAGGATGGGTTTTGGGTGAAAAAGGAGTAATCACATTAACATAAAATCTGTATATTTTTCACAAAATTGAATTGAGAAAAAATCCTATGGATTTTGTGTGTCTTTGATTTTCTTTGGGTTGAAGGATGTGTAGAAAAAAAAGGTAACCTTGATCCTATCCGTTGTGTAAGTCTTTCTTTGTCTTACATGTAGTGTAATCCCCCTGGCAGCAAGGTATTACATGGTGTAACAATCGATCGAGACATGACAATACAACAGGAGGTCCCATCATACTGGGTTTGCCCTGCATGTTAACGGTTTTGAGAAAATGGAATGCCTGATGGGAGAAGTGCTTGACAAGAGGTCTTTTCTTGAGAGCAGACTATACCCCAGCAACAGATCTAGCTAGAAGTGAGGATTCTTCTTGAAAGTAGACTATACCCCAGCAAGAAGACTATATCTCAGCAACAGATCTAGCTAGGAGTGAGGATTCTTCTTGAAAGTAGACTATACCCCGGCAAGAAGACTATATCTCAGCAACAGATCTAGCTAGGAGTGAGGATTCTTC